>Ga0247760_1000604_pt1 | contig 38253 bp, 28 predicted proteins | sample UWRJL171409R4_FD_179936 | JGI IMG/M metagenome (GOLD analysis project Ga0247760, IMG submission 179936) | Plant litter microbial communities from Arlington Agricultural Research Station in Wisconsin, United States - UWRJ-L171-409R-4 | ecosystem: Environmental > Terrestrial > Plant litter >... | reverse complement strand
GAGGTTGGCAGTGGAGTCTGGCGTTCTTGGCTGTGCAGATCCACGGATGCAGCCGCGGAGCGGCTGCGTGGATCCAGCCACACTGTTCTAACCACACTAGCCGGGTTAGGGTTGTAAAAACCCAACACTATTAAAGGTGTAAATGGCACGTTTAAACTAGGAGTAAGGCTTTAGTATTAAGAGAAACCGTACATTTATAACTTAGGTAAGTGAAAGGAGTATGTCTAGCAGATTTATAAATCTTAACTTAAAGGATATATAGGCTGAGTTAAGACTTTTATATAGGTTTAATAAGTATACACCTTCCTAGGGATAAAGAAGTTAATTAAGGAGGTGGTTAATAATTATAACGTCTGTTACTGTAAGTAGAATTAACGTTATAAACTTTATTAACTTTTTAAACCACTCCCTATATTACAGGTGTTATAAAGTTTTATCTTATTTAATTTTATTACTAGGATTTTAAAGTTTAAGGACCCTGTTACAGGAGTTACTTATAACTAAATCCTTATAATAATTAACAGATTAATAAAATAGACTTACTTTTTACTAACCTTAAAGGATATAATTATAAAGTAACTTACTTATATCTTTAAGAAAAAGGTAGTTTTATAACACTTTTAACTAGATAATATCGTTACAGATTAAGACAGGCTAATTATATTAAAGTTTTAATAAGGGTTAATATAGAGAATAGGTGTAAAGAGTAAGCTTTTAACAGCCTTTTACCTATAGACGGACGGTTAAACAGAGTAAGTTAATTAAATATTTATAACGTATCTTTAAGCTTACGTTGACTTTAAATAAGATAATTAACTTATGCTGTTATTAACAGTATAAATAACTTATAATATAATATTAGTTAAGTTAATAGGTATATTACTGTTTTTTACTAATTATAATAAGGAGCCTAAACTTTATTAAGGCCCACTTACCAGTACCCCTTAAGCTGTAATCCACACAGATTAGATATAAAAGCTATATAACTACCTGTAAGCCAAACTTAAATTCATATATAAACGAATAAAGAAGTTTACTAATAAACACTAAATTAAATAATTAATATTTAAAAAAGGACTTTATTATAATAGTAAATAAGTTAAGGGACTGACTTTTTAAAAGGGGGATTATATTTAGCTTTTTTTATAAAACCTACATTTAAAACAGCTTAATAAGAAGCTTGACTTTAAAAGATACAGACTGTTTTAAATTAAGAAAAAGGTCACCACCTTTAATTATAAATTAAACTTACTTATTAATATAAAGGTATAAATTAAGGTTTTTCACATCTTACTTTTAAAACCCACCTTAAAGGGAGTTCTACTGGAAAAAAAGATTAAGATTGACACTAATAAGGATAAGTATAACGTTAAAGAAGTTATAAATTTATAAAAGGAAAAGAACACATTTAAATATCTTATTAAGTGGTTAAATTACAGCCTTAAGAGTAACTTATAGGAACTAATTAAGAATCTTAAGTACCTAAACCTAATTATAAAGTTCTATTAAAAGAATCTAAATTAATTAAAGCTAATAATAAGAATTAAAAATAAGATAAGATTTAACATTTAAATTACCATACTGAAAAGTAAGACTACTGTGGGACTTAGAACCTAAAAAGCGGCAGGAAACTCCTTAATAGGTATGGAAGGACATTTATTAAAACCCTTAGCTATAGGTTATAAGAACCTTAAACTTAATAAGAAGGCTAGGCTTTTAAAGCTCCTAGTAAGCTTTATATAAATTATATGTGTGGTAATAAACCAGTTATATAATAGTGTGTAGTAGAAAAGTGTGTTTATAAGAATAAGTACTGTTAAGAAAGGAAATTAGTAAAGAAAAATAAATAAAAAAGTCACCTTAAACCCTTTAACCCTAAGGGGTGAGGATTTAAAACGATAGAAGACTCTTATAAGAGTTAAACTTATAACCTCTTATTTTAAAAAGTAAGTGTGCCGCTATTATATTAAAAAACCGTTTTTATTTATTAAAGATATGAAGTTATAAATTAAGTTAAAAAGACGTTATAGGTTAAGGTGACCCTTTAAAGGGAAAACTAGTAAGGAAAGAGTCCCAGTCTTAGGAAACCAGTTTAGCCTAAACTAGGTCCATTACCTTTACCTGCTTTTAAAAGGATAAAATCTTAGCTTTATAAAAGAACACTTTTATCACCTTTACTTTAATAATATATTATTAGGTTTTAATACGTTATAACTTTATAAGGGAGTTACAGTACTTAGTAATTACTTAATTATATAAGGTGTTTAGCTCCCTTTTCTTATCTACTAACCTTTTAATAAACTTATTAAAGTGATTAAATATATCATATAAAAAAGGTATATTAGCGGATTAATACTTACCATAACTGTGAGATTATATTATAACTTAATATAGTAAAGACTTAATTTAATAACAAGTATAGGGAGATATCTGTAAATTAAAAGTGTTAAAAGACTTTATAAGACAGATATGGTAGTTATAAGGAGCCTTTTCCTGTTTTCTCTGTCTTTTACGCTTTTTAACGTGGTTAGAAGATATAATAAAGGTAGGGAAGGAAGGAAAACTAACCTAGCGATTCTTTATAAAAAAAGAATATTAAAGAGGGGGAATTATGTAACGACCCTATAGGCTGTTACTTAGGCTGGGGCAGCCTAATAAATCCCCTGTAGAAGGAACAGTGTGGAAAGATAGTGTACACTATCTTAATATACTAAGCCAGGGGTGTAAAGACTTAAAGCCCGTATAACTAGTAAGGAAGTGTTTAGTGGCCTATAAGGACTGATAATATTAAGCATTATTTAGTTAACTGTTTAGCCGTAACTGTGTAATACACCACTAAGTATAACAGACTAAGTAAGGTATAAAATATCTCCTGGTTAGTTAGTATAGATAGTTATAGTTATACCCATAACCACCATAAGGGACTCTGGTTCCTCACGTTAATATTTAATTATTTATTTATATCTTACTATTTAAACTCCCCTCTGTATATTATAATAATAACGACCTATAGTGATATTAAACCCCCGTTTAGGAGTGTTAGCTTAACAAGCCGTCTTCAGAACGCCCCTTACCTGTTAGCGTCCTACCATACGTTATGTCTTAACCCGCGCCAGTCCTCTCAAGGCCTGTGTCGGGTGCAGGTCGTAATAGAAGAGGATGGTAAATTAGTAACACTAGATGCTGTCCTAGTTATAAAAAGTTAAGAATATAGCTACAGTTTAGAGAGATCTATTACACTTCTAGCTAGAATTAAAGTAATACTTTCTTTGCATATAGTGATAAGGGCATAATTAAGCTGAATCTATATAAAACTAAATATTTAACACTTATTTATTTATTTCTCAATATTATAAGGACACCTTATACTTTCCCATTAACAATCCCAATGATTAGTATATTTAGCACAGTGAAGTAGAAAGTGATTTATGTCTTTATATTCCTTATGGCTGCAATACTTCTAAGCATATACTTGTGCAGAATCTGGTAATGTGCGGAATAACCCTTTAATTACGACATGACGCCCTACACTAAGTTCCCTTTTTCTAATGGATATAGGAGCAATTGCCCTCAGGAGGGTTTACCTTAATTCTTCCGTAAGTGCTGAAGCAATCCGCTTAAGAATATGTTCTTTAACTATAAGAAGCGCCTTTAATACATTTTCCTCTTCCATTTCTTGAATATAATTGTTAATTTTTCTAGCCACTGAGTACCCTGTAGTGTAGTTACGTACCCCGATACCACCAGCCGAATCTTCTGGAATTCAAGGGAGTGGAACCCCCTAAATCCAGTAAGGCTACTGCCCCACAGAATCAACTAGAACATCACAGTAGCCACGTCAGCCACTACGTTAACAGAACCACGTAAAATGGTTCAGAACAGTACTATTCCACTATTGTATTAGTTAGTTCCACTTCACAAAAGGCTCTAGAATTCTTCTAGAGCCTCCCACAGCCTATAACAGGCCCTCTCCTCTCCTGTATCTAATTTTAGTTAAGCAAGCAACTCTACTCAATTTAAGTCATTATACAAGGCACTGCCTTCCGGATCCTCTTGTTCTACAGTGTTAAGATTTACTGTAGCAACCTTTCTTACAGTGGCACTGCCTTGTAATTCAGGCCTTTCGTTTGCTTCCTACAGTGCCGTAGGCACTGTAATACAGCTTGGACCAGTACGCACTTCTTCCTCTAAGCCACAGCCGCTGTACTACAGCTCTGTGGATTCTTAAAGTTTAACAATATAGTTTTTCTTTATATTATAAGTTAGCCTTTAAGTTAGTAAGGAAGTTCTCCTTATCTTAAAGACCTTACATTTTATTATCTATATCTTAAGTTTTACTATAATATATATGAGAGGTCTTTATATAAAAACAGTCTTAATATATATTATAAAGAGAATGTCTATTTACACTATAGCCTTTAGCTTATTTACATTATAACTCCATCCACTCCCATACATAACCCTAACCCTAACATGTCATTCTACCCGCTATCATCCACCCCGCCAATTCTGCCACGACCTTAAACACCACACGGCATCGCTCCAACTGCGAATTTTACATCATCAAGGTAAATTTATTAATCGCGCACGATTGCCTGGGATAATTGAGTGTTTAGATAACCTGAAACGACCCGGCGCGTGGTGCTCTAGACGATCTCAATCCTGTGTGCCGATGCGATAAATATCAGCGACGATACCCGCGATTCCGACTACAATGGCAACATTGAGCCTGACGTGGAGCCTTTCTCTAACCCTCCTCCAAGCCACAGACTCTCTGCGGAGCTATACTGCCTATGTAATCAATTTGTTTTTATTCGAGAATCGGTAGAACTGGGCTTAATTGCAATGGATTTAGACGATCAATTAACTGAACCGCAGTCGCAGTTGCGCGTGGATGCGACCGGGATGGGAGGGTGCGGGGTTAGGGTTATGTATGGTAGTGGGTGGGGTTATGGTGCAAATAAGCCAAAGGCTATAGTGCAAATAGACATTCTCATTATAAAAGCTATAACGGCTATAATCTCCCTTTATACTGTCTTATAAGCACTAGATCTACTCCAGTTCTTCTTATTAACTTTAGAAATTAAGTTATTACTAATAGACTTTATACTTTATTTAAAAGCTTATTTAAACGTAAATAGCGTATTTTAAAGTTTAATCATCTAACACTTATAATATATATTTAAAAGTTCTATTTTAAAACTTTTATAAATATAATAATTAAGATTAGGACCTTATTCGTATCCTTATAATCTTATCTTTAGCTAAGGTTATTGGCTTATCTATTATCTTTCCCTTCAATATAGTAGATTTAAATGTGGAATAGAGTTATAAGTTCTGCCTATTATACTTATCAGGTATTCAGCTACTTTATTAAGAAGTATTAGAGGTTATTATAATTTAAAAAGACTTAAACTCGTTTCGAAACAGCCTCAAGGGTGTAAGGCTGCCCACTCGAGCTGTGTCTGAACAGTAACCGAGGTTGTGACAAAGAAGGAGGCTCCGGCCTGGGACCCCTGGGAACAGTGTTGCCAAGGCCTCAACGTGGCCAGGAGAGGCCAGCTGAGGCAATTCACAGTGATGGAGACTACAGTGAAGAGGCTCCAGTAGCAGATCCTTTGTGGCGGAGCCACAGCGGATCCGCTAGTTGTATATAAGAGAAGACGGAGTAACCGTCCTCTCCCTTTCCTTTGTTCAGCAGAATCCAGTCTATTCAGTTTAATCCGATCTCTCTCGTTCTAGTGTGACAGAGGTCTCATCGGAACTGAGGTGTATATTGGAACCGTAACTAAGTATAGTTCCTAAACAAAAACCCAAATTGTCTTTTTGCATTTGGTGTATCCACGACGTCCCAAGGGTTTTCCGCGATCCAGTCTAATCGAGGCCTTAGGAAGGTCTTTCTGGGACCCCAATGGCCCAACAAATATCGACTGGCACCAGGAACAGAGTTTTGCAGAGACGGTCTTGGTAACAATGTCTGTGGTTTGACTCAATGGCGTCGCTAAACTCGGAATCGAATCCATCAACATTTCATGGTGAACTCGGGCATAGACTGTTCATTGGACATTCACCTACCCACGATGCCTGCCGGTGACTATGGCTGTCAATAGTGGGGGAGGTTCGTTTGTCACGGCTTGGTCGAAATGCAGAAGTACTTTGGCCAGTTTGCGTTTTGCAATTGAAGCTTGGCAAATTTGGGAGGAACGATCTCATCTTGAAGATCCGCCAGATTACGTGCGGGGCAGATTGGCTGCCTGCAGATCACGAGTAGTCACTGGGCGAATGGCCTAGTTTACAAGGCCAATATCCAATTCAACAGCTGGCACCAAGTGCCACGACCATGCAGCTTGTCGATAGGGACGTTCTGGGCTCAGCTGAACCTTCTCCCAAAAGAAATTTTATTATTAATTTTTATTACATTTATTTTTATTATTAATTTTTATTACATTTATTTTTATTATTAATTTTTATTACATTTATTTTTATTATTAATTTATCTAAAATTTTTATTTTAATATAATTATTAATTTGTATTAAAAAATTTTTTTTAGGTAAAACCTTAATTTAGGAACCTCAATAATATATAGATATATATAAAAATAATCAAAGTCTTCTCACAGCGCCTCGGCGGCTACCAAAACACCAAAAATAACTGGCATTGGACCTGTGTTGGAAATGGGGGCTTGGCCAGACACATGGGCTAGAACCAGACCCGCCACGAAGTTGAAACTAGCGCTAAATCCCCATCCCCTTTTCAGCCCTAGCGAACTCACGATTTCAGCTGAAATATCCTATCGACACCAACCATTCCCATCCACCAGACCCCTCACTTCCCCCCAACATTTCCTCAGTCTCTACATTCATTCCCCCGCCAAAATGTCAACACCCAACCCTTTGTACACCTCCCTCCCGCTCAAACCAACCACTCCCCCCTCAATCCGCCTATTGCATGTCCACCCCTCTTCCGATCTAGCCTCCGAAATACATTGCACCCTCTCTATTGATCCCCTCTCCCCAGATCTCAAATTCACCGCCCTCTCGTACGAATGGGGACGTCCCTTCAAACCAGCCAAACCAACCGAACCAACCCCTGACAACCCCAATACCAATCCCGTTCTCGTTCCGACCCTGGTGGTCAACGATCTCCCCATCGAAGTGCAGCCGAATCTTTTACATGCCCTCCGTCATCGCCAAAGCCATGATAGCGAGCTGGTGATTTGGGTTGATGCGATCTGCATCAACCAGACCGACACGGCCGAAAAGACGCAGCAAGTCGGGCTCATGGCGGAGATATATAGCCGCGCAGAGAGGACGTTTGCGTGGATTGGCCAGGAGGGGGATGGGAGTGCTGTTGCGATGGATGTTCTCGAAAAGGTTGGGGGGAGGATGTTGATGAAGAATTTGACGTGCGAATCGGACAAGGACAGTGGTTCGGAGCCTGGCAAGGGTGATGCCGTGGAAGCTGTGAAAGTTGTCACAGTAGCAGTTTCAGCGATGGATGAGTTTGGGAAACTGACAGCTGGATCGGCGGTCGGGGAGTGGAATCTGCAGTTCCCTGAGAAGTTGCTCCAGTTGGTTACCGACTCAATGGGAAAGTATCTGCAGGATTCTTCATTTCCGGTCGTCGAATGTCGCGCGCTGCTGTCAAGAGGGTACTGGAGCCGGATGTGGATTCAACAGGAGGTGGTCATCTCATCGAGAGTGGTGGTGTGCTGTGGGGATCGCAAGGTGGACTGGGATGTGTTTGAGGCGGGTGTGGTGTTTATCATGTTGCTAGCACACCACGCTGTGTATGGAGTCATTTCAAAGTACTCAGGAGAGAAAGACGGGATGAGGTGGGATTTCAGCAAGTGGACCGACAGCGAGAGGAAGAATTACGATTTGATCTCACCCGGATGGAGCGCCGAGGCATCTGCGTTACGCCGCTTGCGGCGGAGGTATCCCCGGGACGCAGCGTCTCAGCCCCAGTCCCAGGCCGAGTCCCAGTCTTTGTCGCCAGACGAGTTTTCTCTCATGAGGGTGTTGGCTGAGGCCCACAGCAACTCCAACGTGCGCTATGAGGCCTCCCGACACGAAGACAGAATCTACGGGTTAGCAGGCATGGCGGCCGACACCCCCTTCTTGGAGCGATTCGGATTCAAAGTTGTATACGATGTCCCCTGCAGCGAGTCCTACGCTGACGCTGCCCGGGCGATCATTCTCTCTGGGGGCGTCGATCTCCTCTCGCTCAGCAACTTTCCAAAGTTGGAGTGGATGCCATCGTGGGTTCCCGACTGGCGGATGCCAATACACAGACCACGAGGCGGGTTTCCCTGGGAGACGCAGTTCTGCGCAACCAAAGACCTCAACGGGCCGGAGAACACGGGCCACCATGTCGAGTGGGACGACCCGCTGGTTCTTTCTGGGTGTATTGTCGACATCGTCGACCACATGAACTCACCATGGCGTTCAGGGGACGTGGGCAGTCGGCTCCAGCCTCGGTTGACAAGAGGCTACCTCATCGACTTGCAAAACATCATCTGGATGGCGGGCGAGAGACAAAAGAAACTCGGCAAGCACATATACCCACACAGCGAAGGCACCGCAGCTCTGGTACGGATGCCCGTGGCCGACCAGCTACAGGCCGGCACGAGCGTTACCCCGGAAGAGAAGACAGAGTATCTAGCTGGTGGCTATCTCGGTGTGATGAAAGACCTGGACGGAAATTTGTCCGTGATGCCAGGATGTGGATTGCATTCCGGGCGTCGTTTGGGGTTACATTCGAGGGTTTCCCCAGCGCCAAGGACATCACTGTGCTTCAACCAACAAAAGGCACTGTGGCCGAGTTCAACCAGAAGGATTCGTACTACAACATGATGAACCGGCAGACAGGAACACGGCCGTTTGTTGGGGATAAGGGGTACATGGGTCTTGTGCCGGACTTGGCCGAGAAGGGGGATGTGGTTGTCATTTTCAGGGGCGCCAAGTTCCCGTACGTGCTCCGAAAGAAGATCAATGGGAAACACGGCGGGAAGTACGAGCTCGTTGGCGAGGCGTATGTGCATGGGGTTATGTACGGGGAGTATGTGGCCGACGGTCCGGAGTTTGAGGAGTTTGAGTTGGTGTGACTTTTCCTTCAACCTCAACCTGCTAAAAGATGCATTCTGCAGCCAAAATCAAGAACAGTCACCTCACCTTCCCCTTTCAGTGTACAATTATACTCCCTACGCGGTTATTTTGCCCTTGTGTCTCGCAACATGTCCACTGACGAGAAACTTCCAAGCCATGTCGGCTACACCCTCAGCCCATTTCCCAGCTCAGCGCCCACCGACGTCGACGATGCATGGAAGTTCCTCGACGCAAACCGCCACGCCGACGTGGAGGACGAGCCTGTCAAAATAGTGGCCGTCCGGCGCAAGATCGGCTAACGTACGATATAAGTGAACGGCGAAGTTTTTACCCCTAGTATAACAATCCTCAATTACAATACAACCATATTAGGATATAACAATAACTGAGTCGAAAACAGATGAATCAGACGATTCTGCAGCCTCCTTGCACGTGCATTCATTATGGCCAGGCTTGCGTACACATCACAGAACCAAATCTTTGTACGAGACCCCCTGCACCACCACCATTTTGCCGCGTTTCCTGGATTATCTGCAAACTTAGAGCCTTTTAATCTAGTACATCCTGTGCCTCTAATATATTAAGTTACCCTTTAAGCCGTTTATGTGTTTCTTTGGCTCTTTATCTCTCATTAAGCCCTTATTAGTCTTGCGTAGTGAAGAGACTTTTGCATGGAGAAGAGCCACCTTATGTATTATTGTTATTACTCCTTTGATAAATTGGTTTAGAGTAGTTAGTATTAAGGTTAGAGAGCTGCACTGATGAGTATAAATTCGATTTTAGGTCCCCGTGAGAGGCCAATAGAATCGGGGATGTACCGGTACTTACCTTTATGTTGTTTGTTGGCAGATGAATATATCATAACTGTGTCGAGTCTACTTTGTCATATCGTCTCTTTGGGAATATGTTCCAGGGAGACTCTGCATGTTTATAATCGGAATGGACAGAGTTGATGAGGATTCTTATGGATACCTGCTGATAAGGGAACCTTCTGTGGAATCGAACATCCCGTAGATGTTTGCCGATCGGCCTCGCAGGTAGAAGTTGCATTCTGAAACTGCCAGCCCTTTGGGTTCCATTGATGCTGCTACGAGTATACTGCATCAGGTGAGCCTTGACGTCCCTCTCCAGGTCGTACTCGGGAGGCTCTTCCTGCCTCTGAAGCATACTATAGCCTTGAAGATTCGCAACGACGTCGCGGGCATGCCGCTGCCCAGGTTCCTGTTCGCTTTTAATGGTTTCAGCCGCTCCAGCTGGGTCCACAGGAAACCTGTTCGATCTCGTCCACCTGTGAACTTGATCAATTCCTTCCCGGTACTCCCCAGACGCTCTCCAAGCCCGGCGACTCTGATCCACATAGAGCACCAGATTACCAGCCGTTGCTGGCAGATCCAACTTATCCTCCAGAAGAGATCCCGTGGTTGGTGGATTTTTACCCAACGCTGTGCGTAACACCTAGGTTCTCTCGTACTAGGCCTTAATGGCAATCGCCAGCTCTATGATGACCCTAATGACTTGACCTTCCGCCCGGGCATAACCGACAGCCTTTAAGAGATGCAGTTCCCCGCCCACCGCCGCTACCAGCCTAGAATACTCGATTTTAAGCTGTTGGTTCTGAAAGTCCTTGTTCCCGATTCGATCCAGAAACACACGGCATTGGTTAATCTCAATATACTCGCAATAGTGCTGAAGAAGGTCGTGAATGGTGTCTGGTCTATGAGGTAAGTCCGATAAGCACATCGGGAGGGGATTGTCGTTAGATGGTTATAATTTTCTTTTTGTTTCCCCCACTACTCTTCGTGTGGTTGTATGAGACAAACCTGGGCGGGAAGAGACCCATCTTCAGCTTTAAACATTTGAAGACTTTGAACCACATCGATACCAACAATACTTATAGTACCACAAAATCAGCACCGAGACTTTACTGAGAAGCAATTTCCTTTTCCCAAGCCCTCGACAGCCCGGGTTGCTCGCCATAGCCAAGAACCATCACGGCGCAGTACAGTTTGAAAATGGAATATTACCAATGTCCATCACCTTTCCGGCCCACAATGTCCGATGGGTCAATATTCCATATAGCTAGGACTTCCGCAGACACCACCTCCCCGTCAAGGGACGAGAAACCATTGCCTCAGCTCACCACGATACCTCCGAAGATGCTTCCCCTCGTCACCTAGCGACGCCCTCGGGCGCCTCGTATCGCTCCGTCGCCGTCAGCTCGACCGGCCTTTCGTACGCGCTCAGCTCGCCGATTTTGGGTTCCAGCCCACCGTCTCCCGGCAAGGGCCGGTATTCCTGTCTTGGCCTGGCGGCACGGCGCTTGTTCCACCACACGAACAGTGCACCGAGAAGGGCGCCAAGAACGAGAAGCGTCGCAGCCACCGAGATGCCGGCTATTGCGGCGGCGGAGAGACCTGAAGACGGCTCGGGAGAGGCTGGGACGGTCGGGGGATTAGAACCAAGGGGTCTGGATGTGAGAGGTGTCGTCGGGGGCGCCTCTCTTGACAAGCTCGAGGGCGAAGACGCGGCGGTGGATGCCGGGGGCTGGTCGGATGCTTTCCATACGATCTGGATCATGGGGGCGAAGATGTTGAGGCTCAGTACGGCGGCGTTGGGAATGGTGGCAAAGTTGAAGCCCTCGAAGCGGCCGCTCCGGCAGGTGACAGTGCTGAGGGTTATAGTGCGCACCACGGCGAGGCACGTCTGGCCGTTCTGGTTATGGCAGTTGAAGCTCTGCGGGCAGCATCCGACGGCCGTCTCGCCCGGTTCCATGCGGAATTGCATCGCCCAGTCTGCCGTCTGCGACGAGCCGGAGTCTGCCGTGGCGTAACATGCCGATGTGAAGCCCACCGGGCAAGAGATTCCCGGGGAGTAGAAGCCCCAGCCGTTGAGTGCGGAGCTGGGCCTGAGCGCTCCCTGTGTCGCTGGCGGCCAGCATGTTGTATCGTCCTGCGGGCCGGCCGAACCGCACTTTTGGCCGAAGAACACATCGTTACATGTGCTGCAGATGCCAACACCTGCCGAGCATGGGGCTGGTGGTTGGAATGTTGTCGTGAGAGGGCCTAGAATGACGCGCGATTGTGAGGTGATGATGCTCATCGTATTTCTTGTTCTCAAACTGATGTCGGAAATTCTTGTAGTTTCGTAGAAAATAGACGGAAAAGTGGGGGGTCTTGGTGTTTTACCTGCCTCAAGTTGTCTCTGGGGTGCCAAGATGGTCCCGGGGCTAAGGGGGGGGACGTTTCAGGCCACAGGGCTGCAGGGGGTGCATGCTCCCGCTTCATATGCCAGCCGATCCACCGATCCGTAACCAATGTCACCCAAAGGAATCCTTGGCACAGAATCGCGCCCTAGGATTGTTACACGTGGCGCGGCCTAGTATTATGAATCTGCTGCATACTGTTCCAGGGATAACAGTAAGCCCCCTGCCGCGCAAACATCCAATGCCTCGCAAGCGGTCAGCGTTTCTTTCCCGGTTGGCGATTATTGCGGCAACTCCTCTTAATACCAAGATAGCCACATGATTTGTCGGGTTTCTTTTCCCACAAGGGTGACACCGATTTTGTAAGCGACTGGAAAATGGTGGCAGGCGGAGAATCCAAATGGTACTACCAATCCGTAAGCTTAACTACTACCATGTTTATATCCATGTCTAATCTACAGCTCTCTGACAGAACTCAACTGCAAAACGCCGAGAATTTTCACTCATTGGACTCATAAATGGCTACAGCTATCAATGTCGCGCAATGAGAAGGAGGTGATCAAGTCACTACCACATGGGCTAGGGGTTGTATATGGTTTACTGAACAAGACAACTAGTCATAGAGACCCTCCTCCTTCTGAATCAATATCCTACTTAGTAGGGCACCACTTATCCTGAAGCCCCTAATCCTTTCTGTACGGGGGGAGCACGAATAGCAATTCCGGGGGAGAAAAGGGGGGGGGGGGGGGGGGGTGGGGGGGGGGGGGGGACACGATTAGCAAGCCCCTTACGGAGTCCTAATGGATGACATACTGTTGGGAATGGCGCGAGCTAGCAAAGCCGGAATTGGAAGACGCTGCGGAATGAGTGCGGACCAGCTTGCTGTGCGTTTTGACCCCATCGGCGATACTCTTGGTACCCGGCAATGATCTGACCGATACCGGCCGCCACCGGACGCGTAAAGAGCATAATAGTCAACTTTGTTCATAAGGATGATCGTATATTATTTACTAGTATACTCAAAGCTAGTATATTACGTATTAGTATATATCGTGAACACACAGGGAATGTTGAAACGTAATTCTAGCCGGGGGGCTGAAAAGGGGCCTCTAAGGCTGTGCAGCAGTGGCGTATGGGCTCACCCCAGATCAGGACTACGAACAAAAAAGGAAATTTCATGAACCTAGATTCGTCTCAGACGACCAGGTTGTTCCAAATACCCATTAGCCACTTGTGATAAGCCTTGGTATTATCGTTAGCAAGGTCTTCCTCGTCCTGCATTAGTTCATTCTGATATTTTTCAAAATTTTCCTAAGTCCGTTCCCGCCGCTCCAATAACGTCAAGTCTTCTAGTCGTCGGACATTAGGATGTCGGTGTCTCGACGTGATCATTTGGCTAACCCCAATGTCTATTAAAATCCCCGGGGGTACGGAAACGAGAGCTGAAAACAGGGGGGGGGAAAGCGAGAATCTGGGCAGGAAAATAAGGGGGTGGTACAAGGCGCTTTTAAAGAGGCTTACAGGTGTTGGTTCCCTCATTTCCATGAGAATCTGCGGCTACCCATCGGGGAAAATGCGGCCATTAAAGACTAGTAGATCCCAAAACGTGGCCCATTACACACAAGCAGGCGGGGCGGGGGGAAGTTACGGAAGCGAAAGCGAACTTCCGTTTACCTTCGGTTTGCAAACTTTCATCCGTTTGAAGGGGAAGTAAGGTGGGGCAAATGGCTCCGGAGAACTCGGTAATGGTAACAGTCTGCATCAACAAGTCTAGCAGTGCGGAGCTGTCAGAGGCCATCAATTCCATGTTCTCGTGGCACAAGTAGGCGGACGTGTGTTTGGTATACGTCGCCGATCTGAGGGTTAGGACGAAGTCGCACAAGAAGACAGAGCAGATGTTTAGGCGAAGTAGATGGTTTACGAGGGGGTGGACGTTGCAGGAATTGTCAGCTCAGTCACATCTCCCGCAGAACCCGAACCAACTTCGTAGCGACCTCACCGATCAGGATATCTGGGGGGTCTTGTAGTAGACACAACTATATCCCAAGGTGCGACCATACGATCGATGTCGGCGCAAAGAGCAACCACGCCTGCGTCGTTACTTCTTCAGGTTTAACCCGAGCCAGCAAAAAGAACTTGGATCTGAAAGGTTACTTGCGGACGTTTTTTGACGAATATACGCGTCTGCTTCAAGTCAACGGGAGGGCGAATAGCTCGAGATGTTGCCGCACGATGGCGACGCTGCGCCTGGAAAACAGCCACTCAAATTTATTTGGTATTCCTTGGGGCTTTTTGGCGAGCCTTGGCAGGAACAATGGCAGCGCTGTGGTATCTCGAATCCGAGGTTTCTCCGTACCCCCGCAGGAGTCATACCTTCGCTCTTTTGCACAGCCTCAGACCATGGTGTATTGCGGGTAATTAAGTCCAACATCCTCACCGCTTATTCCTCACCGCTCACCCCTTCAGTCCAAACGAAGCGGTTGTGAGGCAGGCCCCTCAAGCACTCTGTCACTCAGCCGCGTGTCACTCATACGCGCATCATTTGCTTGAACAAGCTGGCATCTGATAGGCGGGCACCTATTATTAACACCTCCCACACCTCTACCGAAGATCAGCTGGTGCAATATCTCCACCCTAGGTGAATAGGATGAGCCATCCCTGTGATGATCCGGCCGAAATGGGTCATCTGTGCGCGCGCGAAGCATGCCTTTTCGCGCGTCGCTGAGTCAAACCCCAGTGCCGCACCCTCTTTGCTGTCCAGACGAGCTTGGGGGAGGCCCTGGCTGTACAACTTCGCTTTGCCAGCGATACAGAGCCGACTGTGGAAGGGGATCACTGGTTGATATCTTGATGAGGTCCGGAGAGGCCGGGTAGTAGATTAATGCCTTGGGGCGGTGAGACAATGTTGTACTCGACTTTATTATATATAATAGCAAGGCCCCGAAAGGTCCCCCACGCCGACAGTTCCTTCTCCTTACCCCTTTTATGGTCAGTGGAGAGGCAGCTTACTCGTCCCCACTAATTATCTTGTCTTCTGCTCTAGTTAGATCAATTCGAGGTATTGAAAAAACTTTCATACCGTTTCAACATGCGACTTCTTGCCGCCATCCTCTTTGCAACCTCTGCTTCCCAGAGTAGGTACGCTCCGCGCGGCGGTGTGGGAGCTTCAAGAGAAAGGTTGCAGCTGATCAAATGTGAACCAGGTGTGTTGCCCCGCCGTGGGCCAAACGACGCGCCCGTCGTCAAGCTCGCAAACTTGAACGAGCAAGGCCCGGTTAGCTCGTGCCCACAGCCGTTCGTGGTACCTCGCCTAAGCCGATCTCTCCCGATGCTGTTTTGGGCAGACGGTGGGCAGGTATCCATCCGCTCGACAATCTCGTTATCCCGTGCTGGCGCTGTCGTGGGGAGCCCACAAGTCCGCTATGGCTGGGTGCTTGCAGACGCTGAAGGTCTCGACGCCGTCAAAAGTCCGCCTCATCTCGCTACGGCAACCGTCGGCAACGCCAGCTCTTCCACCGTCGGCCTCAACGTCACCTGGAACAGCGACCCGTCTCGCGTACAGTCGCTGCGGCTGACTGTCATTGCTAGCAGCGGAGAAGTCAACATGAGCTCTTCGGCCGAGGATACCATATATATAAAATTAAACGCGTCATCAAAGGAAAACCCAGTTGAAGTTCTCGAGCCGGCCGATTACTGGTAAGCCTTTTACGATCCCCTCTGCTGGGGCTTTCCCCCAGAACTGCCGAGTGCCGAGTCAATTCATACAACCCCGATTGACATGTGATATCTCAATCTCAAGGTCAACCTGGCTCGACCATCTAGAGAAAACAAACAGCACGGCACCTTCTCTGCCGTTCCCGGACGAGCCGCAACAGCAGCTAGCCGATGTTGGTGAAAGGGTGAAGCGGAATATCCCCGGCCCGTGGACCGTCCGCTTTCGGCTACGCTACCAGGACCTAGACCGCGCGCCCACTTTCACCGTGTATCCGCTCGGCCGCGTCCACATACGTTTTCAAGCGATCGATTACTGGCGTTGGCCTCCGAGTGGGATCGAGACCGGTTTGGTCTTGGATGGCGCGGGTAACGGAATTCTCAACCTCCCAGAGGGGGACTATGCCAATGCCAAGGCGACCCTGTATTTCGAAAACGACCTGTTCAGCTTGAAGCAAGGCAGGTACTTCAATATTCCTACCTTACCCCCCACAACCTGGTCGATCCCCTTGCCGGTCTCTTCCTACGGCACCAATGGATTCATGGTTGAATACGTCATGCCGTCCGAGATTGGGCCGAACCTCGGACATCTCTGGTGGTCTTTCCACGATATACGTGCTGTTGCCCATGGCCTCATCTATCTCTCGGCCGTCCCCGGAACCACATTGTGGTACCCGTTCCCAAAGCCAGATGGCACGGCCTATTACGGCGACCTAATCGGCATTGAGGCGAGATACGGGAAGGGTCGGATAGTGCATGCGCATGAATACGGCCACCACGTCATGCAGCACCTTGCCACCGGCGGGATTCCGCCAGCCGGGCGCGACGAGAGTTCAGATCACTCGCTTTGCTCGACCGTCTCACCGCGCATGGCTTATATAGAGGGATATGCCGACGCCTTCGCGCTTCATGTCCTCCACTCCGACAGCTTCTGGTGGACACCGGGCGAATCCGGCGTAAACCTAGCTCACTACGTCTGCCCTGTAGACATGGATATGATTACTAGCGAAGGCCGCGTGGCGGCTGGTCTGCTAGACCTGCTGGACCACGAAAGAGTTGTTCCAGAATGCAATCACCTGCGCCCTGAAAATGGCCGGGCCGGGTACTGCGATTTGACCCACGATCCAACCACATTTCTGTTCGAGTGGGTCATCTTCCGCGAGTCTATCGTCGGCCCCCGGGTCGCGAGTATCCGGGACTGGTGGGAAAGGCTTGCGGCGGCGCATTCTACTGGCGTCGACTTCGCTTCTGCTCTGGAAGCCATGCGCTTCAACTACTACCCCTTGTCATGAAATGTCCTAGACGATACCTAGAGCTCACTATAACAGCCTGGTTATCTGAGACAAATCTGGGCACACGAAATTTCCTTTTTCGTTCGCAATCCTAAGCTGGGGTGAGCTGTGGCTGATTTGTCCTAAGCTCTCCCTAATTCTTCCCTAAGCTAGGGTAATCCCATTGACTCGGAGTGCCTATTCAGACCGACCCTATCGTTCTTTTTGGGCTCTGTAATATTACTGTAGCCGTTTTTTTGTACGTAGCGATACGTTCTCTAGCGCGTGCCACCGTCAAAAAGGGTGCCGCGCCGCGCGGTTCTTCGAACCGTGCTTTATTCAATTAACATCCGACGATTTCACCACGAAAACCTCCCATTTGAAGCCCAGTGACATTCTGGCCCTCTGATCGAAGGAAAATGACCTAATCTACGGTCGCGTTTCCTTTGTTGTTCCATGTTAGGCTCCGTTCCATGCCAGACACCGTCTCGTACTAGGTTTTGTTCCATACTAGGTACGTATCTGTTTTTCTACGTCAATTGCATTTGCGTCCCTCCGATCAGAGGACCAGTAGTCTGGGAGTCGGCCTTCCAGGCCGACCGCGACCTTCTGTGGGTGTGGTTCTTTTTGTAGTTTCTTCCCTATTGCATCACCGCACCAGTTTACTATATACCGCCGCTGCACAGCCTTAAAGGCCGCTTTCAATCCCCCTAGTTAACGTTTCATATTAATGGAAAATAGATAAAGTTACTAACGATAATAGTAACATTAACTATCTATACCCTTATTTAGTTAATAAGTTATTCTTTATAATATTCTTAGGGATATATAAGCTGTTTTTAAATTTCGATTCCTTTTAGAAAGATATTACAGAATTTATTAATATAAACAATTAAAGTTATAATAATGTTTCCAGCTTTATAAGATAGAATTCTTAACCTTATTAATACTTAGGTATAAATAGTTCTCGTATTTATTCTACTAGTAGAAAATTTTATAATATTCAACTCTCATTCCTCTATATCTTACACCATTTCTACTGGTAGAATATAAGACCTAGTTTTTAGCTATAAGTCTATATTTAGTCCCTGTTACTGTACGCTATATACCTTTTCTGCCGATAGAAATTTACCACCTGCGTGAGCGACTAGTTCTCACTCTAAGCCCAGATCTTATTCCTGCTACCTTGGGCTTTCACAACTTCTCCAATTTCGCGCCCGACAGACAATCTTAGCATTAAAAATTCATTACAGCGCCAAAGCTAATGTGCTGGAAGCACTCGCACGGTACCGCAGCCGGTTGGCGACGGATCCGAGGGATAAGGTCTAATTGGTGTGCCTTGGCAAATTCCGTGCTAGACCTTCCAGGTGCCGAGACACGAGTCAGAGCCCTTGTTGGTTCGGTGCGGGTTAGCCAATAGACGAGCGGCTAGGCAACGCGGAGAGTCCCCAGTTACTGGGGACGCTTGGCAGTTTGTGAGACAGCAGCAGCGTATCCAGTTATGCGGAACACAGCGCAACTCAAGAATGTCGATCTCCGATGTAGCCTCAAGCCATCTTCCCACCATTAAGCAGGAAGCCCGATTTGGCCCTCGTATTGAAAAATGATTCCACATTACTTTGTCAGCCCAATTGGCTTATCTAGAAAAGTGGTTGACGGGCTAGATGTCGTTTAATCGGTGGGGGTCCGGTGCAGCGCTTGGGAATGCGGATGTAAATGGTAGATGTGAGAAGCTGGGTCAGAAGGGTGTGATTTTTTGGGTAATCCGCTGATACACTTTTTCTAAAGAGTGAATAAGTCGGAATCTTTTAAGGGGATACATTTTACTGGCTCGCTAGCTTGTCATCCGACCACGAGTAATCGTTCGAGCTGGTGAATGTTGAATCCCAAAAAAATAAAACTTTGGTTATCTAAGCGGGCAGATCAATTCGCCCCTCAAGCAGTTCTGAGATTTCGATGTTAGACGATGCTAAATAATTCAAAGTGAATTGAAGGTGCAACTGTTGCACAAATGCCATAGGCGGCTTTTCATTTGCGCAACGTACACCAAAACGGGCGGAAATGGCTGACTCCAATGCTTCTGAGCGGGGTTGCCCGGCTGATTTCCCAGCCCCTAAAATTTTCCCGCGCTGACGGACGATCACCCCATTTCTCACTTGGTCATCTTCCTCCATCATAAAGACAGCCCAAAATGTTTGACGCCAAACGCACCGAGTTTCTCAACCTCTGCAAATGGGAGCCATCGCCCGAGCCCGACTTGTTGGGCTATATTGAAGCTTGGTGGGTGGCTGACCAAGGTACTTTCATTTGTGAATGAGAAATCATCACGTTTCAAGCTGATTGGAAATGTCTAGATGGTGGCGATTTGCTGGACACGGGCAATTACCACTATCGCCGCGGCCTTTTGACCGACGATGAGGTCGACGACTGGATCCACCGCAGGCGTGATTTCGCTCCGCCACGCTACTCGTCGATATCAGATAAACCCCTAACCGGCAGGCTGTGTTGCGTCCGGATTTTAATGTGCGAAAGGTTGGGATGGTGGCCTCCGACATTCGCCATGAGCCAAAAGTCATTCAGGAGCGTAGAGAAAGAGTTTGCACTTTCTCGAGCCACGCTTCCCCTGATGTGTCGCCACGCAGGATTGGAGTACCATCGGTTGGTTTTCGACCACCGATCGGATAAAAAGGGGGTGCTGCCATCAGTTTGTAAGTCTGATAACTCTACCTCAGAGGTTCTCGGTTGGGACGAAAAGGGGGACTAACGGTCGTCTAAAGCTGTTGTCATCAAATACCCCCAGATGTTCCAACTCGGCAACCTTGGTTTCTCAATGACACATAATCTCAATACCGGAGATACACTGGCCTTCCTCCACGGCTGGAGCATGTTCAGTTTCCAGAACTCGGTGACGGGCGAACAGCAGGTCTCGCACGCCGAAAGAATACATCGGCTCTTGGAACCATCCGTTTCGCTCTGGAGACACCCTCTGTTGTTGCCGACCTTGATATTCCAGGAGCACTTGATGCGCTGTGACGATTTTACCCGATGCATACTCTCTGGTCAGGTAGAGGACATTGAGGAGGACTTGGGCGTCACGAGATCAGGGAGGTTGTTCAAGACCAGGCACGCCGTCCCCGAGGTGATCAAGCAGCTCCTAGCCGACGACGAGCGCCGGTTGTGGATTACTTCGGTCATCAACACCACATTGACCGACGCCATCAACTTTCTCAATGTCCTGAAGTGGGATCAGCGTCTAGGCGCCTTCATCAAGCGAGTGGACAAGGAGCTGTCTCGGTATTACGAAACTGCCAACATGGGTATCGGAACAGTTAAAGAGCTTGAGTCGGCTGTGGATCACTTCTGTTGCGAGGCGGCGTCAGCATACGAGTACGTCGAAAGCATAAGGGCTAGGCTAGAAATGCAGCTGAATGTGCTTTACAACTTCATGGCACAGGCAGGGAACGATCTCAACTCTCGCATTGCCGCGACGACAGGGCTGGACAGCGCCGCCATGAAAACGCTTGCCTTTGTAACGACTGTCTTCTTGCCCCCGGCTTTTATTGCCTCTCTTTTCAGCATGTCCATGTTTGACTGGATGACGCCAGAGGACGGATCGTCTTCCCACGGTGTGGTATCGGCCCACTTCTGGATCTACTGGGTTGTCTCGGCGCCCCTGACGGTGGGAATACTCTTGGGTTGGCGCTTTTGGTGGAACAAACAAAAGATTCACTACGCGAAAGAATACCCCCAGATCCTGTCAGTGGTGAAGGAACAGTAGAAAGAAGAACAGGCGGTCTGAGTTGGATACGAGGCAGTGAATGTACATTTTCTACCACTTTACTAAGCTTCTTTTGCAAATGGCTGTCTCTACCGTACCATCTGAATCAAAGAGTAGTATCTGAAGCAAGAAAATAAGTCCACCTACACTCGGAGAGTCCCAGTGCCAACTACACCGACAACCTCCCCTCCAGCCACAGTGACCCTAGCCCGAGGCTATAGCGGCTTTCACCCAAGCGGCTACCGCGCTGCCAGAGCCGGTGGCCAAGGTACCGCTAGTGGACAGGGATAAACTGGTGAAGAACTGTGCGGCCTCTACTGTCCTACGGCCACCATAAGGCCTGCGGATATCCGCTGCGTTCAAGAGTGCGTCCGGTAAGCCCTATATTACAGTATTGGTCTAACTGTTACAAACGGGGCCTACAGCTGCGATTACCTGTTACCGAACATGGTTACTGTTAAAATAGGCGCTTTTAACCAGGTGAGCGTTGTTATGAACAGCGACGAGGATTCCGGTACAGATGGCAGCTCCTTGATCTGGGCAGGCACAGGGTGCAAGACGGGGGACATTGTCCACACAGCGATGGGCTGTGACTCAGCGTGGCCCTGTTTGAGACGTCAGCCGCCGGGGCCGACAGCCAAAGACCTGCGCCCATGTCCGTCTCTGCCGTGCTCGGGCCTAAGACAAGCGTCTAGAGAGTCGACGGCCTCGGCGTATTCGAGGCCGAGATGTACATGTCCGGAATGCACGGCGGCCTGGGTGGGGGCAAAACGTCCTCGTTCAGGCGTTGCGTATTCCTCAAAGAGGTTGGAGAAGCTCCTATTGCCGACACCTTAGTCGCGACCCATCCCACCCCCATCTGCCATCTCCACCTTCTTTAAGGTGGCGGTGCTATCTGGGACGTCGCTGCAGATGCCGCCGTATTCTGGTGTCGGTTTGACTTGCTTGTGTTATTACCGGCGCCTGGCCCCGTGACCAAGATGGGAACAAAGCCGCTGGCGCCGCCATCGACTGTGTGTACAAGGTCGCGAGCGAGCTGTCACTCCTGAGCAGCGGCGTTTACAGTGCTGACCTTGGTACGGACCTCCAGGACGCTCCGCTGGCTCCCAAGGCGTTTGGGCCAAATGGCATGCACCTCGCCCGTCTGAAGCATTCTCTCGACCCGCGGAGCATGCTGGCTCATACCTGCCCGCTGCCTAGCCCACCGAGGGAGCCGAAGCTCATCGTCTTCATCACGGGTGACTGTGAAACTCACGTGGAACACACGCAACTATCGCGAGAACGCAGAAATGTAAAGGCAGCGATTCTTGGTGTTGTGTGTGGTGGTCTGGGGAAGCTCCCCAGAGCGGGAAACTAAGTACGCTACAAATCTATGGTGGTGGGCTGCCATTCACTGGGGAGACCCACTGAGAATCCCCACACACTTGGTCCCGCGGAGCGGGCTGCTCAAGGTTCGTGTGAAAGCCAGTCAAGAGACGCGACGAATGCGTCGGCGTTAGCCGCTAGTCACCGTCCGTCTGGCTGGTAAGCTTCCCTCGCCAGCGATTTCTATCGAGAGATCCTCTTCGCATATCTCGCCAATAGTGTCCCACGATACTAAGGAGAGGATGGAGATGGAGCGGGATATTATTCCTAAGGGCGCATTTTTCCTTATGGTGGATGACGTGTCGGCGAGAACTGCCGCTTCTGCCTTATCGCCGGCCGCAATGACGGTGTGACGCTTGAGGGTTTCGTCGTTGAAGGCCTTGGTGAGTCACACCTGACGGTAGAAAGGAGCCCAGTAACTTCGCGTTCCTGCTGCTCTGGCACGTCCGGTAGTATCCAGGAATTGCGTCTCCGCAGCGCGAACTCGATTTCTTCTAGCAGCTTGAAGCAGATAATAGCGAGGTCATCAAATCCCACCATTAGCGGCTGAGCAGTTGAAGTATGTTTTTGTGGTAAGTCGGGGGATCGTATGGACAGGTATGGGATTGGATCAAGGGGAGGTTATGTATCCACTGGATAGGTTTTAAAATGCACCCTTTAAATGACTCTCAAGATCAAAGATTGAGGGTTAATAGTGCCGTGGCGAGAGTTTATTTACCTCTCATCAAACGATCCAAATCTCCCGGCACCTCTTCTCGTCAAACATTTCGCCCTCCATGACTCCATGGACATAACACTCCCCAGCTAGCTTATACCCGTCTCTGCCTTTCCTCAAGACGTACGGCACAGAGCCACCTTTGCACAAGACAATGGAATCTCCACTTTGCATGGTTGGGGGACCCAAACCGATATAGCCGTTCTGCGTGCTGAACATTCGCCGCCCAACCATCTTCCGTCCACTCGGACCGTCTGGGTTCGCCAGTACTACACTGGGTAAAGGTGCCTCACCGGCTGCCCATCTCGTCAACTGTCGGGCCATGCCGAACAAAAGCGCAGCTCCAAGTGCCAGCACGTACATAGTTCCAGACCGCTGCAGACCCAGCCGTACAGGCCCGCGATACCCTGCCACCAAGGCCTCCCAACTGTCTCGCTCGCGTGTCCACTCCTCCCTATCTTGCTTTACATGCCCAGCTAGAAAGGTCCTCCAGTACACGTCCCGCATGGCTTCGCCGGTGACATATTGCTCCCGTGTCGCCAGCTGGGCCACATCTTCCCAATCCATCCACACCAGCGCGTTTTCGGCGACTCCGACGCGTACCATTCTTGGGATGGTCGATAGCAGTTCCCACAGCGACTTGGAAGCCATTAGCTGCCCGTGCGTCACGACGGAACGGGCGTCGACCGCTGCCATGCCCACGCGCTCTACCACGTCGACAACGTATCCGTCAACGGCGAGACGTAGACCTTCTCCTCTGCCGCCTGGCTCGTCGAAGAGGATACGACAGGGCGAGGATGCGGCTGCAGCGAAGACGACGGGAAGCTGTGATCGCCAAGCACTCGAGCGTTCAGCCTCTCCAACATCGCCTGCACCACTCGGCTCAGTTAGCCGCTCAACTGCTTCCGGAATCTTGACCAACATTTCGGCCAGATCTGGAAACGCAAACTCGACCAACGAGTCCGTCGCCGCCGGCCGACTCCAGTCCGGCACCCAAGACGGCAAGTCAAATTCCACCCCCCGCGCCCCCTGGGCCAACGGGACCGGCGCGGAAACGCTGAGAAGGTCCAACCGCCCACTGACTTCTAAAACCCGCCTCGCCAGATCAACATACGCATCCGCCACCGTACACCCCTTCTCATAATTCAGCTTGACGCCCAGCCTCGCAAGCTGATCATCCTCCACCAACCCTAGCATGGCAAAGACCTTGTCACGTTGATCCGTGCTCTCAAAGCCACGATGCCGCACCAGAAGCTCCAACAACCCCCAACGCAGTCCACAGGAATAAAACTTCCGCGCCCGCGCTGTGGCCATGATCGGCACCGTCATGCCCATGTCATATGGCCGGCCAAGCTGCAGGTCAACGCAGGCGGAGATGGCGGCTATCAGCTCGTCCCAGGTACAGCCGTCATGGCCGCACATCACGTCGACGGTGCGGGACACCACGACCTCTTGCACGATCCACATGCGCCTGAAGTAGGCCACGTTAAAGACGTAGAGCAAAGCCAGCCAGTCACGGGCGAGATAAGACGGGATCCCGTACATCTCGCGGTCTGATGCGGAGAGGGACATCAACGGCCGGCCATCTCCGACTTCCTGGCGTATGTGGTGTGCGTCCAGCAGGCGGGGAATGAGCGCGAATCCGGCGGGGGTGAAGACGGTGGCATCGCCGAGCTAGACGACAGTGTGCGATGCGCCGCGGTAGATATCGCGCATCATCTGCACCTGGCCGCCCTTCTCGGTGGCGTCATCCTGGTTGATGCAGACGGCGTCGGCCCAGATGCGGCGTGGAGGGCCCCAGGGTCGTCGGAGATGCTGGAGAGCGGCGTGTAAGTTGCGCGTCACGAGGAGCGAACCTGCCCCAACGCGGATCGGAAGACAATTGCTAGCGTCGCCCCAGCAGTAGGAGAGGGCCTCGAAGGTGGTGTCGTTGCTTTCGAGTGGACTGAGGCGTGCTGTGATGAGGTCACAGCTGATGGGGTCGTCCTTGGTGCCGGGGTGTAAACTCAGGATCCGGAAGGTGTCCGCACCCGGGGGCAGAGGAGAGTAGCTGTACCTGACCATTTCCTAGGTTGAAGGAAATCTGTAGATGGAAGACGGTTGGCCCTTTGTATGATGGCGGTTGATGTTTCAACAACCTATACATATGCTTAATGCTGCGGGTGCGGGTTTTTTTACGGGCCTTGCTCCGCGCGCACCATTTTCACTCCGCGCGCACCACCTGCAGTTATACCACTGTATTATAGGGGGTTGTTTTCGTGGATTAGCCGGGGTGCAAGGAGCTGTTCAGTTTTTATGGTCGCGAGTCGATTTATAAAATTTGCCGTAGTAAATAGTTTTGCGGAATTCGCGCCCCACCGAATGAGCTCCGGCTGGCGTGCTAGCCGCTGACCTTGGGTGTTGATGCCTGGCGATGCGGTGTTTTTGATGGACATTCGGATCTGCGTGCGCACTTCGCATCAGGCCAATGCACATGCGCCCCAATGCGACGTCCAATGGGCTGAAGGTTTGTGTTTGGCCTGGGGTAAACGTCAACGCTGTGGGGCAATCCACCAATCCACGATCCACCAAGCATTTCCACCAGCCAAGCTCCCGAACATGGCCGACCAACCGCAACCACTGCGGCAGGCGCTGAACTGCCGGGTTCGCCATGGAGAGCTGCCAATCCGACCAGGACATTGGTCTTTCGACCTATTCCGGTTACCCCCTGTCAGCACTTCGAGCCGGTTTGGCAGGCACTTCAAGAGGCCCCGACGGTATCATCTCGAGTCATACTGACATCGTGATACCGGTACAACTTGACTGCATTATTCACTTTATTACGCCCTCTCTAGGTTGGTTACTCCTTATTTGCAACACTATCATTACATTCTACCATTAAAAATACTCCAAGCAATGAGGCCCTCAGGACAACCCTGGTCTCCCAACAGCCCCAAAGAACTACCCCCAGCCGCTCTAACTCAGACAATCATCACAACAACGGTCCACAAGGCCCCCGGAAGACATTTCTAGGCTCCAGATCATCATACACAATCACTTCATCGACTCCCAACGGACACTGCGGGCTGGTGGCGCCGCCCGGCGCCGGATTAGACTTCACCAGCAGCTGGCACTGATCATTCGGGAATGAAGACGCCACGCAGTCCAGCGTGCTCCAGCATAATCTGCAGCACTCGTTCGCATTTTGAATCCCGCCCGGCGTGAGCACCCCGTTGCCTGCGCCGGTGTTGTCGTCTTGAAGACCAACCGCTAGGGAGGGGTCGCAGTAGTCGACTACGACGGTGCTGGTGACGACGGCGGAGGATGTGGTGACGGTGGTGGAGGTGAAGGTTGTGATGGAGGTGGAGACTTCGAGGGCGGTGGAGGTGGTGATGTCGGTGGTGGTGGTGGTTTCAGAGGAGGTTGCGGTGGAGCTGACGGTTGCTGTGCTGGAGATGGTGGTGGCGGTGACGCCGAGGCGGCTGCAGATGGAGGAGAGCTTGGAGGCGGGGCGCTGGGCGAGCCAGGAGGTTCTGGTTGCGAGGTCTGGGCAGGAGGTGGCGGGTCCGCGTCGCTTGACGGTGACGGTGACGACGGGAGGGGGGATGTACGAGGTCGATATTACGGTGGACAGGGCGATGTCGGTCGAGGTGGAGATCTCGGTGGTGGTGGTGGCGGTGGTGGTTGTCGAAGTTTCGACGACGGTGGATTCGACCGTGTCCGTTTCGGTGACGGTGATGGTCGTGAGGCCAGTGGCGGTAGCGAGCGACGTAGCGGTCAAGGAGAGATAGCTGCTGCAGAACTCGACGGCTTGGCTGTGGATGTCATTGATGCAGCTGGGCGGGAAGGGTGCGCGACAGGACCCGGCGAGATAGCCCAGCGCTTTGCTGCATCTCTCGCCGCACGGAGGGGCGCCATTGCCAAATGCGGTGGACAGTGATGTGCCAACTGCCACCGCCGCCGCAAGCACCGAAAGGTGACGCATCACGCCGTGTTCCAACCTGAAGGCTAAAAAGAGCGACTGGGTTAGGTTGACGATGGAGCTGGAATCGCAGACGCAACACCGAACGAGGGGGGCGCGCTGGTGTTAACGAGACCGAAGCACATCTGCACCCATGTCTTGCTCTGATGCTTTGCATCACCATCCCATAATGTGGCTGATGTCTCGGTAGTTTATTGGACGTCTCTCAGCCTCCTGATTCTCGAGGCGCCGATCTAGCCGGTTTTGTCGGTTGTAATCTCCAGAATCCCATCGTTGTTTTTGGCTGCAGATCGGAGCTGAAGCGGACGCGCTAGCGTGCCACAAGGATGATTCCTCGAGAATGGGGCTGTAATCACAGGACTGCTGCCTGCCTGACCGCTTCCCCCTCATCGCTAACTTGCCCCACCGCTCTTTGGGGTCAACTTCCAAACTTTCTTCCTGCCAACTGCAGCGACAAGCATCGACAATCACCAACATACGAGGAAGGCCGAAATGTGGCTCATCGACACGGTAACGCTTCGCCTCAAATACTTTGCTGTGCCAGAGAAGACGGCCGCCCTACGCAATGCTCTCTCATACCTGGGGCGATGCGGAATTGAGCTTCGCCGAGTACCAGCTCCTGGATGACGCGACGAGGGCCAAGCGCGGATTTGACAAGATCAGCAAAAAATGCTGAAGTAGGCCGGCATCGACGACTGTGTCGTTTTCGAAAAGGGCGACGACGTGGGCGGAGTGTAGCGCGCGACAACAAGTACCATGTTGGCGCAAGATACTCGCTAAGAAAGTTATTACACTCTTATCGCATTTTTCGCATGCACGTCGCCCAATTTTGTTAGAGTGGCTAACTCGCTTATCATGTACGTTAGGGGTAAGAAATATCACAGGTTTCAATGCGCAATTAGCTGGGAAATAACACTAGTTTTCTACTTGTATTCTTTCTAATACCGTCGATACACGCTTTACTCATCCTCGTGACGTTGGCTCTGGCTACAATGGCCTTGTTTGCAGCCCTCACATCGTTCCTCCACATGTGGTGCCTGGCTTCCTCCAGCATACAACGGCGGTTTCACCGGGGCGCCCGCCCACTTGCGCAGCCGATAGGAGACGCGTTCGACATAGGATTTCTCATGGAGCGTCAAGGTGCCAAGACAGTCGCATGAGATGCAGCGCTGGTTAAATACTACGGCGTTATATCCGTCGCGACGATGACCACAGTAGAGCCGTATCCAGACGGCAACCATCAGATTGCTCCAGCCGGATTTGTGACACTTGCTATTGGTGCATACGAACTTGCCCATGACCGACGTGTCGTACTCTTTATGTAGGTCGTCTTCGGTATCCTCCTGGTTGAACCAGAGCGCGGGGATGGCCTCGCCGACGATGGATCGGACGGCCTCATGAAGCTGCGGGAACATAAAGCGGTCCCTCGTCTCTTGTTCCCCGAGTGATACGACACGAGCAAACCTCTCGCTCAGGTCCCACTCTTGGACGAATCTTGAGGAGTTGGGGCTGGAGTTGGGTGCTACCCGCGGCATGGTCGTCATTCCCAGGTCGCCGTTGTTGACGTTGTTGCTAGCGGCGGCCTGGGCGTTGGGCAAGGCCTTATAGGCTGTCCATCTGTATCTCTCAGCATCGGGCCAGGTTGCCTTGAAATAGTAGACGGTCGAGGCGCTCAGGGGTGCCGGTCCGACCTTTGGACCGACCGGTGGTCCGCTGAGACGAAGCGCGAACTGTTTGCCGTCGGATGCATATCGGAAGTAGGCCAGTTGCTGGCCACTCCGGTCCCGGATGGAGGAGCTTGATGGATCGTTCCAGTTCAGCTCGAGTGCGTACTCCCAGACAAGCGGAGCCCCCAGGATGTTGCATACTGCTCCAGGAACGTGAAGAACGTCAGAGAGATAGAGGATTACGTGGCCCTTGGGGCCGGCTCTGTCGGGCGATATCTTAGTGGGAAGCTTGACCGAGCCGATGCCTTCGACGCTCAAGCCGCACTCGAGGACGGAAGTGAAAGGGGTGTAGTCGTCCCCAAACCAGAACCTGTCCTTTGCGACACTTTGCAGGTTTAGTAAAAAGTGGCGGTTGGATAGTTGTGGCCTGACCTGGCATTCTTTGCTTACTGAACATTGGAAAAAGAGTTGAAAATCCAATCGGGGCATGGCAGTGGCTGCCTGTTGCTCGACGAAGACGCCATGTCGGCGAGAGCGGAAAAAGTGAGCGCAAACGTAATATAGCCCTATACGAATACCTAGGTGAGGATGACAGCCCTCTTTCCGCTGTCAAGTGGGTAGACTCCTGGAGCGGGGAAGACAAGAGGAGGCTTGGGCAAGCAAAAACAGCATTGTAAACTCTCAAACGGCAGTAATGGCCTGAAGCCAGATGCGGGGTTCCTCCCCTTGGCCGTGGTAGGCCTCACTGCATCCGTGTCATGCCACATGTCGTGCAATGACGGAAATTTCCGCGATGGACATGGTTCTGTAGGTGGCCTGTCCTGTGGCCAACCGATTCTTTCCACCGTCCCCCGCTTCCCTCTGGCCCACGTCCTATCAAACCGCCAACCCCTTCCCACCTCTCTTCGTCCGCCAGAGAAGAGACAGCGACATAGCTTAACCACCGTCCCAATTATTAGAAAGGCTGCTAGGGCCAACCGCAATTGTTCTGGCAGCGACCGAGTATAAAGGGGATTGATAGGGGGGCACCCTGTTTTTTTGATGGTTAAGGTTAAACCCCAAGCATCACAATGAACGGCCGCGCATCGTCTTCCCAATCATTCCCAAGCCAATCCAGGCAATCAAAGAAGGCCACAGGCGCTATGATTGGTTCCTTTTCACGCGGGGAAGAAAAGCTCGATATCATCATCCCCAAGGTTGAAGAGAACCTGCCCTCCGAGTACAGCCAGTCACGCAAATTGATCCAGGGGCTTTAGGCTGGCGACCGCTCCATGTTCATTCCCGCGTCTGGCATTGAGGTGTCTCGCCCTCAGGTGTCTACGTCTGGCTCTAAGGTGTCTGCGTCTGGTCCTCAGGTGTCCGAGGTCCGGCTCATGGTACACATGGGAATGCGTACAAAGGAGCCCAACTTCTGCTTGGAGGCCTTCGCGAGAAGAGACGGATACGTCCACCCGGACAACCGTGGCTACCTGCCCGATCGCAAGGACTATGAGCAAGGCGGGTACTTCTACGGTCTTCCCGAGCAACTGAGGCCCGATCTGGATATTAAGACAGCTGGAAAGGCGGCTAAGGAGGTACTTCCTGTAAGTTCAGAGCCGTCTCACTATTTCTGGCTTTTGTGCCACTTGCCTGGCTGACGGCAGTCACTGTACAGGATCACATCACAAGATGCGCGTTTCGGACAACGCTGGACACAACCTGTGCGAGTGGTTCTTCTACACTCCGATGGCGGAGGCTGTGAAACGGGAACGGCGGGCCCATGTGGCATTCGTTCATGTCCCACCCGGAAGAAGCGAAGAGGATTTGAAGACGGCGTGGAAATCTGGAACGCCTTCATTACGGCGCTAGTTGAGCAGACTGAGGAGAAGGAGGAGAAGGAGGAGTAGACTGGGTAATGCTGTACCTGATACATTGGAGCCCAACACCCAGGACTGGCCGTCACTGACGAGCACCCAACTAATGAACCTTGATTTCCGAAACAATCGGGTCTGTCCGTAGTGCATGCTCCCAGTCCGTACGGGGCAAGCCGACCCACATGCCGCCCTCAGCTGGTCAATATATCGCCTAGAGGTACCTAGTTGAGGCGAGAATTTCTTTCGTAGGTGTTTACTGTTCCCTCAAACCCCGCGTGCGTGCTGGGTTTCCTTCACATCGGACCCGATGTTGGTGGAGTATGGTGCGCAATTGCGTGTCTCGGTGGTTCCAGTGCAGGTGCGATCGACATCGTGATTTGGACTTGGGAATCTTACAGCTGAGTCACCAGGACCCCACTGGCAGACGTCATGCGTGTTGCATGGCATGGGGTGACAAGACATCTGCCCTTGAAGATAAGGCGTTCACCACTTCTGAAGTTCATCAGAGACACATTCTCTTGGTCAGGTGGCAAGGGCGCGATGAACCCCCCAAGTTCGTCCCATCTCGGTTTCCTGTTCTGCCCTGACCAGAAATTGCCAACTCTCGTTTGTACGTGCCCGCCAAGGTTCTATCCCCATCACTGGCACACAGCTGTCAAATGCCAGGAGCGTGACCGCAGTCAGTGACGAAGGTTGAATGACGCAGGTGGAAATTTCTTCACGCTCGGCTGCTGGACCATCGTCGATCAACCTCAGCCGCAACAGTTGAAATTTCGTCTGAGGAGATTTCGGTCTGTGTCAGCAGAGAGCGATCAGCGCTCCTTCCTCAAATGGTCAACTCAGAACATCTGAGCTGTGAGGACAGCCTAGCACCGAGACCCCATTTCGGAAGGCGAATAACAAGGCTCTCAGAGAACGTAAAGGGAACGAATGATGCCAACAAATGCCCTCTTGGCAAAGATGGAATCCCCGAAATCTCAGCGAATGGTCATTGACAGTTATGTAATAGGCTACCACTTCACGAACTCAGCCTCAGCCAGAGCAGAATGCCGAGATTAGATCCGCAAATCAGAGCGGCCGACTACAAGCTTCGCGCAACTTTCTCTATCGATAGGTCGACCCAGTTTTAGAGGGAATGAAGTGGCGCTGAATGTGGTGTACACAAAAGGACGGCTCAGAACCACTCGAGATATACTCATCCGGCTACACAAAGCTGCGACAATTTCCGAAGGCTGAGTATCCTGGCACTGGGGAAAGGGGTTGCTGGAAACTTTGTGTGTCCAGAGACGACGATCAAATGCCTGGAGATTCGACAAGAGGATGCTCGGAAGCGTGTATTTAGAGACGGCCGTTGGGACTTCGTGCTCCAGCTCTAGCTCAACAAATCCCGAGCCAACGCAAACACCAGACACCATGCAGCTTACCACCAGCTTCCTCATCCTCCTCTCGGCAGGTGCTGCCTCGGCAGCACTCGATGAGCCCTGCTACGGCCCCGGCGGCAGTGCCGGTGCGTTTCCTGTTCTCTTGCCCCACCCCCCAAGACACCAGACACTAACACAAGTCAGGCGTTTGCGTGCGTACGTCTGCCTGTACCTCATCCGGTGGCACATTCACCAACGGTGGCTGTCCGCGGGACGCAGCAGACGTGAAGTGCTGCAGCAAGCCCAGATGCAACAACGGACCCTCCGGCAACTGCCGCTGGGTCAGCGACTGTCCCGGCCCCAGCAGCACCGCTAACCTGTGTCCCGGCCCGAATGCCTTCCAGTGCTGCAGCAAGGCAGCCGGAGGCGGAGGCGGCTACAAAGCCCCGAGGATCCCCCCCGTCGGTGCCTGCAAGCAGGTGGCTGTAAATGGCGCCAAGAAGATCGTTGAAGTCTTCCCCGGCCGCATCAGGGAGATTGGCTGCTACCGCGACGGCACTTGCGAAGGCGACCATGACCACCCGTGTGGAAAGGCGAACGACTTGATGTGCTCTGATGCTGACGGTGTAAATGAAACCAACCCAACTTTTTTTTTCTCCAAGAGGATGTCCCTGCTAACGGCTGCTCCCACAGATGGGCACGCAGTCTGGCCGGGAAATCGCTGAGTGGATCATGAGGAACCACGCGCAGCTGAATCTCAAGTATGTCATCTGGGGACAGAAGATCTGGGATGTGAGAAAGGACACGGTCAAGCCATGGAACTCTTGGGATCCCATGGGCGACCGCGGCAGTATTACGGATAACCACTGGTGAGTTCCTCACGGCCACAGCACGGGGGGAGCTTCAAACTGATGCCTTGTAGGGACCACGTCCATGTGAGCTACAAGTGAATCTGGCGCCTGAGTGTTGCAGAATGGTAGGTATTTCACGGAAAGGTATAGCAGGCCAGGAAATTTACTGTGATGAGACGAAATCCTCAGAAAACTGCAGGAATGAGCGACGGAATGGAGCCTGAAAGCTGTGTGCTATACTGGCTGGCACTTCATGAGTTTGACAAGAACAACGTCCAGATATCTAAAAGCGAGTTATTTGGGAGCCATTTGCCGGTTTATGTTGCCTGATAGCTCAAGCACACGGTCGGGGTTAGGAGGGATGGAATCTCGGGCGGCTTCTGTTTATTCATAGACTGTAAGACTGTTGAGATGTTAGCGTTGCTATTACGCTCATCGAGAGTACTGTCTACCCGCGTTGTGTAGGGTACTCGTGATGGCTGAGAGGACGCTGAAATTATAAGTCAAACCCCAGATCGAATTGAGCTTGGCAATTCTTCTCCTAGACAAAACCTATTGCAGCAGCGATTTAAGGGCCTATAACATTTAGATGTCTGAAATAGAGTGACTACCAATCCAGCTCCATATCCTGCCACACATTGTCATCGCTCATATGCTTAATAACGTACGATGCCGCGGCCAGATGGCCCCCAGGGTATTTCTTGGGGACCTCGGCCGACCTGGTTTGTCGCCACGACCGCCAATACGATCGACGCCCTAGACGAGGAGGAGCAGCTGGTGAAATGAATACGAGCCCAAACTCGACCGACATGGTCCCGGCGTGGATCCAAGCCTCGCGCTGGTGTTAACGATGCTTGCGCAGCGAATGGTAATAGATGGGCTTCCTGGTGTTGTCTTGACCTTGGAACTGGGCCTTGTTGCTGATGATGATTGGGAAGGACTGACATAAAGGCTTTCATAACCATCAGGGCGCTTCTAGGAGAACACTCTTTTCATGCACGGTCTCGAGTTAGTCTTCCAGGTGCTATTTTGGATATGGATTTACCGTACTAGGACCAGATGAAAATAGAGTTGTTCCAGAACCTGACAAGTGGAACTACGTGGATATGGAAGAATTGGTGAAAGAGTTAATTTTCATGCATTAACTGGTGGAACTATTTGACCGACATTCCAACCTGGCCCCTCCACGAGCAAGCAGTGTACTTCGCTTCGTCCGGTAGCGGCGAGCGGGCTCACGGACGGGTTTAGTCACTGGTTCTCAAGCTGGTTCTCCTGTCCCAAAGGCGGTGTGACCGAGAAGTGGGATCGGAGATGGTCCGTTTAGGTGGATTCATATCTCTGTTGGATGTATGGCGTGGCGCCTCTTCAAGCTCAGCATTGCGCTTCTTTGTCTTGCTACTGAGTCTTGAAGGCGGTAAGGGCGCAGGCTCGGGAGGACGTATTGTCAAGTGTCGAGGATGGCCGAGCTTCATGGAACTCTTCGGGACCAAAAATTGGCACAAGGGACGAGAACTGGACCTCAAAAAGACTTCACTTTGTTCGGCGGCGGGCCCACGGGCGGGCTCGGGCAGGTTTGGTGTCAAAGAGGGAGATTGACCAGGGCGGTAAGTCGTGGCAGAGCCTGCTCAATCTCTTTGTAATCCGTGCGGAGCCCAACACATCAAACGCTTATCGAGTAGGATTCGAGCGCTATTCATTTCAAAATGAGGACCAATTTTGGCCATCTTTATATATGGGATCAATTCTGGGCCCACTCGGCTATAGTTGAAGCAGTTCAGTATGCTGCGGCGCAGCGTGCCGAAAATGGGCACTTAGCCTGAGCAAAGGTGAGCAAAGGTGAGCAAATCCTGAGCAAATCCTGAGCCGGCCCTGAGCCGGGGTGAGCAATGTCACGTGGGCGAGGTGCCAAAAAAGGAAATTTGGTGTGCCCAGATTCGTCTCATATAACAGCTGTTATAAGGAGGATAAAAACACTCTCGCCGCACGCGGTGGTTTAATCTTCCTTCTATCTGTTGACCGAGATAGATTTTGAGAGATTCCGAGAACTAATTGGAGCAATGGATATCTTTGGCTTACAATAATAGAGAGAGGTTGATTTCGCGGAGGACATCCCACAAATATTTGGAAGCTTTGGAGGACTTGATCGAGGGTAGAAAGGCCTGGCTACCTGGTTTGGAAGCCTGAATAGACTCAATCAGTCCAGCCAACCGCCTGGCAACAGTAGTCGATCGAGGGGGTGTGTTAGATTATCCACACGCCAAGGCATGTGTCTGAGCTCACTGGCTGTGGCGCAGACACACCTCAGGGGGGGTGGCTATCGGCGCGTTTAGGTTCTAAGAGACGATTCATGGTAAATGACCCAAGAACCGCATTCATTATTGTTTAGTGGTCAGGCTTGAAGACAAGACCGTTGCAAGTGCATATGATGAAGAAATGGGCAAAATGAAATAAACACTGTGTACCCAGTACTCAGAGTCCATGCCCCCCTCTTTGTTTCCCCAACCCTTATACCAGCCCTCACTTTCAACTGTCTCCCTCGTCACACAATCTTGCAAATCCCCACCTTCATAATCTGCTTCCCGACCGTCATAAACATCCCAATCGGCGTCGCGAAAATTGCCGCCCAGATCACCAAATAAAAAACCAGCATCATCGTTGCCAGCGAGATCGCCACAGCCCCCACCAAAACTTTCTGATGAAATCTAAGGTTTCCACCTTTAATCACCCTCCAAAGCGCCCCCAACATATTCTGCAACGGCTTGAGTGAGTGCGAGTACGTGTTCTTCTGCAAGTACCCCACTGGTACCCCGAACACAATCGACGTGATCAGCCAGCTCCAGATCCACCCCTTCTCCTCGGCCGTCGACTCAGGGCCAGGCTGGAACTTGGTCCAGTAACCGATAAGAATAAACGGCAAGGCCACGAGTCCGATCCCGATGAGATATAGCACCTTTTTAAAAACGCGCTCTGCGCGGTGAGGTCTCATGGCGCCCCACTCCGAGACGTAACCGACTGCGCCGTGGGCTACGCCGCCCAGGCCTCGCGCCTCCTCGAGGAGGTCGGTTTCGACAAGATACAAGGTTGAGTAGTTAGGGCAGGTAATATTAGCGGCGAGGTTGGTGAGCGACATGAGGACGTAAGGGATGACGGTCAGACTGCTCTGGGTGAAGCCGAAAGCGGTGAATTGGGCTTTGCTGGCTTGGTAGACGGTTAGGCCGCCGGCGATGATTTGGGCTAGGGAAGCGGCGATTTTGACAAAGTTGTAGTCGCAACTAATGATGTTGGATTGATAGCCCGCGAATTTGTCGCCGAGCTTGTATTGCGCGTCTGGGTCGAAGGGCTGCACGGGGTATTTGCGAGAGAGGGGCGTTAGGCCGTAGCCTGCTGGAAGGCGAATGGATCCATGGATGGATGCGTTGACGTCGGAGAGAGAAAGAGGAGCTTCCTTGAAACCTGTGATTATCAGGGGGTTCCCGCATGAGCACAATTCGATAAAATCCTCGGGCTTGGTCCGCGGCGCCCGTTGGAAGACATACTGTGGTTGTTGTCGTAATAGTATGCCCGATTCCCCAGCTCATCTCGAGTTATTTTGTAGACGCAGCAGAGTGCCCCTGCTCGATGAGCACGTTTGAGCGCGTCACGGCTAAAGCAGGCTTGCTTGGCGATGATGCGGAGGGCGGCGTAGATGCCCTTATATGGTACGAGAAGCGACCATAAAGCCGCATCGCCTGCTCCGATATGTGAAGAGCCAGGCGAGATCAGGACCGTTATCGCGTGAGCGAGATAGTTGATGAAGAAGACCGTCAGAACGTCGGTGATTGTAGCCTTGCGGCATACAAGCTGCTCTGAATCCATGTGCAACGGTGAAGGTCTCGCACACTGAAATCGCTAAGCCAGAGACACACCTATACTGGTCCTTGGGTCGGGATATTGCAGGGAAAAGTCGAAAATGTTGATGGGGAGAAGAGCGCGGAAATTGCGAACACGGCTCTAGGAGAGAGCACTCAGCTACCCCTATTGAGTTTCAGCACTGATGCCATCCCGAAACAACCCTAGTACGTGGCGTTCAGCTTCTGCATGCAGGAGGAGACAACACTGAGGGCAACATGCCAAAAATCATCCCCCTCTTTTGAGTTTTGTGTGGCCAAGTTCGAAGGAAAGAAATTACCTAAACAGGTTAGCGAAACATTTGCCTCTTAATTGTTCTCTCAATTAAAAAATTGTCCATTTGTGGGTTCTCAAGTCCTGCAGCTGAAACCTAAAAACGACGCTTGCGCTTTGAATAGCCGCCGGACCCCATGCGCGGCGCTCAATAAAAAATCTTCGTAATCCTGAGCCGGGTGGATCCAAGAATAGGGGTTGGTGTAGCGCTCGAACCATTAGGGATCGCCTGCTTGGGGGGCTGCGGCCAACTGTGGCTGGCCAGCAGTGGTTCGGCTGCCTGTCAGGGAAGATGGGCATCTGGATATGCAACGACATCCAGGCGCAGCGCTAGATTTGGCATTTCACCCCAAACGCACCCGAAGAAAGCTTGCCCTCAACATCTGTCCTCTGTAGCTAAGCAGTTTGAAGCCATGGAGTATGTCGCATCGTAAGTGTGGCCAGCGGGCGGGAGTCGGATTGCAGCTTCTGGGACTTCGCTTCTATTCGCGCGATGGTAAATGCTGGGGGAGCCTACCCATAAGAGTCGGTTTAAATGTTGGGGGCAGTTGATCTGGTCGCCTATCAATTAGTGTAGGTTGTTTGTTTGCGGCATTATCATCACCCGCGGTGCCTATGTTTTAAGCCTGGCATATACTAGTACATGTTGTAAAATAGTACGTGGTATTCACGGCGCCGCTGAGCCGGAAATCAGCCGCCCGCTGATCGAAGCCCCATATTAAACCTTAACCCTACTACACCACCGCCAGCGAAATTCGCGAATATCTACAGTAGCTCTGGTGTAGCCGCCGTGCTTATTTCCAGATATTTACGTCACCAGCTGGTTCGGCCGCTGATTCGTCGCAGCCCCTAAATCCTCCACTATAATACAGGGCGCTAATACGCCGTGGCCGCACCACTATAATAGGGCCAGCGCTGCAAGTAACCGCTAGTCGCGCCTTTCAGGAAGTCTAGCCCCCCCCGCTCTGCTTTAACTCTCTGTCCCCAACCTTCTCTTCTTTCCAGTACCGTAAGCCAGCCTCTTTTACACTATAGCTCCCCAGAAGCGATAAGCGCCAGCTTTAACGCTAGCGCCAGCTAGGCTATTAATTACAGTAACTGGATCGGCTAGTACAGAATAACCCTTAACTGGCTAAAATGGGTATTACGACCTGCACCCGACACAGGCCTCGAGAGGACTGGCGCGGGTTAAGACAGAACGTATGGCAGGACGCCAACAGGTAGGGGGCGTTCCGAAGACGGCTTGTTG
>Ga0247760_1000603_pt1 | contig 38258 bp, 27 predicted proteins | sample UWRJL171409R4_FD_179936 | JGI IMG/M metagenome (GOLD analysis project Ga0247760, IMG submission 179936) | Plant litter microbial communities from Arlington Agricultural Research Station in Wisconsin, United States - UWRJ-L171-409R-4 | ecosystem: Environmental > Terrestrial > Plant litter >... | reverse complement strand
GCGACAACTTTGATACTATAAAATTACTTTCAATGCCGTACTTTGTGCAACGCGGCAGCTTACCAACAGCAGGGGTGGTCTCCGCCGTCGGCTGCACGTTGAAAAATCTTAAAGAGATGCCGGGATATTACGGGCAGGAGACAGGCGCCGGAGGTACATATAGGTTGCCGCCGTATACTCACTGACTTACCATCGTATTTGGATGTGAGGGGAGCCCATGATACACAAGGAACACCAATACCGCTGCCCAATGTCTATTCCTGCCCACCCTTCATGTTAGGTAATTAAGTACACAACGCCTGCATCCGATTTGATTCCATCACAGTTTCCCTGTCCCGTGCTCTCCCAAACTGCTCCCGGTACTAGAATGTTCCAAACTCCCATGAAGCCCTTCATCTGTGCTGTCTACCTCCACAGAGTCGTGGCCCGTCCCCTCGCCTGCCTCCGACGTCTTTGCTGAGGATTCCGCTTCCCATAAATGTGCCCCAGCCTCTCTCAACAGCCTGACAGAGTCATCGTTGCCCATTTTCTCGGCAAGGTACAGAGGTGTATTGTTGGCACGGTTACGGGCGTGGACGCTGGCTCCGCGCATAAGTATATCCCGCAGAATCTCGGGTCGGGGACCGACAGCTGCGAGATGCACGGCTGTGTTACCGGCATAGTCGGCCTTTTTGAGGAGCTGGTAATTGAACTCGTCACCTTCGAGAATTTCTCGGACAGCCTGCGCGTCGCCATTCCGTATAGCATAGCCAAGTGCCGTAAAGGCAGACTCTGGTGAAAGAACGACTTTTCAGTACATGTTGTGCCGAAAACTAGAAAATACCAGATAGCGTTGCACTGGACTGGGAGGACAGGATAGGATTTGGGGTTTATGATAACACAAGGATCCACGCCCAGCGGGGGATGACACTCAACTGGCTCTTTCTCGCTTTTCCATAGGCCAGCCCGAACATACTCTCTTGGAGTTAGGAAATCCGAGCACAATACTCACCTGCTGAAGTCAAGCGAGCAATGGCTGAGTCAATGCTTCCAGCTGGATGGGAGAAAGATGGCAGGGCCATCTCAGTCATCTCACCCCGCATCGAGTGAGCCATCCGCTGCGTGATCTCCAAATACTCAAGTCCTGGTAATGCCAAGAGATACGATAGTTTCGTCAGTGCTGCTTCCGTTGTTAAGTCATGACCGAATACAACACCGGCCCTGCCAAGCGCCGTGCCCGGGGCATATAGAGGTGACACAAAGCCATTGGTACATTGGCTGACGTTGACGATGACGGTTCCTCGGTCCACCGCTTCCTTGATCACCTTGGTCAAACTTCCATCAACGCCCCCAGGTGCATTGCCCATTCCAAATGTCTCCAATATTAGTCCACGGAGATTTGGAACTCGAAGCACAGAATCCACCATTTCCGGCTTGATTCCCGGAAAGATACGCAGGCATGCCACGTGCGCCGTGTCGAGATACTTCGTCACCTGGAACTCGGCAATCTCGGTCGGCCTTCTCACAAGAGTCCAGTTGACATCGACGCCCAAACTTGTGACCTTGGCCAATGGGTCGCAGTTTGGGCTATCGAAAGCCTCAAACGAGGATGCCGAGACTTTGGTTGTTCTGTTCCCACGGAACAAAGTGTGGTGAAAGAACAAGCAGACCTCGGGAATCACAAATGTCCCCGCGATGATGAGTGACCCTAAAAGGTTGTCCACCGCATCTGACTGCAGAGCAAAAATGGAAGCCTGCGAGCCAGTGAGAATGACGGGCTTACCGAGATCGGACATCATGAAAGACAAGGCCGATGCCGTGTAGGCTAACGAGTCGGTACCGTGAAGAACAACGAAGCCATCAAACAGTTTGTAGTTCTCTTTGATAGTGAGGGCGATCTCAGTCCAGCCCATCGACGAGATTGAGCTCGAGTCGAGAAGTGGTTGAAACTCCAAGATGCCATAACGGATGTGGCGAGAGTAGGCGCTCGGCGGGGTCCGCAGGCTGGCAAGGAGAAGCTTGGTTCCATTCTTGCAAGCCGGGATCTTGATGGTGACTTCTGAGTTGTCATTAAATGAAGGACGGGGAGCCATGGCGTTCTCGAGGAATCCCGTCATGGGCACCAGACCATCTGCCGAGGGCTGCATGCAAATTGTGCCACCGGTCATGATGATTAAAACCCTCGACTCTGGGTAGTGAGATTCGGGGTTCTCCCGTTCCATGAATGTAATCTGCCGCATTTCCGTAGACAGCTTAGGTCTATATTGGTAGACGAGATTCAATGTGCGTTGATGATAGTGGGCTGCGGCGGATTATGTGGTAAGTCTTGGTCGCCGAGTTCTGAAGTCGTGATGATTCTGAGACTTTGCTCGACGAATAACTCTCAAGCGAAGGCTAGGAGCCCGTAAGATAGCTTCGTTTTATACATGTGACAGAAGCACTCCCTGAACATCCAAGGAGCTGCTACTAGCTTCAAGGCTCGATAACCTCGCCCTGCTGTTGGTAGTCCTTCGCCTTGAAAGACAGCAATATGTCAGGAGGCTTGCTGCGGATTAGCAAAGAGAAATCAATATTGAGACCCGTTCCCGTATCCGCCCTGCGGTCGGCTGTCGCTGGACTAACAAGGAAGAGGCGAGGCGAAAGTCCGGATGAGTTACGTTGGTCATGTGCTGTCGGATCTTGGAGTTTGTTAGTCACAGAAAGTCAATTCGAGCGTCCGACTGGACAAAGAATGGAGACCGCTAGTTGCAGCGGAAGCGGTTGATACCCCTGAGCCAAGCCAGAGGAATGACAAGCCCGACTTCGGGCTTCTCGGACGCACTCCATGGCTTGCGTTGTTCTTCATCTCGGCGATGATAAGGAAGAATCGCTTGTCATCATCGGCAATTTTAGGAACGCGGCCAGAAAACATGCGACGAGTCCGATAGCGGATAATGTTTTGTTTGGCGCGGAAGGTGCGTGCCAACGACGGGTGTCTCAAGACCCGTCCTCAGGGTTGGGGTCTACGGTATTTTGCTCATTCAAGAGCCCAATGAATACGGCAGCATGGTGGATATGAGACTGAAAGATTCCGCGCGTGAATAGAGGGGGGTGGAATTTTATATGTGCACAGAATCAGGGTGTCTTGAAAGGCAGTTAGAGCACTAGTTAATTTTCGGCGCGGTCGACTGTCAAGCCTGGGGCCCACAGAACCGACTCAACGCGGGGTGATGAACTAACTACGTACCTACTTCATACCTCAATACCTAGTTGCTCATAGTGATCGCTAATAAGCCAAGCTAAGATCTGACACTGGCAAGCCAATCCAAGCCGCCCAAAATATACCTATCCAAGCTCAAGCCAAATTTTTACCTGGTCGGCTTGGATACATTGGCCTCCCCTCTCGACGGAGCCCTGGGACCTACCGTTAACTATTCGGGGCCCCAGAAAAAAAGTCAGCAGTACGGGTTAGGGTTGGGGTCTGGAGCAGTAGGCCCCAGAATCACGTGCTGGGGTTGGAAGCTAAGTCAAAATAGAAAAAAGCTTGCAAGATTTGCCCTGGCTTGCTCGTCTTGGCTTGTGCCTGCCACTGATTGCTTCTGCCTCCTGAACGACAACAGGACAGCAAACCTATCATGGAGCTGAATCGTGGAAGACTGTACATCGGTAGGTAACTTCTGAAGTCTCTATTGGGCCATGACTGGCTCGGAAAGCATGCCTTTCTTCCATGTAATTTCAAAGACTTTCTAGTGTATCCGAAAGATGTATATAATGCTGCTGCTGGCCAGCCTAGGAGCTCCATTAGCCCTAAACCCCCGAGCCGCCTGAGCTGCGTGTGAGGACCGGGGTTTCAATCGGTGAACTGGGCGCCAAGTTTGCTGGGAGCACCGCTAACTAGTGTGGACGGACCTTACTCGACGGACTCTGATGTTTGCACAGCAACAAGGTGCCTGCCGTTCTGGGTCTTGATTAGGCCCATGATTTTTTCCCCCACCGCCTTTTTTTCTGGGGATTCACCAACCACATTTTGAAGATCGCAACCATGGCCGCTATTCCAGAAGAAAGCAGCGTTACCTACCAGCAGCTGTCTGACCTCGAGCGTGAGTTTGACGATGTCGAGGTCGAAATCAGTCAGTTCAGCGCGACAAGTCCCACACATGCCTCTTTTGCTGTCTCCTATGTCTGCGCGCAATGCAATTGACTAACCTGGGTTATCCCTACATATAGTTCGGCAACAGGTGGAGCTTACGAGGCCATTGTTCGAGAAACGACGAGAGCTCGTATCCCAGATTCCGAACTTCTGGCCGCTAGTTCTCGAGCAGGCACCCCCAGACGTCGACGAGTACATCCAGCCTACCGACTCGGCCGTATTGCTTACGTCGCTTACTTCCCTCTCGGTCTCGCACTTCGAGGTTGAAAATGGCGGCAAAGGAGACCCGCGCAGTGTGGCTATTCGATGGGAGTTTGCCGAGAACGAATATTTTGATGATCGCGTACTCGAGAAGAAGTTTTGGTACAGGCGCGGCAATGATGGTTGGACTGGTCTCGTCAGTGAGCCCGTGAACATCAGGTGGAAAGAGGGCAAGGACCTGACTGAAGGCTTGTTGGGTTTAGCCAAGGCCGTCTGGGATGAGGAGCAAGCCGAGAAGGCCAATGGGGCTACAACAAAGTCGAAGTTGCTCACAGAGAAACAAAAGGCGTTGAAGGAGAAGATTGACGGTATTGGACTCGGTGGCGTCAGCTTTTTTGCTTGGTTCGGGTTCCGCGGTGAGCCAATCACGACAGAGGAGAGTAGAAATGCCATTGCGGAAGAGAAGGAGAGGAGGGCGCGTCGCAAAGGGGGAGAAGAGGTGACTACTCCCAACAACGACGAACAAGAGGAGAACGACGACCAAGAGGAAGGCGAAGATTGGGAGATCTTTCCTACTGGAGATCAACTGGCTCTCGCCATCGCCGACGATCTATGGCCAGGAGCTATCAAATACTTCAGTGAGTCACCGTTGACATTTGTTTTCGCAAGACTCAAGGACTGACCCCATACAGCGCAAGCTCAGGAGGAAGATGAGGTTAGTGACATCGATTTCGAAGCTTCTGATGAAGAGCTAGTGGATGCATCTCCGGCCGCATCAGAAGACGAAAGCGAAAGGCCGTCCAAGAAGCGGAAGGCATAGATGCTGCAGCGCGGGACCCTGTTCATGTTGTACCAAACCTCCCTTGAGCGTTCCAGGCCGAATGATCTCGCAGGATAAACTTTTACATACGCCGACGTTATAATATGCAATCCGTTATACCAAGCTTTGTTTCGACATCTGGAACAAGACCCTGCAAGTTGCGGTCGATCCTAGCGATTAACTGTAGATATTTATAGGAGGGGATTTGGGCCCGACGCTTGGCCTGTCGACCCAGGAAACTGGCAACCAATGCATCCTAGCTCAATGGAAGTTTTGGGCCTACCAGCTGGGCCGTCGGAATCTCCCATCGAATGGAGAGAGCGAGGCACCAAGTCGCCAGCCCCTAGTCGCCAGCCCCTGCGGCCAGGTGGGGTTGCATAGCACCCACCTACTTCGCTATGGGGAACAGAGTCCTCGGCGATTCGTTCCGCCAGACTTGTAACAGTGAAGATGATTGCCTTTACGAGATGCGGCCTTCTGTGCGTCAGTTGAAATTAAAGCTCGCAAACACAAAAGCCACCCCTCTAGCATTTGACAGGAACACGATTGGGTAACCCCGCAACCTGAAGACGTTTCGCCAGTGGCACCAAGACCCGACAGGGGTTGCGCACGACCTCCAACTCTTAACGTTTCATCCCTTTCACCTGCCCTGAGCGCTCCTTCCCGCAACATGGACAGGCCGGGAGAGCTCTAGCTGTGAGGCTTGCGCGGCGCCGCCCCCCAGCGCCGGCTTGTGACGTCCCGCGACAATCGTTCAGATGTGGGAAAATTGCAGTCACTCGCGGCCCTTGGCTGTGGAAGGGTAACTCGAGGTAGATCTTCAAGATCTCTTGGGGCTCTCTGTCCTGTGGCAAGTGGGTTTCGTCCCAATTCTTGCTCTTTTTCACCTTTACCTCTCACTCTCTTTCTACCTTTTTCTTCTTCTTACCCCCTTCCCTCTTCCCTCGTTTCCCTTCTGATACCCTCTCCACCGGTTGGGAGGACTTTAGTGTGGTCCCTTTCACAGTTCCCATTCGTTCGTATAGTTTGGTGGTCGGTACACGGGGCAAGATTCCCCTTGAATCTTTCGTTTTTTGGTTGTGCTACCGTCGGCCAGATTGCCTTTGGGTTGCTTTAACGGCGGCGGCGCTGCTATTTCGTTGGGATTTCATATTACATTCTTTGCTCGCCTGGTCGAGTCTTATATTGGGTTTCTTTGGGGGATAATACCTTTTTCATTCTTCCTTCCTTCTGAGAGCCTGGTTGCTTGTTTATCTTGACACCTTTTATCTTGACTTCTCTTTTAGTCAATACGATTTCTTGTTCGAGCCAAAACCGTTGTCGGCATGCTGGGATTCGAGATAGATACCTGTTCTTGAATCTGTCGATAACTTGTTGGTATAATGAGGTGGTCACTCGAAACTGTGGGGCTGGTGGCCTTGTTGGCGCGATCAGCTGGAGCGATTGAGCTGGTGCTTGGGAATGAGGGTCAGTGGTGTCCTGTATCCCAACGTTTCATCAGCAACTACTGACGACAGCCCTAGCTTCGATCAAGTCCGCTGCCAGCACAATAGCCTTTGGGCTTATAAAGTTCTATACGGGGAACAACACAGGGGACGTTCCAGGAAATCTGCCTGATCCGTATTTCTGGTGGGAGGCGGGCTCGATGTTCGGAACGATGATTGATTATTGGTTCCTCACCGGAGACTCAAGCTACAACGACGTAACGATGCAGGCCCTGCTCCACCAGGTCGGCGACAACCGCGATTTCCAGCCACGAAACCAATCGAGGACGAGCGGGAATGACGATCAAGGTTTCTGGGCAATGTCGGCTATGACGGCAGCGGAGAACAAGTTTCCCGATCCACCTAAGGACCAAGCACAGTGGCTGGCTCTAGCACAGGCAGCTTTCAACCAGTGGGCAACTCGCTGGGAGGAGGAGACATGTGGTGGTGGATTGAGGTGGCAGATTAACCCATTCAACGCTGGCTACAACTACAAGAACTCAATCAGCAACGGCTGTTTCTTCAACATCGCGGCGCGACTTGCCCGATTTACAGGGAATCAAACTTATGCGGACTGGGCAGCTAAAATTTTCGCGTGGCAGGAATCGGTAGGACTGATCACGCCCCAGTACGACGTATTTGATGGTGTCACAGTCAAAGAGGGGAACAACTGCAGCGATACAGATCGGATACAATGGAGCTACAATCACGGCATCTTCCTTCATGGGGCGTCGGTGATGTACAACATTACAAATGGCAACGAAGTTTGGAAACGCCGCATCGACGGCATCCTCGACTCGACGATCAAGATGTTCTACGTCAACGGTGTCATGATCGAGCAGTTCTGCGAAGACCGCGGGTTCTGCGACATTGACCAACAGAGCTTCAAAGGCTATTTGACGAGGTGGATGGCAGGAGCTACACAAATGGCACCCTACACATTCAACACGATTCACCCACTCCTCGAATCGAGTGCCGCAGCTGCTGCGCGGGCATGCACCGGATCACCAACAGTACCTTCGGAGAGCCAACCGTTGTTCAAGGGTATCCCAGGCACGGCCTGTGGGTTCAAATGGACCACAGGATTCGACGGATTGGTTGGCGTGGGCGAGCAGATGAACGCGCTGTCGGCTATCATGTATACTCTCGTCGACAGGGTCGCCTCGCCTGTCACAGCGGACAATGGTGGAACATCGGCCGGGGACCCCGACGCCGGGTTCGAGAGCACGCCTAGGTTTCTGGAAAGAGCCCCGATCACGACTGGCGACCGGGTGGCGGCAGGGTTTTTGACGACTGCGATAGCGTTTGGGGTGATTGCCGGGAGTGCCCTTGTCATGTCCTAGCCAATTGGGAAACAATATCCGATCAAGCTTGTTTGTCAACTGCATCAGACCTTCCATTTGTTGCATGAACGGGATTTTGAGCTGGATTCACATTTGGGATGGCGTTTTGTTTGATAGCTTACATCATGACATGAAATGGGCAATGGCAAGACCTGGGTATGGGCAGGGAAAGGGGCACTCAGATGCGCCTGCACAGGACATATCAACGATTTGTTTGCAAAACACATGTTGCACTTCCCCTGCAGAAGGTGTCACACTCACCTCACATATCTTTGGTGCTAAGATATCTCCTGTCGGACGGAGTAGGACATATTGCCTGTCCGTAGAGGTGAGAAAACAAATTCGGAGGAAGCAGAGACCCGCCACTGGGCAACAACCAGGTAGAAAATTATCAGGTTGTGTCTCACAGCACTGTTTAGACGCAACAAGCATCTCCTCGGATGCTTTGTACTGCAACTACACGATGGAGGGGAAGATTCCCCCATGCTCATCAGGCAACGCTTTTAACACCCCCCACCTGGCGTTAAACTTGCAAAAAGTGGGATTGCCGCTGCGGGACACCGACCATCGGGCAACGTCTCCCGAACCTGCGCTAGAACTTTGTTGCCAGACCGAGTGGCAATTGCAGGTAACGACCCAATATCCATGCCGGGGGCAATGGGTAGGGGGAAGGGGGAAGGGGGGCGGTCGGAAAAGAAGGAACTGTTCGGGAGAGAGGTGACTGCCTAATGTTGTACATGTCCCTCTCCGTTTCAATATCGCGCCTACCGGCTTTGTTCTATAATACCGTGGGGAAACAGGTACCTGGGCTGTCTGAGCTACCTACCTTCCTTGCCTTGCATTATCAACGTCCAACCAGTAACTTCCAACGGTCAACGCCGTTTCCTCCCAACGGCTTATAAAAACTTGCCAAAGTAATTGCGCATCAGGTGTACTCTGCCTGTATATTTCCGGAGACATCAACTACATATCGCCGAGTCAATTTCAGTCTTAGGCCTCCGTCCAACCATCATTCCGCACATCGCACCCATTCCATTTTTTAACCAGCAAAAATACAGCAACCATGTCGTCCAAGCACTTCATCGCTGACCCAGCCCACCTCGTCAACACCGCGCTGCACGCTGTCACCCTCACTAACCCGTCTGTCGCCCTCGATACCCTCAATAAGATCATCTACCTCCGCCCGTCACGGCACAATAGTGGTGACGACGCCCAATGCGTCTCCATAATATCAGGCGGTGGCTCAGGCCACGAACCCTCATTCGCTGCCATGGTCGGCCGTGGCCTCTTGAGCGCCGCTGTCGCCGGCACTATCTTTGCGAGCCCCAGCGCCGAGCAGGTTCGGGCGGCGATCATGGCGAGGGTGGACAATAATGAACCGACTACGGCACCACAAGGGGGAGTTCTTGTGACAGTCATGAACTACACAGGCGATGTACTTAATTTTGGGATGGGGGTTGAGAAGGCGCGTGCTGCCGGGGTCAATGTGGAGATGGTAGTGGTAGGGGATGATGTCGGCGTTGGACGCGCCAAGGCTGGCAAGGTTGGGAGACGGGGTATCGCCGGGACGGTGCTGGTGCACAAGATCAGCGGTGCGCTGGCGGCGCGGGGAGCGAATCTGGGGGATGTGGCCAAGGTGGCGAGGTTGGTGGCTCAGAATCTGGTCAGCGTGGGTGCAAGCTTAGAGCATGTTCATGTCCCGGGCAGAGCGAAGCCTGATCTCAACTCGAGGGAGCACCTCAAGGAAGGAGAAGTGGAGATTGGCATGGGGATTCACAACGAGGCTGGCTCCAGCCGGGAGGTGATTGGGTTGCAGGACCTGGTGCGGAAAATGCTGGCGCAGATGCTAGATCAGTCTGACGGCGACCGGAAATTTCTAAAGGTTAACTCGAACGAAGTTGTTCTCCTTCTGAATAACTTAGGAGGGGTCAGTGTGTTGGAGATGGGCGGAATCCTGGGCGAGGTGGCGAAACAGCTGGACAAGACCTGGAACATTCGTCCGGTCCGAATCCTCAGTGGAACATATATGACGAGCCTAAATGGACTTGGGTTCAGCATTTCCTTACTGAACGTGGTTAATACAGACATCGGCGGACCGAGCATGGTCGACTTGCTGGACGACCCCTGTGAAGCTACCGGCTGGAGTTCTCCGATCTCTAAACTTACCTGGGAGGAGAAGAATACATCGACCCGAGACCAGGACCCAACAATTAAGGGCGATATTCGACCAAGCGGACTGACTATGGATGCAGGGGCCGCTCAGGAAGCTCTCATCGATGCTCTAGAGGGCGTCATCGCAGTTGAACCGGAGGTTACGCGGTTCGATACCGTCGTAGGAGACGGTGACTGTGGTATTGGGTTGAAGCGCGGCGCTGAGGCGATTATCAACCATATCAAATCTGCACCCCTCACAGGCGATGCCGCCGTGGATGTCACCAGTATCGTGCCTGTCGTTGAGAAGGAGATGGATGGCACCTCTGGAGCCCTTTACGCCATCTTCCTCAACTCACTGGTGGCGGCACTACGATCTCTCCCTCCTGGAGCCGCTACAGCAAAGGTCTGGGCCACAGCGCTGAAGAAGAGTTGCGAGACCTTGTCGCGATACACATCCGCGAGGCCCGGGGATAGGACTCTGATCGATGCCCTGTATCCGTTTGTTGAGGTTCTTGGGAAGACGGGAAACCCAAAGGAAGCAGCACTAGCGGCTCAAGATGCAGCTGCGAAGACCAAGGGGATGAAAGCTAGCCTTGGACGGACTGTGTACATTGGCGGGTCTGGATTCGAGCAAGTTCCTGACCCGGGAGCATGGGGATTGGCCAGTTTCTTCATGGGCTTGGCTGGAGTTAAAAAGGCGGATGAAGGCTGGGAGCAGATTTGAGTTGCCATTGGTCGAGTGGAGTATTTTCCCCTATTCAAAACTGGCGAATACCACCTGTCTACCTGTCTTCATTCGATAGCTTACTGGTTTTCTTGATAAACGAGGGTCAGAGTTTTAGAGAAAGTTTGCCGTCCAGGAATGTTAAAGCAAAGAAACTTGGGTGCTGATTGGCTAATGTGACCTAGTTGGTGGGACCCGCTGGCAAACCCCGGCTCAAGCCGCGATCGAAAATCGTCGCGATGAAGAAGCATCGGCCACTGGAACGTGCATTTTCAAAGCTCGACGGGCAGCCGCGAGAATTTGTTTGCCGCGGCTCTTGGCGTACGACAATGGTTGATTGGCCTTCTGTATAGATATTCTATATGTTCACCACGGCCATTTCCAAACGATCCGGCCCGGCCGCTTCCATTGCGTGTCGCGGTTGCAGTCGGCCATTCGCCATGCCTCTTCGAGCCAAGATTCTGCCACGGCAGCAGTTGCAATCTGGAGCTCAGGTGCGTAACACTCATTTCTTTCTCTGTGTGTACTTAGTTCTAACATACGGTCCTTTTTATTACTAGATGTCGACCCTCACGAGCGAAAAGATCTACGGCAGATATAAACCTCAGCCTGGTGACGAGGCCGAAGATGTCGTGTTCAACTCGCTCTACGGACTGCGGTCCATCGAGCTCAACCGGCCCAAGAAACTCAATGCCCTCAACGGCTCCATGATGCGCAAGATAACATCCCGTCTCCTCGAGTGGTCAAAATCGGACATGGCCAACGTTATCGTCATGAAGGGTGCTGGAGACAGGGCATTTTGCGCGGGTGGTGATGTTGCTGCACTGGCACAGTGGAACACGCAGGCTCGGACGGGCCGCTCCGTCGAATACTTCGCTGACGAATACCGACTCGATCACCTGATCGCGACATACAACAAGCCCTACATTGCGTTCATGGACGGCATCACGATGGGGGGAGGCGCAGGACTGAGCATGCATGCCCCCCTGAGGATCGCGACGGAGCGAACCGTTTTTGCCATGCCTGAGACCACCATTGGCCTGTTTCCTGACGTTGGTGGTTCATTCTTCCTTCCCAGGTTACCTGGGTCTGTCGGCACCTACCTTGCCCTCACGAGCGAGCGACTGATGGGCGTCAATGCCTTCTACTCTGGCGTCGCCACACATTACCTCCACTCGACTAGCCTACCCTCGTTAGAGTCGCGCCTTGCTGAGCTTAGGTTTCAGGACTCGGAGAACCTCAAGACTCGTCTCGTGACTATCAATCGTACTATTGAGGAGTTCTGCACTGGTCTGCCTCACAATGAGCCCATGCACATTGCCGGCGATGTCCGTCGGGCCATCGACCGCTGCTTCGTCCACGACAACGTCGAGGACATCATCACCACACTGAGGGAGGAGGAAGGCCCGACCAAGGAGTGGGCTGAGAAGACGCTTGAGACACTCCACCAACGCTCTCCTACCTCAGTCCACGTTACACTCCGTCAAATGCGCCTCGGCCGCGACTGGACTATCTCGGAGACATTCCGCCGTGAACTCAACATGGCAAGGATATTCATGGAAGGCCATGACTTCACCGAGGGCGTCACAGCCCGGCTGATTGAGAAGCCACCGCGTGCCCCTCGGTGGAAGCCCGAGTCGCTTGAGCAGATCTATCCTGAAGATGAGATTACGGATGCCTACTTTGCCACCCCAGAGGAGGCCAAGCCCATGGAGCTGCTGACCAAGGAAGACTACACCGAGTACCCGCATGCATGGCTGGGCCTTCCCACGGAGCAGGAAGTCAGGGAGCTTGTTGCAGGCGAAGAGTACACACGAGAGCATGTTTTGCAGTACTTTATCCATTTGCGCGAGGGGAAGCAGGGCGTACGGGAGATTGTGGATGAGATTCTGTCGAGGAGAACAGCCCTGCATATGGGCAAGGTAAGCTGGCAAGACAATTAGACACCGTCAATGTATTGATATGACGGAAGAAAATAAAATGTACGATATGCTGTTTTTGAAATGCTTTACATTGACCAAGTGTCAAGGTCAATCCGATGCATAACTGGTAAACGTTGCAAGAGAGTAAGCGGTGGGTACGTGAATCGACCAGTTTTTCTGTTATGGGATAAGAGCAACGGAGCTGGGTAAACGTCCAAGTCTCAGCCGTCCGTCGAGTGACACCAACTAGGCCACTCATCATCCATACTCATGTCGTCGTTAAACTATATCTCAAGGCTCTTCACACAAATCCACAAGACCACCGGCACTACGACATTATCATTACCGCCTGTTAGCACCGCCTCCGTCAGCGATGCCACCGAAGCGCACAGCGCCGTCTTCTGAATTGAACCCGACTGCCACAGTTGAGACCACAGCCCTGAGAGGACGTCGAGAAACACGGTGTACCCACGGACCAAATCTATCCCCGTCGCCGTAACCTGCCCTTCAGACCGAGGCCAACCACCAAGCTGGAGCCATGCATTAGCAGACGTGAGCCCAACAAAGACTGCCAAGGCAAAGGTTACGCTCCCCTCAATACTTTTCCCGCCTCCCCAGAGCCATTTCCGATAGCCCCATCTCCTTCCGATGAGTGAGGCAGCGGCGTCACCAAGGCCGACACATACAACCCCTGAAATCATGCTGATATCGCGCGTGGTGAGCTCCCAGCCTGTTAAGGCGCCGTCTCCCGCTCGAGGAAGCGCTGCCAGACTGAGCCAGAGTGGAATAGCGCAGCCAATGAGCAAGAAGATGTGGGAGATGACGACAGGGCCGCGCAGGTCGCGACCGTCGACGTATGGTGTTAGGAATGTTGCGATGGGTTTTGAAAGCGGGGGCAGCTGGCTGGCGCGAAGGAGGTCGAGCAGTAGAAAAATTGCGAGGACTAGTGAGAAAGCAAGACAAACGTAGGTTGGATCGATGAAAGTGGTGGGGAGAAACATGGCGACCATCATGAAGTGGAAGACCTTGCGCCGTGTATCCACCTCGTAGATTAGCGACAGGCGGAACACGACCGCAAGGCCAAAGACGATGACAGCGGCCCAGTAGGCGCTCAAAAGAAGCCGGGTGTTCGCCTCGCCAAGTGAAACGACTCGAAGATGCTGGACCCAGCCGGCAGAGCAGCATTGGGGCACCGTGTCAACGCGGCTAGGCAAGCAAATCCACTTCTCAAGGTTGGCTTGGACAACTTGGAAGCGGAACCAGGGCAGGTCACCCAACAGGTAACCTAGAGCCCAGCCGATGGGCTCCTCGCCCGAAAGTGCATACCTCTGGACGTAAGACCGGATGCCGATGAATATCGTCGCCGCGATGCAGAGGTAGACATATCCGGCATAGATCCATTTCCTCGCCGTGGCTTGACGTTGGGTTAGCGAGAAGAAGGCCCGCACGCTGTACGAGGCGGAGCGTTTGCGCCGGCCCGAAGGCGTGGTTGTGGGGAATGACTTGGAAGACGTCGGCAATGTTGATCGTCGGGGAGAGGTCTGAGGGGACGCATCTTTGAGGCTAAACCGAACCGATCCAGGGTCCGATGGCGACAAGGGAGGTATTCCGGTGTCGGCCGAGCTGTCTCGCCGTCGCCGCTCCCTTGGAGGGTACCCGTCTCGTGACTCGTCTGTGTCAGAAAACATGTTGACCGCCGCTCTACCGCTATTTTTTGATCGGGGGGAAAATTGCGGCAGCGTTGGCAACCCAAAAATGGTGCCCGTTGACGGGCCGCCAGGTTGTCTGAAGCGCCATTTTGGAACTCTGGCTAACGATATACCCCATCGGATCACCTGGCTACACAGGATGATGAGGCTGAGACCGCCTCCCCAAAGAACTGCCCGCAGTACAACAGCCTGTGGGGACTGTGCCAGCAGAAGGAGGTTAATGAGAGCTGTGGACAACAGCTGTAGCTCCGCTACCAAAAGACTGGTTGTGGTTAGGTATTGTAAGATAAGACACAGGGTCTGATGGAGGGGATAGATCAGAACTAGGACCTCCTGAGAGATGACATGATTACTAGGACTCCTTGCTGCTGTGCTGTGCAGAAAACATGGCACGCAGGACAGCAGCCAATGCATGGGACTATGAATAGCCCCAACTTCTGCACTAGGAATTAGTGAAGATGGCAAGGCGGACAATGCCAAGACCATGTTTAATGGCACGACGGCGTCGACGCCACGAGCGACAAGCAGTGAGACGAAGACGGGTATTAGTGGGGGGTAGAGAAGTGGTGCTGGGTCGAAAGATGCAGGAATTCGGATCGGTATCCTTCTCGAAGGCGCCCCCCTCCGATAGGCCCACAGCACCAACCGCAGGGGGTAGACGATAACGAGGAGAGAGACAACTGAGGACAACGCCAGAAACTCTGTGGTTTCAGTTAGTACCCATTGTACACAGTTGCGCCGTCGGGATGCCCACCTCGTCTGTATAACCGGATAAAGGGCTCAACTCTGCAATTTGACACGATCAGCCCACCCTGGCAGACCAGCAACAAAACTTCAGCTCCTCTCCGAACCAGTTCCTTGCGCCGACGGGTCTTCTCGGCAGCATTCCTCTCACGGCCAAGGCGACCGCGATGACATGTTTTGCGCCCTTCCTCCTCCAAGACGTCTGGCGAGAGAAACGGCGTCGAGGAACCCGACAATAACTCGTTCTTTCCCCTCAGTCCCTTATGCAGTCGCGCTTTGGGGGCGGGGAGCCCCTTGAGGAAGTGTTCGTCATCGGCCTCGGTCCCGCTTTCGCTGAGGGGGGTCGAATCTTTGGTGGGGGGAGTAGGTAGGGCTCGGCCGTCGAGAGCCGTCGAAGCTGATGTGCTGTGTAACAGACAATCCGAGGCCTTGAGCAGATCGGAGCTCTGTCGGTGGTAGGGGTGCGGAGAGCGGCTCAGGATCCTCAGTTGTTCGTGTTCATCTTCGATATCGCTCGTGTTCGGTGGAGACGGCGTTGGCGGCTGGAGATAGCCCGACATGACTGATTTCTCAATCACGGACAGGAATCGGGCGCGTCATGTACCGCCAATTACTGTTGCAATTGGGAGAATATGCATATTTCGCAGATAATTAGCTACAAGTCGCCGCCGACAGGGATGCGGGCGTCAAGTATCGACCGTTGTCACATGAAGACGACATGTCTTGTCTGCAACCCCCTGGAGTGGGAGTTGCCGGCGCTAAGATCATAGCAGCTTGGTTATATGCATTTAACCAGCAACCATTGACTGCGCTACACTACATCCCACTTCGCTAAGGTGGACTGATGTCCCGGGGCGTTCATTCTGATCTCTATCTCACGTGCACCGTACTGTTATCAACGCACAAGCCAACACTGGCTTCAAAATCTATTGATCATACTAAGAACCATTAGGTTAATTCTGATTGTTGTAAGAGAATACTTCGTACGGTACCAAAAATTTGCTGGTCGTGCACAAGCAAGCCCACCTTGCCGGGCAGAAAAATACAGTCCAACCCCTGAAAGATTGTTCTCGCGGTACTTCACGGCTTGGCTGCAGCTTGCGGGCCAACCTCCATTTTTGAGGGGCTATGATGGAAACTTGAGGCCCTAAGGAGCGAATTTCAAGGCCCTGAATGTTAGAGTCAAGGCCTAAATATTCTGGCTTGACTCCTCGCAAAATAGCTTCCCAGCTGTTTTTGTATTGCACAAACCCCTGCTGGATACTCACCCAAGTCTCGCACTAACAATCTTTCAGGGGTTGGATTGTATGTTCATGAAACGAGGACCTTAGCATGGACATGCAATCGAGTTTAATTTCCTCAGATCATCGACTGTTCAGGTGGTAACTTGATTTACAGCTGCTGAACCAGGGATGGTCCGGTTGGCCATGACTTCCTTTGAAGCAAAATCTTTGCGAGCTTCCAACAACTCCGAGCGGAATCAGAACTAAAGATGTCGACATCGTATTGCCTTGATCCACCCACCCATCAAACTTGGTTGTGTCCAAAACCATTCCACGGCGCCCCACCTCTCCGTCGCGCTATGGCTGCACCCCACATCCATTGTCAATACGGTCAACGGCCGAAAGGTATGCTGTCACGGCCGTGTCAAGCCAGTAAGACGGTGTAGAAAACACAGCCACCAGGTTTGTGGCCGCAGTGAGACCGATTTCTCCAGTGAGTGTTGCGACAACCGCCACGTCGTGCAAAAGATGAATAGGTGTGTGGGCCGATGACGCGCGCCATTGGCTTCCCGCGGCCTAGTTTGCATCCAGCCCTTCCAATACTTCCATGCCGAGAGAAAATAATAGAAACAGAGATGGTTATCACCACCTAGTATATCCCGAAAGTCGAGACCATAACAAAAAGCCAACTTTGCTGTTGGCTCTTGCCTTGGCCGCCGTGGGTCTCACATCGCACAACAAGCAGCAAGGATGCCCAAGAAGAAACAGACGTGGCGTCTATTAGGCGCTGTGAGACCGCGTAGAAACTTTAGAGTCTCACACTCCATTCTAGCCCAGCCCGAAATCACGGATGCTACTGGATGCACAGCACTTCCGAGCCCACTGGCCGATACCAATGCACTAGTATTGTGCAGGAGAACGCTACTAGGGTCGCAGCATCTCAAAACGCCGAGTCGACCTGGCGTCCATCTCCTCGACCCAAAAGGATGGCTGCGAGTGCGTGCGTAAGCTACTGGGTACCTTAGTGGGTGGCTGGTCGTCCTGTCCATGGTGGGCAGCTTTCTAGAACGAGGACGTCAGTATCGTCTGGGCAAGTTAGTTCACACAACCTGCGAGGTATCCTCAACAAACCGGTCCGGCTCAAGTCCCATAGCCTGGGCGGAAGAGGGTTTTCTTCCGCGGTTCCGCCAATCTTGGCTCTTCCGTCGTCCCGGCTAGCTCAAAAGGCGAACGGCTTGGGCGTGATCATAGGAATGGATGTCTGGAGGCTGGTGGGGTTGCGCAAGGTCTTGGCATGCGCAGTAGCTACATACATCCCTGTATTTTGAGGGCAATCCTCAGCGTCATGGATCCCTGGGAAGCTGAGAGGCTGTCGCGCCTTCCAAGGTTGCCCCTCGTTGACAGTTTCGACAACCAGATACACCGCTCTTGCCCAGGTGGCTGGGAACTTTAAAACATGCAGCAAGCCCCCAGGGACTCCTGAAGATGTTACACCAAATCTTTTTTTCTATGTGTAAAATCGAAAAAGGGTCAGGTAATCGGCCCCAACGTTTTTCCTCGCCACCTTCCTCTGTTTCACCGTAGAGGTCGTCGTACCCAGAAATCGACGGCTGGCAGCGCCATAACTTCCTTGCTCGGCCCGACCGTCTTCGCACTTAGACGATTGTGTTTCTCTTCTTGGATACAGATTTCATAATCGAGCCCGGGACGATATCACTCAAAATTTTACACATACACACCGTTTCACTATTGACTTTTCGTTTTCAACCAGCACCATCGAAACTCGCTTTTTTATCTGTCAGTCTCCATCAACATATCTATGGACAGTTCACCACGCAGAACAGCGCCACCAGGAAGGGAGAAACTCCCGGTGGGCATCCAGGAAAAGCCCGCGGCGTGCACTTATCCCTGCCTCTCGCATGCGCTTTCGACCCGGCATGAACGGCAAGCCGGGACACCGTTTCGGCGAGTGTTCTTCGCTGTGTGTTTAGGACTATTGTTTGTATATGTTGCCTTCTCGGCGGCACCTCTTCGCTATTGGTGGGGCATGCACTGTGGGAAGGCAGCAACCGAGGAAGCCCTTGGTACTGACGTTGAATCAACATTTCTCACAACATTACTACTTGAGAAGTATTTCCCCGGTCGTCACCAACACGGGGTATCGACAGCGGAAACAAGGGCCGTTGTGCGACTGGCCAAACGCCAAAGTAACTCAACTTCAAGCTCTTCGACGGCAGCCTCGTCGTCGAGCTCTACAGCGGGCTCAACGGTCACCTCCAGCTCGACTTCCAGCTCGAGCTCTCGCTCAAGTTCGGCCTCTAGCTCATCCTCGCCACCCCCACGGAATGACGGCTCGAGCACAAGTACAACATCCAGCACATTGTCAACAACCCCAAACCCCACGCCGAGCGGCAATGGGATCCCTTCCCAGACACTTGGTACGTCATCGAGCTCCAGCCAGAACAACCGTTCCCCCAACCCAACTGGTTCTACTGGCTCGGTGTCAACTCAGGCGGCAAGGACAACTCCTGCTTTGTCGAGTGACACTACCCCCTCCAACATCGATGGAGGTATGTTGGCTTTTATCTCCATCTCGAAGGGAGGGGCGAAGGATCATGGGCGAGATTCTTTGCATTCTGACGCAAGTGCCAATTGACTTCAGCTAACAACTATGTAGGCACCACATTGACGAGGTCAACAACACTCCTTGGCGGTACACAGGGATCTCAGGGCCAAACGGTGACGCGCAGCTCTAAGTTAGTAGTTGCGACACTCACATCCACGCTCCCGAACGGTAGTATTGTTATTGTTACACAGACGTCTATCGTTTCGGCAGACCCGACCGACTCGGCCGGATCGGCTAATGCTCCTAGTTTGCACAATGGCGCGTCCCGGCAGCAGAGTGGCAGTGTGGCAGTTTTGTGTGTTTTCGGCGCTGTAGCTGGGGTGATGTTAGCATGATCGCCCTCAAGTGGTGGGAATCAAGGGCGTGAAAAAACGAAAAAGGCATGTCGCCGGCGTTACTCACACTTTTTTGGGGCATTTTTGGAGTCATTACAGCGGACATGCTGTCTCAGATGGTTTATACAGGGCACGTTATACATTCATGACACGGTACCCGCATTCCTCAAGCGGCATGTATGGAACGACCAAATGAACATGGAGAAAAGTCGGCAGAGAGTGGGGGAAGGGAACTACATGCTGTAATGAATCCAGCAATGACACGTAGACTGCATCCATATCCCTGAACTAGACTTGTCGATTCGTGGAAGTGCATATACTGGGTATCGGGACGAAGTTTGGGAGAGGATCTGTTTGCGTTCGGTTGTACAGTCTAGCCGGGCCCGATCTTAGGCATGTCGTGATGTTCACTCAATCTCGAAAGATGTGAGTTCAGCTCCTCGACTCGTTCTTTGTGCGTCTTGAGCAGGTCGGGACGGACGCGTCCAGACTCGGTTAACTCTTTTAGCTATGCAACAATCAGCATCGTGGTCGTTCCATAGCGACGAGGAACCGCCTGTCTCAGACAGAGCCAAGTTCATTACATACCCTCTTGCGCTTGAGCTCTGCGAACCGCCGCTCCGCCTCAGTTTTGGTATCTTCGGGCTGCTCCTCCTCTTCTCGTTCTCGTTCCTCTATCCCTTGTCTCTGGTCTTTGTGGCTCGCCGCCCTGTCGACCCCATCGTCCACTCGTGAATCATCCCCACTGGCAGGATTCGAGGGGGTCGCTGTTAGGGCGCGTTCCATGTCCGAGACGGTCTTTTCCTTGTCCTTTTTGGTCTTCTTTTTGGAGAACTTGCCTACTTTGGCGCCTTTGAGCTTGAGGGCGCCGCGCGCGACGGTGGTGTACTCGTCGGAGGGCATGGTTGAGGTGGTGGTTTCGGGGAGGGTGGAATGTTCAGCGAGATCGTGGCTTCAGTGGCTGGCTGCACAGGTGGGCTGAGGCTCGACGAAATAGGTGGATTAGCTAAGGTTTCAGGAAAGGCAGGGCTGTGCAGGCAGGCCCCACTTTTCGCTGGAGGAGTATTTCAACACCAAAAATTTGCTTCAATTTTCCTTTCTCTCTTCCTTCTTCAGATCAAAAAGTTTACACGAAGTTGCCACGACGGTCACTAGTTTCCTACGGTGTCACGTTGCCTTATCCTCACGGGTATCACTTCGGAGATTGAAGCTCACACTCCTTGATAGGAAGTCTCTCACTCTGTTCTTATATGGGCGAGAGATGCTGATTGATTGGAGACATGTCTGCTTGTGCGGTTTGCTTAACATGACGTGAATGCCTGGGGATGGCCAATAGTGTATCTTGTTGCTCTTCGTCTGTCTGCCGCGCCCTTGCGTCCGCCCACTTTCAAGGTGCGCTGGTGGTGATCCCGTCACCCTGGTCTCTCCCCTAATCGAGGAAGTGGAAGGACCGCGCGTGCGTCTTGCTTGATCGGCCTGAGGTGCTCGAAGGAAGTGGATTGCATCGCGGCGTTATCCTTGATTAACCCCAACGCAATTACTGCACTGGCTCCCGTTCATAACAACTTTTGTGCTGTTATGATCCAGTCATGTCTTGGAAATTTCGCTCGCGCCTTCTAGGCGGCTGGTGAACGGCTTGAGCCACGGTAACGATTGGAATCTGATGTCGTAAACTGGCGTCTCGACCATATTTCAACACCACGCTGGGGGCATTAGGAATGCGCAGCAGATCTCATCCATTCCAGGTCGCCAAGCCATTCCCCCGTGCTGGTAGCAGTATGGTAGCAGTACGGTGAGTGATTGTGGTAAACCAAGTGGTATAAGATGATGTGAAGCTTGCCACCCATGGTCGATTTTCTTTTTGACCTTCACCTTCAGCACATTCGTTCTGGTCTTTACCCAGTCACTCTTTTTAGAATCACCTATACATACGACTCCCAGAGTCTCGTCATTCGTTCAGTACTCTGCATTCAAGATACACTCGGTGCTTCTGGCCTCTAAATAGACATAATGGCGTAGGTTTTTTTCACTTTCCAAGTGACCATGAAGGCAACTGACTAAACATCTAATCCTCTCCGTGACAGTCTCAGTGTCAGTGACGCCCTCAGTGCCACGGTCGATATGACGCCGCCCATGATGAGCGCCCCGCCGAATCTTGCCGAGCTCGAGGTGCTCGACTACGGCCGTCGCCCTCGTCTATCTCGCACCATCACGTCCAGCTTCCTGGACTGCGAGTTCCCCGAACCCCCGCATGGTGGACATGGTCCGCACGGCGGCGTGACAGTTCACCACACTTCGTACATCGTCGTCTATCCGGCAGCTTGCTCTACCAAGGAGTGGCTCGCTACGTACACGGTCGTCGAAAGCTGCCCCAAGAAGTGCGGCCCCCGTCACCCCAAGAACTCTCACTGGATCCCGCCCAACTTCACAGTTACCACTGTGACCTGTGACGCCTGCCACCACAAGACGCAAACCATCACCTGCCCCAACGCTTTGGGCACCGAGGCTGCGCTTATTGAGGGTGACGGTATCACGGTGTCGATCGCTGCCGAGCCGACTCCGGCAGGTGCTGTTCCCACTCCGCCCGAAGCTGCCCCGGCAACGGATGGAAACTCCATGCCCATGGCAGCTGAGACTCCCGGTACCGTTCCTGATGTTCCCGGTGGGGGCATTGGGGTCTATGGCGCCTCTCTTGACGTTCCAGGCGGAGGTGCCGAAGTCTACGGTGCTTCTCCTAACGGTCCTGGCGGCGGCGCTGAGACCTATGGTGCTGCTCCTGTTGTTGGTGATGTTGTTGCCTCTGGCCCCTATGTTGATTTTGATCCCGCTGGAAACACCCTTGGCAACAACCCCCCTAACAACGGCCCTGTTGCTCCGGCAAGCCGTGTGGATGGGGTTATCACAGCTGGTGCCTCTCGCTCTATTGGACTTAGGGGCGGTTTGGCGCTGCTGACTGGTGTCTCGCTGGTGCTTCTGTCCTTCTGATTCCTTTGATATGCTTTCATCTTTCATCTTGGGTTGGATCAGCCGTGACGTTGGAGCAATAAGGGACAGGGTCGGGTCGATCAACAACAACAAGACGGAGTTAGTTTTCTCTTAGCATACTTGGCTACTAAACTTATCACCCTCCTTCTCTAAAACTCATAACACAACTCCTAGTTTCCACTACTGTCGGAGCCCTGCGTCGTCTAGATCTAGTGCTATACTCTTGTGCTGATCCCGCACGAACTCTTCAATCTGGGGATCGTGATCCGGTCGATCGGGAGGGCCTGAAATCGCTTTCAGTTCGGGGGATGGCTCTCCTTGCTCGATCTCCCTTCTGAGCATCCTGGTGACTGCTGGTACGTACTGCGATACTGTATCTTGATCAGCCATCTTTGATAATCATCTCATCAAGACCGGATCTATAAAATGGGGATATTGTAATGTCACCCGGACGGATTCGTCGGTCCATCACCCACCCTTGTTGACGATCGCCCCTCCCACACCATCGCCGCTGATGTTTTGGTTTTTGTTCTGATCCTGATTTTGGTTCGGCCCCGGGGTCTTTGCCTGTTCTGCTGCCGCGTCGAGTTGTGCCTTGTAATCCGTAGACTCTGTATCGGTCCCGGCTTGCTGGGGCTGAGATGTTGGCATATTGTTTATTTTACGGTACGATTTTGCCCGGCGCTTTACGAGGAGAAATAGCAGACACCTGGGAGGAGAGTGCGTGGGGTTTCACAACTGCAAATGAGGACTCCTTTGGCTTGTGGTGATACCTATGACGTCACTCTCTGGCTGATGATGACGATGATGATGATGATGATGATGATGCGGGCACTAGACTCTTCGCTGACTTGGGCAATTGATCTCACGGGTGTATCCATAATTCTTCTGAAGAAGTAGCCATTCATCGCATGAGATTCGCAATGTCCCAGTATAGCTTTGTTTGGCTTCCATGGGTCCTTCCAGAGAAGGGATGAAGGGACCTCTTATCGATAAGACTTGTCAGTTGGGGGCGATAATCGCGGGGTTTTTTTTTCGGAGTCAAGAGGTTAGCATTATTCAAGGATCTCAGTCGTGGATGTTGTGTTGCGTGTTAATCTTTTTCTTAATTATAGCAGCGGGAAAAAACTGCCTTTGCATCTTCAGTTTGTCAACTGATTATCTATCTACCTTAGGTACCTTGTACCACCCTTTACAAACAACCGCCAAAATGACAGTCGATGCTTCATTCCCACCGGTCCCCATCACCATGTACGACCTCCGATCTCCCAGCACCCTCTAACCTGTTTCTATCCCCGCCTTAGAAAATGAGAACTGACTGATAACACGCCCCCAGAATAACCGGCTTCCTCGGCTCCGGCAAGACTACCCTAATCCTCAACCTCCTCCCGCAACTCCGCTCCACTAACCCTTCCTACCGCCTCGCCCTGATCAAGAACGAATTCGGTGACGTAGCCGTGGACTCCCAACTTGCCACATCCTCTGCCATTTCTGGTGTTCAGGAACTCCTCAACGGCTGTATCTGCTGCAACCTCGTAGGCCAGCTAAGCGCCGCGCTGTCGGAGCTGCGGGCGACGTTGCGCCCCGATCGTATCGTCATTGAGACCAGCGGGTCGGCTTTTCCGGCGACGTTGGCGCTCGAGGTGAACCGGCTTGCGCGCGAGACGGGGGGTGCTTATGCGCTAGATGGGGTGGTCAGTGTGGTGGATGTGGAGAACTGGAAGGGGTATGAGGACACCAGTTATACGGCACGGCTGCAGGCGCGGTATACGGATCTGATTGTGTTCAATAAATGGGAAGGGTGCAGTGAGCGGAGATTTGACGAGTGTTTGGATCGGCTGGGGGATCTGGAGCTGGATACGCCATGGGTGAAGAGCAATAAGGGCTGGGTAGGTATTGGGTTGGTATTTGGGATTGATGGGGGGCTAGCCAGGGAGCTGACGGAGGATCATTCTCATGACGATGGTCATACCCATGACCATCAGTCGGAGGTGGAGGTTCTGTCGGTCGAGCTGAAGGGCAATGGGGAAGGGTCTAAGGGCGTGGATGTGGCGAAGCTGCATACGCTCTTGCAGAACGCACCACGGGAGGAGGTCTATCGTATCAAGGCAGTCCTCACGGCGGCTGGGACTCTAAGGAACTCTGACGAAGACATGGGCATCCCAACACCCCTCGCGGATGGAGCAGAAAGTGCGAGGTATATTCTCAACTGGGCGTTTGGCCGTTGGGTATTCACCCCGCTTGCCGGAGAAGTAAAGGAGCACAGCTCGAGTAGCGGCTCTATTTTAAGGATGACCCTCATCCTGGCGAGGTACGAGAGCACGAAGTGGAAGAAGAAGTTGGAGACGGGAGGATTCTTGGAGGTAGACGGCGGTGAGGGGGGATTGGTCGTCACCAAGATTGCCTGAGTAGATGTATAGGATAGATGGGGGATATACCAGGCGTTATACCAGGCGTTATAGACGGTAGACCAAAATATCTTCTCTTCTCCCGAGGGATGGGATTGGTGTGCAAATGCTGAGTGTTCGGGCTTGATCAGTGGTAATTGCCAAGCCTAGGGATAGCTTTTCTTCCACATGCTCCACCAGTGCAGGAGTCTCCTCGACGTACTCATGGTTTCTCCAGGGTGACGAAAGGGCTTGTTACCACCAAGAGGGTAGCGCGAGCTGTTTAGAGATGTTTTTCCGCCCTTAAGTCATGCCTACATGATATAGCCTAGGTACTCGGTGCGAACTCCTGGAAACATGACTGCTCCCTGAACATGCTCTCCCAATCCCCGCTACATATATGACACCGAGATGTATGAACCGACACCATCTCGAGCTCTTTTCAGGCTGCGGCGTGCTTTCTCTTGCACCATCACGATGGCTCAGCTGGCAGTTCTCTCTTCTATAATCTTTTCCATCATGCGAAAGTCTGCTCTCGTATACCTACCTACCTAGATATATGTGGTGTGTATCTGCTTATATGGCGGAAGGCTAGACAAACCGGCCATAGGCCGGTAGTCAGAGGCAGAGGTGGTTTATTAAGGGGAAAAGTACGAGAGGATAGGCTACCAACCATCTCGCAGGTAGAATCTATTCCCACATGAGCGTTTCCATTTCTGCCGCATTCAATCCCCTCGAAGCACTGGAAATAAATGGTCATGGAGCCAGTTCTCGTCGTCTTGTTCAGAGTTGAAATGACGCCGGTCACACAAGGAGAGAAGAGAGGTCAACATCGTCGTCATCATGTTTATCAAGAAAAGGGGTACCGCGATTGGTTAAGTTGCACTTTTGAGGGAAGAAAAAAAAAACCAAAAAGAAAATCATCCAGTTGTTGTACTTCGTACCTACACTTCTTCGCTGAAGACATACCGATAGCATAATAACCCTCCTCTTCCTATGCACTGTGGCCTATACTAGGTATAGGTACCTATGTACACACCAGACCTGAAACGAATCTTACCGCTCCAAGCAAAAAAAGAAAAAAAGAAAAACCAACGCAATACGAAAACATTTAGACTACCTAGATATGACAATCATAATCATACTCAATATAAATATCCATCAACGCCTCCGCATCCTTCTCCTCCTCCCTTTCCTCCCCCCTGCCCTTTTCCCCAACCGACTTGGCCCGTTTCTTCGCTCTTGGTAAAGTCATAATTGCTTCAGGGTCCGCTTCATCATCGCCACATAGATATGCCCTCCTCCCGTTGGAGGTAAATGACCTGCCCGAATGTGCGCTCTGGACGTAGACTTGATGTGTCTTGTCCCGTTCTTGGAATGAGAGGCGGCCTTTGTCCTCGGATAGGGAGAGGAATGTCATCTCTTGCAGGCTGGGTGGTGGTATGGAGAGTGATGAGCATTGGCTGGTGGGTAGTGGGAGAGATAGTGAGGATGGTGCTGCCGGTGGAGACGGTGGTGGTTCTTTTGGTGGGTTTTGGTCGGATGTGCTGATGTTCATCAGATGACTAGGGGAGGGAGACCGAGTGCTTCTTCTTCTCAGGCGGTACATGGAGGCACGGGGGACAGGAATGGGAGCTGGTGATGAACAAAGTGACCGCTCCGGTGGGGTCGAGCTTTCAAGGGGAGGATCGAGATCCGATTCGCTGAAGGGTGAAGGCAGATGGAACTGGGGGTAGGCTTCATAACCGCTGGCGCGGAAGCTCTCTTCGTTGCCAACAGCGCCGCGGCGCGATTTCTGGACGATATCTCGGCTGTATGGAGGGTCATCTCCCAGCTCCTCCTCCTCCTCCTCCGCGTCTCCGATGGGAGAGTCTTTTTTCGACCACGGAGCGGTGGCAGCCCACGAGCCTGCGGCCCGTCGGTTTCTTCGCGGCGTAGCGCTCTCGAGTGCCGGCTTGGTTGAGGAACCTTGAGGTCTGTCACTTCTGCCCCGACTGTCACCACCTATATTTTCACTCCCATATCTTTCCGCATCTGCGGCTTTGTGCCACTTTCGAATCTCTTCGCGACACTCCTCCTCGGTGGGCGTGGGCCGCGTTGGCGTGAGCCGGTCGGGTGTGTGGATCATCTGGAAGTGCTGCTCTGGCGAGTCTTTGATCTCGATGGATCTAGCTTTGAGTCTGCCCAGCTTGCGAAGCTTTCGCGAGAATGAGTTTCTGTACTTGTCCATCAGCATGTGGTCTGGATGTGGTAAAAAGTTATAGTATTGTGAGGAATGACTGGCTAAGGTTAGGTAGTGTTAGCGATAAATTCCAAGAGTTAAAGAAACGACCCACGGCAAACCGGAAGCGGCGGAAGTTGTACATTCTTTTAAATCTAAGGACTGACATGCTCTGAGGGTATCTGTCTGTGGCTCCGACTCTGCATCCATGACAAAGAACGCCCCAGGTCACCAGCAAACCTCGGGTGTGTCCACGCCAATTACATCCTGTTATGCCCAGGCGATAGCTTTCTTTCTCTGCAAAACGGTACCTCACAATGAACAATAACACTATAAATTCCATTCTCTGAATTCTTTGTCAACTTTCCTTCCTGGCAGCTCTCACAGGCCGACCGTGACTGTCATGTTGTTGCTCAGGACGAGAAGTACCGGCGGCAACTGGTTGCAGAGAACCTCAACATCAGAGAGATAGCCAATACTTGCCTCTTCACTCTGGCAAGTGCCTTCTTCCGGGATGGGGAGCGTTGTAAAGAGAACTGCCGTATCACCACTGTGCTGGCGCATCAACTCATTTAGAATTAGATGCTGCGCTCTGCTGGGAAGGTCGTTGAACGACAGTGCAAGGCTCTGGGTTGAGTAACTTGACCCTGTCTCATCATCTCGCCGCCCAGGGAATTGGTACGTAGACAGTAGCCCAGGAATATCGACTAGAGCATCGTGACCGCCATGTGGTTTCTCAGGGGTAGAGTTTCCTAGGGACCTCGTCGGGGACTGATCCTCCGGAACGGGTTGAGCAAAAGACACAGACTTGTCGGTTCTACCCTCGTCGGCTGAGAGTCTGGTATCCGATGTTGCCCTGTTCGGGAATCGGCTGACAGACGGCTGGCGAGAGCATGCGGGCTTTTCTGGGCGAGCGTCGGCTTCTGCGAACATAATTCTAGGGCCTGCTCCTCCCTCATTCGTGATGGTAGTTTGAGGGACCAGCATGCTGGAAAACCTCATGGCACTCGAGCCGTGTCGCGATAGCGTCGGCCGCTCCAGTTTCATTGAGCTTGAAGAGGCTGCATCGAAAAGAGGCGCAGACCCCTGGCTACTCTTCCAAGGCTGTCGTCCGCGGTCACTCGTGACCCGTCCGTCTTGGCCTGTTGAGCCATAGGATTGTGTGACTGACTGGTACGTTGCTTTGGATTTGTGACTCTTTTTGGGAGCTCTATGCCGCGTTAGAACGTCTCCATAGCTTCTCCGACGCCTGAGGGCAGCAAGCAAAGGCCGTTGAGTTGGTTCCAATTCCATATCGCCCTCGCTCGCTACGCTCTCCTCATCGTTGAAGTCACCATCGGTCCCATGAGAAGAATCGCTTTCACTGTCGCTTCCGGTCCCATCCGCGTCCGAGCTGTCGAAGACGGCCACGGGGAGGTTCTGTGTATGGATGCTCATGCTCACTCCCATCTTAACCAAGCGTGAGACAGTTGGTTTCTGCGGGAACTCGTTGAGCTGGGCCCAGCTCGGCCGTTGCCTGTCTGTTGCGCCTGCAGATGCCGAATGAGGGTTGAACAGCCCCGGCCTCCCTGATGTCGATTCTATGACATGAGTCATAGAGTCAAGTTCCTGAGACGCCGTCATGGATAGGGACCCTCGATACCTTTGGAGGTCGGCCCACCATTCTTGACCCTTTAGACACTCATTGACAAGAGTTTCACTTTCTGTGTCTTTTGCATTGCCCTGGACGATTGTCTCATACGTGAGAAGCTCGCCAGACGCAAGCCAAAATACCAGTACTTCAGCCTCAATTCTGAGTTTGTCAAGAAGTGCCTTTACTCTGCCCCTCTCCTCGTCAAGTTCGCTTTCGTACTCAACGAACACCAACACGCGAAGTCGGTGATGCTTCTTCCAAGTTGGAACGGTGTGTAAGATATATCCAAGCTGTAAAATCAATGTGTCTGGCAGTGTCGCGTCAGCAAAGCCTCGCTGCAACCGCTTGAACAACGACTCACATGTGTCAAAATTAGTTGTGAGGACATTTCCCCCATCAGCGGAGAGTTCTGCCGACATTTGAATCGGCCAGAGGTCGATGCACGTCTTGCCCCCACCCTTTCGAGGTGTCTCCAAAGCTTCAAATCCCTTGCCGACGGCCACGTTTAGACGATACCTAAGGGCAAGATCTTCGAGGATTGTCATATAGTTGGTCACTGTCGTCATTCCCTCCGTTTTTATGTCATCGGTGGGCAGATAACCTTCTAGAAGACGGGACGAGGTATCGCCTCGTCGCCTTCTTGGTGTCCTTCCTCCAGTATCTTGTTCTTTTTTGGGCTGCACCACAATAGAAGAGAGAGGTGGTTCAAAAACTGCCTTGCCCGGCCGCGAACGGCGGAACTCGTCCATGTTGTAGAAACCAAGAACTGCAATGTTTGGTCGCATTCCACCCAGGCCAGCTGATAGTATGAGGTTTCGCACACCCCATACTAGCGAAGGTGACATGGAGAGTTGCACGAAGGCCTTGATCCTCGAGTACTCGGAAATGTACTTGGTCCATGCTGATTGCTGCAATTTCGCCTCAGCAACACCGGCTGAGAAATCATCGGTGACAATGACGTGACCAAGGATATACAGTGCCCCCTTCTTCATCGAGTTGCAAAACTGAATGAGTCGTGTCTGTCTCCTCGGGTTGTTGATGAGAAGGATAATCTGAGGCCTCCAGAATTTTATATGCTCAGGCTTCAGTCTCAAGAGGTATTTTCGCACTTGGTGATAGATGAGATTCTGTGAAACATCGCCCCAAGATTTTGGCGGAGACATGTAGTGGATGACCATGAAGAGAAAAACCAAGAGACAAACGGCGGTGGAAGCGTACGTCTCGTCAATGAAAAACATGGCAGCAGTCGAAAGCACGCTACCTGCGAAAGCAGTCTGCCAGCTGAAGAACTTGAAAGCTGGGCGGAAATTTGGTGCCGAACCGATCTTGAGCAGGAAGCAAGCGAGATTCATGACAAAGAAAGTCATCTACCAACATTAGGATGGGGAGATTGAAAGGGCGTAAAGATGGGGAAGTTACCTGGTAGCCCATAGAGATAAACGTGGCAATCTGGTTGAGGTTGGCAAACATTGCGAATTGAGCAATGACATAGGTGAAAAAGATGGCGAGTACCGGTTCATCGGCTTTCCGTGTTCCCATGCCGAATACAGAGAGGCCTGGGAAGAGTCTGTCTCGGGCCAGGGCTTGCATCAACTTCGCCGATCCGACGAGGCCCATGAGGGCCGAGAAAAAGGTGGTCGCAAACTCCCCAGCGAAAATAATGGGAGGCCAAATACTGGTCTCCTGAATTACATTAGCGTTGTGGACGAACGAGGAATGTGTTGCGCTCGAAGCTAACGAGAAAATGACGAGAAGATAGGCGATCAGAGTCGAGAGCATCGCCCACAGTGTCCCGGCTGGAATTGCCTTGCTTGGGTTCTTTAGATCGCCGGACATGGAGGCACCGGCGAAGATGCCAGAGGTGGCTGGGAAGAGGATGCCAAAGAGATCACGAAAGGTCCCAAACCCCGCAAATTCTCGTCCTTCTGAATGAGGAAGCAGATTGGACCTGAGGGTTGCAAGACTCATCCCTGTAAACTTGATACCCCGGACGGGGTCCTCAAATGCTGGTAAAACCAATGCTGAGAAGGGGATGCTGAGGATGGAGATGCTAAGGATGACGAGGAGAGCGTTGCTGGCCTTGGCAAAAATGGAGCTGCCGGCGAGACATAGGATCGTACAGACGACGAGAGCGATGGTTTCGAATAGGTACTCCCACCAATAACCGTGTGGCATCGATGGCCCGAAATTCAGTTTCAGACAATCGATAAGACCGACGAGGTTGAGAGCGGTGTTGAGTACCTGGGCAAGGTAAAACAATAATCCAATGGAGCCGCCAAACTCGGGTCCTAGGGACCTTGAGATGAGATAGTAGGCGCCGCCACCTTTGACTTCGCCATTGGAAGCGATGGCCGAGAGAGAGAGAGTTGTGACGAAGTCGACGAGATAGGCCGTGATCATGAGTCCTGGGAATGTTGTGAGACGAAGTTTCTAGCATTAGATGACGAATACAGACCAAGGAAGCCCAGCAGCCCGACCTGACCCAAAATGAGGCCGAATCTTAGGAACATGAGAATACTGAGGATATTGAGGCAGACGGGTATGTACACTCCCGAAACGACGCCGAGTTTGTGGCGCTTGTTCGAGGGTTCGAACTCCATCGTCGCGGTAGCCGTCGAGTTTCCCTTCGTGGCATTGACACAAGGTATTGTGTGGAGCGAGCGGTCCTAGTCATCGAGGAGTTGGAGACGGCCTATTCATACGTTCGAACTCCGTAGTGTATAAAATGCATGTATACGAAGTACCTCAATGCACAATGGCTTAACGGTTTCCTGCACTCCACTCGGGGCTGGAGCCATGTAGGTCACCGACAATTCCGTGTCCACACGCCTTGTGGGGGATGACGAGAAGATGGAGCATGAAGATTCAAGCAACAGGCAAACATAAGTTATGGATTCGTCGAGAAAACGCTGTCTGTTGCAAAGACCGAACCAGAGATCCCCTCAACCGGTGTGGTTATCAGACTGAAAACTCGCGTTGGAAACATCCAATAGTGAGTGCCGACGTCATTTGGCAGGTTCAACTTCGGACGGAAAACTTTTTGGATCTCAAAACGGGACCGATTTTAGGTGTTACATAGTACTAACAGTTATCTGTGGCGCAGATTGGCGTGTGTGTTAGCCAAGCCAAGTCTCACTTCTTCCTTCTCCCGCGACCCCCACCTTCATGCAACCGTTGCCGGCGTCTGGTAGTGTACATATCTACCATTGTAGTTCCAAATCGCGCAACATGTTGGACGATTAAAACGGGACGTTAGTAAAGTGAATTACAACCGGACGACGGCGGCGTGGTACTCTTGCCGATTTGCGCGTCGGATTGAGTTTGCAGTGGATTATCTCCTGTCCAGACTGTGGGGCACCCCTGCCGAACCGCGGACCTTGTGTCTCACAAGACGACTTGCCTCCTTTATGTAACTAGTCAGGTTCTATTCCATTCGAGGAGGTTGGTATTGCCCCTTAAACCCAAGATAGAGACGATCTGAGCACATAGAGCAAGCCGTGCGATCACATGTGGTGCCCGACTTGTGCAAGTGTTTGTTTGTTTTCAAGGCGGGTGTGCATTCCGGCAATTGAACAACTCGTGAGAGATCGTTGCCTGATGGCTCAAGGCTGGAGGTCATTGATAAAGAGTAAAAGGGCTGGCGGCGGAGAGTTTGAGTTCAGGGTCCGGAACCCGAAGCAGACTCCGGTAGGTCCCGCTAAACCCCCTGCCGAACGAGTCAGGAGGGCCGCTCACGCTCCCGCGGTTTTTGGGCATGTGCGGGCCCGCAGTTGGCCGATGAGCCACTGCCAGCGCGATGCTCTGGTCACGGGCCCCCCAGCCCTCCGAAACCAGGTGCTGCCTCGTCAATGAAAGCTCCAACATTTCAGCAGCTTCTTGTGTCGCTCTGCCTTCTTCATATATTTGCCTTTCGCACTTCGACCCGTTTCATTATCGCCTAGTTCAAAAACTGCCGCATATTTTTTTTTCGCCCGGTTTTGCCGCCCCAAGCTAATACCTAGCTCCAAGTTCATCGGATTCCAGGTTATCGCCGATTAAACACCTCAAGACGAACGGCCTCGACGAGACATGAGATAGCGCAAGAGCACCACATCGCTCGGGAATATACCAATTATGTCCAACTCGGGCAGAAACTCGCCTGCCCCGGCTCATAGCCTCCCGATCGGGTCCCCCTCGGGCTCATTTCGAGCTCGATCGTATGGCACATCGGTGCCTCGTGCCGAATCCATTGCCCGCCTCACCTCGCCCATACCCTCTCAAATACCCGGCCCAGCATCTCCGGGCCTCCAACCTCTAACCCCCGCGGCTGGCGAGGAGGGCGAGTCCAATTCCCTCTTGCCACTTCCCGGCCCCGGACAGGCGACCGGTCCTGGCATCTCAGCGCTTGCCGCCGCGCTATCAAACTCGATTGGCACCTCGCCGCCCCGATTTGGGACACCGCCGGCCAGGCCGCTTTCCCCAGGCCCGACTCTCGCGCAGCTTCCAGCTGTGGGAACACCTACAAACTATGGCTCCTTCGATTCGAGGTCTAGGGGTTTTGCTAGTGCATATGAAGTTCCTGAGATTGTCAAGAGGCATCTGGTCCAACCCGGAGACACAGCGGATGACAGTGACAGGAAATTGAACGACGGTTCAAAGGGCAAGCAGCTGGCAGATAACCCCCGAACTATCGTGGACGATGACGACGAGGAGTTTTCGAGTCTGAAGCTTCAGGGCGGAGACATCACGCGGCCGATTTATAAATGGACCGAAGAAGCCGACCAGCGGAACAAAGTTCAACGAAGCAAGAGCTTCAGTGTTGTGCGGCCGGAACCCGAGAATGAAGTTTTGGATATCAACACCATTAAGGTCCCGGGCGGTTTCCGACGCAACTATCTGAGACGAACCGCCCGGGACCACTCTACAGGCCCCAGCCAGTTGGAGCTTGGTGAAGGCAGCAGCCAACCTAAACTCTTCACCAACAGCTTTTTGGAATTCTTGTCTTTGTACGGCCACTTCGCCGGCGAAGAACTCGAAGAGGACGATGAGGCGCTAAAGCCTGGCGAGTATTTCGCGTCTGGTAGTAGCGAGGGTGATTACTACAGCGACGAGGGTTCTGACGAGGATAGGGAACCAATGGAAGACAGCGCGTTATTAACACCCTCGAGGCGAAAGCGGAGGAGAAAGCCGCGTGGAGGAAGCGGGACAAATAGTCCTATGGGCGCGGCCCTTTTGCTTCTCAAATCTTTCGTCGGGACTGGAGTCCTCTTCCTCCCCCGAGCCTACCTCAACGGTGGTATGGTCTTCAGCAATGCAGTTCTGTTGTTCGTGGCAGCTCTCAGTTACTACTGCTTCGTGTTGCTTGTCACAACGCGGTTGAAGGTTGAGGGATCGTTTGGCGATATCGGTGGCATTCTCTACGGCAAGTGGATGAGGGCGCTGATCCTCACCTCTATTGTCATAAGTCAGATCGGCTTCGTTGCAGCCTATATGGTATTCACTTCAGAGAACTTGCAAGCATTCATCCTTGCAGTCTCGAACTGCAAGAGCCTGATCCCTATCAAGTGGCTGATCGTCATGCAAATGGTGGTCTTCCTACCCTTTTCTCTCCTTCGAGACATCGGAAAGCTAGGTTTCACAGCACTCATCGCCGATGCCTTCATTGTTGTTGGTCTGGGCTACCTCTTCTACTATGATATCTTTACGCTGAGCACCGAGGGGCTGGCCGATATCATCATGTTCAACAAAAAGGACTGGACCCTTTTCATTGGCACTGCAATCTTTACCTTCGAGGGTATTGGTCTCATCATTCCGATACAGGAGTCCATGAAGCAACCCGAGAAGTTCCCGAAGGTTATGTTTGCCGTTATGGTCATTATTACAACGCTGTTCACGGTTATGGGCGCCGTTTCATACGCCGCCTACGGTTCCAAGACGGAGACGGTTGTGCTCCTCAATCTACCCCAGGATGACAAACTTGTCAACGGTGTCCAGTTTCTCTATTCGCTCGCTATTCTCCTGTCGACACCGCTGCAGATCTTCCCGGCTATCCGTATCACAGAGAACGCGCTCTTTACTAAGAGCGGGAAGTACAACCCATACATCAAGTGGCAGAAGAATGTCTACCGTTTTTTTGTGGTGGCTGTCTGTGCTTTGATTGCTTGGGGAGGTGCCGACAACCTTGATAAGTTTGTTGCATTGGTGGGCAACTTTGCTTGTATTCCACTCGTTTATATCTATCCGGTAAGTGCATATCCTCCTCCAAGCCTCGTCCGACACATGCTGATATGTGTTTCAGCCAATGCTGCACTACAAGGCCGTGGCCAAGAGCTCCCTACGGAAGTGGTCGGACATCTTGCTTTGTGTATTCGGGTTCGTCGCAATGGCGTATACGACGAGTCTGACAATTATGAGCTGGGCAAACGGGCCAAGCGGAGGGCTCCCTAGTTATTGTGACACCAAGGGCCGATCAACGTTGGGTTGAGGCGAGGCTTGAGCGCTTGGTGGACACATCGGCATCCCGTACCATCTTTTTTTTTATTCCTTTCATTTTCTTTTTTGCATGGGGAAAAGCAGGTATCCAATCAGGCATTTCATTGTAGAAAAGAATGATACAGAGAAAGGGTACTACGGTACGTAGATCACTCATTGGCAATTGGCATGTGGCAACACGAATTCGGTGTTCAGGGCATATGTGGTAGATACCTACTTCGCGCCAGCGCACAAGTTACATGAGTCTTTTGAATTTCATTCTTCTGTGGTTTTCAAGGACCGCTCTTTCCAGAAACGTGCACTAGTTCAATGTTGTTTCCCTCCAAACAAAAGGAGAGATAGGGCACCTCAATGACGTCTATCAAGAAATGGGAGGGTGACTGACAAGCACGGGCCACACCATCCATCGATGTATCTCTTGGCCCTCGACACCTTCCAAGCATCGACTTCGAAATCATCAGCAAAATTGTAATTGGCATCGACTCTCAGCCAAACCGTGTTTCTTCTACATTTTTGGCGCACCTATTTCTTATTACTGGCCTCTCGATAGCTATTACTCCACGCTTTGCTATAACAGTTGCTTTACCGCTTCACCGATTGAAACATCAATATGAATGCTCCCGACCGGTACGTCGCCCCTGCTACTTGCGGCTCTGGGATCGGTTTGGCGGTGTCTGCTGGATTTCCTTGGTAAATGGGCCGATGACCATAGCCTCGGCAGGTGTAATGGGTGGTTACGCATTGATGGCTCAGGACGGAAGGTGCGAGCCTGCGTGGGCGTCGCTGCGGATACCTAGATGGATGTCTCTGCAGGAATCTTTATGGACGCGGCGAGTGCTGTTGCCGATGCGGTTTCTTTCTCCCCCACATTTGAGCACGAATTGCACCATCACAAAACACATTTGCACAATTCGCAAACCGGGCCTTGTCCGGGAATGTGAAGTTGTTCGGTTTCGTTGCACTCCTTTCCGTACTCACCTGCCACATCGCTCTTTCCACCAAAATGGCTGCCTGCAATGTTCGGCACATGAATGTGCCCGAGTTCGTGTATCTTGGAAGGGCTTCATTGAGAATCAGCACTGATTTGGCCTTAGGTTTGAGCTCTTTTTGCTCCAGGATGGCGAGAAGAAGATTACCGAGAAGGTCTTCACTGGTATGTATCTTCTGGCGTCTCGGGATCAGTGGTGCAGAAGCAACTTGCTGACTTGAGTTCAAATCATCAGGCATGTCCAACACGTCCGACTTCATTCTGTTGAAGGAGGACCACACCATGGGCAACCTAATCAGCGAGTACCTCAAGATGGACCCCCATGTCCTCATGGCTGGATACAAGAGTATGTGCGGGTGACCTGTCAACGTTGAAGCGGGAATGCTGACCACGGCCAAAGTTGCTCACCCTAATGTCCCTGAGGTCTTGATTCGCATCCAGACGGATGGCACGATGACCCCTCGCGAGGCGTTCCGTAAGGTTTGCCGTAACCTGATCACTCAATACAGCGCCCTTGGTCGCGAATTCCAGAAGGAGTTGACGCTTCGCCAGTTCGCCGACCAAGGCGAGCAAGCTGGCAACAACGCCAACAACGCTTCAGGCGCGGGTGGCTACTAACCACATTCATTGGACTCTGGATTTGGCGTTGGTGGCAATTCTGGTATCCAACATGGCATCTTGGCTCGGACTGCATTGGCTGGCGTTTCGGCTTCGTGGAAAGGCATCCGGTTTGCTAGATGCTCTTTGATAATGAGGCAATTTTCTCGGGACAACCTGGCACTCTCAATAGCCGCAGCCGCGGGCATCTGTGATTTCTTGGCTTATTTGCAGGTACAAGTCTGTGTGGCATAGCGTTGCCGTCAAGTAGCTCAAGCCGGCATTTCTCCACGTCTTGTGGTAGACTTGATCCAGCGCAGTGTAGAGCGAGGTCTCATTCCCTAGCATAAACACTCTGTCCCACAAACTGTCAAGGAGAAGCAGATGTTGCCACCGGACCTTCGCCTCCAGGTATCAGCTGTCATGAGAAATTAGCAGACAGGCCAAGCAGTAGATGAATACGAGACCAACACACCATGCAGATGTTGTTCCCGTTAAGGAGGATCTTTTTGAGCTTGATGTGGTCACCCGAGTAGTCGCTACCGCAGATGTGAGACAAGACTTCTCGTTCCCTTTTTGAGTCTCCAAGGGGACTCACAATTCCGTGACATCCTCCAAGACCATATCTGCCAAGAGCAATGAGCATGAGCGTAAGAGATGGAATATGGGATCCAAAACTCACTGACGTAGTCATCGAAGCCAACCAGTGTGCCTGAAAACTCTGTAACCCATGGATGTCAATATGTGAAAGTTACGGCTGGCTGCCGATGGGAATTTACCCTTGTCCCCCTTCATGATGACCCAGATTCGGGACCCGACACATTTGTCGATGAGCTCTGGGAAATGAGGTTAGCATTATGGAAAAGGATAAAAGTACATACAAAGTAGGGAGGGAACTACGTACCGAGGGGGAGCAACTGGGATGCCATTTTGTCTTGGTGTTGATATCTTCTTCAGCGCCGAAGCTCTGCCCCAGCAGTGCTGCGCGCCAGCTGCAGGGAACTCGAGCAAAGCGCCAAGACCACGTGACATCTCGTAAAGCCGAAGCACGGGTCTAACGTCAATGACTGGCCGCGTGCTCCCCGTGACGTGTCTGCCTGTTTCGTTTTCTTGGCTGTGCTTGACATGTTGTGGCCGCTAGTGTTATGACGATTTCCAGCCATGGCGCGAGGAAGGCAACGGGTGCAACAACAGCCGCAGCACGTCTTCGCGGCTCAATGAACTGGAGACGCCCATTGACGCGAGGCCATCGTTTCTCATCCTCAAATCCCATCGGTTGCTCTTCATTTCCACGGCGGTTATCGGCTGCCCGCGTCAAGATGGAGGCTCGGGACCGACCGAAAAATCAGGCGTGGCATTTTAGTCGGGGAATCGTTTTTGCTGGGGGCACTAAGGTTGTTTACCCACGACTGCCCATGGTGAGATACTACAGCGACCCAGCGCCGGTCGCTAATGACGGGAAGGTCTCTGAGCGGTCAGCAGATGAGGCCTTGCGCGAGAATTCCAGCGAGCCAGACTTAGCTGGGAGCGGCGTTGGGCAGGCTCCCATTGTCAGCGACGAGGGCGAGGCCTCCTCGGCCCAA
>Ga0247760_1000601_pt1 | contig 38337 bp, 27 predicted proteins | sample UWRJL171409R4_FD_179936 | JGI IMG/M metagenome (GOLD analysis project Ga0247760, IMG submission 179936) | Plant litter microbial communities from Arlington Agricultural Research Station in Wisconsin, United States - UWRJ-L171-409R-4 | ecosystem: Environmental > Terrestrial > Plant litter >... | reverse complement strand
GTGTGGCGTCGCATTTGTGGCTAAGAAGATTGCCCAGCACAGATCAGCAACAAACCATGGAGCCAGACACGCTCTCGTTGGATGTTGCAAAGAAATCCCTCGACGAGGAGGGCTTCCATCGCTTAAATGACTCGGAGTTGAGCATTTGCGTCCGCTATAAGGTCAACCTCGCTCCTCCCTCCATGACCGCGACGCTCGCCATAAAAGCAGACAGTCTTCGGATCGCCTCCCTTTGCATTGGCGTCCTGCCATATGACCTTGCCAGACCTCCCCAAACCGCCTCTTTACAACTGGGAAAAAGATACGTTGCGCAGTAGGCAGGCATAACTACCACAACGTAGAACCTCAAAACGGCGAGTGAATACGCTGACTACCGATCCCATTTCTTGGAACTACCGTTTTTCCCCCTGGGGTGGGGACCAGAAATGGGCCAGCGCCATCTAGCCCGAAACCTGTCCCTCGTCGCGTTAAGTTGATAATTTTGTAGTATGGTGAGTTAGGGGTTAGCCGAAGGTGAGCCGAGGGTGAAGCGAGCCTAATTTTAGCCTAACCATCTTTGGATGAGGCTTTATTCTTGTTAGAGACCGACTACCTAGGTATCTAGGGAGGGAGGCAAGAAACAGCTCTTGGCAACACGCAATCGATTAGTATGGCTTTCGTGTTGGCGGCGTACTATCATTAGAGACACCCGACTGCTTTTAGAGAAACGCAGTTATGGCCGCTGAAGACTTGCGTTTTGGACGCCTGAGAATTGCCTGCCCCGCTCTATCTTGCCAGCTGCCCGGAAATATGTATATGTGGTCCGCGCAGTAATAACTGAATCTGCTGGGGCTTCTCAGTTTGCCACTACTTTCATCTGCAATCACAACTCGTAATTACCCAGTCACCTGCATTTGCTTGATATTGTTTAGCACGGAATGTTACCCTTTGGAAATTGTTAATTACCGGCTATTTGAGCCATCTTGGCTACCTATGTAGCAGGCCAAGGAATAAATAGTATCGCCAGTACTCCCACTCGCCGCCAGCTTCTCTATACCTTCAACACCTCATGTCGAAACGAAGTGCCTGGGCTCGCTCAACAAGATGAAATTACTGCTCACCGTCACCAGCTCGACCTCTTTGGTACTGGCTCTTACGACAAAACAGCCCACTACCACACAATCTCCGCCGGTCGATGAAACGCCTCCCGCTCGAAGTCAGCCAGCCAGCTGCGGCGGTTTTGCTCCGCAGCTCAACCCGTGTCCTAAGAGCTTGGTGTGCGCCCCGACACAGCCGCCCAACACGGCCGACTTCCCAGGCGAGTGTATCCTACAGTCTTGTGGGGGCAAGACGGCTACCCAACTGTGCCCGCTCGGCCAGGTGTGTGTCTACAACGCGACGTCACCTATCACCGATATCCCAGGGAGATGTATGGCAAGCGTGCTCAAGTGTGGTGGAGAAAAGAACAGACAGTGCAAGAGCGGATGGGACTGCTACCCCAACCCAATAATTGACTTTGCCTATCAAGGCGAGTTTTCGGGTGTGGGCATTTGCATACCACCCAATTCATTGGTCGTGGAGCTTCCGTGGAAGGGCTGGGGAGCATAAGTGACGAGATTCTGGGTGCAGTCCAGGGACGGATAGCGCCTCGTCATTTTTGAATGTATCTTACCTAGGTACCTCTATAGTCTCACCCGACAATTTTTTCTGTCCGAGTCCGTATTAGTCGCAAATCCTGAGCTAGGGGTGAGCTGCACTGAGGGTCGCCTGAGCTGAAGTGGGTCCAGAAACTTGTCCCGGCTATAGTTGCTATGACTACATTTACAGGGATGGGTTAAGTTTTAAGACCGGTCCATTACATATAACGGTCAGTTTCCCTTACCATGTAAGAACCGTTTTCTTATTCCACCTGAGTATCACTGTTAGATAATTAGCTTTTAGGAATGTTTAAGTTTATGTCGTGTTAGGTTTAGATTTGTAACATTATACTTTAACGACCTTTATAACTTATTATGTTAGGTATGTTTGTTTTTTTAATATACTTTTTACGTTAAGATAACAGTTAATAAAGCTATCTTATCACCTAATATAAAGATTCTTAAGCTTATAATTAATATTAAATCCGTATTACTATTTCTAATAAAGCTAACTTATTCCGTTAATACAGTCTAATTAGTATAACTAATTAAAACCTTAAGGTAATATAATTAAGTTAATTAGCTTTTTTATTAGCTGATTTAAGTAATCTGAACTTTAAATGTATATCTTTTAATTATCTCTTAACTATACCTAACTTTACATTAAGTAGTATAATTTAATTAACAGGTATTATAACGTAGGTAGCTAATAGGGTTCTTTTTAAAACGTTTAGTAATAAAGATAACGTATTATAAGTATATAATTTAAAAGGGGGCTGTTTCTGCTTAGGAAGTTTCCTTATCTTAAATAAGGAGGGTTATAAAATTTACTCTCTTTAGGATTAGTTTAATATCTAGGTTACGTTATAATATTAATAATCAGATTTAATTAAGCTTTAAATAAAGCGGAAGAAGTGTTTAATCCTTTATAAACGTATATACTTTATCGTTACCTACTTTAACATTATAATAATAAAGTGATGTTTTAATAATTAAGATTTCGCTAGGCTGGACTTTTAATTATAAGGATTTTTTAACATTACTATTAAGGTTAAATACCTTAATTTAGTAAATAATATTTTAAAACTATTATTACAGGTATATGTAAAACAGCTTTATTACCTATACCTGTAAGGTTACCTTAATTATAATATATAATATAATATAATTATATAGTTATTAATATATAGTCTTTTAATATACGTGTTTAAGTCTTATAAGCCGTTAAAGACCTCTTCTTATTTAAATATAAAGTTAAAGGAACTTATAAAGATTTTTAAATGTTAATATTTAAGAATATATAAAGTAACTATTTATTTTAAGTTTATCTCCTTTATTTACTTATCTCCACTTCTCCTTTCCTTTTTATAAAGAAATATTAGTAAAACACCTTTTTAAACTAAATATAACAGTTATACTTTTTAGAAAACTAGTTAAAATCCTCCTTAAAGGATATACCAGCTGTAATTTATATAGTTGGATAAATAGTATAAATACCCAGTTAATCTATTTAATATTTATTAACTTTAATATAAAAGAGACGTTTTACATAAAGAGATTAACTTTATCTTAAAGGATAAGACCTAATAAAGACAGTGGTAAGTTATTATATAGCTTATATTATAAATTTATAATTTTAATTAACCTTTATTTAATAAGTTCTTCTTATTAAATTATAAGTAAGTATAAGGCTTTAAGTAAAGAGCTAATAATTATAACTAATAAAGTTAAATTTAAGAGAATTACATAGAGAGTTTGTAAGTAGCTTAGTATTTAATTTATCCTTATAATTACAGATTATAAAGTAGTTATAAAATTTAATAAGTTTAATAAAAGTAACTTTCTCACACCTGTAAGCCTAAACGTTACTTTTACTTTACCTAACAGCGTCCTACCTAGCCACGTATACTTATTAAAAATATAGTATATTAGATATAGTGTGAATTAATAAGGTTATAATTACTTAAGTCTACCTGTATAACTTTCTAGCTCCGGTTAGAAAGCCCTTATTATTATAGCTTATAATAAGTTATTATATATTAGCTTATATAGCTGTGACTACTTTTTATAAATCTACAGTTATAACTTATACACACTTGTAATAATAATTATAAGTTTATAATTTTAATTATAAGCTTATTAAGCTTTAAATAAATAACCTTTAATTAGGAATTTATTACTTAGGAACTTATTACCCTATATTAAAGGTTTAATAGATTTAATAATATATATAAGTTCTTAATTAATAATAAGTGGATATTAAACAGTCTGGTTTATATAAATGAAACGGTTAATAAAAATATATATTAATCTGATTATAAAGCTTATAAATTATAATTAATATATATAATAATAGAGATTTTACATAATAAAATATACTATAAAAATGACAATCTTGAAAAACACCGTATTATTTATAAAAGGGCTAGTCTTCTATAACAGGTTAGTAATAAATAGGAATTAGTAAAATAACTAACGGTTAATTAACTTACATATACCTTTTAATATAATAGGTAGTTATAACAGTTCCCTGTATTAGCGTATATAATACTAGCCCTATTATATCTTTAAATTTAATAAATTAACTATTATTTAATTATTATTACCATTTAGGGAAAACATCATTACTTATTATCGCTTTATACTCCTTATTACAGGTTTAACTTAAAATTAATTAAATTATATAAAGGAAACAAACTTAATTTAACTACTCCCCTTAACGACGGACAGTTTATTAGCCAGTTACTAATAAGCCCCAGCCTTAAGTGCGTTTAGATAATTAACCTTAAGCTTAATCTTAATCTTATAATATATTTCTAGCTCTTTAGCCTTCTTTACCTAACCTTATTCCTTATATATAATCACCAGGTCTTCTATACTATACAGTATATTAGGGTGACTAAACCTGTATATAATCTCCTTAATCTTTATCACATACTTTATTAACTTCTTAACCTCCCCCTACCAGCCCTCACACTGGCGTTTTACAGCCAGGGTGATTATACCTAACATTAAGTTTTAATATTTAACCTCCCAGCTCTTACGGCTTAAGTTAATAATCTCCTAACCGGCTATATAGCTAGAATCTAAAATGTTACAGCTGGATAAGATTTTAATAGTTTATAATAGTTTTATATTAACACTGCTATTCTTAAACTGTATGTAAGTAATAATATAACATATATTAATTATTCTTAGTTACTTATTATAAGGTTAGGTTCCTTAGTTAATATATTAGTAATCTATTATGTTAGGAGGTGTTACAGGGTTATATAATTAAGGTGGGAAGCTTAAAACACTTAAAAGCAGTAAGCCTGAGAAACAGTAAGTTAAACAGTTTAGGTAAGTGGTAAGTTAGAAAACTAATAAGCTGAATAGTTTAAGTAAATGGTAAGATAAAAATAATAAAATCTTACATTTTAAATAAGTGGTAAGTTAAAAATGTAGATCTTACATTTTAAATAAGCAGTAAGTGAGATAATAAGAAAGCGTTTAATAAACGGCTTTATAAAACAGATTACCTGTAATGTAAAGCCTAGATTATGGCACTTACAGGTTAATTTCCTAGTTTATAGTAAGTGGATTAAACTGGTGGAGAGACTTTAAGTAGTGAGTTAAAAAATGGTAAAAGTTTATATAAGTGGTAAGTTAAGAAATAGTAAACTGTATACTTTAAGTAAGCAGTAAGTTAAAAAACGGCTAATTGTGGTAAACGGATAAAAGGTAAGCTATATAAGTTAGGTAAGTAATGTACACTTAGGTGGTAAGAGTAATTTACCTGGTTGCTTTAAAGTAAAGCTTAGATTACAGCCCTTACTTTAACCATAAGGCCGATTTCTTAACCTAGGACGGGCGAATCTAAATTTATAACTGTAACTTAAAACTTAAACTTTACACTGCCAGTTCAAATATAAACTAATACTTATTAATTAGTGCTTTTTACATATAAGGTAACTTTAATTAATAGATAAAACTAACGTAAAAAAGTAACGTTAAAAGACGGTAGGGAAGGGATAAATGTTATAAGAAGCTTTTAAAACATATTTATATAGATAATATGTAACTATTAACTCTTAATACGTTACTAACATTAATTAGGCTAGAGGCTAGGTATTAGAATAGAGCTTACAGAAGTCCGTTTTAAGCCTTATATAAAAGACCTATATGCTTAGAAAGTTCTTCTAGGTAAAGAGGAGTTTTTCTTAAAGATATTTACTATAAACTTAAGTAACCATTTTATTAACACGTATTAAATTCTCTATTAAGAGGTTAGAAAAAGTTTTAAAGCTGTACCTTTTAATTTAAAGTTTTTAAAAACAGATATTATTACCTTTATAAGTGGAGCGTTTTTATTACCTTTTTCATTTATAATTAACGCTATATAGTTATCTTTCCCAGAACTTAATTTTTAAATAATAATTAATATACTTAAAAAGGAGAACTTAAAACTTCTTTAAGAAGTTTATTATTTAAAGGTTAATAACAATACAGAGTTAAAGCGAAGAGAGTTTATAAAAGTAAAGAACCGTTAACTTCACCTTAATTAATAGCAGCTTCAGTTATAAATATAAAATTACTTAGATACTGTGTATTATTTAAAGGAAATATTATCTAAATATATCCTTAGGTTAGATAAAGTATTACTTATATTACAGGACTTAAAACAGGAGATATCGTTAAAAGAGACTTTTAATGTAAATATACAGGGATAATTACATATATATAACAGTGTATAAGTGTAAATATAAATCCATTAGATAGCTTTATAGCTATATTACAGTATAATATAATAAATAAAGTGTTTATATAACCAGTGTCAGATATATTAACACAGTATATTTAAAAGTATAGGGCAACTTATCGCTTTAAAAATAACGTACGTTATATCGATATGAAAACTATTATCTATTATTTAAACACTTAATAAGCTGTTAGAGGAGAGGTAATAAATAAATTCTTTAACATTTATATTTTCTAATACATACGTAAATAAACATACAGAATAGGGTAGCTTAAAGCATTTTCCATTTAGTAAACTATTTAAAAATATTCTTAAAAGATTAGCGAGTGTAATCCCTAACACTGGCCTTATTAAATAAGTACCACCACTACTTCACACGTAATGTAATAAGAAGTTAAAAAGTTAAAAAAAGAGCACCAGTCACTATACTAAAAAGGTTACTGTATATTTTAAAACACTTACGTGTTTCTAATCCGTATGCCTATACTCTAGAGAAATAAGGAGAGATAATAAGTGTGATAAATGTAATAAAACTAATTATAGCTAAATAATAAAGAAAAACGAAAACTATATTACCCTAGCGTACATCTTCCTTTATAAGATAAGTGTTAAAATATAAGCTTCACTACTGGGACTACATTATAAAATAGGTAGTACCAGCTATCTCACTACTAAAGATAATAAGTAATATAAAAAAGACATATAATTACAGTTTCTCCATACTAGTAAGTGTTATTAGGATTAACTATATTAAATATCCTCTGTAACAGTCTTTTTATAAGGCAGATAATATAAGGTTTAATTTTATTATTTTATAAAATAAAATAAGCATTAATATAAGTGTGGATATTTCTTAATATATAAATGTAAGCGGTGTTTAATAGCAGTGTAGCCTTCCACGCTTATTTACTGTATAATAAAAACCCTTTATGTAACTTTTATAATAATCTCAAATTATAGCCAGGCCTAAAAGTTATGCTCTGATATAACCTGTGGCCCGATTCTTATTACTATTTAGTAAATATAAAAATGTATCTAGCAGCTTAATTTCAAAGCCAGCTAAAACGTAATAAGATATTATTTAACATAACTTAAAACCATAAGTAGTTATACAAGCTTTAAAGTCTATAATTCCAGATCTAATTATACCTATCGTCTCTTTAGCGATATTTCTTAAACTTACTTTTTAAAACTATAAAAAAGTAAAGATTAGGAAGAGTATTACTTAAAGCCTAACCTATTTAGGGATCTTACTTATATAATTCCCCCTAACCCCTTTTTAATTACACTAGATAATAATATATGTATCCTAAAGTTAAAATCTCTTTAAAGATGTGAAGATTATACAACTTATTTCTTTTCGTTTCTATATAATAGGTTATTATCATTTTTCTACGTGGGTTAGAAGAAAAAACTTAATAAAGGGTGGGTAATAGTGATATATAATTATCTATTAAGATTAGAATCGGATACAGATAGTTTAATTTATTATATAGGCCATCTAAGACCTAATAAGCTTACTACTACTTTTAATATAGCTATAGTAAGGCTATTATAAGTTATAAAGTATATTTATATCTATATTATAATAATACTAGAATTATAAGTTAATAATTTTATAACCTACCTTAATAAGAAAAAATGGCCAGGACTATTTCCTTTACTATTATAAGAGCTTATAATACTCTAGGAAAGTAATTAGTAGACAGATAGTTATATTAAGATATAATATATCTATATAACTACCGTAACTAAATTTATACAGAGTTAGAGTTCTTAGAGCTTAAAGAAATAGCCCCTTATTACTTTTTCCTCTCTTAATAAACATTTATAAACTTAAATTTATTATAACTTAGCGTCTAAAGAACTATATCATTTTAAGACTAAGTAATAACAGCTGTAAGTATAAAGCTGTAAGTTTTAAAGCATTTATATATAATTAAAGAAGTTGTTACTACCGTTGTACTTATTTACCCAGCATAGCTTAACGATAATAACACCGTTTAGCTACCACTAAGAGTACGATAATAGCACTACTAGGCTAATATGTCTACACTTACGCTAATTCTCTTCCTTACACCTAGCCTTTATCTTTAAAGACGTATAGTAATATCTTCATTATATTAGCCGTTCTCCCAGAAAAATACGTTACTAGCAGCTTCTTTAATAATACTCTTCGCTACAGAACTAATAAAACTCCCATTTCTTACCACTAGTACGTGTTACTTAACATAATATAATGGCGATTATATATATATATAATAAGTAGAAATTTCTAGGTAATAAATACATTTATAAAAAAACAATTATTAATATTTCCATTAAGTAAAGCTGTCAGTACGGTCTAAAGAAACGCTTTAAAACTTATTTATTTCATTACCTGCCACTCGCATTCCACAGCCCTTTAATCCACGTACTTTATACTACGTTATACACATTCTAAGGTAGTAATATTTAAAAGAATGCAGAAAATGCCGTCTCTAAGCAAGGACTGGTACGTGCTGGGCCTTCACCTTTATAAAGAAAGGAAAAAAGGCTAAAGTTATACCTATAGATGGGATAAATATATAATGGGGAGAGAGTGTGCTTAAAGAAGGAATACCCCGATATACTGTATAATAAGAGCTAATAATAGGAGACTTAGTTACCTGTATATAAATATGGAAATCTATTTAGAATGTAACATTTACTATAAAATATACCCATTTAAATCAATTCTGTTATAACACTTTATATGTGATTCACTTCTTTACCCTCTTTCTCTTTCCCCCTTTAAAAGGTTTTAAGGCTTTATAGATCTTAAGGGTGTTAATTATAATACGTTTAGGTGTCACTACCTTAATGTCTATATAGAATGGGCTTGTATCGCCAGGCTTAAACCTAGCTTCCGTATACAGAAATGTAAACGTGTTAGGTTTTCACAACCCTAGCCCGGCTAGTGTGGCTGGAACAGTGTAGCTGGATCCACCTAGCCGCTCCGCGGCTAGATCCGTGGATCTGCACAGCTAAGAACGCCAGACTCCACTGCTAACCTCGTATTCAGTCAGCTAACCTCGCTTCGCAGAAGTAAGTGTGGCTAATGCACTTCGTGCACTGGCTACCCTCACGGCTATAATAACACGGCTTCCGCTCTCGAAGATAGAAATAATTAATTACCTTTAACACATACTGTTTTCCAATGCCTTAACCCCTTTTGCTTTTTAATAAAACGTCTTTCTCTTCTTAATATACTGGGAGTCTGTTAGATTACCTACTTTACTATCGACACTTATGTCGGGAGGTTATTAGGTAATGCTATTGTTGAAAAGCAAAAGGGGTTAAGGCATTGGAAAACAGTGTGTGTTAAAGGTGATTAATTATTTCTATCTTCGAGAGCGGAAGCCGTGTTATTATAGCCGTGAGGGTGGCTAGTGCACGAAGTGCATTGGCCACACTTGCTTCTGCGAAGTGAGGTTGGCTGACTGAATACGAGGTTGGCAGTGGAGTCTGGCGTTCTTGGCTGTGCAGATCTACGGATCCAGCCGCGGAGCGGCTGGGTGGATCCAGCCACACTGTTCCAGCCACACTGGCCGGGCTAGGGTTGTGAAAACCCAACACTTCACCTCCCTTATAAGGGTGACACTTACATACGAAAACGGGGTGGTTCTGTAAATCTAAGGAGACGACACTTAAGCAGGTCCCGTTATGTTAAAGAGGCCGCTAATAAGCTGTGGAATCTGGCCTTAGAGTGTAAGCTTACTGAAGAGTATGTTAATACGTTATCCTTATAACTATAATTACTTACCTAAGTTCTTTAAGGGAAGAGTGTAAAATATCTTAATATAGGTGTGTAAAGGTAGTAAGCTTCTCCTAAAGGTTATCTATCTGCTAGGTATTTATTAAATAAAGTGGAGTGACTTTTAAATTAAAACTTAGTTAGCTAAAGTAATAAGAATTAACTATATAATAAGGTAATAAAGGCTGGAAACTTAGTTGCCCTTAGTGGTATAGAAATGTTTACCCCAGACTCTAGGCCAAATAGGTGGGATTAGAGAGCTAGTATTTAATATTATGCTAGATAGTTAATAGCGTTAAACTTTATCTCATTATCTAATCTCTAGGCTACTAAGGCAGCGCTGTTAGGTCTTTAATACTTTAAATAAACTGGGCTTACAGATTTCTACTAACTTTTAAAGTTAGACTGCAGTTAAGATTAGCTGTCACTAGGAAATTTAATTACTCTTAAATCTCTTTAGGATGTGATAGAGATTTCCATTTAACACCTGCCCTAAGATGGTTTTTAAAATAAGTGGAAAAACTACTAAAAATACAGGGTGATAGGGCAATATATACGATTATATATAACTTTAAAGTTTAGTAATATAGATGTAAATTAGGGCTAACTAGGCATATTACAGGGGTACCCTTTAAGGAGGTGATTAGTGTATATTACTTAATTAGTATAAGGTTTAACTAATATAAAATAAACTAATTGGGAAGAACTAGTTAAAACTTAACATAATGAAATAAACTAATTAAAGCTAATAAGAATAAAAGATTAATAACGTAGTTTAAATCTAAACGTATATTTAAAGCTTAAGTATATTACTTTAAGTTATCTATTACATTTCCTCCTTTTAATATTTAAACATTTAATAAGTATGTTAAAACTTATTAACCTCCCTCTAACTAGTAATTATATCCCCTTTATTAACTTTATTAATTTTAATAAATATATCTTCTCCCTTAATATTATTAAAAATACTTATAAACTGTAGAGTAATATCGTTAAAACAGCTAACTCTGCTGTAATAATTTTTATTATCATTATTAAGGCTAGTCTTTATCTTATTTTACTTCTACTTATTAAGTATATAAAGAGGTAAAAGTTCCAAATCTTAAATAAAGAATCTTTACCTAATAATTATAAGTTAAGATTAAATAAGAAGACTTTACCTTATAATAATAAGCTAAGGTTAAATAAAAAGATTAACTTATCTTTACTTATAAAAAGATAACTATTAAACGTTCTAAATATTTTCAGTAACTTCTTAGCTTAATACTGTCTTAAAGAATCTTAATAAATTACTTTAATCTTATTATTACTACTTTTCTAATAATTCGTTTATAAGAGGTGGGTGTGCACATCTTACCCCGCTTTTAACTGTCTGGAGTTAGATACATAGATATTCGCTTATCTTATTAAATAAGGTTTTCTAGCTTAGCTCCTAAAGGAAATTCGCAAATAGGTATATCAGTTATATAAAAAGCCGCTAATGGAAGGATCTAGACCTTATGCCATTATTAAAGCTACACTTAATAACTTACAGACTATTATGGATCTAGTTTACTAGATATTAGTTTTATTATTCTTATTCTTATATAAATAGCTTATTAATTACTTAAGGGATTAGGGAGCATTATTTACAACTTATTTAGATAAGTTTAATAAATAAGTAACCTTTTATAAATGTTTAAATTATATACCTAACGTATGGTATCTCCTATGCTAAATAATAGTAACGTTTTTATTTATTATAAGAGAGAGAGTGGGTAATTATAAAGTTATTTATCCTTACTTCCTTAATACAGGTTAACTATAACACTTAGATATCAGGGTAAGGATATATTAGTCAGTTAGGATTTTAAAGTATAGTTATAAGGCTGTAAAAAGGCAGGTTATAGGATTTATAAATAATGTATTAAAAGAAGAATAGGAGGAGTTAAGGAGTATTAATAAGTTATATAGGTACTTTAAAGAAAGGGCGCTTTTATAATTTTAAGTTAGGGAAAAGGGGCATTATATCTTAGTTATATACGCCTTAACACCTTATAAAACTAACTATAGTAACACTTTAAAACTATGGTTTTAACTTAGGGGGTTTAAATTATTAATAGTAATAATATAATCTGCAGTCCCGTTTTAAAGTAAGGAAGTTATATTATAATAGGTAAAAAGGGCTGGAAGTGCAGAGGCTTTATAAAAAGTTAACTTACTATAAAGTATATAGTTAAAGAAGCTGTACTTATATACTAGTAGCGGTGGACTAAAACTTAACTACCTTTAGTAGGCAGTTACCCCACCTCCATCTTAGCCCTCCCAGCTTTCCTTTAGGCTTAATGTTAATTAGCCCCTCTTAACGGCAGGCGCTATGCCTTAATTAAGCGAGACCTTTAAGTTTAACATACTCTGACAGCTTATTAAACTAGGAGATTAGTAATAATTTATTTACATGTCTCCCCTTAACGTAAACTTATCTTAGTCTTAATAAGTATATATACTATAATACTGCTTTTAAAGCCTTCTTAGGAACAGGAATTAAATTAAGACTTAATATAAGGGATAAGAACCAGGTTACTAAACAGGTTAGGTAGAAGCTAGATTAGAGGTCCTTAATTAAGCAACTATTAGAATAAGGTAAGTTATTAATAGTGTGCTTTTTTTTCACCCTCTTTAACCCTTACTCGTTACATTCTCCTATAAGAGGCCCTCCCTTATATATCTCTACCTTTAAAAAAAGGGGGGAGGGTAAGGTGTAATAACCTTTAATTAATAGTGTATAGCTAGACGCACACACTAACTTATATAGCTGTAAAGATACGTTAGCGTTATAGGTAGCTGTCCTGTCTGATTTAAGCGTCCTTATTATATACGCCGCTTAGCTAATAGGTGTTAGCTTCCTGATAACCTTTAATTTCCTTTTAAATCCTCTTATCTAGGGTGATAAGCCTAGCCACTATTTATATTATTAAAATATACATTTAATCCTGAACTGGGATAAGTAGCTTAGATTATATTACACTCCTTAATATATTACCCTTAAAGGCGTTCCTTAACCTTAATTAATTTAGCTTATTTCTTGTTATTTTATTTAACTAAGTTTTAATCCACTATTACCAGCCATATAATATAGCTTTACTAATATTATATAATCGTGTCTTATATCTTCTTAATCTTAATAGCTTTAATATTATAAATCTTAACTACTTTAAACCTTACATTATTATATAAGTAAAGAGCTTATAATAACGTCACATTCTCGTTTAGTAATATATTAGTATACACATCCAGCTTACAACTATAAAGTATTAATCCTCCCCTACTATAGCTATTAGCGCTTTACCACATTATTACCTATATCCTTCACCTCCTAATAATAGGGGTATATATTAATAAAATGTTTAATAATATAAAAGGGAAAGCTATATATATAAACTGGTCTACTAAACTAAGTTATATTATATCACTTAAGTTATATAAATATATAAATTCAGATTTTAACTAAAGTATAACCTAAATTTACCTTAATAATTACACCTTTAATAATAGCAGCGTTATCTTAGCCCACGACTTTAATATATAGTCCCGTCCCTTAGTGATATAGTTACATTTTCCATTATAGAAATCTATAATGGTGATTACGTAATAGGCGAATAGGGAGCGTTAGCTTACTTAACGGCTCCTAACTATATAAGGCTGGCACCTTACGGTTTTAATAAGGTCTGTTCCTATCTGTTAAAACACTCTCTGTAATCTATACACTTTATTCTATTAATTGTGATATATTTTAAGTGATTTAATACACTGTCTTTTAAATATAAGGGATCCGTCTTCTTTCTGGCTGTAAAAAGTTTTATTAAAATCCACGTCCCTTAAAGAATGATTATTTATCTTAATGGGCTTTTAAGGCCGTTTGAAATTATGTATATTAAGTATAAATATAATCGGACTGGTTTGGGAATTGGGAGTGAAAGAGAATTCTGCTTGGCTGTTTCCCTTCTTAAAATTAACGTGTTAGGTTAACTTAAGTTTAGTATAGACGTAGTGTACGGTTATAGTATATTATAAATTAGGAAGTTCTTAAAACATTAGGTTGCAGTTCTCTTAATCCTTTAAAGATAGTTAGTCTTTATAGTACTTAATTTGTAGCTGTTATTACTTTAGTAATAATTATTAGCTGTGAAATAAGGTAATTGAACCTTAGATATAAATTTAGGCTCTGTAGGTATATTAGGTATTTTAAATAACATTATAAATATTTAAAACTGTTATTAAATATGCTTAGGTAATAATAAGTCTATAACTGAAGACTTTAAGATAAGGCTTAAATATAATGGGTTTCCCCCCTTAATCTGTTAATATAGCTTAGGTTTTATATTATATTAAGAAAAAATTTACTTACAGAACTTAATAATGGAATATTTACACGTTAAAGCTTACCTAATAAAAATACATATAACTTATAGTAATAACTTAAAGGGAATACGTTATTAGATAACGTTTAGGATTAGTAAACACGCTTATTAGTAGGTAATTAGCTTAAAAAAGCAGTTATAGTAAAGCTAAGACCCTAGCCGATTAACTAGGTATGTTTCCTTATATAAAGTAGGCATTTTTTAAAGGTTTTAGTAAGTTAAAAGTGGAATTATAACTTATAGTTAACCTTACACTCCAGGCGCCAGACCTTATCGTTTAACCACCTTAAGTGCCGCTCTTACAGTGACCCTCAAAAAGTCTGTGTGCACAGGCCACTTTCGCTACCCCGCTATAATGTCCGCTAAAACCCCCTGAAGCGAAATCTTTCAGTTATACCGATCTTTAAACCGTTACCTCATCCCTAAGATAAAACCTATCTAAATTTGGAGTTTGCTAAAGTAAACGAGGTTTAAATTGATGCACATTAGAATTTTAGTTTATTTTATAGTTTTGTAGAACGTTGTCGTTCTTATTTGCAATGTGCTGAGTTTTGGTGGGAAAACGGTGTTTGCACACAGACTTTTTGACAGGGATTGTAAGCTAGCTTCGCAACCGGCCTCACATGATGTATAGAGGCATATAATTATTTTTACCCCTAAAAATGATTATTTAAACCACACTAACCTTCTACCAGTATTATAAAGCTATATTAAGTACCGAATTTAATAATTACTAAGTTAAACCACTTTAAAATGCCTTACTATATATTAAAATTTATCCATAAGGACCTTATATATTTTATTTATACTTAATATCCAGAAAACATTTAACTACAGGTATTATTAGACTTATTAGTTAAGAACTATAACGAGGAGCATTTTCAAATATCACTTTATAGGGGTGTTTATATCATTTATATTAATCGAGAATAAATGTGAAGGAGAGAGCTGGGGTAGGTAATAAACGGAGATGGAAAATTAGCAGAAAATAAGGTAAAACTAAGGAAGTAAGGTGTAGAAATAGAGAAGATAAAGGAGACGGAGACATATAAGTGGAGATTATTAAATGTAAAACTGGTATAAAAGGCGCTTAGGGAGTGGGAGTAGTAAACCAGATAAGTATAATAAAGTTTAGTACAGTTATTTTAAACATATCTTACAGCTTTTTATTTATATTTATTTAAAAGAATCCTAATTAATAGGCTTAACGGTTAAAGGTTTTATAATAGACTTTTCAACTTAATAGATAAGCTATGTTATAATTACCCTGTTAGTTTTAAAAAGTGTATAGTAATAATAGAGTGCTTTATTATAATACTCCACAGCTGTGGTTTAGGCTTAAGTGGCTGAAAACTTTAAATTATTAATATAAACGACATGGTTAGTAGTTCCCATTTTAAACTTCCCTATTACTCCTAATTAATTAAAAAGTGCAGTATAGAATTTAGTAATTAGGGTATATTAGTAAAAGCTAGTCTAGGCTGAGAAGATAGGGGGATATGTTTTAATTATTATAATAAATCTTAAGTATCGCCTTATATTTAATAAGCTTCCCATTAGCTTTTTATACTGTATTAAAGGGTGGCGGGTTTAGTTATCACACTTATATATTAAATCTATTAAGATTACTATTTTATAATAATAGAGATTTAATAGATTTATTAATTCTACAGCGTATAACTGGCATTATTCCAGGCCACATTATAAGGAAAGCGGGTAAGGGCTGTTTAACCACCTTTATTATAATAAAGACTTCCCTCTTATTTAAGTATAAAGTAATTTATTTAATATACTTATCTTAACAGTATAATATTTATATTACTTAAAGATATAATTTATAATATATGTAAATAAAAGGCCTGTTATAATATCGGGATAGATTATCCAGTATCCACTTTAAAGTCGGGATAATAAAAGGTGTATCCTTATTATAACGTAAAAGGTCCATTATAATAAGGTCTTATAACTCGCCGTTAATGTATTTACAATTAAGACGTCTAATTACAGCGTTAAGTATTACCTTTAGGACGCTATTTATAATAAGGATACACTTAATGCTGTTATAAGAGCTTTAAGTTACTGTGTTAACCATGTTATAAAGTCCACTTACCTTATTAGTTAGGCTGTCGTCCAGCTCCCGTAAAGCCTTAACAGCACCACGCTTATTACTAACCTGGAAAAATTAAACGCTAACCTGGTACAGTGGGGTATTATCCTTATTAAGCCTTTTTATAATATTAATAATAACACTTTCTAGATTATTAGTTAAGATGCCGTTAGTAATAATAATTATATTAACAGGCTTAACACTATTATTATTAGGATTGCTATTTATAGTAATGGCTTACTTATAAGTGTGTAGGTAGGGTTTTATAATCTGGTTAATATGTATGTTAGTAGGTGTGCCTCTGTAAGGGCAGACCTACTTAAAGAGAGTCTTAACTTACTTAGCGCTATAAATACTCTTCTAACTATTAATACTGTCTTAGGAGGCAGGGTTTCTAGCGTTTAGGAAGTAAACGTTAACGCCATTATCATTATAGGCAGTACAGATTAGGGTAATGGTGTATAGGACCTCCTTAACCTTACGTTAAAAGTGGCTAGTTATAAAGCCGGAGTTATTAATGATAAAGACGGTGTTAAAGGTATTAAGGAAGGTGTAGGGGTCCTTAGGTGTGGAAAGGTTAATAACTAAGCTTTAGAAGGCGCTAATTAACAGTAACGTCAGGCGTTTAATAATTAGCACTTAAACTGTAATTATAAGGTTAATAGTGGCCTCTAAGTAGGACGGGGGTAGGGCTTAGTTATTAGGAAACGGCGTGGAATGTGATACGTTATACGATGATATGTTACTTATAGTGCTTTACTTACCACCCTTCCGTAATAACTTCCTTATAACTAAATCTAAGTGAGACTTGTTTTAACTGTTTATAACTACAGTTATTTATATACAGCTTATTAGTTATAATAAGGGTTTCGTTAAAAAAGCTAAAAACAGGACCTGGAGCTAACTATATATATCAGGTGCCTTAATAAGCCTTAAATAGTGGCAGATAAGTAAGGTGGAGTTGGGCCTTATAGCCTGTAGTACAGCCCTGCCACTAACTCCTTTATAGCACATTTAACAGCTACATATAGCTGACTTTAACACTATCAGTATACCTAAAACTTAACTGCTTTAACAAAGTCTCTAAATATAAGCCTAAGTGTAAAATAGTCTTAAATATAGCTTTAATAATACCTTAATAATAAAGGCCTATTTATAATCTGTATAGTTACTTATTTCCTCTTAAAAGAATATAAGTTAAATGCCTATAACCTCCTTTTAACAGCCCTAATTCCAGTATCTTTTATTAAGTTATTTGTAAAAGATATTATCTTTAAGTAAAAGACATATACTGTAAGTGTAAACTGTAAACTTTATAATTTTAAAATAAAGTTACTTAACCTTCTTTAGGCGCTGCTTAATTAAAATCCTAAACTTATAGGAGTAACTTCTTATAAGTGATTAAGTTTTACTAGCTAGTATTAAGCACGTTATTAAGCCTTAATTAAACCCCTAAATAAAAATAACATTACGTAACGATATAAAAAAGTAATTTAAAGCTTTTTAAGGATGTAAAATTCACTAATTAGGCTAATTCTGCCTAATACTTCTAAGAATAGAGGAAGAAATCTACTGTAACTTGCTAACGCAGATAGGGTAAGTATAAGGCGTTTTAACACGCTTATCCCGTGTAATAAGGTTACTAATTTAAACTCTTATAGCGTAACGCTATATACTCTTTTTACCTTTTACTTAAGGGCTGTATACTTAAAGTTTTAATACTACCGAGTTAAAACACTTACGTTTAAAAAACAAGTTATAGCACTTAATAAATACTTATAGTTAAGTATCTCCTTAATGAAATTCTAAAGTAAGTTAAGTACCTACTACTTTATAACACTTTACGTGAATTACCTTACATTACTTTAACTGTAATTTAAATAAGTGTACTTTTATAAAGTGTAGCGGTAAATTACCAGCTTAAGGTTACACCTTTATATCTTGCCACCTAAGTCAACTTAAAGTATTAACCTAGTATTAGAGTAAAGAGCAAGCTATAAAGGTTTATATAATAGGCCGGCTTCCTACTATAGACAGATTCCCTTAAAAAACCAGTTCTCCTTTCCAGTTATAACAAAAAATCCACTGTAATAACAACTTCTTACTCCCTAGACATTATAATTCACTAACACTCTCTTAGTTCTTTAAGACCACCATCCACTCTCTTAAAATCAACTATCCTTAATTAATATTATAACTAATTACTCTTCCCACACTAATAGAGTATAAAGCTTTACTAAGTACATGTTAAAAGCTATTAGTTTTTATAACATATTTTAAAGATAAATTTAACTAACCTTACTTCCACTTAAAAGATAGATAATTAAAAACCCTATTAATAATATCTTACCCCCTATCATTAGTAAGCAAGTTCCAGTTAAGGTTATTTATAATCGCAACCCTTAATAAGTAACCTATTAGGCTCTTTATTTAATATTTTTATATTATTATTCAAAACATCTAATATAATAATTTATAGTAAAGATTACAACTTAAAATATAATATTTTCGTTAGTAACCTTAATCCTAAGGTTAATAATCTCATTCTCACATCACACTTTCAGTCCCACTTCCCCTTATATAAGTCGGTTAAGATTATCATTAATATTATAACCAGCCAGTCTTATAAATATAACTTTATCCACTTTAATAATAAGACAGACTAATAACGTGCTCTTATAAAGATATAAGGTATATATTATAGGAATTACACCATATATATCTTTACCACTAATTTAAAGACTTAATATATCCCTTTATTACTACTTAACTATTTTAAAGCTTTAATAAGAAATAGTTTCCACTAATACAGATATGGAAAAATTATAACTTTATAAGCTGCTTAAGGACCTCCTAGCTATATAAGCTGGGGCGTTCCACTTTAGTATAACTAGCCCAGTTCTTTTAATTAAATGTTTTTAATAAACCAATTTATCTATTTAAATAACATAACTATCTTTATTAGTGGTCTTTCTAATTATATAGCTGTGTATAAGCTCTGGTTATACTTTTAAGGCTTTAAAGACATTATATATGTTAGGATTCTTATTAGTAAGGGTTACAGCTTCGTTTAATTCGTTTATTATAATACAGCTAAGATAGCGATAAATTAAATGTAAGGTTAAGTTATTAGTAATTCTCATATCCGTCTCTTATAGGGAAAATTAAAGAATAACCTAGGCGTATAAACTCCTATACCACCTAGCCCCCTAACCCCCTTAGATTACATCGTAACTAAGGCTTTTAAAAAGCAACTATAGTAATATATAGCAGGTGGTAAAAGGCGGAGGAGCTATAAATAGCAAGTGTTACTTCTTATTAAAGAGTATATTTTTAAGTCCTTTTAACGTAAAAATCTGTAAGGTTATCTGTAACTAAAAGGACCGTGATAAAATAGTTAATAAATAGGAATAGGTATAGGTCTGGAATAAGGCTTAGGTAATAAGAGGAAGATAAGTAACAGTGGATAGTGCTTTTATTATTCTACCTTTACAGTGTATTATTATAAATATAAATAATTTCTTCTCCATTACTTATCCATTTAAGAAGAACCTAACTGCTATCTCCTTTAATTAAAAATCCTTTAACAGTTAATTCTTTTAATAATTTTTTATAAAACGTTTAAATATATTAAATTACAGCTAATTAGGTTTAATAAGTGATACCGCATTTAAGTTTAAAAAAAAAGGGTCTCTGGTAAATAAAGTTACACTTATATATATAGTTTATAAGAGTATGTATTCTAGTTACTAAACCTAGTGGTTAATATAAAGCGAGAGGCTATACCCACCTAGGGCTTACTTAGTCCCTAAATTCTTAATATCCTATCCCTTCTTTATATTTATAATCATTACTAAACCTTACTACTAAACCCTTAATATAGCAAATTCTTTAGCCTTATTAAGGGATAAGGGCAGGTGTAACAGGCTAAGGGTAATGGCTTAAACTACCACTTAGCTTCCCATTTAACCTTAGCGGAACGTAACCTCTTAACTTTCTTTTTACACTAACAAGCTAGTGCCGTTAAACAAGGGCTTACATTAAAGGCCTTACCCTTATATTATACTCACATCCTTACTAAACCCCTAGCCGCTAGTAATATATAGCCAGGCTTAGCATTTTAAGAAATGCAGGCACCTATCACTAAACCTAAACGCTATTAAGGATGTTATTATTATCAGGAAGTGCTTCTTTAAAAAGAATTATAAGTAATTAGTTATTAATACCTAAAAAATTAAGAATAATATTCTTAATAATATACCTTTATAGCCCTTTTTAGATTTTTACTAATATGGTAATATCTTTATTATGTTAGCTGTTCTCTAAGAATAACACATCACCAGCAGCTTCTTTAATAATACTCTTCGCTACGGAACTAATAATAGTAATTATAAGTGTAAGCTTTTATAACGGCACCTTTAATTAATACTTTATTTCTTTTTAAATTTTTTCTAATAAATGTTAACTTTACTCTAACTGCCACGTCTCTATCTTACAGTTTCACTTAATTTTCTAAGTTTTTTATCTAATAAGCTTTAAATATGTTAGATTAAAGCTCTCTCTTCCACATTTAATATATTTAAGGCTATATTACCTAAATGTAAATAATCGATTATACCTTTAAATATTTTTCCTTAATCTGTCGGTTCTAAATAAGCCTAAGCTATTATAAGCCGGAAATATATATAATATACGTGATATACCGTTTTATTATATATAGTAACTTAAGGAAGTATAAAGATTTAATAAATAGTTATTAAAATCGTCTACTTTAACGTCACCCTCTAGCTTTAAAAATAGTGTAAAGCTATTAGTAAAGTGAGAGCTACAGATTATTAATATATTAGGGCTGTTTATAAAAGGTAATATAAGGTTTTTTTTATTAGTAAATCGGCTGTTTCTTAATAAGAATAAAAGAGAGATTAGTTTTAACACTGTAATAAATTTTAATGTTAAGATTATTAGTTAGGCGCAAATTAAAGAAGTTATAAAAGCTTAAGGTAACAGAAATAAGATCTGGGCTTAGGGTAAGAACTAGGTTAGTCACGCTAGGTAGTAAAGTTCTATTAGTAGAAAAGGTATATAGCGTTAGTAAGGGGGATTAAATATAAGCTTATAGCTAAAAAATAGGCCGCTTCCACTGGGCAGTAAATTTCTACTGGTAGAAAACGTCTGTAGTCTGCTGTTATAATATTAAATCTGGTATAGGGCTGAGAACTGGGTCTTTATATTATAACTGTTTTTCTTACTAATAGAAACAAGGTGTAACGTTTAATGGCAGAATGTGGAAGCTCTTTCTGCCGGTAGAAAAGGTACGTAACTCTTAGTTACTAAATAAACGTAATAAAAGTTAAGTACTGTTTTTCTACCAGCAGAAACGGTATATAGCCCTTAACGTTATATAAATACGTTTTCTGCCAGCAGAATAAATACAAATACGTACCTAGATAAGGCCTGTCAGCCATCACCTAAAGATATTATACTTAATAAGCTGTATAAACCGTTTAGTAATAGAATATAATACTTAACAGCTAGATAAGTAACGTTACCACTATCGTCAGTAATTCCATTAATAACCTGTTATATCCCACTCCACTTTCTTTTATTAATGTTTTTAAGGTTTTTTTCTCTTTAAAAAGGGAGGCCTTATAACATAATATAAACGACACACATATTAATTACACTTTAAACTAGTTAATTAATAAGGTTAAACACTTACCTTAATCCTTTAATTCTAAAAGAACGGGTAAGGTAGATCTGACTTTAATACATAATCCTTCTTTTACCTGTTAGCTACCTAAAGGGACTTCTAAGACTATTTAAACTAATAACGCGTCTTTATTCCTTAATAACTAAACCACCAGCCATTACTTATAATTAGCTAGATTCCTATAGTAAAGAAAACTTAAATCCACATTTAAATAACAGATAAAAGGTGCTTAATCTTTTAGAACTGATCACTCCTCTACCTTTTTAAAAAAGAAACATTATAAACATTTAAATAATATTAAACCAGTATTAAGAATGGTTAAAAACGTTAATACTTAAAAGCCACTTAAGCTATAAGTTTACCCTGCTATCCTTAAAAACTAAACAAATAGCTAATAACTCTTATTTCACCTTTTACTTTAAGTTTAACTGGTTAAAGAGAAATTTTACCTATATAAATAAATCTTTTTTTAATAAATAAAAGGGGTGTTTAGAGAAAATAAAAGTTTATTACATTAAAACACCTTCCCTATATACCTTAAACTCTTTAATCTTTACGTAACTTATAATTAATTCCCTCTCTTAAGAATTATCTATTAAAAGACACCCCTTCCAGCTTACAAAATACTTTATCATCTTATAATATACCCGTTTATTTAAAAGCTCCACTTTTAAATAATTCCTTTTATATTACAGATAATCTATATTAAAGGTGTTAACTAAGTTAACATTTATATTATTCTGTTTTTCCTATATATTATCGTTTTCAGAAAAGCCTTACTATTACATTAAATATAAAACTCTTCTTCCTTACTTCCACTTAGTAAGCAACACCTTAACCTTTTATATATCTCCCTCCTTATTAATTAAAATAGCTTTAAAGATCTTACTATTATTACCACCCCTTTTACTTATTAAATAAGACTCCGTCACCAAGCCTTTTATATACTTACCAGCCTATAAATTTAAATCGACTAACTTTATAAGTAAAGTAGATAAAGGAATTTATATACTTTCATTTACCTATTACTCTTAAAATTCACCTAAGCTTCTACATATAACGATATAAATCCCAGGTATACTCCAGTCTATAATCTTATACGTTAACAGGGGGCTTAAACTCAGGTAACTTATATGTTTATAAAGTAATATTAAGTTAATAATAAATGTATTATTATATATAAATAATAATGGTGTCTTAACACTTATAATACTTTTATCATCTATTTAACCCCAGCTCTAAAGGCTATTATAAGATGATATAAAACGGCTATAAGGCATTATAGGTATAGTGGTAAGCTAATTACAGCAGGCTGTTTCAGCTATCTTATTAATAAAACAATATTCCCCTTCAACACACCTAATACTTAACGTCTTAATACTTCTCCTTAACATCTTAACTCTATATAGTTCCACTTTAAAACCCTTATTAAGTATCTTAATAATACTTAATTTCGTAATAAAGTTAAGGTAATAAATATTAAAAAGATAAAATTTTAAATAATTAACTAAGTTAAAGGTAGAAACACATTATATATATAGATATTCTAATTATTCCATTTTATTAGTAACGATTTAAATATATTTCTTATAATATCAGTAGACGTGATCTTTCCATAAAGCTTTATCCAGATATTAGCGTAACTGTTACTTAAGCAGCAGTAACAGATTAGCTATATAGAAGATATAATAACCTATAATGGTAAAGATACCCCTATAAATAAGGGGATTATATTAAAGGGGTAATGTCTCTAGATTTAAATACGCCTAGTAATATTTACTTTATTATACTTCCTTAGAAATCCACTAGCTGTATGGAAAGTATAGCTTTATAAAACCACTGTAATTCTTTTTATAACAGCTATATATATACCTTTAATTATAAGTGTATTATATATTAATATAGTTACTGGTAAAATTAGCAGATTTCCACTTAAGGGCTGGGTTAAAGCAGTAGCATTTCTCCAACTCTAAGCCTGGCTGGAACTTCACCTTAGCATTTTTCTCACAAAGCGTAACTATATCTTAGAGGGTATTAAAACCAGTTAGATTTTATAATGTAACGGTCTTAAAAAGAGTATATATAAAGTGATTATATTTAAGTATAAAAGAATAAACATAACTAAATATACTCTAGTAATAACGTAATAAAGAACTGTTTTTTCTGTTAAACTAATATATTTAAACCTTTTAATACTTTTAAAGTTCTTTCTTAACTAGGCTTCTTTTCTTACTAAATAGCTTTATATAACGTAAGATTAAGTCCACATTACATTGTCCTTTTAAAGCTATAAGCTTTTCCTTTATTTAAATAACTTTAAAGCTAGTTTAAAACTACTTTTACTTCTTTACTGGGAGTAACTATTATAACTATAAGTTTTAAGTAACTATTAAGCCGTAAAAGAGATTATTAATAATAATACACATTTTAAGGCTAAAATAGCTTCCTTAACTATTTATACCGCTATTATTAAGCTAATAATAGTTATTATACGTATTTAGGTCTTTTTAACCAGTATACTTTATCTTTTAAGTGACAGTATATAACTGGTCTTTAAGCAAGTTAGTAAAGTTAATTAAAATATAGATACTAGCATATAAACCAATCTAATATAAGCCCTCTGCTCTAAAGTTATAAATTATAAGTGGATAAGGATAACCAGTGCGGAAACTTAAGCGCTTAAGGCGTTTACTAAATATAATTGCTGTTTCTATCTTTCTTAATATACCTTTTATAAACATACCCTTAAAGAAGGGGAAGTTAAGAATACTTTCCTTCCACTATAACTAAAGCATCTCTCCCTCTAGCGGTTATATTATAAAAAGGTCCTTAATGGTTTTATAATCTTTAAACGCCTTTATAGTAATAAGGATAGCTAAAATTAGCAATATAGGGTTAAAGATAAGGGGTATTAGTCCTAATCCTTTATATAATACATGTTCAGGCCTGTAAAAATTTTATTTAATATAACTATATATTAATAACCTTAAATTAATCTTACCTTTTCCTAAAGGTATCCATTATACCCTTTATATCCCGTAATAACTAAACTGTAAATTTTACATTTCCATATTCGTTAAAAAAGACTTTAAAAGTTATATCTTAAAGTAGGTATTTTATTAACGTATATAGTGATATAACCTTAAGGCGTTAAATAATACTCACCTTATAATATAAGCTATAACTAGATCCTATATAACAGGTAAACTTAATATACTTACTAATATATACAGAAAAGCATATAACAGTAAGTAAATCCGCCTAATTATATACCCTTATAGCTAGCTTCTTATACACTACCTAATCGTTTTATAATTACCTTCTTAAGTAAATAAAGTGGTTTATTATACTAAACCTTCTTAATCACTTATCCTTTATAAACTTTTTACCCTTTACTTTAAATATTTTAAGTAGCTTATACTTTATAAACTAAGATTAAGTTTATTAACTTAACTTATAATCTATTAAGAAAGGGTATTATATATTTGTAACTAAAAGTGTAATATTTCTAAGAATAATATCATTATTATAACACCAGTTAGCTATAAACTGTTTCTAATATATTATAACAGTCCCTTACATAAGATTTAGGTTATTATCTATACTGTTAATACTAAATATAATATCTTTTATAAAGTCCTTTAAAAACTTAAGGTTATAAACGTTAGCGTTAAGGTAATCTTTTATATATTTAAATAAATATTAAAAACGGACATCTTATATAAATTTAAATATTTTACTAATTTTATAGATTAATTATACAGTAATAATCTCTTAATACCTTATCCATTAGCTTTTTATCAACTCAGGAGCTATCTATCCCCTCTGTATAATTCTTTAAGCCCTTCTCTTTTCCCTAATAAAAGAACTCCTTAAGGCTTTTCTTTCTCGTTATTATAAAAGTGAGTACAGTATAAGGTTATTAAAAGGGAGATTAAAAAAGGGAATGTAATGTAGAAAAGTAAGGAAGAAGGGAGATGTAACTAATGTAATGTAAGGAGTAATAACACGGGGATAAGAAGGTGAAAGTTATATAGTAAGTAGTAAGACTGGTCAATCTGCATCTTTATAGTTAAGAGAATAGCAGTTATGTGATAGATAATAGGATGGGTTAAATTGCCTCTTTATAGTCAGGAGAATACTAGTTATATGGTAGGTAGTAAGGTGGGTTAAGCTGCCTTTTTATAGTTAGGGGCAGTCGTATGGTAGGCAGTTATGATTACTATAACGCAAAGTCTCAAAACGGAGAGTGAAAACGTCAGCCTTAAACCCATTTCTTACCTGTATTTTAAAGGGTGCGTTTGTTTTATTAGGATGGTGGTCCTATATCTGGGACCTCCTATCTTGGCACCTTTTTGCGGAGGTGGCCCAAAATCGGTCCCCATGTCGCGTAAACTTGCCAATTTTCATGGCAGGGTGAGCAATGGTGAGCCGAAGCTGAGCCGGGGGTGAAGCGAGCCTGATTTTGGGCTAACCATACTCGGACAGGGCCCACTTATTTTCCGTGGCATTCTACCCAGGTAGTCGTCGCGTAGTGAGCGGGTCAAGGTTTCGAGATCAAGCATCACACCCGCGGAGGCAACGCCCAGATTCAAATTGGTCACGCCCGACAGCTGGATCCATCGCGCCCACGTCGTCTTCTTTTCGTCCATGCCGTCGATAGTCCCGCCGCTGCGCAGCCCGCGGTACAGCCATCCGTCCTCTTTCACGCCCACTGGCCCGGTGTCCGTTGCTGTCAGCACGAAGACCCGATCCACGGGGAGGAGGTCCTTGGCGACGAAGGTGTGAGCGTCAAAATCTACATCAAGATTCCAGGTGTAGCTACAGTTGTCGTAGGCCACGATACTGCCGTTCCAGTACGCCGCCCGCTGAATCTCGAAGCCCACCAACACCGCGCTCGTGGGGTCCGACACGTTCTTAAGCTCAATGAACTGGTTGCCCTGGGCGGCAAGGTCGCCATCTAGGGCAAGTAGCCGGCCGTCATCAGCCAACACCACCAGGTGAAAGCGGATATCTTTGCCAACCAGGCGCACAAAGGGAAGTACGCCCCTGGCGTTCGCTTGGGGGAGGCAGGCATCTCCAACCTTTTCCCAGGCGTCAACGTACAGCTTGGGCCAATTGCCTGCCGCCAACTTGATTTCTGGGTCCCGAGTGTCGCGGTGCCTCTTGCGCCAGACGGCAGCCCCCACCGACATGCAGAAGTCGCCTTTGTACGGGAAAAGGTGCACCGTCTTGCCACTGCTGAGATCAACACCCGGGGGAACGGGTCCAAACACCGACCAGACGTCCTCGACGCCGCTGACGTTCAGGGCCTGCGTGTACATGACGTTGTCGCTCTTCAGTACAACTACCGGGACTGTGTCGACCAGAGCGTTGTAGTTTTTCAGGTACGGCTTGGACTTGGCGGAAGAGTGTCTCGTTAGCGTCACGGTGCCCGTATTTGAACAGGAGTTACAGGTTCGGAGTGTCCTACCAGAATTTCCCTGAGGGCGTCCAGGGTTGGCCCGGTACCCTCGGCCATCTTGTTGAGCGGTGCGACCTGGCTGTGTAGCCCTGATTCCGACTTTCCCACCATTCCTTGTTTGATGATTTCGGTCGGAGGCTTGTTGGCGTTGCTAGCATCGTCGCCGCCGACCGCGGGGACAGGGGAAGACTGTAGGGCACTCTCGACATCGAGGATGGTCTGAGCGAGGATATTGAGGATCTGCCGCACACATTTGGCGCCGTGTTAGCCACTCACATTGAAGGTGATCGAGCAAAGACTTTGATGATTGAAACTTCAAGGTGTCGACACTGTGCCTTCCTGAAATCTTTGAAGTCGGCCCGGTGTAGCGAATGAGTGGACCCATATGCCTCGTTGCCTGAGGCGCAAGTTCCAAATTTGGAAAGAACGGCAGGGCGGGGGCGACTTACGCGGTTCTTAGCATTGGAGCTTTCCGCCTGCTCCTGGGGGGAAAGTGATGAGCGACTCTTGTCAGTGGCGCCGGCATCGGTGTTAGACGCGGCGTCCGCGGCGGGGACGTTGTTGTAGGTGGTCTGCATAGCGAGTTAATGCTGAGGGGTAAAGAAGTGTTTCTCGTGCTTTGTGGTCTTCGACCTGGCGATGAGACAAAGGCGTCGAGTTATATGGATCTTTGGGCATGTCTGCTAGTCCCAACTTCCCAAGTCCGTGCAGATATAATCTCATTTCATTGGGCGGAAATTCAGTAGTTTGGAGTTTGGTTGACAAATGCGGAGGGTGAGGGTCCACGAGGCGTAGCTGAGGTTCAGCTGCTACAGGGGAATATGTGCGCTAGACCAGTCGAGGCTTCAATTTCTTCAATCGCGCGGGCGGCAAGCACGCATGGTGCCAATTATTCCGTCCAAAAGCAGCACTGCAGTCCACGCTTCGTATTTCGAGCTAACACCACCCGATGATGGCTTCTCGCCACGACCCCCATCAGCCGCGTCCCGGACAGGTCTAGCGACCACCGCTTCGACATAAACACGGCAGCATGCGAATGGGGAGAGTCATACCACCCCGGCGGCTCTCACCCTGTGCATCTCGGCGACGTTCTGAACCATCGCTACCGCATCATCGCAAACTTGGTAGGGCTAACCCTTATAACCCTAACCCTAGAGAAAGTTCTTTGTCAGTCCCAGCAGACTCAGAACACCACCCAGCAAAGAGAATCAAGATGGCCGCTGACGGCAAGTCGTTAACGGATACTGATCCGCTGGATTGTTAGGGTTATGACAGTCTACCCTTGCCCCAATCAATATCATGTGGATCTTCCGTCTCCGGTATACCCGTGGGCCCTAGTACATTTGATACACTAGAGAAGCAGCTTCGGCATCACAAACTGAAGGACATGGACGAGGCGGGAGAGCAAGAAGTGTTGGGGTTGCTGAGATAGGTTCTTCAGTGCAATAAATCGAAGCGTCTATCGGTTGAAGATATCTTAAGATCCCCATGGTTTTCGGAGTAGTATATCACTCGCTTTGTATCACAGTTCCTCCTTTCACACTCGTTGGCCGTTGGGCAGTCACAGAATATCCTTCATCCAACCTAGTGGTCGTACTAGTAATTGTTGCTGATCGAACTTAACTCGAATGTATTACATTGACCCAAAAGAAGTGATTGAGAAACAAAGTGACATCTCATCTTCCTGAACCTCCCTAATTATTGACAGAACATGAGTTCCCACTACTACCCCACATCGCATCCCGTTATCTGCAGAGAAGAAACTTTGTTCTCCAAACTCTCGACGTGAAACTGCACCTGCGATAAGAAAGGTGGCCCCATGAGATTGGAAAAATACCCCAAAGCCCCTGAGCTATTAACCAGACAGCGCACATCTCCCTCCCCTTATTTTGAGACCCATTGGCTTTGCCGTAAAGCGCCCTCCGCAACATGGCCCCTCTGTTATCAGGAATTGCGAAACCAACGACACGGCTGACGATCCCCCCGAAACAGACCCAGAGGAGGAGTGGTTGCCACCGCGCCCCCTTCCTGTCAGGAATGCCAGTGGGCTTTGGGTCGGCGAAGGTCTTGGTTTGGGACGAAGTAGCGAAGCCGGTCGGGGGAGGGTGGCTTTCATGGTTGAAACGGTGTGTTTCTGTCCATTTGAGTATCTATGCGACGTCGTCCGCAGAGAGCTCGTTATTGGGGTCATCTGGATTAAAGAACCCGGGGTAAGGCAATGCGGAGGCGATGGTGGCGCCAAAGGCGAGGATGAGAGCGGGGAGTCTCATGTTGATGATTTGCAGGTGGGATGTCGACACTGGCTTGTTGGTGCAACGGTGGTTGCGTGTGAGGGCTCCTGGAAATCTAATCCGAAGGGCGAAATGTTGAAGGTTTAAATGCTTAGAAATGTCATTGAACTTCTGCGAAAGAGCAAACGTTGTTGAATGCCGGAATAGATATGCTCAAGAGCCGTCTTTGCTAGACGGCCGAGTGTCGGCTAGGTTTAAGGAAAGCTAGCGGCACCAACCCAGAGAGACGGGTGGTGATGTCTGGCCGTGTACACAAATGGATATTCCACCACGTCAACATCATGGACAATCCCTTGAAGAAAGACAGGTAACATAGATAATACCGGGATATTGTATCTATTGCCGATCAAGCGGGTCAGCCTTCCACTTGTGCCACCATGCGGTTTGTTCTTTAGTAGTATGTTACTTGACAGAACAGTGCGGACATTGGCCAAACAAAGTGACCGTTGTCTATCGAAATGCTCTCCTTTGTCAACCTAAATTGTTATTTTGACTCGGTATGGAGTTGCCACAACTTAGATCGAAGTTCCTCGGCCTGTTCGCGAGTGACGCCGGGGCTCTTCAGACAGCGGTATTCGAATTCCAACCCTGACATTCGCAGCATGTCAGCTCCAGATTCCGTCGGTGCAAGAATATCTGATGAAACCGTGGGTTCTCCGCACTGTTTGTGAACACACTGTCAGCCCAAACACCATTCCCGGAAAGAAACTCCAAGCAAAACTCACATTCTCCCCAATCCACTCCCTCACCTCCTCATTCCCCCAGCCCATCGGCCCCTCCCTTTTCTTCCCATCCGCAACCGGAACCAAAACCCTCAACATTTCCGCATACCTCAACGTATTCTTACTGGCGCCCACATCCGCCAAACTCGGATTCACACAAGCAATCACCACCGTCATACACCCCCTCCCCTCGCCCTTACCCCCTGCCATCCCACCCGGGCCCGCATCAAAAACATGTTTCAACACCTTTGTCAACGCACTCTGCCGGAATGGTATGCGTGCAGGTGGTTTCTTCCCCTTCCTCTTTGCTCCTGAAGCGGCTTCGGCCCGAAACTGGGCATCCAATTCCGCCTTGCCGCGGATACAGTCTTTTAGCACGGACAGGCTCAGGTTGATTTCCTTTGTCTCGCGCATGCGATCTGCGCCGTGGGTGGCTACGTCGCGGGCGGCTTCGGAGCCGGCTAGGTCGACTAGGTAGATGAGGCCTGAATCTTTGACTTGAGCTTGCTGTGTCTCCGTCTCTGTCCCGTTGCTGGTATCGGTGGTAATAGTTTTAGTGTTATTGTCAGTGCTAGTGGGAGGACCGGGGATTCTGATTCGGCAGATGCAATGCGAGCGGGAAGAGGCGTCGTTTTTCGAGGTCGATGCTGTGCGGCGAAGGGAGGCGGCGCGATCGAGGAGTGAGAGGGCTTCTGCGGTGCTGGAGATGGGGTGTTCGGCTGCGCCGGAGAGGTGGATTGTGCCGTGGGCGTCTTCGAGGATGGAGATTGGGTTGCGGTTGGTGAGGAGGTCGAAGGTGGTGTTTCCGGAGAGTTCGATGATAGTGAGGCGGATCAGGGGGTGTGGGGGTGGGTTGATGTCATTATGGTTCGAGGAGCTTGAGGTGAGTGATCCGATCACGAGTTGGGAAAGGGTGTTGATGGTGAAGGTCTTGCCGGAGCCGGTTTGGCCATAGGCGAAGACAGTGCCGATGCCGCCGTTCTGGGCGAAGGGGATGAGTCTTGCAACGGTGTCTTGGTATATCTCTTCGGTTGACACTTCGGGGGTGAACAGCTTGTCTACTGCGTATTTGAATGACTTTAGTCCAGTGTTAGCAGAGATTTAGGAGTTAAGCGGGCTGGCATTGTCTAGTACCTTCAAAACGGGGCGTCCACGTGGGTGGTTGTAGAGGTCATGGATGTCAACTGCCCCTTTTTCAGTGGGTCGGGGAAATACGGCACTGGGGAACCCAGCGGTAATATCCTCTCTCAGGAATGGACGTAATCGAGCACTCACAACCATGTCTGGACTGGTTGTTCCCGACTGGTCAATTGACCCAGCAGAGGGGCCAGGCTCGAATCGGTCGACAAGAGTGTGATACCATGCAGCGTTGCGGAGGTAGAACTGATCCATGTTTTGGTCTGACGTGGCGAATTTTTAACTTAACTGAAATTCGACTGCTCAGTTTTGACAAAAACTTGAAATGGGTAAACACGGCGAGTCCTTTTGAAGAAGTTCACGAGAAAGTTGCTGCCTTGAACCCAAACCTGGTTGCCTAGGAAACGCGTTGAGCGAATCACAAAGTTCGGTTGCATCGCGGTCCAGGGTATGATGTTTGCCGATTGGTAACACACTGTTCCGGTGATCCGCGATGCCGAGACACGAGACTGTGATAGAAACGCTGCGTCTAAATCAGGCATTGGGGGCTACGACAGCTCTGGTGATAAGTGCTGCGCCATTCTTTGACAGGGTTAGTGTCATTGGCACTGTAAATCGGCGAGGGAGAAGAGTTGTGGGATCTGTAATTTAATTCAGTTATATCGAAAAGATGGACTGCATTGCAGGGTGTTCGGCAAGTGTGTGACAAATAGTCTCATCTATAGATCTGGGAGAAAATGGATGATACTTCGGCTCTACAAAGTCGCAGCTGGATTCAACTCCGACGAACGGTGCCTTGAAATAACAGGGGTCACAACAGGGACAGCATTCCCTCGATGATGTCGGCCGGGTAAGTTATCGCATTCAGTTCAAGACAACTCAACAACCCCAACAGGTCCTAATGCTCGCAGAAGCTGAATGTCTCCTATAGTCACAAATTAGAACACTGTTCGCAAAATCGAATCTGTCATGACAGGCAAAACCTACCTCGAACATCTTCTCAGTCTGGTGATCAACAAACACGCTTCGCTCCTCCATCAGCTTCGCGCGATGCTCAACAGCCTGCTCCCATGACAAGGGGAAGTCATCGACCAAGCCAACCGTCAGGTCAAATATCTCAGCAGGCAAGATATCCAGACCGCCATCATTGCGCACCTCCTCGGCCCACCAATCGCGCCGCTGAGGGGGGACATGCGCGGAGGAGAGGATCGGTCGGTGCGGATCGATAAGGAACATGGCGAGGATCTTTCGGTGGCCGGGCCGGGTAGCGTCTTGCAGTTCGAAAGGCTGGACTTGGTGCTGAAGAACGTTAGGGAATGCCAGGAGGCGGCCCTCACGGGTCAAGACCTGCCCCAGAGTCTGCACCGCCGGACCCTCATTTTCAATACCAAGGTATGCTTCGAGGGATTCATGCTGGTTCTGTTCGGGAATCATCATGAGCTCCTCGTGGTCGATGGCTTGGCGGAAGGCAAGATGGCTCTCGGTGATGTTGTCCTGGTCGTAGTAGTATATGGCCGAGGCCACAATGGATTCGTTATTCGTTCCCTCGACGTGCCACGTCCCACCGGAGTATGCCGGGCTTTCTGGGGTCAGGTGGATGTTGGCCAGCTTGTAGATCACTTGAAGTCCGTGTTCGGAGGATTCAAGCTTGACGGCTTCTTTGTCGACTTGCGCGGCCAGCTCGGCCTGTTTGATGTATTCGCGAGGCTCGGGGTAGACCAGGATGCGATGCTGCCTGTTCCAATCCTCGAAGTGGTCCTCGTATTGCCACTCGTCATCTTCATCCTCGAGGAAGCCGCCTTCTGGCTCGCGGGTCGTGGGGTCTATGAGGCCGCGGGGACCTGGGACATTTGGGACCTGGTACATGAGGCCGGCCGGGTACGTCCAATCGTCCTGCCCAGTCCCCGTAACAACGATGCGACGATGGGTGGGGTCTCCCTTGAACGACTCCTCCCACAGCGGTATTGTGGCGGCCGTGATGCGCTCGAGCACGCCATAGAGGGACTTGTGCTGGGTTGGATGGAGGTTGTTGATGTAACTGGTGATCTTCGCAACTCCTTCACGATACGAAACCTCTGCTGGCAGCCACTGATACGAGCCCCACTGCGGTTCTGCGCTGTTAGCCTCGTATGAATCGACAGTCTTGCCCTTCCCGATGTACTTGGCGCAGTCTTCCAGCGGGACTGTGCCTTGCTCGAGGGCACGCGTGAGGCCCCACACGACGGGGAACAACGAAGGGTGGACAAGGTCGAGAACCATTCCATCCGATCCTGGGTGCCAGTCCTTCTGGCGATCAGGGACATCCTCGAGGGCCTTGACAGCGGCGCGAAGCTCCTCCCGCAATTCGTTTGAGACGGCACTGTCCGACTTGACGATGGTAACCTCAGCATCGAAGATGTTGACCTGGCCTGTTTCTTTGAAGCGGGTGCTTTTGTCATTTAGCTCGGCAATGCACTGACAGGGGTATTAGTTTATACCGCTCAAACCACGACTGCGCTGGGGGACTCGAACGCACAAAGTCCCACATCTCCTGAGAGTAATGCCAAAGATCGCCATCACTCGTGGCGGGCAGCTCGTGAGCTTCGGAGAACCATTTTTTCACGATTTCGTCGTCAAAGATCTTAGTGTCCCAGCCAGGCTTGTCTGTGATTTTGTCGATGAAATCCATCATGCGTTTCTCACGCAGGGTGACGCCGGCGCTGGACCATCCTCCGTCGAGCGCCGTCGGGAGCCGGACGGGACTGTCGTTGCCATAGTCGACAGGGAGACCGAAGCCGGGGAACTTCTTTGGTGGTGCTGCCATCGCTTGCGTGCCTGTGTCGGAGGGATGGTGTGTTGTTTTGCAGGGGGAGATGCTGGTTTTAAATGTCGGTGTGGGTGCAGCTCTCTGTTGTGTTCAAGCTGAAATGCACAGCTGCCTGGAGCTGCCTGGAAGGCGCGGTGGATTGGTTATTAGCGTCCCCATCAACGCGGGGCCAACCCCGCTCCGGTCGCTCGCATTCCTTCCCTTGTCTGCTCAGCTCCATTGGTTTGACGATTTCATGGTTGATGCACGCGAATCACTCGGTTCCCTGATGGCACTACTGTCTTCGGTTATGCATATTTGCGCGCGTCGCGCGTGTCGCGCTACATCAACACCTCGACGGCGCAGAACTCGCCTCCGGAAGTGATTCTTCAACCGTCGCCAAGAACTTCGCTCAGCCCCTGCAGGCCTTCCTTCCGAACAGCGAATCGCTCAATTTCGACATTCGATCCCTAGCCAACCTCAATCTCACAAGCCACCATGCGACATCTATGTTGACTCATGGGCATACTCAGCATGATACCCTCCAGGCAGAGCATCCAGCCCTAGCAGACCACAAATGTTAGCAACCCCAGACTGACAAGAAACACCAGGCAATCGGCAACTCACAGCCATTGATACTCTCCTCCACCTTCGGCTTCTGCGTGCACCGATTCATCGCATCGATCGACTGCAGCTTCAGCCCCGTCTCCTTGCTGCAATTCGTGCCAAAATGGCAATTGGTATCCAAAATCTTCTGCAGCGCATCGCCCTTCCATCTACACCGAAAATGTCAGCTTTATCCAATCCAAACCTCACACCCTTCAAAACGAAAATGAAAAGAGAACAACCCACCCAAACAAATAATCCGCATGGTTCCCAAACCCCGTCCCATCCCCAAAGCTCCACACAAACGGACTCCCCCCATCCACCGGCCACTCCTCCCCCGCAAACACCTTCGTATCCCAAATAACCTCATACATGACCTGTGCCGTCCGCACGGGATGACTCGCCGGGCACGGTCCCCCGCTCTCAAACGTGCCTGTCTCGGGGTAGCTCATGTGCGCCACGTGGTCGGGGCTGTCGAGGTTCTTGCCGTCCCAGCAGGTTGGGAAGCGCAGCGAGGTCATTATTCCGGCTTTGCATTTGTGCGTGGGGAAGGCGATGGTTTCGGGGGCGCGTTGAGTCCAGGTGTCCATGCAGACGTAGGTGAGTTGGCGGAAGTGGGCAGCTTCAGGGAGGGTGCGCGCCGTGAGGGAGCCGGTGAACATGCGGAAGCCCTGGGAGGGGTGTTAGCGTAGGGAGGAAGGGGGGGAGAAAAGGGAAGGGGGGAAGAAAAGCGAGAGGGGGAATACCGGCTGGAAGGCCTTGACTTTGGAGGTCTGTTTAGATTCGTAGATGGGGTCTTGCATGTAGTAGATGGTCAGGCCGCCGTTGGCTTTCTCAAACTGGTTGTTCCCGAGCTGGGGGACGCGCATGTAACTGCCGTTACGGGCCTTGAAGTAGAGGACTGCAGTCCAGTAGTTGGAGAAGTCGTCTTCGAACTGGCAGGAGGTGCAGGTGGATTCGGTAGGGAGGTCGGCTTTGGGGTCCATGGTTGCGTTGAATGCGTTCTGTGGCTGGGTTAGTTGGTTTGGGGTGTTGGTGGTGGGCTGGGGTACGAACACCGCCGACGATTTGATGGACGTGAGCTGAGGGGATCATGCCCGGGTTGACCAAGGGGTCCAGTCTTTCGACTACTAGCTGCGAGCAGTGGAATCGAACCAACGCGCTGCTTGGCGCGGCGAGCGCCAGTGCGAGGAGTGTCGTCAACTTCATCATGTTACGCGACCGTGGGGTTACCAGTAGCTGGGAGGTTGAGGAGTTGGAGTTGGATGGAGTACAGGGAATGAATTATTGAGGCCCATATACCAGACCTGTTCTAGAAGCTCCATCGCCCAGATAATGCCCTTACAATAAGCAGATTAGCCGCTCCGTACCCCAAGTGCCATTCATGATTCAAGCTCGGCATGCGTAATGCGGCCGTTGATAAAGGGGGCTGCAGATATTGGGGCCTCGGTGTAAATTGGGCGGGTATTTTGAGGGTTGTCGGGTTTATTATTACGAGCGAGCAATTGGGGGACGACCCTCACGGGGATAAATGTTGTACTATCGGACTGCACCTGTCAAAAACTGCCAAGGCTCAAGTGTCCAGCCAAATATCATATTACCCTGGGAGGTCGTGCAGCAGATCCCGGAACTACACGGCAGACGCAGCGGGGATATATATAGGGGAAGGACCTGCATTCGGGACTTCCATGGTAGTTGGAAAGTTGGAGAACCTGAAGATCGAAGACATCAGCCCAATGCGCATCTTAATCATATTACAGAGGCTGTGCCTCTTATTCGCAATGGCGAACGCCCAAGAGCACGAAGTCGACAAATGTCCAAAGGACGAGATTGCCTGTCACGACGTGATGAACGGAAGCCAATGTCTGGCTCAGATAGTCATGGACAATAACCCACCCATATCCGCTGATGCGCTCGTCAAGTGCGTCCAACATGAAGGGACTGCGAGCAACCTTCCCGGAGCCACGAAGGTATTTCCATCCCAACCGCAACCTCTACTCCAAAACGAAAATGCTGACCGATGCCCCGAAACAGCTCTGCCGGTGTCCTGGGTGTCATACTCCGGCACTCAACGCGGCGATAGCAAAGTACTTTCCGGCACCGTGCAGCTAGGAGCGTTCGTCTGTAAAAAGGGAAGGGGGTCATCCAGAGGTTCAAGAGGAAGTTCGAGAAAGGGGGAACCTGAGTCGGAAGGAGGGAGGATATATGTAACAACCAACACACTGGATCGAAAAGACAATCATCTATCGAGTAGTCTCCTCTTGACCGTGGGCTTCGAATACAGATACCTATGATACGCAAGGTTTCCTGTGACCAAGCAACTAGCATTGCTGTTTTCCTCCTCCTTTTCCCAATCCGGATTCCGCTGAAGATTCTATGACGCATCCCATCCCTCATTTCCCTCCCCAAGTCATCCCCAACCGCTGCAAATACGAAAACAGCGACCCCTTCGGAACCAACCCCCCATACGTCGACTGAAACCACGCCGCAAACGAACCTATCCCATACCATATTAGCACCTCTTCAACCATGGCACCTCAGCCACCCCACACAGAAAAACTCACCCTCAACTGGCCCCTCCACCGCAAACCCCAACAGCTCCAACACCCACGGCATCACCGCCACCAACACTCCCACCGCCAAAACCGTCACCAACACCGCCGCGGCAACCTCCCCCGGATGCTCCCTCACATACCCTACCAACTCCGAAAGCGTCCCTCCTGCAGCTCCAATCGCAGCGTCATACGCCTCAGACAATACCTGCCCCCAGGTCTCGCGGCCGCCTTTGAGTGTCTCCTCGAGAGCCTTGAGGATGTGCTCGGCGAGCCATTCGGACCAGCCTGTCGCTGTGACAGTGTTGTTGAGGGAGTGGGTTAGGCTGGGGCCGGGTTTCTCGGCGCGTAGGAGGATGGCGATGAGGTTGGCGGTGGTGGTTTGGAGTTGCTTGGCGGTTGGGGGGAGGGATTTGTGAGGGGGGGATTGG
>Ga0247760_1000597_pt1 | contig 38602 bp, 19 predicted proteins | sample UWRJL171409R4_FD_179936 | JGI IMG/M metagenome (GOLD analysis project Ga0247760, IMG submission 179936) | Plant litter microbial communities from Arlington Agricultural Research Station in Wisconsin, United States - UWRJ-L171-409R-4 | ecosystem: Environmental > Terrestrial > Plant litter >... | reverse complement strand
TTTGTTTTTTCTCAATATAAAAAAAAAAAAAAAAAAAAAAAGACAGGGAATAAAGAGAGGGAAAAAAAAAGTCACCTTGGACCAGCCGATCTTTGGTTAACATCGGCCCAAGCGTCACGGCAGCGCGGCAGCGGCCGGGTAGGCGGATGTCGGTGCCGCGCGCATGGGCCTCGTCAAGGAAGACGAGGCACGATGCTGTGTTGGCGACGTACGGCGATGTCAGAAACGGCTCCGTCATACGGCCGCGGGCTCGGGCTGGCGGACGTAGCGCGACACCGCCTCGCGCGCGCGCCGGCGCCTCGGGTTGGCCATGTGCGGGAACCCCGCGAGCCCGCCGCTCAAGATGCGTTCTACGAGGCGGTCGGCGAGGACGTCGGCACCCGTGTCAGTTAGGATCCGAACTTGGGGAAAGCGCCCCTCCTGCAGCCCGGGACCGACTTCGAGCGCGCCGGGGTGCGCTTCCCGGAGCCCCGGGGCCGTCTCAGCCACAAGCGCGAGCACGTTCTGGATCAGGCGCCACCGCTGGGCGCCGAGGTCAACCGCCGCCGGCGGGCCCACGGTGTAGATGAGCTCCGACCGCGTGTGGAAGACCTCGTCGCTTTCGTCGACGATGTCCCTCGTGCGGCGGTCTAAGGAGCGTTGCATGGCCAGCAGGGGGCCTGCCGCGGCGCCGGCGAGCAGCGCGGCCTCCACGCCCGCCAGTCGGAACGATAGTAGGTGCTCCGGCTGCGCGACGACGACGCCGCCGCCGTGCAGGCAGCGAACGCACCCGGCGCGCATTCGGGCCAGGAGGTTGGCGTCGCACCCCACGCCCCGCGCCAAGGGCGGCAGCGGGTAGACGCAGCGGCCTAGCAGGCCTCCCAGGGCGCGCGTCAGCGTATGCAGTATCTGCTTCGACTGCGGCTTCGCCGCCACGACGCGCACGAGGCGCGACCCGTCCGCCAGCGCGGCCGCCACCATGGGCACGATGACCGACGACTTGCCCTCGCCCATGTGGAGCTGCATTACGTGGTTGCGCCGGCCGGGAGGCCGCATCATGGCCGACGCGACGCGCGCCTGGATAGGGCGGATGAGGATGCCCATGTCGACCTCGAGTAGCAGCCAGTCTGGGAACGCGACCGGATCCCAGTTCTCGTGGCCCGCGTTGCGGAGCTCGGCGGCCAGCTCCCTGCGGTTGCCGGTCGCCGCCGCCGTCGCCAGCCGCTCGGCCCTCTGCAGCGCTGTCAACGCGAGGGCGTAGTCGACGAGGCACCGAAGCCAGCCGTCCGAGAGCTTGGGTCTGTGCCGGCGCGACAGGCGCTCGAGGAGCATCACGGGCGTGACTGCCGGTCGACTAGCCGGCTCCAGCCGTCCCGCTTCGCCCGCCATAGCCGCCGCACCACCACCGAGGGCACCGCGGATTGCCGTGAACCGGTTGGCGACCTCGCGCCGGCACGCTTCCACATGCTCGAGCAGCCACCCCCAACCCGGGCCGGCAACCGCCGCGCCCCTGCTGGCTCGACGTGCCGTCGTCGCCGTCGTCGCAGGTGTGGTGGCTCGGCGAGGCCCGAGCGCTTTAGCGGCTCGCCTCAGCTCCTGGACGTACCTGCGCTCGTGCTCGAGCCGGGCCGTGCGGCCGAGGTGGCCGAGGAAACTCTGCAGCCGCCTCCGCGACAGCGCTCCGCGCGTGGCAGGCGGCCGGCGGGGCGTCTTCGTCCGGCTTGGCGGGCCGCCGCGCATCGGTGGCTGGGGCGCTGGCTGTGTAAACATGTCGTCTATGCTAGCGAGACCCCCTGGCCTGGCAGGCTGGGGCAGCGGCAGGTGTGGCACTGCAGGCGGCGCTTCCAGACGGTCGACACTTACGGGCAGCTTCCTTATGTGGGAAGCTAAAGAATTGCAGCATTGTCGTATCGACTCCATAACCTGTAGGGAGTAACGGCAACCGCTAGCGTTGATTAGCTTTTGGTTAGCGTCGATTAGCGGTAGCGGGTAGTTGGTACGGCGGCCGAACCATCGCAGCCACGGCTCACGCGGCGCCATGGCCATCGTAAGAAGCAGCTGGATAATCCCAAAGCTAGCGTTGGGCGCGAACATAAGCTGCGCGAGGAAGAGTGCTAGATTGTACACATGATCTCCACCGCGCCGCACACGCACCGCACCCACCCAGGCTAGAACCTGGTGCCACGCATGGGCGGGGATAGGATGGGGACTATCGAGCCAGTCCGTGCTGAAAGCGAGCTGCCCGGGCCAGATCGGGAAACCAGCGGTGTTTGGCAGGACTAGCAGGTCAACGTCGGGTGGATAGAGGCAAACTGCAGCGCCCTCCCCGTGCACAATGTGCCTAGCTAGGCGGCAGGTCTCGACTTCGCCGTCGTACCCCTCCGCTGTTCGGTGCGCGCGCCACCCTGGGTACCAGACATCGTCGGCACGGCCAGCCGAGTGCTTTGTCGCCTCGTCGCCGCCGTGATAGCTGTACTGGACGACGTAGTACGCCGACGTCCGCGCTACCGCGCGCCGCACGAGGGAAGCATCGCTCACAGGGGGCAGCTCCATCGTCACTCCAGCCTGGCCGAGGATGGCGGCTACGCATCGGCTAAAGGCACCGTCCTGCGCCGCCGGCGGTGCCGTCCTCGACCACCGGACCAATTGGCCCGACCTGCGATCCCGTTCCAGGAGCGGGCTGATGCCGCCGATACGCCGCAGCCGGCGGAGGTGGTCATTATTATCATTGTCATCGTCATCGCCGCGCAGCTGCCGGTCGGTCAGCTGCACGGCGACCGAGCCCAGCATGCGCAGCGCCTCCTCGGTGCCCGTCCGGCCGGTCAACCGGTCGGGGAGGCAGTGCGTGGTGATGGCATGCAGGTGGCACAAGAGCAGCAAGCTGCTCAGGGCGCCGTCGCCGTCACGGAGGCAGCCGAGCGTAGCGTCGACGCGGAATACGTGGTACCGGACGCGCCGGCCAGCCGCCGCCGCCGCCGTCGTCATCTCCGTCACGATGCGCGTCAGCCCCGCACGGCCGTGCGGGCCAGCCTCGAAGGAGACTGCCCCGGCCGGCACGAGGAGCAGCCGTGCGTCGAACGGCGCGGGTGTGCCACCGCCGCAGGGTGAGCGGCGGAGCACAAGCTTGCTCTCGAAGCCGGCGAGCGTGCCAACAGACTGGTCCTCGTCGATCTTGTAGGCCGCGTACTGCAAAGAGACCACAGCGCTCTGCCCCTGAGCTAGGCGGAACGAAAGTCGAAGGCGCGGCAGCTCGATGCTCAGGACGCGCCGGCGCCGGTCAAAGGCCAGGTCTACGAGCTCGGGCGACTCCAAGGGCCGTAGGACACGGTGCACGGCACGCGCCGTCTCGCTGGTGGCGCAAACGCTGGCCATGGCCGAGCCCACCTTGGTGAGGCGGGCTCCGTGCCCATCGCCGTCGTCGAGTTCGAGCACGTAGCCTCCGCAGGACGATGATGATGGATCCGCGTCCTTGAGCGTTTGCCAAGCATTGGCAAGGGGCCGAAACTCGACGCGGTTTTCGTCGAGCATCAGCCAGTGCGCGTACCCGTCGAAAAGGCGCCCGGGCAGGCTGCGGTGCAGGCTGCGGCGCAGGGTCTCGGGCGGGATGAACTCGTATCGCGTGCCGTCCTTCTCTGACCTCACCATGAGCCAGCCGTTCTCGAGCACAGCCAGGTGGATCCTGTGGCCGTGGTAACTCGACGTGACGAGGTACTGCATCCCCTGGCTCCTGGTGTACGAGCCCACCACGGTGAGGGCGCGGTCGCCGAAGAGGAGGCGGAAGGTCGGGTGCTCGCGGACGCGCGCCGGGAGGCCGGTCAGCGGCGCGCCGCCGATGACGAGGCTCCCCGTCAAGAGGTTGTACTCCAGTGGAAGCGTTTCGAGGCTGCTGCCCGGGAGCGGCAGGCGAGCTACGAGGACGTGCGAGTGCGGCGCCGGCGCCGGCGACCACGAAAGGTCCCGCCGGCATGAGGGCCAAAACCGCCCGATGGCTATGTTGAGGCAGAGGCCCGCGCCGCCGCCGAGGATGCGGTCCCCAAGGCGCGGCTCCATCTCGTAGGACAGCCGGTCGCGGCGGTAGAGGAGCGCGTCCAGCACGGGCGTGTCGGCGTGGCCCGGGAGCCGGGGGGCCACGTGCTCGGCGACGCGGATCGCAGACTCGATGAGGAGCGCGGCCTCGCCGTCGTCCCAGAGCACCGACGCGTGGTGCGCGGCGCCTACGTCGAAGGTGGCGTGGCACGCGAGCGCCGCCAGCTGGGTGCGCCGTGCCAGGATCGCCCGCCGCGCCTCGTCGGCTGTGTCGCACACCTCCAGCGCCGCGGCCAGGGCGCGGGCGCGATCCCGCCCCGCCTCCCGGAGCCGCCGTAGGTAGGTCAGGCACCGGCCCTGCACCTGCCGGTGCGGGGACACGGACAACAGCCGCACGGCGAGGCTCACGAGCACGCAAAGCGCCACCTCGGCGTCGCGCTGGTCCGCCACGCGGCTCAGGGCATCCTCGAGGCCCCCGAGCAGCGCGTTGCCGAACCGCGCCTCGCCGAGCACGCCGTGGGTGCTGCGCAAGCCGCCGGCGTGCGCGCCGCCCCCCCGGGGCCCCACTTCGTGGGCGGCCTGCATGATGAGGCAGAAGACCTCGGGCCGAGTGATGTTGAGCGAGGGCACGGTCAGCTGTAGGAGAATGTTGTGCCACTGCAGCTGGCGGCCGGCCCGCAGGTCACCAAAGGCCCGGAATTCGTCCGGCGCCATGGTGGGCGGGCACTGCGGCCGCGCCGCGAGCACCTCGTTGGGCGTGTGGGCCGTGCCGCAGATCCACTGCCGCAGCACTTCCGGGACGGCCCCGCCGGACGCGTAGCTCTGCCGGTTGAAGAAGTTGTCCTTCGAGTTGACGGTCGGCTCCGAGGCGTCGGGGCTGTCGTCGGATATGAGGTAGATCTCCCGCCCTATCGCCGCCAGCGGTTCCTCCACCTGGCTGAAAAGCTCGTCAAACTCCTCAGCACTTGGAAGCTCGCAATTCCTACCTGGCGGCCGGTACACCTTGGCTGAAAGCTCGTCAGCCACGCGCGAGAGCTTGCGCGCGAGCTTCAAGTGCGTCCATCTGTGGCGCCAGGCCCCCGGAAACTTTATAGCAGACACGTCGCAAAAGACGGCAAGAGCAGTCCGCGTAATCTCCCTCCACATGGTGAAGACGGGAGGGGCGTCAGCCTCGAAGATGACAGCTTTAGCTTCTATCTTCCTCCAAAATAGCGACCGGAGGTAGAGACCATGCTGCAGTCTAGTTCGCGACTGCCGGGTCTCCGTCCACGCTAGGGTATAATAGGAGGCAGGGTACTGGGAGTGCAACAGCAGGGCCTTCTTCGCCACCTCTTTCCACCTCGCGATGACCTCCAGCCGTCTTGCCACCCTGCGCTCTACGGCGTGCGCGACCTCCACGAGGTTGCGGTGCAGCCGTTGGTGGTGAGGCGACGAGTCGACGTAGCAGACGGCAAAGCACGTTTTGGACCAGGAGCGCTTGCCGTCGTGGAACCGCCAAGGAGGGCCGTTGGAGCCCGCGCTAGCTCTTCGCTGCTCGAGGTAATCCTCCACTCTGGCCAGCCGGCGCAACTGCTCTCCTTTTGGCAGCACAAGGCCGTCCAAGAGGCCGGACCGAAACCCGGCATCGTATTGCTGCAGCAAGGGGACCAGCTGAATTGCCGAACTGTCCACCGTGACCCACAGCTCCAAAACGCTAAGTCGCGCCGCCGACAGCGCCTCGGGATTGTCCTGGTACAGTTTGGCCCCAGCTTCCTGGTACGATTGGATAAGAGACGCGATGCCCCTAAAGGCCTTGGTGAACCGGGCCTCTGCGGTATCGGACTGTCTGGCCGAAACCAACAGGGGGGGTTCCATAGTACCCGCTACATCGGATTAGCAACTCGAACCATGAAAAGAGAACAGCCATTACTTCGTCCCTATCCACTGGGCGTCTTTTGGCTATTTGCTGCAGAGAAGAGACGGGTTGGATTAGTGACAGCCAAAGGCGTCTAGCGAGGATTCGGGGGGGGGGAAAGAATCTCCGGTTGACCGATTGATTGATACCAAGATGATGTGCAATCAAGCTGCCGGGGTTGGAGCTACAGAAATAACACATCCTACACCCACTTTATGTACCTACCTAGCGGTGCAGACGCCATCTGCGCAAGTAGCCGGCTTCCAGGCCAGAGGCTTTGTGGCGGCCGCTAGCAATTCCACAAGTGTCCGACAGCAAATCACCTTTCACATCGCAATGCATCAACGCCGTCGCTTATACGGATTAGAGCCCAACAGGAACGTGGTCCTTCCCCAATGGCTACTAAACTGGTGCAGCAAGGCCTCGGACCTCCAACAGCGCTCCTGATTGGTAGCATGGCTGCGGGTGGGGCTCAGGCCCCAATTCGAAAATGTCTCGAAATCATTTCACTCACGTTTTTCCTTGGTAATAAGAGGAAAAAAAGAATCAAGTACCAAAACTTGTCCCGGCATGTCACAGATCCTCATGTCGCAGTAGTGTTTTATTGCTGCAAGACGACTTGTCAACTCTCTGCTGATAAAGCATCGCAACTCGACTCTGTCGCCGGCGCCGCCGATCATATGACATGGCCGGCACTGCGAGCAGCGGCCCCACGGACGAACCCTTGCACTTCATCATCCGCCACATCTTCCTGCCTCCCTGCCCCAACACGAGAGGCATAACCAACAGCACAGCGAACGAAGGGGAGCTGATGCAGACGGTCCATGATGCTTTGACGCTGTTTCGCGACGTTCTGGACGCCGCGCAGTCCCAGGTGCTTGGCCGCTGTATCCGGATGCTCAAATGCATGATGGATGCTCGCACACATATACCCCCGGATACTGATGTGCTGGAACAGCAGATGGCGGTTCTGGGGGACAATGGTACGTTCACTCCCTCCTCGGCGCAAAACGCAGACAGACATCCTGGTACGCAGCAGAGCGTGCTATGTTAGAGGAGGGGAGGAGGGGGGTAAGGAGGCTGACTTATCATGGCTTAGATTGCCTGGCGGTGTACGTTCCTCACCACAATTCTGGTCTTCTCCTCACACGTGTCGGTTCCGAGATGCATTTTGAGGCCCTATCCCTCCTTGCTGAGGACGACATGGTCGTGGGCTGCGAGGGGCGGCTCTGGCGCCACTTCCCCACCCGCGCCGTCGCCGTGGACCATCACCATGTGGCCCGCTCTGCGTTCCTGCAGCCGTTCTTAGGTGTGCTTCGCCAGTTGAACCCCGACGCGGCGAGAACAGATACCGATGGTACTCAGCCGACGGACCCGAAATTGGTTACCGACATGGTCATGGGTGTGCTGCGCGGCATCGGGCGCCATCTGACGGCGGAGGAGGCCTTCATCATTACCAAGCATAGTAGAGAGGAGGTGTGTAAAGAGGTCTGGCCTATCACCGAGTTCTTCTGGCGTAGGTCGCCGCTGTGGCTACTTATCCGGGTGGTTCTGCAGCTGAAGCTGGACCGCGCCGCCACGCCACGCGGCGATAGGAACCGCGGACAGCCGATGTCTCTCTACAAAACGTTCATGATCTTTCTCATGGCCGCCGTGCTGGATAGGGCAGAATCTAGCCACGTGTCACACGACCTTCTCTTCTTCATGAAGGCCAAGATCAGCCGGCGTGTCGTTAAGCTAGGACCCGTGGGCACGGAAGCGGCCTCCTGGTACAGCCTCCCCCGTGAGGTGCTCCGCCGCGTTGACACTAAGCTCACCGAGGGCTGGAATGCAATCCAGTCACCCGAGGCACATACACTGCCGCTATCCCATCTCGCCAAGCTGGACATGGACCAAGACACAGTACTGTCCTCCACGATACTCAAACAGCACCTAGCGTGGACCATACAGAGAAAGCCGGCCGGAGAGACACCCGGCGACGCGGACCAAGCTTTAGCTGCCCGCCATCTACCCTTTCACCGGTCCCGAGCGAGCGACGCGCAGAGGCTGCTTTTTGGCAGTGTAGACGGTGAGATGGCCCGCTTTGAGCTCTTGGACTTCGAAAGCTGGGTCGAAGCCCAGATAGAGCGCCACATCCCACTGGAGGACCAGGCAGAGGGAGAGGCAGCAGACGCGGCGCGCTACGACGGCGTGGATGCTCCCGGTACCAGCAAAGAGAGCCTGGGAGCCCCGGCCCGCCGTCTACTTGGCGGCGATCAGGCGGAGGACAGCCAGTGGCAGCGATCCGTCGACAATGACTTCGCCCGGGACCTCTGGGGCAGGAGCGGGGGTAGGGCGCCGCCTCCCCACCCCGGCTTGGCAAGGCAGCAAGATGCATCGTCCTCCCGGCTGTGCGACGCGTGCGCGGAACTTCCGGTCACCGATCCCGGCTTCGAGCGATACATCAGCCCGGGCGACAAGTCCGAGGACTGCGAGCTGTGCAAGATGCTGCACCGTGTCCTCTGGCCGCACGGGGCTCAGTCGGTACGGCTCGTCAGGTTGTTCAGGCAAGGGGCGAATCTGTGGACCGATAGGCACAGCTGGCCCGTGCTGCGGCTGTGCGCTGGCCCCGAGTGGCCGCCCGGGGACGGCGAGATCCAGGTCGGGCTGCCGCGGCTTCCGACGAGGTCGAGCCCCGAATATCACTATCTTCTCCGGAGCTGGATCCAGCGCTGCAACGATAGTCACAGGGAGTTTGGCTGCGCTGCGCCGTCCCACCAGACAGCCTTGCCAAGCAGGGTGATCGATGTGAGGATGGGGGCTAATGCGAGCGAGGACGAGCGCCTCGTACGCCTCGTGTGCACCAATCCGTCGCAACGCGGCCGGTACGTTGCCCTTTCCCACTGCTGGGGCAAGCCTAGCGAGGAGGAGCGGGGGGCCAACTGCACCTTCATGTCCAACTTGGCCCAGCGCCGCCGGGGGATCAATGTTGCCCAGCTCGGTAGAACATTTCAGGACGCCATCGCGGTCACGCGTAGTCTAGGCGAACGCTACCTTTGGATCGACTCGCTTTGTATTATCCAGGACGACAGAAGCGACTGGATGCACGAGTCTGAGCGCATGGGGACCGTTTTCTCGAGTGCGTACTGCGTAATCGCAGCAACGGCCGCCACAAGCACACAGGCCGGCTTCCTGCGGTCGCCGCCAGCAGACCGCTTTGTCGCACTGCCGACGCCGTCGGGCGCACCGCTGTACCTCTGCGAGACAGTCGACGACTTCCGTGGCGACGTCGAACACGCCGGCCTCAGTCGGCGCGGCTGGGTCCTGCAGGAGCGAGCGCTGGCGCGGCGGACGATCTACTTTAGTAGCGGCCAGACGTACTGGGAGTGCGGCCGTGGCATCCACTGCGAAACCATGACACTCTTGAACAAGTACTGTTCCCCCTCCCCTTCCTCTCTCTAATCCCCCTCCCCGCCGGGCCAGTTAATCTTTTTTTTTCGTCCAGCCAAGAAGCAAGCTTCCTCGGAGACCCCCAGTTCCCTAAGCTTGTCATGGCGCAGGCGGCTACCAGCGACACGCAGCATCTCGTTTTCCAGTCTGTCTTCAAAAACTACTCACGGTTGGAGCTAACGCGCGCTACCGATCGAAAAATCGCTGTGGCTGGCATTAGCCACCGTCTAGCCGAGGAGATGAGGTCGTCCGTCGAGTTTGGCGTCTTTACTAGGTTCGAGTACCTACATCGCAGCCTCTTATGGCGGCGAGCGGGTGATGTATTCCTTCATTGGATTACGGATAACACCCCAAGCGCGCCAACATGGTCGTGGATGTCATTCATGGGGCCTATCGATTACTTGGACATCACATCGGCCGAGATCGAGTGGACTCCCGGCATCTGCCTGTCGACTACGGAGGAAGAAGCGACAATAACGGCACCCGTTACGACATTTACGGCCGAGATGCTGCAAAACCCAGGTCTTCTTATCCTAGATTATCGCCCAAGAGCGGATGGTGAGAACCTCAAGTGCGTTGTAGTCGGCAAAGGGTTATCGGGGAACCCGGACGATGAGGTCTATTACGTCTTAGTTGTCTTACCGTCGCAGACAGCCAATGGCGTAGGTTCCGAGTACGAAAGACTCGGCGTCGCTACCCTCCGAAAGGCTCATCTAGCGCTGGACTCTGGAACTGAGCAGGCTCGCATCATCTAACATGTCGAGAGGTCCGGGTTGTCGGTCGGGTTTCTATCAACTGAGATGACGTAGCAGTGATGGGCCTCGCTCGGCTTTGTGGCACCACCATTCTTCCTTATGGCACGAAAGGGAGGAATCACGACTAAGGATATAACCCATGCCGGCTCATAGGCGCCAGGGTAGCTTAGGAAGAAGTCGCAAATGCCGTTACAATCCTCGGTGTTACTATGGGTTATTTTCACATTAGACGTAATTCCGCCGTTCTACCCCCTTCGGTTCCTCCTCGTTCGTACCCTCTAGCGCAAAGCCCTACCACTTTTCCCAGATCGTAAAGACTTGCCTCCATATCCTGGCCTTAAGTATTTACTTATTAAGTTCCTCTAAGTCTCGGTTTATAAAAACACTATTAGCCCGTAAATATAAAAAGGTATTATAGAAAAGGTGTTGCTTCCTTAAGAAGAGGTAAAGACCATATTTTTATACTTATATTAAATACGACTAAATACCTTTAAGAGAGACGAACTATTAAGCTATAAGGTATTAAAAGGAAGGCTAAATCAAGGTATGTTTATAAGCATTTTTTCAGACAGGGAGATTAAACCACTTTTGTAGAAACAGCCTTTGGATTATAATTTTAATAACAATAAAAGGTGAAAATATAGAACGACGAGACTAAAGGTAGATTAAAGTTACGAAACTGAATGGCTCTGATAATTTTACAAAAATAAATAGATATAAACAATCCTATTAGAAAAGGGAGGTAACAAGTATAAGTTTAACCCCTTTTAACTTTTATATTACCTTCTTTAAGTTACAATTTTAAAATAAATTAATTAAGTACTTATTATTTTAAACGTTATAAGTTTAAAGCTACATTTATTAAAACCTGTTAAAGTTTTAGTAATTTTTAATACACTTTTAATTTATCAGTATATAATAGTTACCACGTTAAAGGTATCTAGGTCCGTTAAATAAATAGCTGGTCTTTCCTTTATTATAATGTCTTAAAGAAGTAACTAACCGTATCCTTCACCTAATCTTTATCGCTGGTAAATGTGAAACTAAAAGGCGATTTAATAATATTAATATCGATAAGTAAAGGTGTCGTTTTAACGCTTCCGCTTATAACTAATAAGTTACACTTAATACTTTTAAAGAACTCCTTTTATATAATCTTATATATATCGTCTTATTATATTAATATGTTAAGGATATAACCCTTATTACCTAACATTATAATAGGGTTAAGTAAGGTGACGTATACCTTTACCACATTTTTAATATACATAGTAACTTTAATATAAGGTTTAAACTTCTTATTTAATAGTAACGTAAGTATTATTACATTTATGCATTATATAACATATGTTAGTATCGTAGTGGTGTTATTAAGTCTTAATATAAAATTAGGATATAAATATACCACATTAAAGATTAGCCTCTCTTACCTTATTTAAGTCTTAATTAAATGTAATATTATAACTTTAAATGTTATATAAGCAGTGAATTTAAAATGGTAAGGGCTTAGTATAAATAAAGTCCGGCTTTTTAAGATGATAGGGTTAAAAAGGTTATGCCACCTTCTTCTATTAAGCTCCTTAATAGGAATTAAGGTGATAATAAAGCTGGTGATGATAATATAACAGACTGTACTAATCTAATTTACTACTTTAAAAAGATTTAATACCTTTAAACTGTTAGCTAGATAAAATGCTTTTTATATTAACTGGTGTTAATCTTATCGTAATTTAATATAATTAGTAATATAATATAGATAATATATATAACATTTTTGATAACGTAGTTATAAAAGTTAAGAATTGTAATATCGGGGACGATAGTAAAGGTGAGCTTTAGGCTAAGATGTAAGTATTATATTTACAGCTTTATAAGGATAGTAAGATTTTTACTTTAAAATGTATAATAGCTTATATATAATAGCTGGCTTAAAAGAGGTAGAGTAAGGTTGATAAATTAACGTAGCTTATTACACCTGTAATTAAAATGAGGTTTTTTAAGTATTATATCTGTTAATTTTTAGCTATTGAGTGCCCTGTAGGCTCCCTATATTACAGGGACCTTTAATAAGTAACAGCTTGTGGTTGTTATAATCCTTACAGTGTAGCTACGTATCCTGTAGTCACTAGTCGAATCTTTTAAAACCTTAAAGGGTTCTAGAGGATTCTAACCCACTCCAGAGCCCCTTAGGGTCCCTAAAGTGCTTAGAACCTATTAGAATCTAGGAGGGTAAAACCCCCTTAAATCCAGTAGGGTTACTACTTTACAGAATTAATTAGAACATTATAATAGCCACGTTAGCCACTATATTAATAAAACCACATAAAACGGTTTAGAATAATATTATTTTATTATTATATTAGTTAGTTCCACTTTATAAAAGGCTTTATAATCCTTTTAAAGCCTTTTATAGCCTATAATAGGCCCTCTCCTCTCGTATTTATAGTTTTAGTTAAGTAAGTAATTTTATTCTTTTCCAGTTAATTACAAGGTACTACCTTTTAAATCCTCTCGTTTTACAATGTTAAGATTCACTGCAGTAACCTTTTTTACAGTGGCACTGCCCTGTAACACGGGCCTATGCTTGTTTTCTATAACGCTTATGGTGCCGTAATACAGTTTAGACTAGTATTGCACTTCTTCCTTTAAGCCACAGCCTTATATTATAAGCCTGTGGATTCCTGAAGTTTAACAGGTTATAAGCCCAGACACTATTCCGGCCGATTCTGTTCCGTATCCTTTAGTTATAGCCTTTACAGAGGATATTATAATAACTCCAGCTAAAGGCTTTATTTTAAAGCGTATTGTGAATTCAGGCCCTATATTACAAGGCCTTTAGTACCTGATTAATACCCTTTCAGGTTAATTATAATAGGTTTTTACTCTTCTTTAGAATTTTACAGTATAATAACAGCCTGTATAATAACCTATAGAGTACTTTCAGCCCTTTGTAAGCTACTTTAAACTAAATCCAACGCCCTTACAGCATTTTTAACACCTTACAAACCACGTTAAGGCTATTCCAGCGCTTATAAGTCTTATTATAGGCTTTTTAAAAGTTAGTCAGCTAACCTATTCAACTACCTAAGTATTTTTAACACCTATAGTAACTCCTTCACCCTCTGTAAACAACGATTTTAATAGTTTTATAATATAAGAGCTAATTAAGTAGTCGCTTTACTTTAATAAAAAATAACGGCTTTTAGGCCCTAAAAACTACTAATAGTGGTTTTAGGCCATTTTAATCCAGTTTTAAGCCTTATAAATTCCACAATTTTTAAAAAGTCTAAAGATTATAAGTAACCGCCTTAACGATCCTTAAAAGGCTATGTTACTTTTTACACTTTAAAATATTTTTAAAAACGGCCCTTTATCTATTATAGCCTTTAAAACTGACTTTATAGTAACCTATTATTGAACTTCAGGAATCTACAGGCCTGTAGTACAGGGCTGTAGCTTAAAGGAAGAAGTGCAGTACTAGTCCAAGCTGTACTACAGCGCCGTAAGCGCTGTAGGAAGCAAGCGAAAGGCCTGGATTATAAGGCAATGCCACTGTAAAAAAGGTTACTGTAGTGAATCTTAACACTGCAAAATAAGAGGATCTAGAAGGCAGTGCCTTATAAATGACTGGAAAAGAATGAAGTTACTTACTTAACTAAAATTAAATATAAGAGAGGAGAGGGCCTGTTATAAGTTGTAGAAGGCTTTAGAAGGATTTTAAAGCCTTTTATAAAGTGTGATTAACTAATATAATAATAGAATAATATTGTTTTAAACCGTTCTATATGGTTCTGTTAACGTAATAGCTAACATAGCTATTACAGTGTTCTGGTTAGTTCTGTAAGGTAATAGCCCTATTAGATTCAGGGGGATTTTACCCTCCTGGATTCTAGTAGATTCTAAGCACTCCAGGGGGCCTAGGGGGCCCTGGAGTGGGTTGGAATCCTTTAGAACCCTTTGGGGTTCTAGAAGATTCGACTAGTGATTATAAGGTACGTAGCCACACTATGGGGATTGTAACAGCCACAGGCTGTTGCTTACTAGAGGTCCCTGTAATACAGGGAGCCTATAAGGCACTTAGTAGCTAGAAATTAACAAATATACTATAATAATTTTTCCTATTAGGTCAGGGTTATCCTTTGCCCTGTTAATATTAAATGTAAGATCTTTTATAAAGTCCTTTAAAGATTTAAAGTTAGAAACGTTAATAACGGGATAGTTTTTAACATATTTAAATAAATAAAAGGTTAAAAGATATATTATTAACAGAATTAATAGATTTTATTAGTTTTATAAACTAATTATATAGTGATAATCTTTTACTACCTGTTTTATCATCTTTTTATAAACTGTAAAGTTATTTATTAGTTTTATATAATTCTTTAAACCTTTTACTTTTCCTTAATGAAAAAACTTTATAGTATTTTTCTATCTTAGTATTATTAAGCTAAGTATAGTATAATATAAAGTAAATTAACGTTAATGTAAAAGTAAAAGGGTAAAGGTTGGTAAAATATAAAAGGGTATGAGGGAGGGTAGTTAAAAGGTATAGATATAAAGGATAAAAGAGAGATTAAAGATTTATAGTAAGTAGTAAGGAGGAACGAACTACCTTTTTATTTAATTATAACCTGGGAATAAGTGGTTATATATTAGGTAATAAAGGATAGATTAAACTACTTTTTTACGATTTAGAAAAGATAAGTTACGTAATAAGCAGATATAATTACTATAACGTAGAACTTTAAAACGGAGAGTAAATATACTAGTTATAAAGTCTATTTTTCAAGACTACCGTTTTTCCCTTTAGGGGGGGGACCAGAAATGAGCCAGCGCCATCTGGCCCAAAACTTATCCCTCGTCACGTAAAGTTAACCATTTTATGTTATGGTGAGCTGGGGGTGAGTAATGGCGAGCCGAGGGTAAGCCGAGGGTGAAGCGAGCCTGATTTTAACCTAACCTATGTTGGGTTTTTACAACCCTAACCCGGCTAGTGTGGTTAGAACAGTGTGGCTGGATCCACGCAGCCGCTCCGCGGCTGCATCCGTGGATCTGCACAGCCAAGAACGCCAGACTCCACTGCCAACCTCGTATTCAGTCAGCCAACCTCGCTTCGCAGAAGCGAGTGTGGCCAATGCACTCCGTGCACTGGCCACCCTCACGGCTATAATAACACGGCTTCCACTCTCGAAGATAGAAAGAATTAATCACCTTCAACACACACTGCTTTCCAATGCCTTGACCCCTTTTGCTTTTCAACAGTAAACTTCCTATACTTTATAAGTACCTTAAATAAGTTAACTTCTTCACTTATCTGTAGATCAGCTTCTTACTTCTCTCTACCTTTTAAATTATTTTTTAAGTAATGTAATAAACCCTTTAATCTTTTAACCGTTTTAATAAACCTAACTTAAACTATATTTAGTTTTAAGGGTTTAGCGTGCTTTTAAGTGCTTTATATATCTCTAAAATGGTTTAATACCTTTTTAACCTTCTTTAAATAGTAATGACTATTAAAGGACTTATTAAAGGTGGGGTGGCCACTCCTTTAATTAATTACAGGGTTATACTTTTCCAGTTAAGGTAAACTTAAGATTATATTATACCCTATACTTAGTGTAACGTTAAAGTCTACTTATTATTTATCCCCGTCCATTTTAATTAGAAATGGTAAATAATAGATAACTTTACCGTTATTATATTAATATAGGCCTCCTTCTCCATTTTAAATAAAAATAACCTCTTTATACTCTTTATTAAAGAGTTTCCTTTAATTAACTAATAAGGGGTGTATTAAGTTAGAAACACTCCTATTATTTATCACTACTTTTACCCTAAATGGCCTCCCTTTTCCATCTATTAAGTTCATACTAACAGAATAATACTTATACTCCTTTAACATTTAAATTATAATAACTATTTGTCCTTAAGGTCTTATCTAGCCTAACCTTTAAATACCTCTTTTTCATCTTAAGGTTTTTACTAATTAGTAAATTACTGGTTTCCAGCCCTTTTAAAGAGCTTATAACCTTTTCTTAACTCCTTTTAAAAAAACAGGTAACTTTAATAAATTTAGTAATTAACCTTTCTTAAGTTTTCACACCTTAACGTCTAGTTAACTTTAAAGGGTTTAATGTTCTTAAACTCCTTAATAAGTTAATAATACGTTTTATAAGACTGGATTATAGTAATATCCTTTTACTTTTAAATCTGTTAATAATCCTCTTATTTTTACCACTCCTTAGCTTTTCCTTTAAGGTGTAACGAGCACGTTATAACTAAGTAATTATTAAATACCCCTCCTTACTAACACATAGTAAGGGCTTAATTAGCTATAATAACCTTTCACTTATTACTAGATTCGCTTATAAAAGAGTAAAAGACCTAATAGTGGATTAATTCCAGCTCCACTTTTATAATAGCGTAATCCCTCTTTTATACGCTAGGGAAGTGATTATAAAGGGCCTTAAGCCCACTGTGCTGGTTAAGAGTACAGTTATTATATATATAATTAATCCACAATACGTCCTTATAGTTAAGGTGGTTAATGTTAACTATAGGTGTTACAGTTATAAAGTATAAGACGGGAGAAGTGATACCTTATTTCTTTTCTTCTTCCACTTATCTTTAAGTCTGTTACTTCTCCTAAACTTCTTTTTAAAACTTAAGTAATAATAACCTAACTTATTCTTCTATAAAGTAGTCTTCCTTAATAAGTTAATGTTTAAGTTAATTAGTGAAGTAAACTTTATTACAGAGTTATAACTTAATTTTTAATATTTTATCTTTAAACGTTACAGTAAGGCCTTTAACTTATAAATCTTTTATTTTATCCACTAACTTTTAATACTTTTCCTTTAATTCCTAAACTCTCCATTAATATGCTTATTTTATACCTTCTCAGGGGACCCTTAGGGTACTGGTTTAAAGCATACTGGCTTTAATACAGGGTAGTTATCTAAGTTATCCTTCTTTTAAAAAGGTAAGGGTGTTAATCTATTTAATGTGCTTAAAGTGTTTAAAAGTCTTAAGGGGTATTATTAAAAAGAACTTTCGTTTTTCTAACTTAATTCTTTCAGCTTATTCTTTTTTACTTTCCAGTACCTACTTTACTACCTAAGTGGCCTGGAGAGCTAATTCTTTAACTCCCTTTACCATTTTAGTAAAATCTAAATTAGGGTCTTTTTTAAACTTCCTTAATTCCTAAGCTTATAAAGTAAGGTTTTTAAAGCCTGTAACAGCTAACTGGAATATCTTTTCCTAAAGTTAGTCTTTTATAACCTACACCTTTAATAATTCCAAGTTTCCACCTTAAAGTCGGTTTATAATAACCTATACCTTTATAGTTAACTTTTCTAGGACTCCCTAAAGGACTAGGTACATTACGTCTTAGGGTTCTTCTTTATCTTCTCCCTCTCCTTTTAAATCACACTTATCTATTTAGGTGTAATCTTTTTTATTCCTTACTATTTTAACGTAGATATCTCCTAAGCTAAACTTTACATGCTTTCCCCCTTTTAAAACAAGTTTTTAACTAATTTATTTTAATAATAGGCACTACTGTATTATATAGCCTTTCTTACTATAATTAAAACATTAGACTTAAGACAGGTCCTTAAACTATTTCTACTATTATTATTATTAAAGTTTATTATAGTTAGGTTAATTTTAACGGTTCACTATACTAATATCCATTAACCTAGGGTGGTAACCTATTATTATTAACTAATTCCCCTTCTTAGGCTTATTTAACTAATAAAGGGTCTGTTCTTTTTAAAAGTTCTTTTAATAATAGTGATTATAATACTAATTATCAGCCTTAATAACTATCTTAATTAGCTCCTAAAAGTAATCCGGTTAATCTTCTTAATAAAGGTCCCTAGTAACATACTCTTTTAATCCACTCTAGAATAACATTACCAGAGCTTCCTAATTAAGCTTAATATTTACCACTTCCAGTTTAAAACGTGTAAAGAACTTAAGGATTAAAGACGTCTATCTTAAAGCCATAAAGTGTTACTTAACCTACTTTAAGGTGTTTAGTTCTCTAAACTTAGTTTAAAGTTAGTTAATAAAAACGTTAAAGTTGTTAAAAAGGGCCTAAATCTTAAGGGCTTCCTTCCATACTCTATTTACAGAAAGGTTATTAATTATCTTTATATACGGTTTATATTAGTAAGTAGTTACTTTATTTAATAAGGCTTTAATAAACCTAACCTTTCCTTCTTCTTTAAAGAACTACTTATTATAATAAGTGATATAACTCTAAAGCTAGGTTATTTAAGACTCTAGTTATGTAAAGTCTCCCTTAAAGTGTAATAATAAGGGGAGCTTTACCTGTTTCTTTCATAATCCCCTTAAGTTATTATTTTCCAACTTAATAATATTAAATTAGGCCTAGAGTTTTTTAATAAGACTAATATAGCTTTTAATGTCTTTAGGGAAGGCCTTATTAAGTTCCTTAACTAGTCCCTGCTAATTAAGGTTTAACTTTTTAAGTTATATAGCTAACTTATTAACAGTGGGGAGTTAAGGCTAAGCTTACATTTCCTTAAGCTCCTTACCTTTTCTAGAGGTTAACATATTAATGGTAGGAGGGAGGTGTTATCTAGGAATTTAATAAATAGCGTTTAGAACTGTAACGCTAGTATTATATTACAACTTACACCTAACACAGGCCTTAAAAGGACTGGTGTGGGTTAAAACAGAATGTATAGCAGGATGTTAACATGTAAGGGGCGTTTTAAAGACGGCTTATTAAACTAGCACTTTTAAACGGGGGTTTAATGTCACTATATGTTATTATTATTATAATATATAAAGGGGAGTTTAAACAGTAGGATATAAATGAATAATTAAATATTAATGTAAGGAACCAGAGTCCCTTACAGTAGTTATAGGCATAATTATGACTATTTATATTAACTAACCAGGAGGTCCTTTATACCTTACTTAGTCTGTTGTGCTTAGTGGTGCATTACGCAGTTACGGCCAAGCAGTTAACTGAATAGTGCTTAGTGTTATCAGTCCTTATGGGCCACTAAGCACTTCCTTATTAGTTGTAGGGGCTTCGGGTCTTTACACCCCCGGCCCAGTGTGTTGGGACAGTGTGCACCATCCTTCCGCACTGTTCCTTCTGCGGGGGATTCGTCGGGCCGCCCCGGCCCAATTGACGGCCTGCAGGGTCGTCACATCTTCCTATTAAGAGTTAAAGAGAAAGAATATTAAATTAATACAGTAATGTAACAGGGAAGAAACCATAAGGAGAACTACACCTACAGAATGGTTACTTTTAGCCTGAAAGGCCGACTCTCAGACTACTGGTCTTCTGATCGGAGGGACACAAATGTAACTAACGTAAAAAAACAGATACGTATTTAATATAGAACAAAACTTAGTATATTACGATACCTAGTATAAAACGGAGCCTAGTATAGAATAATAAAAGAAACGTAACTGTAGACTAAGTCATCTTCCTTCGATCGAAGGGCTAGAATGTCACTGGGCTTTTAATGGGAGGTCTTCGTAGTGAAAAATCGTTAGATTAATAATTATTAAAAGAAGCGTGGTTTAAAGAACTACACAACGCGGCCCCTTTTTAACAGTGGCACGCGCTAGAGAACGCATCGCTATGTATATAAGCGGCTACAGTAATATTATATACAGAGCCTAAAAACAACGATAGGGTTGGCCTGAACAAACGACCCGAGTCAGTAATGGCTTTGTAATAGCTATAATAATAAAAGCCTCTACTTTATAAGATAGGAAATAACTTAGCACTTTGCACTTAATATTTTCTAATGTGATATGATTTTATTATACGTCTTAGCTGGTTTGTCTTTAGTTATATTATGTGTTAGGCAGGGAGCTGTAAGATATTGTAAATAGCTGTTATATTATCTTATTTTACTTATTAAAATACACTTAAGTGCTTAGTTCTTATAAATTTTTCTACATTACTTACTTCCTTAAGACTGTAAAGGCGTTCTTCGTGTACATTTATCCAAAAAAGAGAATATTACACAGTCTCCAGTTAAAGTCCTTTTTTTCCGGAAACGTTGTGTCCTAATATGTTATTACTGCCTTATTAATCTTAACATCTTTAGTCGCTTCTGTTATAATACTCTTAAACGACCTATAGCTCTCTAGTTTATTTTTCACCGTATCTAATTGTTTATTTAAATCCTGTTAGTGCTGATACATCTGTTCTATACTTCTATTTAGCTTCGCAATATCGTCCTTCATCTTAAGGCCCAAGTGTATAAACTTCTTTATAACTGGCTTTCAAAACGGGACCCTAGTTATACGTTGCTTATAGCTATTATTATAGTCTTTAAGGTCGACTAATAGTTTTCGGTATTTATCATTTGTAAAATTAAGCCGTTTATTATTAGTAAGAATTTTAGCTTTAAGTTTAAGTCTGAATTTTTCAGTAGAGGTATAAGTTGCTTCCTTAATTTTAGAGAGTTTGGAATTACTTCAGTGTTTTTAAAAATGGCTTATCTTCAGAGCTAGTGAGTGTTTGGGTATTTTTAGGCGTTAGTTTAAATTCCCGCGGTTAAGGCAGATATAACCAAGACATTATTAGGTGAAGGGAAAGAATGCGACTTTATAAAGTAAGTAAGGAGGAGTTGTGAAAGGTAGATGTTGAAATCTAGTAAGTGTAATTAATATTTAAGCTAGTTTTAAAAGGTAAAGCTTATTGAAAGAGACAGTTACTGTAAGCTGGAGGTGTACATGGTGGATTCTGTACTTTTAAGACTAAGCCTTACCTTTAATTAAAAAAGTTAAATGTAGATAAGCAGATACTTTCTAATATGCGGGGTTAGCATTAAAACATAGGATTTTCTTTATGTCTATATATTAATGGAGGATTACAACTAGGAGCGAAATTAGCATCCTGTTACCTATGCTCTTCTTATGTTACATAGACGCACGGATATGCTAACCACTGTATAGATTCGTTTTTATTTACACGTTCTACTTGTGAGTCATGGACGGCTACTTTACCCGAAAGACGGATTTAAGATTTTGCCGATCTGAAAGTGTTATCCCGAATTTGGGATTAAGGCACTATGGAGGATATATGTCATCGTCGTAATCACTGCTCTGCTGACAGCAGCATCATCAACCGCACCATAACTATAATGGCGCCAAATCTCGCTCTCTATAAGCGCGCTCTAATTCAGATTATAATTAATAATAAGCTATAAGGCAACGATGGCCTAAAAGATGACGAAATAGCAGAAATAACCAGGTGTACCGCCCGCGCGGTACGCCGCATCGTCCCGCCTATGCAGATCGATCTCCTTTAACATGCGCTCATACATGCCATTTAGGCCGCGTGGTACCTCTTCGACAATTGGCAAAACGTGCCAGCTCTTAACCTCATCCTTGCTCAGCTTATGCAGGACGAGAGAAGCCTAAAGGATCGTGCCGTCTGCCTTTTAGCGTAGGATATCCCGAACCCGATCCTTTAACGGAATGTCGTCCTGAAGGGATGCGAGACTGGATAACTTGTTATCGATATACCTATTGATATTACGAGACATATATTCGGCATTCGTTTCCGACCTAAGACGAAATTCCATTAGCCCATGACCAGATCGAAGCTTTATTTCAATTACTGCCTTATTCTGGCTCAACACGAGCCACTTAACGTGCCCTGACAAGCAAACGGCAAGATCTAAAAGTTTAGACAGGTCGGTAACGTATTCGTCAAGGGCGTCAATAACTAGGTAGGTAACCTTAAGGTTCGCATCCTGTAGCATTTTATTGAAAACTTTCGATAGAACGATCCATATAGTTGCGTCGTTAGCGGGGTATGTGTTCTCGGGCAGGTGTGAGATGAGACGCGGTTGGCGGTGGATAAGCATGTAGATCAGCCCCCGCAACACTGCTGTCGCGCTATTAATCCACAAGTCGGTAGCTTGGCAGAAGAAATATACCAGGTTGTGGTAGTGCCTGTTGGCGATGATGATCCGCTCCAGCTTGCTGATAATGCTATATAGTAATATGGTCTTACCTTTGCCCGAATCTCCTCGGATCCAAAGCGTCTGGCTTTCCGGTAGGTGACGCCACTTGTTAAGGTTAAGGCTTTTGAAAGACGAGCGGTAAGCGTTGACGACTAGGCTGCCTTTTACTGTTTCGATACGCTCCTTCTCGAGGTGTGGGTTAACCGAGCGCAGGTCCGTAAGACGGTGGAAATCCTTGGAAATCTTCTCTCGCAGTCGGGCAAATGCCCCCACTTCTCCTTCGCCGTAAAGAAGCGGTATGTACACGTCGAATATGCCAAGTAGAGAGTACCCCTTGTCTTCTTCATATGTCGTGTTGCGCTTCTTAACCCACTCCATTCGCTTGTCGATGCTAAAATCGGAGAGTAGGCTACCTTAGAGAGCTCCTAAAGGGATCCTAGTTATATCGTGGATGTGTTGTTCTAACGACTTCTTATCTCCTAAACGCTTACCCTCTGCATAGAAGAATTCCACCGTTATTAGAGCGATAAGCTCTTAAAGGGTCTATTCCCGTGTGAACCACTTACTTGCTTAAAAAGCCGCTTCCCAGGAAGATTTATCGTTAGGAGCACAGGTCGAGACGTCAGATAGATAGACATAACACTTCGCTACCCCTCTATACTAACGAAACATGGAGTTTAGAGCATACTAAAGTCTGATAGCGTCGGACTTGTCGATACAGCAAGTGTCGACTTAGAAGAATCTTAACCTATCACGCTAAGCTTAATCTCTGTAAAATCGAATCTTAATGAAGCCTGCTTTATTCTTGCCCGTACTGTCCATCAGGTCCCTGAAGAGGACCTCCCCATCGCCCCATATGTGTGAAAGTATCACATACGGTGGAATCTTATTCTTAAGGAAGTCATCCGTCAAACGGATCCTGCCGGTATCGTCACGTTCCAGAAGTCACATTTCGCAAGACCGCTAGGCTCAGCTCTCCCGGCAGCTATCTATACGAATGTTCAGCGGTAGGAGGAGGCGAGCAGGCGCCCGACCGGACGGCTAATTTTCGCGGGACTGTTTGTAAAGGTAATTAGCAGTTAAAACTAGATAGCTGCTAGAGAGACGAGAAGGACCTACCGTAAGCAGCTGTCGAAATTCGTAACGTGAATCTCGGTCGGTCTCATTAAGCGCATTAAAGGTAGTTACTGTTTTCGTTATCAAGGTGTTGCCTTTAGGTTGGGCCACCAACCCCGCATGTTAGGTTAGGTATTTTGTCTGCATTGGCAGCTGGAGGGCAGGCGCTAACTGCGGATAATTCGAAACATTGCTATTGGCAGTGTTTCTGTTAGTGTGCACAGAATCATGTCCCTCTAAAGCGTAGTCGCGCGACACGCAGAAGGCGCCTTATGTAAGGTAAGGTGGAAATTCAGGATAAGCGCGCTGGAAATGCATAACTCTATTCTCTAGGACAGGTCAGGAGCAATGTTAAGCCGGGGAGAATGCTAAGCCTGCCCTTAGAGAGTGACGTACTTAGGCAATAGCTAGTCAGTAATGTACCCTCCCTGATCATTACACTGTAAGAAACTCACATAAGCTTTAGAGCAGTCCTATAAGGATTGGAATTTAAAGAAGTAGGATAATGCTGATATTAATAATAGCAGCGGTGTTAGATCGTGTAATACTATAATAACTTAGTGAACACCGCAGTCTTATGGTGTCTGTAAGGGGTTGCCGTATCTCCCTCTTTTTTTCTCCTAAAAGCAAAATAAATATAAGCGCAGCTAAACTGACGTTTCCATTCCAAGCTGGTAATACTTCTAGCTACAGTTACAATCCTGCTACTACTAGGTCTAGTCCTTATTTTCTGTCGGAGAGTCTCCTAAAGCAGCGGTTAATAACATCTAATCCTAATAAAAGTATAACAGCAGCAGTATATAGACCATCAGTACATAAAGGCCGTGTATACACAAGGCAGAATACTTAAAAACCTGTTAATATTACACAGATAAAGATCGTGCATTTACAAGGCAACATATCGAGAAGCTCTCTTAATGTTATAACGTCTGATTAGCCATAGGTGTAAAGGTAATTAAATTGTAATAAGGCAGCCGCACACCCACACCTATTTTCAGCCGTTTCATTATACCTATTAATAAGTGACATTAGAATAGACTTTAGTATAATGCTACCATGTGATGTTAGCATTTGCATAATGCTATTAACTACCACCTGCTAAGACAGGCATTAAGATACAGTAGATCATTATACTTATGCTGGGGAACATTGCCATATTAAACACTTTATCCCGCGAGAGTACTATATCTAGTATTACACCTAATAAGCACTGTGCCACCCCCTTAAGCGGGGCATTAATCAATATCTCACCTTTCATCCTAGTGGCGGCGCAAAAGGCCTTAGCAGCCGCAGCGCAGTGGGCTTTTAGCAGCAGCGCAGATCATTCTAAGGTATACAGATTCCACATATAGCTTTAATACACGTAAGGCAAGCTCTCTTATTGGCTAGAATTTTATAATAAAGGCCAGTATAAACATCAGTCCGTTCAGCTATAGTAATAATACCTTTGAGTTCAGCATTAAATGATGTTTATAAGCTATAAGTTGCAGAATAAATAGTTTTTCAAGAAGCCTAATAATAAAAGATAAATTATAATATAATTACAGCCTACCTTAGTTTCTTATTAAATCATTCTTACACCTTAATTAAGTACAAAACACACAGCTTCGTCCAGTTACATTTTAAAATGCAGATTAAGACCGCGGCCATTTTAACGGGCTTTACCCTTATCTAGATAGGGCTCACCGTCCCCATCACTATCGAAGGCCTCGTTACCGTTATTAAATTCATCACCCACCACTTAGGGGGTAAATATAGCATTAAAGGCCCTACCGGCCATATTACTCGAATAAGTTATCCCGCCATCTCTAACACTAAGTATAATATTAAGCCGATTGCTGTCTAACGTTATGAAAACCCCACTAAGAGTATTTATCTTTACGAAGAACATATCGTCAAAAAGCGCTAGGCCTGCAGCCGCACTCCTAACGGCATCCCCCAGAATGTTATGGACAATTGCTATAATACACTTTACAGTAAGATTATCCAGGTCGATACCATCTCCACTAGCCAGTGTAAGTAATACAGCCATCTACCTACCTACGTTACCTTTACCTTTAGATAAAAACTTAAATGTTCTAAACGCTAACTATTCCTAAAAAATAACAGCTGTACCTAATATCCGTGTTTCGCGTCTTCCATACCTATCATCTCAGCCGCCCGTTAGTTCAACTAAGAGATAACCCCTCCGTTCGCTTGCGGAGACAACTGCCTATAATGGACTAATCTTAACCAAGGCTAGTACGACCGCATTAAACAGATTCTTCGCCCTAAGGGAGGCGCTCTCTGAATACGCCGTTATCTTTCATAGTATACGTAAGCAGATACGCCGGAGGGCCAGTAAAGACCATTAGTGGTCGCTAAGTGCCGGATGATATGAAGTTATCGTAGGTGACCTGCTAGGAGATGTGCTGGAAGCGCTGCAGGCTGGATTCGGTAGGACTGATAGGTTTGCGAGTCTGTGATGGTATTGCTTATGTGAATTGTTTTTCTTTAGTTCTCTGGCTTGCCAGAGAACCTGTCTTACAGCTGTGAATAGCGGAAACCACTGTGGCAAAGATTACAAAGTCTCAGTTCCAGTCCTTGCTAAAGTCTTTCAACAGAGTGTAACTAGTACGAGCTGCCGAAGCAAGTAGTGCGGGAAAGTCCCACAAAGTGGAAAGGCTCATGGGAACATGGTCAGGGTATTCTTCTTCAAAAATAGACGTCAAGCCAGTCATGCACCTCCGCCATCATCGCCGGCGCTGACCGGTGAAGGCCAAGAGTGTGGCCCGTACTTTCGAGCATCCTCACAGAAAAGTCCGCCAGCGGAAACAAGTGACCTGTTTGTTCCAACGCATCAAGGCACGCCGCAGCGCCCCTAGGGGGACAGAAGAGAATATCCAGGTCTCCCGTCACCACGAACACCGGGCCGGTAAAGCTCTTTACTCGCGGCTCCAAACCAGGCGACAGGCCCTCGCCGACAGCGAATGTGTCGTGCTCTAGAAGGTCCAGGTGTGGGATCGCAGGCTCGAAACACCCAGCGTAAAAGGTGGCCGCCCGCACCGGCTCGATCTGCCCAGCCCAGTAACCCAGTGGAATGCCCGAGAACCGAGCCGGGTTGGCAATGGCAGCCGAGAAGAAGTCTAACGTAAGATTGATTGGCAGCGCCACGGTAGACGAGTAGCCTGTCAGCACGTACGCGTCCACGGCACTAGGGCTGTCTTTGGCAACGTGGTTGCCCAGTGCGGAGCCAAAGGAATGGCCGACGTAGATGATCTTGTCAAAGCTAAGTAGACCCGCAATACCCTGGCGGAGTTTAACCAGGAGCTGCTCCGTGAAATTGTCCTGCAAGGCGCTCTGGTCCTCGGTGATGTGGTCAGGTAAACCGGTGAGCTACCCGTGGCCAAGACGATTGATTGCGATGGTGTGGTAGCCGGCTCGGGCTGCGTAGGCGTGCCAGTTGTACGGGTCAGAGAATCCGAGGCCCGTCCACATCTCCTTGTTGTACGTGGTCCCATACACCAGGACCTGTAACGCCGCTGCCGCCGGCGCGCGCCCCAATGTTCGCAGTACGTGGCCTCGACACTATACGTCCTAGAAACATGCTCGTGGATTAGGGGGAAGAGGCTGCGGTGTTCGTGGGCCCTTGGGTTGGGGTTTAAGGTGAAGAAATTATAATTAGTCTTGGGTGCTTCTTGGGACTGGATTCGGGTTTGGGTTTAAGGCTGCTGATGCGGAGGTTTCGTATTCGAAGCTGCTTGGGGTGGCGAACATTGCCCGGAATTGTTGGGCGGCTGAGACATTAGGTCTAGTGTGTATGGGAATTTCTCTGTACGCTATCCTTGTTGTGCGGCCTGAGTAGCTGGCTTAGCCGTACAGAACTGTGGTCGGGGGGGGGGTGGGGTGGGGGTTATGTGGTTGGTGAAGATCGATTTCTTTTGCCGATGTAAGGCTGTGGGGACGAATTTGGGACCACGAAGGCTGCAAATGAGGGTTCTCATGCCGAAGGGTTCAGGTTGAAGGGTTTTTATAAGGACTCTATTGTGCAACTGAAAGAAATCAATACAAGCTGTCTTTGTCCCAGACTTTTCAACTTGGTTCCAAATGTCAACACTGGCAAACTAGAAGCATCTCTGTGTCTGAAACATGGAACTGCGCTGTTTTTGTTTTTGTTTTTGCTGCGAGACTGCCAGATAAAGAACATGGCGAAATAACTCGAACAGAGTTTAATTCTGCGCGAATGATGCATCCCTCCGCTTCGATAAACATCTCAGGCTTTGCTCTGTGACTGTTGAGAGGAAATATTCTACCTTGTGGTTGCCATGGTGGTAGCAGTTGAGGTCTCGAACACAACCTATGCTGAGCCCTAGCTCCCTCTGCTTTGCCCGAGTTCAAATGATCACAATGTTTGGTCCCAGTGTTTGGTCGCTTTTCGAAGTCACACTGTCCCATGCACTGTCCCTGCACTGCAAAACAAGCCCGGAAGAAGGCCTCTCAAGTTCTTGCCCAGCCCCTCTCTGGAGATAGCTCATCTTAGGTACCTTATTCCCAGGCAGGTGCAAGTGGCCCCGCATGCCTTGCCAATCACACATCTTCAGCATCGGGGCAGTGCATGCAGTCCGTCCCTTCCCCACCATATCAACCCCGAACTTAAACCAAAACACAACCACTCCATCTCCATCTCAGAAGCAACTTGAACCCCACAGTGAACACTCTAACTCGTACCTGCCCACCTCAAAGATGCCCGCCCCCTTTTCAACCCTCCTCTCCAAGCTCACCAGCGCCACGCCCTTCGCTCGTCCCACCCCATCCCCATCCCCCGACTCCCTCACCGCAACCCAGCCTTCCCCATCTGCAACCTCATCCAGCACCCTTTTCACCAAAATCCCTTCCGAAATCTGCCAAAAAATCCTCCGCGAAGCCTTCGGCGACCGCACAATCCACCTCTATCTCAAATTCGGTCACCCCCCAAGGACAAAGAGGACTCTCCCTCCCCAAAACAGGCGCTTCCCCCTCCCCTTCAAGTCTACCCGGAAGCGCTGGTTCTGGATCGGCCTAGTCTGCTACCGCTCAGGATACCTCCAAGGCGGACATGGACACCCCTCACCCGTCCCCGTCCCTACAAACGTCAGACCCCCCCGTCTATTTGGACCATCTTCCGAAGCCCACGACGACAAGTGTCTCTGGTGGTTCCTCCTCGCTGAATCGGAGGCAAAGTTTTTCAAGGATATGGCGAGAAAGTATGAGGATAAGTTTTGGGATGGGGTGGCGAGATGGCATTCGGTTGGAGCGGGAGGGTGGTTAAGGGCGTGTCGGAGGGCGTACCTTGAGGGGAGGGAGGTGTTGTATGGGAGCAATGTGTTTCATGTTGCTGGGAAGGAGGCGGTGCTGAACTTGGGGGGAATGTTGTCTATGGGGAGCTTGGCGATGGTGAAGAGGGTGGAGTTGGTTTGGGAGAAGTTGAGGCCGTGGAAGGAGGATAAGAGGGAAAGAGGTGGGGGGTTGAGGTCAATAAATGGGATGAGGGCCGTCAGATCGGGAATGCAGGGGTTTGATGACCTGCTGGGGGCGGTTCCGAGGACGTTTCCTAACCTGGAGGAGTTGCGCATCGCCATGTCAGGAGAGATAAAAGATTGGGAGGCGCTGGGGATTGATCAGACCATGAAATGGCAGAATGAGACGTTTCTTGGGCATATCGATGATGCTGTGGCCAAGATGTTCTGCGAGCATCGACTTGTGGACTGCCGGGTTGCAGTACCATCGGATTTCTTTGGGATGGTGGTACCGTCACGGGGTAGTGGGGGCCGCGAGATTGCCATTGGCGGCGTATGGCGGGATATTTCGGTTGTGAAGAACACTCTGAGTCTACTTGGTGAAGATGGCGAGACTGTTTTGTCACAGACATGGAACAAGGCTAGGGGTGGTGGAGATCAGAGCAAAATAGGGTACTGGCTGTTGCGGGGAACTTGAAGACGAGATACGGAGTGATCAACCAGATCAAAAGGGGGCACCACAACCTTTAGAATGGAAGGCGACAATTTTTCAATTTCACATTCGACACCATCCTAGGTAGCCAACTGCTTATGGACTCAGCATCAGCTCCCTAACACTACGCATCTAGTGTGGAAATAAACTCTGGAATGAAGCAAGGCTCCAGGCGCGTCGAGAACACTCCCACGATGCTTGGCATAATCCCTCGGCATGTGGAAGAATTCCCTCGAGACCTCCCCCGGACTCCCTTAACCTCCCTCACACACGGCCGTTGTGCAATAACTATCTTGGGATTCTTCAATTGTGACTCGAAACATAGTCAGGAAACACTCTCCCACAACATTTAATTCACCCAGCACTTCTAAACCCTCGCGCATCATCACTTAGCCAGCGGGCCCCACACGACCCCTAACCCCACTTCCGCCCTAACCCCAATGGCCGCCTCTGCCTCCATCACCCCCATCAAAAACCACGACAAAATATCAACATTCAACTACCTAAAATGGTCCTCCCTCTACACAACCGAAAAGCCCTACCAAATCCTCATCCCCATCCCGCCCTCCGCGCCGGACCAACGAATAACCAACATCTCCTTCCACCCGGGCCCCCCAAGACCATCACCGACATCCGCAACAGCGTTGATTCATACACCCTCGATGAGCATGGATTTGCATATTTTCCTATGTAGGGAGCGAGGAGGATGTTGGATTCTGGACGGTTCGGTGACAGGAGGTGGGTGAATGGGGAGTATATACCCGAGTGTGTGGCGTTGGTTAGGAGAGTGCTGGGGCTGAGAGGGGGGGAGGGGGTGCATGTCTTTGGGTGGCGGGTTAGGAGTGGTGCCGGGGGGATGAGGGGGGTGGGGTGGGGAAGGGGAAGATTCTCAAGCCTGCGGTGTCGCCTCATGTTGGTGAGTTTTCTGGTGACTGGGTTCAAGTTGTCATTGCTGTGGAATGAATGTGGCTTAACATGCGGACATAGACCAAACGCCGGTGGCTGTTCGCGACTTGGTGTTAGAGCGATTCCCTGATGAAGCGGAGAGGATTTTCCGCGGTCGTCTGAGGATGGTAGTGTAAGTGCTTCCACTTCCAGTCTAGCCCGCGTGGTAAACCCAAGGTATGGCGGTGGCTAACATTCTATCATTGCGTTAAGTATTTGGCGCCCGATCACAGGGCCGGTGGAAAACTGGCCGCTCGCGGTTTCCGAGGCCGCCACGGTGTCGCCCTCTTGTCTGGTCGAGGCGGATCGTATAAGACCGGTATACTGTGGCCCGGTGTTGTATATGCTCCCTTAAGAAGGCGTTAAGTGGCACTACCTGAGTAAGCAGCGGAACGACGAGGCTTTAGTGATGACGATATTTGACTTTAAAGAAGGGGTAGTAGGCTGTGAGACCCACCCCTGTGCCTAGTGTTGATTTATAATGGCTGACTCTAGATGGTAGACTGTGCTTATGCGTCTTTTGAGATCGCTGACGCGGCGCCAGACGCACGGCTAAGGGAAAGTATCGAGGTTTGAGCTATGGTATTTAGTGAAGAGTAAAGTATTAACCCTAGTGGTCTTGATAAGCCAGTAAGGTTCTGGTTTCGTCAAGCTGGAAGGGGAGTAAGTTCTTCCTTTTAAATCCAGCGTCTGTTTACTAGACTAAATTAATTATTTCGAATAGTATACCCCCCCTTATCAACTCCCCGTCCATTATGCCATTACAGTACACGTCGCCTAGGAGGGTAAATTGGCTCACGCGTCCTGCTCTTGCCAGAGGGCGGATGGCAGAGGAGACTGAAGCACCAATTAGCATAATTACAACATCTCCCGCCCTCAGCATCATCGAGCCCATGCCGACATACCCCTCCCGCATTAAGTACAGCCTCATGCCCTCCATCTTGTTCATCGACTTAACGTAGGAACTGGCGCCTGGTGGATAGTTGTGAGTGTTGTCGCATAATATTAACATAACCGGGAGAGAGTAGGTTATGCGCCGCTTGTATACTTTAAGTTCGCACTCTCCTAGGAGTTCCCAGTAACTCTCTGCTGTTAAACGGGTTGCGTGGCGTTGTATTCTATAACTGGAATTCTCTAGGTTGTTAATTGGGACTCGCTAGTACGTTTTTTCTCTCCACTTTTTTCTGGTATAGATTGGTCTGTCCTTTACCTTGGAAAGGAGAGTGAGATGTCTGATCCCGTAAAGTAGGTTATGGATGACCTGTGGGTTACCGAATAGTTAGGGACCCCTGATTTCTTCCATGGTGTTAACTATTACCCCCTGGAGGCGGAGGGTGCTATGTGATGGTGATAGTGTATTAGCGTCTATAAAGTAACGATTTAAGGCTGAGAATTCACTCCGTTTTATTAGCTAGTCTTAATTTAAGTGGGAGAAGTAAGATTAGAGATTTAGGTATTAGTCAGGGACCTAGGAGGGTAGGTTAGATATATTGTTACTAGGTCTGGTATAGTTTAATATATTTAGATTGTTTAAGTTATTTATAATTAAGAGAGTAACTTAGTAAAGAAAAGGCGTAACATCTCTATTAATGTAATCTAGGTAGATACCTAGCTGTTTAGTATCTAGAACTAAACTAAGCAGATTAAAAATGCAGTCCTTACATCTTATGGCTTATATTTTATTATTCACGTACACTTTCGTAAGGAGCTGTTAGATAATATGGCCTTCGTTTATATAGTGTTTAAGACTTTAGTGGTTATAATGGATCTTAAAATATGGTAGAGTGAGATTTAGGTTGTAAAGTAATTCCACAGTTGTAATGTTTTGGAAATATGTTATAGTCGGTACGTTTGGTGTAAAAAGTAAAGGAATAATACCGGGCCTGGCTGTGTTAAGGACGTGTGTTATAAGTATCGCCAGCTTAGCTGTTAGAATTTCCCCACTATAGAGAAAAACGGTGTCTGCGTTAAGTGTAAATTCTTAGATCACCTAAACTTATGAGAACTACAGGCGTCTGTACCATTTGGGTATAGCTTATGTGAGTTTTGAGAATGATAATGTGGCTTGGTTGAAGAAATCGCGTATCCTGTTCTCTGTTGGATTGGATTCGCTGCTGATGTTCGTCTCATTTAAAATGTTGAGCAGCATTTGACGTTGCTCCAATTGCGGTGAGTGCATGCATGAGGAAGCGATTCCGTACCTGTTCCATGAGTTGTTCATCCGCTGAGATGGCGCAACGAAATTACAGACAGGGGGCTCCCAGCATGTCAACAATGCATCACGTCTAGACACAGCTGCGATGGTTACATCACCCTGCGGGTGAATAACCTCGGTATCATCCACTCTGGAGATCACGGTGCATCGTCGATGACAGCAATTCCGAGTCACGGTATTTGTACTAGTGAGAGTAGCACTAGCACTGTTGGACAGAGAACGGCGCCATTCTGTCAGCCGGCCGAGCTGCCCCTTGTAGCCTTTCGCAACCAGATGGCAGGCTCCTATTTCTTCGCAACCTATGTCTGGGCGCCCTTTTGGCGCTCCTTGTTGCTGTCGGCAACCTCGCTAGTACCGGACCCCAGGTTTCCCAACATGCAGTTACACAGCGTCGTCAACCAATCCTGCTTCGACGCCCTAGTGTGCAGCTACATGGGGTTCGGCCACGGGGATGCAACCCTGCGAAACACGGGGGGCCAGCTGTATAGCCGCGCATTGGCATAGATCTAGGGTCTACTAATCAAAGAAGAGAAAACGGTACTCGCTAGACTAGCCTTGACGATTTGATGAGCATGTACGAGTTTATCTCAGCAAGGACATGGGACCGGCACCATCTCATCATCTTCATCTTTTGGGCATCATACGCATCTTGCAGTACTGTGGTCCCGAGACGTTCGAAAATGCGGAGCTTCTTTGTGTGTTTAGGGCGTGTAGAAGCGTTATGGTGAGTCTTGTCATTTGCTCTGTCCTGTGCTTATTAAGGTGGTACCAGCCCCTGAGTGGTGGAATCAGCCCCTGAATGCTGACGGATGGCCCACAACGCATTGCAGACTTGTCAGGGTCTCTATTGCCAGACCCGCTACTTTCTCGAAGCCGAACCGTGGAAGACGGTGCCGTGGCAACATACAGCCAAGACCTTTGAGGATCGACTCATGGAGTATCTGATGCGGCGACTCGAAGAGCTAGCAAACGGCGGTGCACCGACACTGAAACCACACTTTCATTTTCCAGAAGAGAATGAAGACGACCCGGATCGCCCCCTTTTCTCCCCGGCTCCATCCGTCCTCAATCCAAATCCCAACCGGCATACGAGGCCCTGTGGACGCTCTCTGGCATTCCTGGATTGTTAACTTTGACCGACAAGAAGGAAACGTTTGTACCACCGACACCGCTGGCTATCTTGTACTAAGTGTTTCAGGATCAGACTGAGCTGGCTGAACACTGGGACACGGTTCTCGATAAATATCCCGTATTCCACGGCGCTGAGGGAGTATTCGCGGCGAATAAGTTGGAGGGTATTGTGTCTTGAGAGAGTCCTGTTAGAAGGGAATATTGTAACTGAAATCTAGGGATTTGGGTAAAAAGGATAGACGGTTTGGCATCTCGAAAGAGTCCTATTGGAAGGTAGAAAATTGCAACAAATATTAGGGGGGTGGGTAACAAAAAAAGTTGGAAGGTTTAGTATCTTAAAAGAATCCTATTGAAGGAAACAAATTGTAGCTCAGATCCGGGGGCTTTGGTATAGATAAAAATGAATAAGTCATAGATGACAGTGCTCACTAATGAATTACCTTATCGCTCTGATATGTGAAGAAAAAAAGCTTTTAGAAAGATTGAGGGCTTCGACGCTGGAGTTGTTCTTAAAATAGCCGTGTCACGTGTATTTTGTGTGACCCATGCAGCGAGCTGAACCCGAGACAACGCGTTCCAGTGAGCTCCGAACCTACATTGACATTTTGTTTCTCCCCAGGCATACTACGAATATTTCAGAGTCATAATGTCACAAAATCAATCACACGCAAGATGGAATCTCACCTCAAGAGATGTCGACTGAAGCGATTATATTACGATCCCTCAGGTCCGTAATGCCCAAGCCACAGTACCGGCCTCCATCTCCAGCAAGCCCCATCCTGCCCCCCCCTCGATGGAGCCACAAGCGCGTGCGCTGGGAAAAGGGCCGATGGGGCGACTATCTCAGACTCTCGCCCCGATGTGCGCGGGAGGATCTGTCGCCAAACGTCGATAGAGGCCGATACCAGGAAAAAGAGGTGGGATTCCAACAAACAACAGTGAATAGCTACAGCTTCCAGGTAGGCGTCGTAGGGCGAAACCTTGAAGTTACTGGCGAGGCCGAAGCAACGACCACATCGGAAATCAAGCTACGGTACTATGATCACGCCCACATCGTCGTTGGCGTCATGAGCGCCAAGACGGGCGAGGTACGCGAGGTGCTTGTCGAAAATCTCTATGACCGGGAGATCTTCTATAAGAATGATGATGGAGACCCTTTCAAGAAGAATGATGATGGGGCCCTTTTCAAGAAGATTAGGGGGGCCAAGAGAAAGCTAAGGCCGTGGTGGAAGAGTCTCTTTTCGCTCAAGAGCGTGCAAGGCTTCTCGCTCTACCGTTGCTATCCGGAAAACGAGTACCATGAGCGGGTCGAGGTGGATGAGATGACAAGAGCCGTGCTGTCTGAGTTATGGTACGAGTACAACCACCAAAGGGAGGACAAGGGCGGGCGCTGGCTTGCCTGGGTCCAGCAGCACCTAAACAGAGGGGATATTCTCGTGAGGACAGCCGACGATGAACCAGGCCCTGCTGATCCTGGTCATCCTCCCCCTGCCGAGGATGAAAGACAGATGATTCCCAGCCCTGATGCCAGGTGTCTTGCTCTGCAACTTGTCATCAAATGGTCGACGGGCAAGATTGCAGTCTACGGCATGACTCCCATCCTGGTCAGTCTCGCTGTTGGCTTCTGGTTTCAGTATTCGCAAGAGGGGGACCGCATTGCCGTGGTGCAGACCGCGTGGACGATATCTTCGTACATCATCGGCGCTTCCGGAGGTGAGTGTCTAGGACGTCTTCCGTTTTGTTGCCTCGGCTGACACTTAATATTTTCCCACAGTGACTCTCGCCGTGATTGCTGCAATCACCCAACTCGGAGATGTTTGAGTAGAGGGATTGTGGTGGTGCACACAGGCACATACGGACTAGGCCAGAAAAAAACTGACGGGTCGCGCCAGCTGAGCTTCAAGCTTCGCACCGATAACAGTCATACGATGTGCAGGACTCCAAGCGACTTTCCATGAGATATTTTTGTTTGCTCCGACCGCAAGGCTCTGCCTTTGATGTGGGGGTGACCGCACCGGGCGATAACGTGCTCTCTTACGCATGTGCTGAAGTGTGTGGCGCGGTTATGCGTGTTCGTAGCCTTTCGGAGTTTAGATTGATCTAGAATTAGTCGGGACGTACCATCCACACACCAGCACACAGATTCGGCGCATTTCGTGCTTTCTGGTTGGGCGGCTCTTGGAAATGGGCTGGATTGTGCATATCAGCTCCGCGACGGTGATATCGATTAGACCCCGCTCCCAACTTGTGCAAGTGTGACGATGCACAAAAGGCAGACCGTGTCTGGGCAAGGTGACGGTGGTACTGACCTGCTGCACGGATTTGATAGTCTGACTTGTTGGGACTTCCGCAGTATAAGTGAGGTGTGCTTCACAACGACGCCCGACTTCTTGCCGGGCTCCGGCTTTTCCCCCTCTTCATCCCTGTCGCCGAAGCCGTTCTGCGGACTTGCCCCAAACATCTGTGTATCCTCGCGGCGAATTAAGCTACGAGACATGCATCCCTGGAAATTGTCAATCATCACCGGTTGTGGAATCTGGCACGCTGCCTGCGGCTATGCTCGCGGACCACAGCCAGGTGATGGCTCCGCGGGGATGCGAACCGTGGTTTCAACTGTCCCCGCGACTGCTGCGCCAAACTTCAGCTTCGCTCCTCTCCCAACGCCCAGACTACTACTGATGGATGACGAGCTTGACCTTCGCAAACGCCAAGACCCTTACTTTGGAGATATCTGCGGTTACGTGAGCGGCAACCCCAGCAGCCCCTTTGGTTGCGGAGCCAGCTCCAGACAGAAAGAGTGCGTCATGTCGGAGTGTGGAGGATACTAGCTTGGCCTCGAGGACGTTTGGAATTTGGCATAGCAGGAAATGGGCTGTATTCTGGTTGGATATGTTTGCGGATAGCCGGCAGTTAAGTGCGGCTTCCCATGACACGCGGGAATTCAGAAACCGGCTGGCCTTCATGATGTCTGACTTGCGCATAAGTTCGTGCACCCTGAAGCGAAACACCGCCTGAAACGGAACAAGCCGAACTACAGGCCCTACAACCACCACCCTTTACAGAACAACGAAAAAAACGGTCAATTCAAAGCACCTGAATACAACTCTCTACATCACTAGAATCCTCTTCTTCTTTTGAATCCGAATCTTTCACTAGATTACGCCCCACGGCCCTCTGTGCAGCGTGAATCGACTTGATGTTTGTAAACTGCGTATTTGGAACTGGTTTAACCCTCCTCCTTTTAATACGCTGTAACCAATCAAGCTCAGCCTCCAGCGATTCAATTTCTTCGCTTACAAAGGGCTAATTTGAAGTCCTTTTCATCTAAAGCTTTACTAACCTTCTAGAGAAACAGCTTATCTGTTGGCATTGCCTTGACTAACTGCTCAAATTACCTAGCCTGCTCCCTATACTCTGTAGACTTCCTTAGGGTTAACTAAACCACCTGCTTATCGTTAAAATCTTCTAAGATAGGCTTCTTGTTAAAATGCAAAAGGGGTCAAGGCTTTAGAAAGCAGAGTGTGTTAAAGGTGATTAATTATTTCTATCTTTGAGAGTGGAAGCCGTGTTATTATAGCCGTGAGGGTGGCCAGTGCACGAAGTGCATTGGCCACACTCGCTTCTGCGAAGCGAGGTTAGCTGACTGAATACGAGGTTGGCAGTGGAGTCTGGCGTTCTTGGCTGTGCAGATCCACGAAGCTAGTGGCTTCGTGGGTGCGCGGATCCACGGATCCAGCCGCGGAGCGGCTGGGTGGATCCAGCCACACTGTTCCAGCCACACTGGCCGGGCTAGGGTTGTGAAAACCCAACACTTCTAGAACGTATAAATGTCGGAGTTACAGCTAGTAAGCTTTAAAGTAGTAATTCAGTTAAAATTCCTTAAGAGGAGCTTACTCCTTAAAGGCTTTGCTATATTAATAAGCTACAGGCTAGTTACTATCTACTTAACCTTAATGTTGGATTTTATAAGTACCTTTGACCTGGCTAGATAATAACATTTATGAAATATACATTTGCTAGTAATGGAAGAATTGTAATAAGCGTTAGCAAGCAGCCTTTTAAGGTATATGTAGTAAGCCCTTTTTAATGTATTAAAGCACGAAAGATTAAGAGGTTGGAGGATATAAGAGGTATAGGCAGGTAAGTAAATAATTTAGATATTATTAAAATAGACCTCTTATATATAACTAACAGTTATATAGTTACTATAGCTGTTAATAATAAGGAGGTGTTTCTAAAAGGGTCTGGCTAGCTTAGTTAAAAGAATAAACACCTTCCTTAGCCACTTTAAAGCAGTCTTATTATTAATCTAACCTTTAAAGTCACTATAAAGTATTACTCTTTATACAGCCTTATATCCTTAAGGTATTACTATTATTAAACGCTCTTCCCTTTAAAAATTATAAGCAGAGGGAGGAACTAGCTAGTAGCTAAGATACACTTAATAAAAAAGGTCCAGGTACAGCCCCCAGCCTTCTTCTTTTTTAAAACCTTATATTTAAAGGTTCCTACCACTAGGCCGTTTATTCTAAAACCCTTTATAATACTAGCTTCGTCCTTATTATAACGATTCTCCAGTCAGATAGCTTTAATCTCTAGTATCTTAAAAAGGTTAAACTACAGCTGGATTTTAGCTTCTGTTACGTAATTTATCCGCACCGAATCCACTGATTTAGCTCTTTGAGTTTTAAAGAAGGGGTAGCGATTCAAAAAGCCAGCCATCCAGCAGATACTAAGTAGCTTAGGGTCGCTACGTTAGTTAATCACACGGCTAACCAGGCCCCGAATCTGCAAGTGGGTAGGAGGGCACCTAGCAGCCTGTTGAATCCGTATCTAGTTAGCTAGATAACTTTCCTAAGTAATAGAAAGCCGTTATTGGTCTTCGTGGGTGACGGAACGAGGGAGGGCGCCGTTGAGCCAGCGGTAAAGGGTAGCTGGGGGGATGGCCCATCTCCGAGCGACGGAGTGGAGTCTTTAGGTTTGCTGCGCTTCGTCGCAGGCTTTACGGAGGTCTTCCTCAGTGTAGGAGATAGCCATTTCAAAGACGAATAAGTTGCAGAAAGAAGGAAAAGAATTGGAAAGAAATTGATCGAGTGGTGGCTGTTTTTATTGGGGCTAGGTGGTTTTGGGGACCCTGGTCCGGCTTGTTCCGCTTCAGGGGGTGTTTCGC
>Ga0247760_1000596_pt1 | contig 38606 bp, 44 predicted proteins | sample UWRJL171409R4_FD_179936 | JGI IMG/M metagenome (GOLD analysis project Ga0247760, IMG submission 179936) | Plant litter microbial communities from Arlington Agricultural Research Station in Wisconsin, United States - UWRJ-L171-409R-4 | ecosystem: Environmental > Terrestrial > Plant litter >... | reverse complement strand
AAGAATGGAAAAGGTTGCATTCGAAATGGGAGAGAAATTAAGGTTCGTCGGAGGGGGTCGAAATAGCGGTGAGATTGGACACGGTGGTCGAAAACAGGGGTGGTCAAAAAGTGGGCCCCCGGACTTACTTTGTGCTCGTTCAGGTTGCTGTGACGTGATATTAAATTTCACTTCTATCAAGGTGGAGAGCATGATATCTAAATTAGTTTCAAGCCCCTTCCAATGGTGAATATCCCAGTCGCGTTCTATGTAATCGTCTTCAAACGCCAGTGCATGAGTAAGCTCTGATTCGGTAAGATCCTGGAGGGTATACCACTCGGAGTAGTTTGACCACCAATCCCCGGTGAATAACTCGCCCTCGGTTTGTTGCTGTTGGTGATAAATTCCGGAAACACCTTTCTTGACCAGACTGTCCCTACTCCTAATCGAAACTTCTTTCTGGACCTTTTCCAGCTTCTTGTGGAGTCGCTCGACAATGCCGAGATGTACACCAAGATAGACCCGCTGCGTCTCCACAATAGGAACCACCTTCTCGAGAATCATCCGGCCATAATTGACCATCTCGTGTCTCTTGACTTCGTCTGGAGTCACCCCTTCCATCTGAAAGTACTGTAGCAACGCATCGACAGACGGGATCTGCCGAGCGTGCTTTTGGAAGAAGTCGGCCTCATTCTCTTTAGCGGAAACAAGCGCCTGAAGGTCACCAAGCTCCCCGAACTGTTGCTTCGTTGACATTATGCTCTCGTCGATCTCCTGAAGTTGCTCCAGGATTGAGAGCGGCCGGGGAATTCCTTGTCTATCGCATGTGTCTGCGTAGAGCGGCCAAAAAGTCGTAAACCGAACAGCAAAGCTACGGCCGCGGAACTCCAAATCATATTCGTAAATCCGGATGAGGAACTTGATGGTCCGCTCAAGGGGGGTTGGTTTGCGTCTCTTGCTCTTACTGGGAATGGAGTCGATGTCTGCTGTGTCGACCTCGGAAGCATTGTTGGTAATTTCCGTCTCTGATAGGATGGGAACCGGACGCTCTGCCGTAGCCACTTTGTCGTCTACTTTCCCCTTGGCCTCTCTGTTTTTTGCCCTCTTCAGCCTGCGATTTTCCCGCTGCCGTGCCCTTCGGTTCAGTGGTGGCAAACTCGGGCTTGTGTCATCATCGCTTTCAAACCAGTTCGAGAGCATGATTTCTTCATCGGCCTCTTTCGCTGCCATGACCTGAGCAGGCCTGAGTCTAAACTTCTTGGGGCTTTCGACACCAGGACGTTGCCCAGTACTCGGGCTCAAAGTTAGTCCCTTCTTCGGACCAGAAAGGCCGTCCAAATTCCAGAACGCTGAGAATCTGAGACTCTTGGGATCAAGCATCTCGCTTGACGTTTCAGGCCCTTCCACGAGCATGCTATTCTCCCGCAATAAGTGCTTTTTGTTCTCACCCCTGGGCTTCGATGCGTTGGGGGGATTGGTACTTTGGTTATTCCAATATTCCTAGTGTGTCGCAGCGTCGAGAGATAAGTAACCTTTTGCGTCTGAGGGGGCTGAGTTTTGTAACGGCATCTCCGAGAACATGTGCCAGATCTCCAAAGGGTCCATCCCATCAGTAGGTGCATCTTGATTCGTGACCGCCATCGGGGGGAGAGGCTTCCCAAGAGATCAACGAAGCTGCGGAAGATCTTGGGAACTTGGAGGTCTCCAAGCTGATGATTGGTTGTTCATCGGACCGGTGAGTTGAGCTAGTGCTGTTGCCTTGACTGCTTCTTGGCGCGGGGCCAGTTCTTGATGTGGTCGGCCAATTTTCGCAGCCAATCATCTTGGGGTGTGCCCAAGAGAAAATGCCTGTGTGCCCAACTGTACTTTCATGCGTGCTGCCTCTTTGTTCGTAGGCGGGAGGGTTCGGATTGGCGGTAATGATGATTTCTGATCGTGATCATCCTCACTCAGGGGTCGAGCCATCTCCACTGACATCTGTGCTTTGGATGGGAAGGTAGGAGCGATCTCAGAAAAAAAACTATTGTTCGTTGGTCAGGCCGTAACCACATCAGCTCATTTTCTGCCAAGTCGGTCTGACTCACCCTGAGGTACCTGCAGCCGAGAACTACAGCATCGCCCTTCTGCAGCCCTGTGGGGTCGGGGCCAACTTCATCACCCCAAAGCCGCCCACGATCCGTTTCCAATGCCATGAAAGACCGCCAACCACAATGCCGGCTCAATCACTTTGCGCATTTTGCGCCGAGATTCCCTTTGAAGTCGACGCCCTGAGCTCGAAACCAGCCGATCATATCTTCGAATTGGGCAGCGGCCTACGAGTTCTTCAGAGCCAGTGCCCGTTTTGCGTGCTGGTCAGAGACCTGATATTCAGAGCGCGAAAACGACGCTTGGATCTCAACCCACCGCAGCTCTCTCAATGCGACGAGGTGTTTGTATCGTGGTATCCAAATGGCGGACCTGGCGGCCGAGGCGCCTTCGGTGTTTGGGCTCACCACTTTCGTCTCGAAGGTCTTTGGATATGCTTTGCTTGCAAAGACGACAGCCCCCTCTCGACGGAAAGCCCATTCTATCTGCGACAGTCGGTCGAGCCCCAGTTGGATCTCGGCAGAGTATCACGTTGGTTGGAAATGTGCTCGACACAGCACACTGGCGGGTGCAGCTTGTCTGATACAGCACCGTTTGAGGGATGCCTACCTGGGCTGAGAACTCTCCGCTTCGTCGATGTTATTGATATGTGCCTGGTCGAAAAGCGCGAGGTTTGCGAATACGTTGCCCTCAGCTATGTCTGGGGCGCAGTGCCAGACTTTCGACTGACTACCGCCCATTTGGCCAAGCTCTCCAAAAGCGGAGCATTGTCAAAGACCGAAATTCTCCAGCACATACCACAGACGTTACGAGATGCCATGACGCTGGTGCAGGGCCTGGGATTGCGATATCTATGGGTCGACGCCTTGTGCCTCGTCCAGAATCGAGTTGATGAGATTCACTCAGGTGTCGCCGCCGTGATGGATCAGATATACGAGCGATCTTTGTTCACGATCGTTGCCGCGAACGGCCACGACGCGGACGCGGGTCTCGTTGGTCTTTTGGAGGGTAGTCGTCCGGGGTCCAGACCCTGTGTTGAAGTCCTGCGCGGTGTGAGACTTGGTGTTTCGTCCGACCTAGAAATTATGCTACAGGGCTCTGCATACAGCCAGAGGGCTTGGACGTGAGTAACCCCTTGTTCATCGGGCCCCTTTGTTTTTCCTTCCCACGGAACGTTACGAATGTCAGATCCTGATGAGATACCTGGCTCAGTTTCCAAGAACACCTCCTATCCCGACGAGCAGTGTATTTTGTCAACGATCAGATAATCTTCCGCTGTCGCCAAGCAGACTACTCCGAGCAGTGCATCGACCACAAGAACGTACGGGAGGCGATCAGGGAAGATGTGTCCTTTTTTTTATCTGTACTTCATATGGCTGATCCGATACACGACTACTCCGCCATCCTTACACATTACACCCACCTGGCACTAACCAACGAAGGAGATGCCCTTCATGCTATGGCAGGAATCACCCGGCGCTTCTCAGAGCGATTGAGCTACCAGTTCTTGCAAGGGCTCCCCGTTGGCGCGCTCGAGGCGTTCCTCATGTTCCAGTCTGCGGGCGGTAGACTCCGCCGGCGGGCCGGCCTCCCCAGCTACTCTTGGGCTGGTTGGCGCGGCGGAATCACTTTAAATCTCAAAGCTATCGACCTCGACTCCTGGCTGGAGTTTCAGACATGGATTGTTTGGTACAAGAAGGAAGCCAGATATACACCACCGTACTACCCGGGCTCATACGTCAAACACACAACGAGTCTCGTATGGTACGCATCGTCACTGGATCGATACAGTCTGGTGATCCACGCCGCACAGGCACAAGCTAATACTGTCGGACAGGGATCCATCCGCGAAGGCACAACCTTCCGCGCATGCCACTGTTAATGTCACACACCAAAGCCGCCGACCATTTATGGCCCAGCTACCCGGCGAATTTCAGACTCTCCCAGAACGGCCTGACAACGAAATACCGATTCGCCCATACCCGCTCCTCCGTTTCTGGACCTTTTCCGTTCAATTACCTGTCGACAATAAAAGCATAGACCCATTAACAGGCAAGGCTATCATAGGAGACGAATGGTGCATATACGGTCATGTCTATCTGGATTGGCCTGTTGGGGAGACGAGTTTTCATCCATCTTCATACGCATACCGCTCGGAGTTCGTCTTCTTGTCTAAGGGTGCTGATTACTACAGGGTGATGCTGTTGAAGTGGAATTCAGATGGGCTCGCTGAGCGGCGCGGGGTGGGCTACATTCATGAATACTGTACCAGCTGGTTGTACCGCCGAGTTGTTTGGAAGGAGATAACCCTCGGATGAGGTGGTGCTCTGGTGGAAATCCTGTCGACGCCGTCCGAGTCCATGTCAGCACCCGGACGCTTTGCTTCCAGTCCCGTGGTGGCTTCCGTCCAACTCTCCCCGCCCCTAACGCTTCCAGTCTCGGGGTGGGACGAGCCCATCCGCATCAACAGAGTCAACCTCGGCACGCTTCACGCGCTTCCAGTCAAGGGTCGGGATCGCGTTAGTTACTTCCTCGGATCTAGAGCTGATGAGCTTGTTCGTGTTGGGTTGTGGGAGGACGGCGTCGAGCGAGGCGGCTGCAAAGTAGGTGGCGGCGAGGAGAGTCTTGAAGAGCATGTTTATGTTCTCTGGGTTCTTTTTGATGACCGCCAGAATGGTTTGGCGCTTGATGTCTTCGAGTTGTTGGTTGGACTGAGAGTTCTTCGTGTGAAACCGAATTCGAGGACGGGGAGGGGTTCGCCCACCTTTATCATCGCACATTCAACCTGCCCTTGGGTTACACACTCGCAGCTACACGACGGCTTGACTGTGGCGCGTTGAAAATCAAATATGATTACTCTTTACTCAGGTTCAGCCCCACCTTCTTGCGACACACACGACCGATGAGCGGCCGTATCCCGGCGTCTCATTGGCCCAGAGATATGGCGACTTGCGTTGCCCATATGTCCACACCAACAGAAAGCGCATTCTTGATGCACATGAGGCTGCGTTGATGCCAAGCTGCTGTCTGCTTTGTCGCTATTTGGGCGGCTAAGCGTCCTGGCCCAGGCCGAGTTAGTCAGGTTCCCCCCATGGAGCGGGCAACAAGCTGATTTCAGGCGCCACGGCTGACATTGATGAAGCGTTATGGGCAGGAAAATCACCTTCCTACCTAGTTCTCGATCTTGCCAAGCCCTCGCATATATCGGTGGAGAATATATCACACCACTTTTTATCATACGGCTCAGTCGATCAAGGAGGTGCACTCGTCAAGACACCCAAGGTCTTGGAAGGGCCAAAATATCTCGTGTCTCGTGCGCTCAGGCTGGATTCCGCCCTGTGTGCTGTGGACCGGCCAAATTTCCTTTTCGCAGTACGCCTGATGCTGAATAGTAGGTAACTATTCTTGGCTGTCGTATCCACCACGACTTGTTGTGAAGAAAGATCGGAACCAATGTGATCAGGGATCACAGCATATCATGTTGTGACGCAAGGGTGAGAGGGCCATATTGTATTCTCATCTGCCCTAAAGTTCATGTTCACTTCCGTCCGCTCGCCCTGACGATGTCCGCTAATTGTCCCTAAAGATACCAGTTATCCTGGCGACCATTCTCATGCGGCCTTTACTTCTATTGCTTCAAGTCATTGTTAGCATCGTACAGATAAAAACACGTCCTTTCGGTACCTTTATCAGCGAAAGGATGCCGGACAGAGAATATTTCTCCTCGCAGTATTTGCGATATGCCACCGACTCCTTCTCGACGGGCTGCTTGGACTGAGCCAACATGGCCAGCTCGCCTATCCAGGGAAACTCCATGTCGAATTTCTGACCTATGCTCAAATCAGCGATGGACGTGGGATCAAACATGTCAGTGTCGCCGATGTACCGCAGCAGGTGAAGATCTTCTTCCAGACGAAAAGCTCGACAAAATCGTCCGAAACCGTTTGGGGAGGCTGACCAGCCTCAAAGGGGAAGGGGAAAACCTCGCCTTAACGGATACAGATTTCGTAGCCGACCTCGTCAAGGGACTCGAGACCCATGCCGTACGGCATGAGTGGTGAGAGAATCATCTTCACTACTATGGCCCTACGCCGCATCTGCTCTTGGATAGAGTAGACCATGGTTGTGTTTTGAGTCGAAGAGGATTGGTAATGATTGCGGTTGTGTGATGGTTTGTGGAAGAGGGGAATTCACTAGGACTGAGCAGTAGGGTAGTTTTTATTTTCTTTTGGAAAGGATCGTCAAATAGGGTAGCCAGAATTGTATCTATCAAAGTTAGAGAATGAGAAGATCAGATGATTTGGATTTCAAGTTGGATGTCACTGTATCTTAAAGTAGAGCTCGCTGAGCTGGTAGGCCCGTAATCCATCAAGGCCGGCACCAGCAACGAACAGTGTCATGTCATCCCAAGATTTGCCCTGTGAGCAATCAATCTCAATAGCTGTTGACGCATTGGAGGTGAATGTGAATAAATGAATGGGCGGGTCTGAAACATCAGACCACAAGCCTTGCGGGTGAATACCATGAACAAAGGAATCATCCCCCGAATAACCAACTATTGTGCTCATCTGAATACAATTGTGCTGAACCTCTCCGTGAGTTGTGATTTCAGGAAGGCATTTAGATATGTAAACACGGCCGTTTCTTCCGAGTCTCCTCCATCTTCATGCACTCTCCCATGAACCTGCACTCACAACCTGCACTCGCATCTTCTCTCGAGCTGTTCGCAAATTCACTAAAGCGAACCTAAGTACTCCAAATCAAACATAAAACACATCCATCTCACTCTTAAGGATAGCCCGAACCCCCAGCTTCACCTAACGGACGAAACTAACCCCTCCCAGACCGAGAACACAACCATGACTTTACCAGCCTATATCATCCAAGTCAGAAGCGTCAAGGCCCCGGCGTTAAGTTCCGAGGCGGCTTCAAGCCAGGAGAAGACAACATCCGCCAGCATGACAACTTCATCGACAACCGTGCATTGGTGCGAGATGTGCCAAATCAACCTTGTTAGCAAGAAGTATGAGAAATGCTCTACGTGCTTCAGTTTCCCTGCGGCTTGAGGGTGTTGACGCGTAGGGTCCGGATGGAGGGCGAGGCTGTTAGTGGGGAGGCTATTAGTGGGAGGGCTAGATGGATGGACATGCGGCCGTAATGTTAGACACCAAGTCAACGAGAGGCTTGGTCCTTCGCTCAGTGCCAAACTAGTAATATACGACGTGTTTGGAGAAGATCAAATTGTACGTGAAGTTGCGTCTGAAACTGCCATGGGAGTGGTTCTCTGGTGATCTTTATGTGTGCTCAAGACTGATACCGCCCAACCCATGCAGTCGCAGCACGCGATGATAGCCGTTGGGGAATGCGAAAAGAGCTGATTGTTAATACCGCAGGCCTCACATGCACGGAGAGATGCCTAGGTGGATTGCATTAGACTAGGCCGCGGAGAATGCAGTAAGGCCTCTTGAAGATTCCGCATGGCCGACAACCTCAAAAGCTTTCGCCCGCCTTAATCCTATAAGGCCTCATATGCATCGTTAGAGGCCCTAATGAAACTTTACTAGACCCTCACCATGGTCGGACAGACCGTAATGACGTTGGAAAAGGCTTCTAACCACGCCGGAAGGTCTCTCATGAACGAAATATAGTCTATATTAATTTACACACCTGACAGGTCGCATTTGGGGGTTATGGTTTATGAAGACGATGCCGGCGGTGGACCAAGACAGCCTGTTAATTTTCCCCAACCGGAGTTAAAGACACGATGTGGTTCCAGTTTGCCACTCCATAGCATGCGTAATCAGATCGTCCGGCATGCTGTGTCTCTTGCAACTTGCACGGCATTTCCTGCCTCATACGTGTTACGCTGTACGAGGACCAGATTGGCTGAGAAGGGAAATAAACTCGCCGGCATGTGAACAGAACTACCTCAAGTGTGCTACAAACATGAATTGTGCCACCCTGGCTAGATCAGCATCCCATCGCCAGAATCCGACATAGCATGAAATGACACCAACTCACGGGACAATCTTCAACTCATACGGCTTAACCTCCAACGTGACAGGATCACACTGTGCCTGCCCAATCAAATATGTCTCACCAACTGTCCAGTTCACCTTTCCCCAATATGAATTAACACAATCAAGGGGTGGGACAAAGGTTCCAACCGCAGAGAATGACACCCTACAGCCACAGACGCGACCTCATCAGTACCGTTCTACACATCATCAACCATCACACACTTACCTGTTATCTAAGTCCCCCGTATACTTAGAGCAAAACCAATCCTGCTTCACCTCAATCCAGAAGGGACATCGTTCCAGACGGCCTCGATTCGGAACCATTTGTCCCGGACCGGAAACAAACATGACTTCACAGCTGGCGGTGCAATTTAACCACTCCTTACCCTCGCCGAACCAGCCGTATGGGTAATCACTCTGACCATGGCAATTTTGTGTTTCCATATCAGCAAGGTTGGTCAGTTCAAAGGAGACATATGTGGCATGATGTGTGCTGGTGCGCCGTACTCGACGTAGGAGTCATAATTGGCTCTCAGTGTCTAAGCGAAGTCATTGGAGAGAGACTTCCGGTAGCAGAGACTGTGGTTGGGGTTTTGGGCTGAGACTGGGAATAGGAGGTATGAAAGGAGTTATAGGAATAAGGCTGGAATTATGATGATTGGGGCCAGGTTTCTTGTGAGGGAGGACGTGCCCCTTTTCTCCCTCGTGGCGGTTCAATCCTTCAGTCGTGGGGTGGTTCCACGTGGTCTTGTCTTACATGTACAGTGTTGTTACACCACATTATTAGCCTAAAGTCTTCTTCAATCATCCGCCTAAGTACAGCAGCAAGCAGCTAATCGTTGAGGTAACTGAGGTTGGATTCACGACATTGGCATAGAATCCCCCGTTCGCGGCCTCGCGTACCTTGGGGCTTCCAGCTTCTCTCCAGGGGCTATATGAGGGGGTCTTTCCTATTCCTGGGGACTATTCTTCCTGGAGCCGGCCTTCTAGAAACACCCTAATATTTGCTATCTTTCAGAAAGAATACTCACTCACGAGACAACTTTCACCTCGGAAGGTCTAACATCCAGCGTCACCGTATCGCATCTCGTGAGCGAGGCGTGATCTGTTTCCCATATCGCCCAATTTGGATTCCGTCAATCCATCCGAGAGCGATGAATTCTGTTCTGTTTCTATTGCCAGGTGCCACCATCAGCAGCGGTCTCCGATGACTAGGTACCTAGAACTAAGCGTATTGCCGATTTACTACTCACGGGGTTTTCACATCACCTTCGATACAGACCCAAGTCTGATTCAGATCGAGGAAGTACGTCGCATTGGGGTCTGTGGGGAACTGCAGGTTGACCGATAGGCGGAACTTAATATCAGTGTAGAGACTGTCGCCATGGGCAGGGTTGCAGTTTATCAACTCGGTACCGCCGCGGAAGGGGTTGTATGCATAAGGACTTTGTGCATGGCAATGTCTTGCTTGTGCTGTTGCAGGGTTGGCCAAGTCGAAGCCGACATGAGTCCAAGCAATTGCAAGGTGCGAAGGTGAGCTATACTCGACGTAGGATCCGTATCCGAGTGTCAGTGTCCACAAGAAGGTTGGAGACGGGGACGTTTCGACGCAGGTGTTTTTGCCGGCAACCAGAAGTGGAAGAAGGAGCACGAGATGCGGTAACATGGCGGAAAACATTGGTTGTGGGCTCTTGAACCCCTAAAGATACAAATGATAACGAAGCAACAAGATCTGCTTGTTAAAAACGAGACGGAAATTGGGCATCCCTCGATATATCTGTAATAGATGAGGTAAGCCCCCGGTTCCAAATTCAGGTAGACAGTACGTTTGTTGTACGCCGGGAGTAAATGAAATATGCCTTCGAGTTGACGCCGTGCTAGGGCGGATGATTAACAGTGATGTTCACCGTATACGGGGACTTGAAAGCCTATCTGCTAGCGTCGTAGAACGTGGTCAAATCGTATTTGTCCAAGTAGCAGAGAATAACTTTGGGGACTCATGATTCAGGGGGCTTTGGAGCGGTTGGTGTGAAGCAGCTTGCAATTAGTACGTCAAGATACAAACTACACCAAAACTTCAGGATTAATCAACCATCCACTTCAAGCAACACCCCAGCCCCCCGCTTGAAATCACAAGACTTTCCCAAAAGGCTGAAATTCTACAGTAATCGGGTCACATTCCCGCGTGAAGCTCTTAAGGACATCTCCCGGTTTCTTGTAGTCCGGGTTATAATATTCCGTCTCATTGCACGTCATGTCCAACGCAACTGTAGCCTGAGCCGTGAAGACTACCCTGCACCATCATCAGCAACCAGCAGCCCTAAACTCTCTTCGTCAGCATCAAGAGACACTCACGGCTTCCAATCAGAATAAACTCCCTCCTCGCAAACCCAGGATTCGAACAAGTCAAGCCGCGAGTGGTCCAGGAAGTGGAACCAAGTCGAGCCCCTCAGGCCAGCAGGGACGATGTCGGAGTCCTCGCAGGTGTTCCAGATATCACCGTCGTAGAAGTTGGGGGGCATCCCACCAAAGTCTGAGCAGCGAATTATCTCGTTCCGGGCTGGATTGGTCAGGAAGAACGTGATGTTTCTCCAGACGTCCCTGTGGGCATAGTTGGTTGCCTGCCAGTAGGCGTGGTAGCGGAGGTCCAGCGTCCAGGAGAAGTTGCTGGCGACGGAGGTTTGGAAACAGAAATCGCGGGGTGAATATGAGGATACTGAGCTCTCTGTCTGAGGGTTAGAGTAGATGCTGCGAGGGAGAAGAGAGCGAAGAGTGGGAGAAGTGTATGGGGAAGCATGATCTCGGGGGCTCTGGTATGACAAATAACTGGGCTTTGCAAAACACAAAGGTAGAAGGGCGGGATTTTGTCGAAAGAGGGTCTCCCCTTCATATGGCCATGGCCGGATCAATTTGAGGACGCAGAAATGCTTCGACCCCGATTATGCCGCATTAGCTTCAGCACGATCTCCAACCCCATAGGCCCACAGCCCACTGCAAGCTGGCGTCGTGAACCTCGACCAACACAAAAAAGGGGTAAGATCAACATACCCCATGATTAAAAAACTTCCCCATCATAGCATGCGGTGCGGTAGGCCCAAAAGATGCAAGCCATCAAGGTTGATAGCTCCAACAGGAGGCAAAAAGTGGGATAACCAGGAATCGAACCTGGGTCCTCTCGGTTTGTCGTCGCTGTTGGACAGGTCCACAACGAGAAGTACTGACCACTATACTATTATCCCGATGCTTTGATGTTGAGTCGACTGCCGTATTGTGCCCTGCAAGGGTCCGCCAAGTTCGAATTGCGCATTGGTCCAATACTAAACAAAAAAGGGGCCCGTGTGTTTGGAAATGCGGAAGGAGGGACCGACGACAACCTAAAAAGGGGTCAGCGAGATATTCTTTTCCGCTTCACGAAAGAAACATGCGCGAACACAGAAATTCCATGAGGATGCATGTCTGCGAATGATAGTCCTTGCCATGGCCAAGTCTAGAACCCCTTTGCAAGTTCAGTGGTCCTCCCAGCAGTGGTCCTCCCAGCAGTGATATGCAGGCCGCTAACCTCCGGCGGGAGCCGACAGCGCCTCCACTCTACGGCCGCAGTGCCGACATCCTCTGTTCCAATTACCCCTCGTGACATGAGCTCAGGCCATGGAGACTGCGGCGTTAGGGATGGAATCGTCACAGAATCGTCACAGAATCCCCTTACCCCTCTCGGGTGTTCTTCGCTTTGCCATATGTCGGACACGCGGGCTCTCGCCGCGCCGCGCTTTCGGATGAGGCCGCTAGAAGCCCAAAGAACCAACCAAACGGCCAATAGGGTGAGGTTTGTACACCGCTGTTGTTCCTCCCGGTTGCGTGGAGCAGTTGCATCTTCATCGTGCATTGCATTTCACCATCTGGCCTTGCTGGCTTTGCACTGGTGAAGATTTTCACCGAAGCCATGCCCAAAGGATTCAGATTCGCTGCGTGACTGCCGTAATTCGTGTGTTCATGGGAACGGGCCGGAGATTGGCGTTGCACATAATTTGGGACTATCCGATGGGTCTCTCCGAGTGGAAGAACGTTCTGGACTTGTTGAACGGAGTTTTCCGCCAGTTGCGCAAGCATCGCATCTTCTGTTGAGCCTTTGGGGGAGAGGCTGAGGCTTCATCCGTCAGAGCTTTGGTCTTCCGTTCAGTAGTTGGTCCTCAAATCGCAAATGACGCTGGCAGATCAATGTTGCTCATCCAGAATGTCGAATATTAAGGAGGCGGTCAAGCCTTGTGTGCCCTCTCGTCGTTTGCTCCTGGCTCCTTAACTCTTCATCCCAATCTCCGATTCATGTGATTCATGCTCTCGATTCCCCTATTTCTGTGTCAGATCGCATCGGTGATTTAAGGAAGCCTCCTATCCAGGGCCTCACCTCCTTGCTTCAATTCTCAACGAGCATCGTCCCCAGCGCCTTGAATCTTCCTCCACAATGGCCGACTTCTCAGCTCCCACAATGCACTCGTCTCCGAGCCTCAGTCTTCTGCACCACATGGTCGCATGGATCGTGAGCCTGTCCTTCTCGGCCCGTCCTCTCGTGTCGGACCAGTCATCCGGCACGATGGTTGCGAAGGAGGGAGCAGTAGGCCACCAGGAGGTCTCTGCTGAGCCTGTCTTCAACGAGAAGTTTGCTCTCACCGAGGTGTTTGCTTTCGGTGAGCCCGAGTCTGAGAAAACCCGCTCTTCTTCACTCAGCCCAGACCCCACGATAACATCTGAAAAAACTCCCATCAATGACGCTGAGGAAAACCCCATCAAAGACACAGAGCAGACAAGGCCACCCTCCCCCGAAGGCAACTACATCCGCATCCCCGACCTCTTCTCCTCCATCATGTCCACCAACGTGCTGATCAACCCGCAATACGCCAAGGTGAAACGCGAAGCCAACGCTCGCATCGCCAGAATGATGATGAAAGACGAGCGGTGGGCTGCCAAGAACGCCAAAGTTGATCTTGCTTTCCTGGCGGCAGCCTGGTGCCACACCTGCGACGAGGCGACGTTGAACTTGTCGATGGACTGGAACCATTGGGTGTTCCTGTTTGATGACCGTGCGCTTACTCTGCCGTTATGTATTGTGTGTGTGATCTTGGCTAACCCTAGGGCTATACAGAGTTCGACGAGGGGCACCTCATGACCGATGTGATGGCTGCGAAAGACGAGGTGAAGCAAACCTTGGCCGTGATGGACGGGTCGCTGCGACCTTCGCCCACCGAATGGCCTATTCGATACGTGATGCAGACTATCTCCGACGGAGTTAGGAAGGCAAGTTGTCCAGCTGTCCCTGATTGTTGAATATCGAACTGATGATGTGCAGAACTCTCCTCCGGGTAACAACCCCTCTGCAACACCATGCTGAAGTCCTTGGCTGACTCTCGACCCCAGAATTCCAGAAACACTGGATGTACATGCACCAGCTGTACTACGATGGCCTCCTTCAGCAGGTCCAGGACACCCGAGACGAGAGGCTGTGCTCGTACACCGTGCAAGAGTACCTGGATTTGCGAGTGTTGACAATCGGCGTATATCCTGCCATTGCGTTGACCGAGTACGCACCTCGCCCCTGTTCCTAGCCTCCCATGCATCTAACCAACCCAATACTCGTTAGATTCTCAGAAGGACTGACGTCTATCCCCGAGCACATTCTCCAACACCCGTCGCTGAAAGAGTGTATGCGTGTCAGCGCCGAACTCGTGGTCTTGTAAGTCAACCGCGACATCCTATCACGAATGCCTGGCGATGTACTGACTCTGCAACAATGAAGGGTCAACGATATCGCATCGTTCAAGAAGGACTTGGCAAGTAGAACCTTTTCGCTTCCTCTTCATATCCTGCCAATGAAAACGATAGGCAGAGCTAACCACCAGCTGCAGGCTCTAGACATGGACCTAAACATCATCAACCTCGCCAAGAACGGCCGCCAAGGCCTCTCCACCCAGCAGGCCATGGACGCGGTCGGGTTGATGATAGGCAACTGCTACCAGCGCTGGTACCGCGCCCTGGCAAATATGCCTGTATGGGGCGAGAAGATCGACCGCGAGGTGCTTCGCTTCGTCGGCGTCTGCCGGGACGTGGCGCTGGGAAATCTCCACTGGAGGTATGTCCATACTTGACCTTGTCCGTTCTAAAGCCCCGGACAGAGGCTAACAAGAGCAGTTTCCGGACCGGCCGGTACCTGGGAGGACCGCAGGGAGTCGAAGTGCGCGAGACACGGAAGTTGAGAATCCACAACCTGCGAAAGGAGTCGGCATTGGCGACAGTAGACCGGGAATGCCTCGAGATCGCTGCGATTTACACATAGGGGGGGCGGGTGCTGACGTGTTTTGGCGTGAAATCTGGCGTTTGTAACAGTACCTGAATCTTGTTCCGAAAACTCCGAGCCAGGTAGCGTTGTCCTTGTCAGATCTTAGTTCTAACTCCAAATCAGCGGGACTTTTGTTGCTGTTTAACCCATCTAGTACTGAATGCTGATTGGTGGCGGCGGCGGGTGGTCAGCACAATACTACTAAAGACAAATCGCAAAGGAATGCAATACCACCTCCAACCCTTGGTACAGTGCCATATTGGACCGTTGCGCGACCCGTGCATCGTCAAGGGTGGACATCATTGCAGGACACACGTGTCGGATATAGAGTGCGACGCGGAGTTTGGGTATGGGACGGGGTTCACGGATGCTTACACCCATTAGCCCCTTCAATCGGTTAGCTAGCTGGGTAGAAGAGTGGAAATCGTCGCCCGAAGTCCGATCGCCAAGAACTGTTGGCCGCATGTAAGACAAACGTTGCGCTGACCGCTGGCCATACCACCCATAGTGGCAGGATTACAGGATTGCAGGATCGCGTCCCACCCTGTTGGAAATGTTTGCCGAGTCTGGAATTGACAGGTGGTATATAACCACCAAACCGCACTGCAACGCCTCTCACCGTGCCTGTCCACCCTCGAATCCCAGCTTGTCTCCCCATGAGCGACGTCTTGAATCCCCCAACATGGAGATTCTCAACCTCAGCTAGCCCCAGTGGGCACTGGTAGCTTCTTCCTACCTCGTTGTGGTTCGAATCCTGCGATATCGACGCCGCGACAAGGTAACCCGCAGGTTTCCGACTCGAGAATCGATGGCCACCATGACGGTCGAAGAGGCGTTCGATATCCAAGCCGAGCTGAGCGAGCTGGAGCTTCCGTATTGCTTCAATACCGCGCCCCTCTTTGGCTTCTTCAAAGTCTGTTTGTTCGACCACCAACCCCGCCCCCAATCTCTTGGTACTAACTTGTCCTTTCGCAGACCTACGGCATTCCAACCATCTCGGAGCTCCTCGTCAAAAACAGGCCAGCTTTCCAAGCCCGAGAACGCCTCCAAACGCTCCGCCGACACAGGCACAATCATGTCAGAGACAACAACACGCCCAAACTCCGAGCGCAGAGTGCAAGCCTTGGCGCGCATGAACTATATGCACGGTCTGGACCGCAAGGCCGGGCGCATCAAGAACGACGACATGCTTTACACCCTGGGTCTGCTCGTGACCGAGCCCATCAAGTGGCTCGAGCGCTTCGACTGGCGAACTTTGATAGACGCAGAGGTGTGCGCGCTGGGTGTGTACTGGAGGGACGTGGGCGAGGACATGGACATCGCGTTTGACGCGCTACGGCCATATCTGAAGGACAAGCCTGATGACCGGCTGTCGTGGCCTCAGGCGATCATGCAGTGGTCCGAGGACTATGAGCGGGAAACAATGGTTCCGGCCCAGTCGAATAAAGAGCTGGGGAAGCATACCTTGGACATTTTACTGTTTGGGACACCGCTTTTGATACTTGGGGTTTTTGAATAACGTCGTGAGCGTGGTGATGGGGACGAGGCTGAGGAATGCCCTGATGTCAGTCTCCCCGTGCCTTCCTTCGCCGTTGAAGCTAACCCCCCACAGTATCGATGAAGCACCCCAGCATTACTTCACGCTGCTTGGCGCTTTCTTTGCCACCCGCAGCTGGATTGTACGACATCTCCTACCCCCAAGGCCGGAATTTCTGAGAAAGCGGTTCGTCACGGCGGACGAGGATCCGGACCCGGAGACGGGAAAGTACCACGTTCTGCATTGGAACGACGTCCCTTGGTATGTCAAGCCGACGTTCTGGAACAGGCAGAGCCCTGGGGCCCTGTTGACGCGCCTGACTGGCGGCGTTGTTCCTGGCGATCCGGCCTATCTTCCCGGAGGATATCTGGCCTCGGAGCTCGGCCCAGAAAACTTCCGCGGCAAAGGCGACGCCGAGATGGAGAAAGCAAGGGCAGAGCTACGAGAAAAGACACGGAGAAGAATAGCGGCAGGGGGATGTCCGATGTCGTTTCATGAGAACTGTGATAGATGGGGTCGGATCGGACTGATAGAAGAAAAACGAAAGCTAGAGACTTGCCAAGCAAGCTCTAACTTAGCCTGCCTAAATCACAAACACCGCCCGCTTCATGATCTCAGGCCTTCCCACAGCAGCAAGACCCCCTCAACAGTCCCAGCACATGCCCTTTGTAGCCACAACTCTATCGTGGCGTCGAACCGCAAGCGCAATACGCGCCCTTCAGTTGCCATGAGTGAGCACGATAACAGGCTCAGATGGGTTATCCAGAAACTCATCCCAGGTGGTAATGGTGCGGACATCTTCCTCGATTGGCTGGTGTCTTGAGATCTCTTTGTGCGCGCAGTCGTGCTTGTAATACCATTCGTGATCCCACGATGCAGATGACTTCCCAAGCGCATCCAAGATGTTGACATCGGCGATCCATTGGCCCCTGATATGCACGGACGCAACTGCTTCGTACAAATGGGCCTCGCTCGTTCGGTGGCTTTGATCCCTCTGATCAACTTCCACAGCAACGTGCCAGTCCGTGAACGATATGCTCAGACTCGTCCCTTCAAACCAGTCTCGACTGTCTGTTGTCTGAGACGAATCTGGGCACACGAAATTTCCTTTTTTTGTACCTCGCCCACGTGACTCTGCTTACCCGGCTCAGGCCCGGCTCAGTCTTTGCTCAGGATTTGCTCAGGCTTGCTCACCTTTGCTCAGGCTAAGTACCATTTTCGGCACGCTGCGCCGCAGCATGCTGAATTGCTTCAGTTCTAGCCGAGTGGGCCCAGAATTGGTCCAATTCAGCAGATGCCATTATCGAGCGGGCTGAAAGGAGAGGTCTTACAGGTGACCGCTCCAAGATCAGCCCTCATACGGTTTGCAGGAATCTGAGGCCTAAAAGCAAAAAACATCATTCACAAGTACGTAAAGTGTGGTATTGTGACAAGCCTGTAGGCCGCTAGTTGGGCCGGCACGGTCCGAAGGATTCCCCGCGCCACATACTGTGCGAGAGACAGTGCCACACTAAGCCCTCACACTATGTACACCAATTGGAAGGTGTTTGGTGGCCCACCTTGGTGGTCAACACCAAGCGACAACCGAAACACTGCTTGGTAAGAGTTACGACGCGCACTACCAAGCGGAAACCACCAAGCGGAAACCACCAAGCAAAGTACGGGAATACCTGTCGGAAGCACTGCACTCTGGATTCTGTGGAAGACGCAGATCCTCATCCGCGGCGCCTGTCTGACCACGCCACCTCGGAGATCGGCGCCTCAGGCCCCAGTTCCGCTTGTTCGCCTTGGCACGACCATTGCATTTGAGAAACGGACACTCTCTAGCCATTGCGTGACGCGACAGCCGACAAGCCAAGTTCTGGTCCCGGAGTCACTCCATGTCATCTAACCGGGCCACGCCCTCGTCGAGACTACCAAACCTGTCTTCGCCATCTCCTTCTCGGTTTAGCAGCTTTTCCTGGACGATGCGACATAACTTGGTAATAGCCCTGCGTACGCTACATGGTGCTGCTGGCGTATCCCTACCTTTGAGATATTCGCGATGATGCTGATGACCTCAGTAGCAAAACGAAGAAGCGTCACGCGGAGCTTCGGGGTCTTGAGGTCATGAAGGACAGCTGCTTCCGACTAATGTCTATCTCCTTGAGGGAGATGCGGCCGAGCTGGTGGAGGCAATGCGCGGTCGGCCACCGCGGGAACTATAAGGCCGTAATTACAAAACCCGGCAAATTAGTGGGCTTTTTTTCTCCCAGGCCTACTTCTAGGCAGATTGGGCACTTTCATCGGGAGCGCCTCCCGCAGGAAGGGGGATTTGATACAATGTTCGGAAGATTTGTCTCGTTTTCTCATTCAGGGATACTGCAGATCGATCAACTCGCACGACATGTTGTACATCGAAGAAAGCAAGGCGCGTACATACACCCAATAGACTGTTCACCTTCATTGAGTAGAGTCTATGTAAGGTTGCTAGCTACCGAGATTGGAGGTCGGCGCCTAATAGGTAGTGTGCGATATTGACCCCAATAAATCCATCCGAAGAATAAGTGTCTCGTTTTAATCTCATACAAACACCAAACGAATTGCCTCTGGGTTGCCCAACGCCCCAACGCGCCTAACAGTAGACGATACCGCAGGTCACGGCGCACGGAAGCTGCGGGAAAGGAGGAGATACACAGGTCTCGATACATTTGTCGTACAGGTATTCATGCGCGCAACCGCGCTTGGCGAGGTGCTCGAGAACTGCGTGTGTTTAAAGGTTAACTGGACTGTTGGAAGTGGTGCTCCATAGAGCGCAATCACATACCATGATCAGTTAGGACGCTTCCCTCGAGACCAGAATTCGCGGCCGGGGCGGCATAGGTGCCGATGAGGAGAGTGAGAAGGGTGGCTGAGATGGTGAAACGCATGTTGACGGGTGTTGGTTGGCGTTTCTATGGTCTATTTTATGAGCTTGAAGAGTGATATGAATGTCCTGTGAGCTTGAAGAGTAAAGATGAAACTAATTAAAATGAAATGAATATGGTCTTAGGGCTTTATTTATACATGTCTGAAGCCGGGAAAAGCCAGTGTCTCCTAAATGCTAACTTTTACGTCACTTACCTCTACCAGATCATCGATGACTACAGAAACAGTAAGTACTGTCAATATGAGGCCTCCTACCATGCTGTGAGGGACACCTTGTGCTGAGTTTCTTCATAAGATCAACCGGGGACTCCGATTGGAGTTGGAGCTGATCGAATTCCACGCAGCACGATCGAGAGAATTGACGGAATTCAATAGAGAAGTTCGTAGCGGTGCCGCTTTTCGTGTCACCCGGAGTGGAACTTGAATAAGTCGGGGACCCAAAAAAAAATCCACCACTCGCGTCATTATGACCTAATTAGGCCTAGCGATCAGCAGCCTCTATAAAATAATACCGCGTCGCGATCCCACAACCCCCATCAACATCACCATTTCTTCCTCCTTCAATCCAAGCCATCGTGGAAAAAACATGGTTTGAAGCGCTATTTCAACTGTTCTGGAAGTCCAGATACTCTTTTAATCAAAAAATGTTAGCGAGAGCCGACATTGTACTGTATTTTATTACTTGTGGTCTTTTGTGGTAAGCGTCGTGGTGTTTTGGGGATATTGGATTTATTGTAGCGATTAGTGGATAAACTGCATTGTCTTTTTTTGTCCCCGACTTGATAGGTAGGCTGTACGGGCCTCCTATTATATTTCTGAAGTTACACTAAGTATTTGAGCTCCAAGATCGTCTGTCGCCACCTAATATCCTAAACGATCAATACTCATGCTCATTGGGCGAGCGGTTCTTTTAAGTGGGTGGGTTGATATCCACCAGCTTATTCAAGGGAGGATTACATGTAAGCCAGCTGATAATCTCGATGCAGTCAGACGAACTTAACGCCCGCCATTCCTGTTTGATCCCGGAGCCTGCCGCAGCTCGAGCTTGATGTGGATGTCCCATCCCCCAGAAAACAGCGGCATTAGTCAGTAACACTGTCGATCGCTCCAAATATGGCTAGACCAGTCAGGTTCGAACTAAATCGAACCCAAGCCAATGGAACGGCACAAGGGTATAGTCAGCGGTTGCCGACAGCTTCCATCCTCGCTCCACAAACCACTCACCGTATTTCCTCTGGATATCATTGAGCACGAAACCGATCTTACCACCACTAGCAAGCTTGGCAAGCGGATAGATGGTGGTGGAATGCCAGAATGATCCAGGGACGTGACGCAGGCGCCGCCATGATCGAAACGCCCAAAAGAAGACAAGAGCTAAGAAGCATCTCCTCGTAAGCCTTACGCTCGGTCGGGCACACAACCGGCCGGTTTTGCTGGCATTTACGGATTTTGTTCTTCTCAAGCCTTTGCCATTTGCTATAAGCTAGATTTCGCTAGTACCTAAGCCGTTGACGTACCTTCTCTGGGGTATTCTCGCTATTGATCTGGAGGGAGAGCCTCTTAATTAAGCGCTTTAGACGAAAATGATATTAGCCAGCTAGAAGACAGTCTCCCCGAATTAATCCCGGGTTAAGGTTTAGGAATATTCAAGGGCGCGAATGTTTCATATTGTCTGGTATCGACCATAATTCTACCCTGAACGTGCCGTTGTCTCTATGCATCTGGCCCCCAGAGATCTGGGCGTGTTCTAGTTTCCTCCTTTTCTTCTCCCTCAAGGCATTCCTAGCCTCCTAAGTAACACAACTAGGTTAATGAGAACTAGACACTGCTCTATCGCAAATCAAACGTCTTCCCTTCTTCGCCAATGATGAGATTCTCATTCATAGATCCTCCCACGTAATATCCCCCAACAAATAAATATCCATCATCAGCCGGGCGAAGCACGAAGGGGACTCGACCCCCGTTGAAGCCACCACGACATCCAGTCGTTTGCATCGTCAGGGGCTCAATTCCAATTTATCCGTCGCTGAGAACGAAGAAAATATGTATAGAGCCGGCATTATGCCACCTGGAATAACCCTCGTACCAGTTCGCGCTGGGATAGAAGTACGCTAGCTCTCGAGAGACAAAGTCAGCAGTCGGCTCATCGAACTTTTCCTTCATAATCTCAAATAGCCCTGTCCGCTTTTTTATATATTCAGGATCATTTGTCATGCCCGATTTCCAATCTGTCGAGATAAACGCATCGACCGAGTTTCTGTTTAGACGCCGGTGGTTCCGCCACGCCTGGGTGGTACCGAAGGTCGCCGGCGCCCGCCATATACTTTTTATGCGTGCCAGACTGCGCCATCGACACCTACATCATGGATCTGGTCCTGTGTTGGCAGAGAAATGAGATCGAAAACGGAGTTGACGATATTCAGTGGTTGATCAAGTCCCTAAACACTCTTCCAGTGGACCTTGACGAGCTTTATAAGCACATTTTCAAGTCATTGCCCACTCCGATTCGCCAAAGAGCGTACCGCACGCTAGCCATGACGGATGCAGCGACACGGCACAAGCTGGGAATCACGCCAACCGGGTACTCCTTCTTTACCGATGATGAATTAGACCCCGAGCGTATAATGCAAAAGCCGTTCCTCAAAGCTATGAATGGCGAGTTCTCGCCCACACAACGAGCCTAACTCGGCCACAAGCTTCTTCGAGGGTGGTGCGGCGGATTCCTTGAGACTACCAAAACGAGAATCGACCACTTTGGCGAAGGCGAGATTATCCAATACAGCCACCGCTCTATCCCGGAATTCTTGGTTTTGTCCGATGTGAGGGACGAAATGGCTTCGTACCTCGCTGGTTTCGATGCACTGGATGCCGTCTCCCAGTTGCTTTTGGCCGATATCTGTCTCTCTAGAGGCCGTTGCTACGGTGCCTCTTTCATCAAAGCCCTAATAGCTGCTCGACACCAGGCTGGGCTGGAGAGAGCGCCCTATCAGTTTCTCAAAGGCCTGGAGCTGGCCGTTCGCCCGGTCGATCAGCCAGCCCCGAAAGCCTATGACACGGACTCAGTGGCTCTGGAATATGCTGTCCAGTTGGATTATTCCACTTCAGGGTGGTTGGTGGTCACGCAGGCGGTTTCGTGTTCGGGGCAGCACAGGTCTGTGGTAAGGCAGGAACTTCTCCGTCCCATTTACTCCTGTTTGCAGATCAGAGGCCACGGCTATCCCTTGTGGAAACTGAGAAACGACCCCAGCGCCACCAAAGGCGCCACCCAGATGATTCTTCTCGCTTATTTGATCTTCCAGCTGCAATTGAGAGTGCCGGATTTTAACCTTTCGCACATGACTGTTTTGGAACTGCTGTTGGAAACAGGACTCCTTGACATCACAACAACGTTGGGCCTCATCAAGTTCTCTCACTCCCAATTTACTCTGGCACCCACTTCTACGGGAAGATTGTCCGTCTGGCAGCACTTTCTAGTTGGAGGGTGCGTGTTCCGTTCCCTTTATGCTCGGTTCATTGTGGCGCCGAAATTCGTGTTGAGACGCAACGCCGCGTTTTGCGATACTGTGATCCTGTTTTTGAAACACGGTGCACCCCAAAATTTCTCGGCAAAGGGCGATTCCAAGACCATCACATTTTGGTTTGGAGGTGGCAGAGGTGGAGATGGACGAACCAAGAGTTTCACGCTGCTATTTCAGGGTCAAGGCCGGAAGCCCCGGGACCCAAATATTTATCTCCACCGCCGCCGCGACTATCCATCACTGAGCACGTGGATCGAGGATTTGGACCTCAAACCGAAGAGGAAGAAGGAAATACTACTCTTCCTCTACAAAAACCAACAGTCACGACTGTTTAGCTTTGTGGCTGGTAAGATTTCCGTGCAAGTTATTTTCTGGATTCAGCTAACAGTCTACCTACCTTGCAGCGTTGGCGATTCTCATTTTACTGGTGGCCGTGATTTGGCAGCCCTGACACACTCACGTCATTAGCACGTCGATATTTCTGTACGTGCCTCATCACAGTGATAAAAACTGTCCTTGACGTTGACGCTCCAGTCCAGATCATTTAAACATTGACGCTTTACTAACTAGGTAGGTAGCTCTAGGTTGTGATCCACCACATGCTGACCGACTACCTGACAGCCGCACCATGCGACTGGAGCCGGGCTCATCTTTCCTGCCGGTCGGATCCGCCGTTTCCTGCGCCGAGGCAGGTTCGGCAACATGTTCCGAATCGGCAAAACGGCACCTGTGTATCTCGCCGCCGTACTCGAGTACCTCCTCGCTGAGATGATGGAGCTTGCTGGAAATGCTGCACGCGATGACAAGAAACCACGCATTCCGCCGCAGCACATATTCCTGGCAGTCAACAAAGACGTCGAGCTGGAGCAGCTCTCTGCTTCGGATTGAGTTTCCTGACGGTACCTTGTGTGACAGGCCGGGAGAGGATCCAGGAAGATCGGGAGAGAGTGTAATCCAGCCGAGAGCATTATAAGGAACGGGCTGTAGTAACATTACGTGTGACAATGCCCATACTGCTAGACGCTTCGATTGCATTGCAACAGGGCTTGAATGGATTGGGATGCACCTCCCTTGTATTGTAATAGGCTGGGAGAGAATGCAGGAAGACCTCTCGCGGGTATGACACAGCCCAGAATACTGAGACTCACGGGCTGGATGAACAGTACGTGTGGCATTACTCAGGCTGTTGGACGCCTTGATCGCACGGCAATAGGCCTTCAAAGCATCGAGATATGCCTTGGCTGTATTGGAAGATGCTGTGGCAGAGTGCAGGAAGACCGCTCGAGAATGCAGGACAGCGTATAACACCGAAACGCACCGGGTGTGTCGACGATATATACGCCTTTCTTGGATTGTTAGAGGCATTGGTTACACTGGAAGAGACTGTCGGGGAATGCAGAAACGCCTCTTAAAAACACGGAAAAGCATACAAAACTTATATACAGAGCTTGCCTTGATAGTGAGAGAGTGCTATTCCTGCCCCGGTCGCTGCTCCCACCTAATCTTCCGGCACACTCCCTCTTTCTCACCCACCGCCTTGTCATCAACAGTTGCGACCAGAGCCTCTACTACAGGCTGAGAAGGCCAGTCGTGCGCTCCTTTCATCCCGCTGATGTTTAGTTCGACCAGGGCTTCGCCATCGTCACATATGCGTCCCGGTCCTCTTTGAAGCGGATAAATATCCGCGTGGCGTCCCGCTCAACCATGCCCACCGCAGCATTGGAGTGAGAGGCTACCACCGCGCTGTTGATTCTTTTATGAGGGACATGGCAGCCATCGCGTACTCGTCCTCGTCAGCCCAGCGGTAACTGTGAAGGGAATCTTTGCAGCCTCTGCCATGGCAACCTCGAATTTGTCGCGCTTACCGCGGTTGCCACCTTTCCCGCGTTTACCTTTCACTCTCTTCGATCTCTTGTGCTTCGGGTGGGACAGCGCATCGTGGGTTAATTGGCCAGCGTCGTCATCTGTCGCGGCGTCCTGTCGGTCGAGCAAGCTGAACCGGTTGTTGCGCAGCAGTTTGTCGACGTCCTCCTTGCGTCTAGCCCGATACTCATCGCCTCCGGATTTCATCTCTCTCCCGCGGTTAAGTATTCGATACGCCTCGGTCAGTGTGTCGATAAAAGACTTGTGTCCTTTGTTGCTCTTCTTAACACGCTCGTCTGCGATGTGGGCCATAAGCTGGAAAAAATTGTACACCTCCGTTCTAGCCTGAGAGGAGTCGGTCTGGGCAGAGAAGAACGGTTGCCGGAGTCGTGCCGGGAGAAGTGAATTTGCAAGATGGGCTGCGATATATTGCCATCCACCACTGTACGGCATTGATATAATAATGTGTTGGCAGGATGATGCCGGAGTACCTACCCCTGACGCACAAACAATGGAATTTGCCATGCAAACCTCGCCAATTCCGCCTTCCGTTGCCGTCCTTGAAGCGTCCGGCCCATCAATGTGGTCAAGCTGCGTCTCGTGAATCAGCGGAGAAGGGCTGCAGAGAAGCAGGTGAAACTTACAGATCGACCCATCGGATCTCTTAGTCGGCCATCGCCTTGTCTGCCACCTTGTCCTGTTTGTCGTCCCTCATGCGCTTACCGAATGTGATGTACGCGGTCGTTTTGTGGTCATCATCGAGCTGCCTGACGAGAGGGATAATCCGATGTTCCTCGGATAATGCTCGAAAATAGGCTTCGAGCCTCTCGAAAAAGATGGAACTTGCGACCTGTGCGTTTTTTGTTGCTGTAATATATGCATGAAGCTTCTCGTCGCGGATGATAGTTTTGTATTGGTCAAACACACCCGCTGACCACTCTTCCTACATTAAGATACGCTAGGAGGTACGTTAGCTTGCCGGGCCAGAAAACAATTCCTGCCTAATTTTCGTGTTTTCTTCAGATTATTTACATATCGTGCTATCTCTTAAAAACTCTTAATTATAATGGTTTCCTTAGAAATTCGAGAAAATTAAAAACTTTCCACATCTAGACATATCTGCCTGCTGGTTTCCCTGTTTAAACGATTCTTACCTGTACCTTTCACTGCCTCCAGCCACTTCTCTGACATTTTGAAATATTGCCTACACTTTTTGCAATCTCCCCTCCTTTCCTAAAATCTCTTCCGATGTTTATTATTTATACCTCCGCAAATATCCCTTGCTTGCACTTTTGCTAATATCACTTCTCTACATTTTTGCCAACCGCTGTGCATTCCCTGAGTGTTTTTAACATTGCTGGCTGAACATTACGCACTTGCCTGTCATAACATACCGGGCATGAAATGAATACCTCTGACAATTACATTTTCCCTCTTCAAATATGTTTAGACTTTGCGGGATGTCATTCACTACCGAGAAGCAGACTTGGGAAGTTGCGCTACAACGCTCTATCTCTGCTATATGATAGGCTCTAAGATGCATAGTTTGCAGAAGGAGCGAGGGAGGACAACACAGCCTCAGCTGAAATTCGCCGGCATTGCTCACGGCATAGATCCGGTCTCTCATTCCCGCTATTTTCATTCTCTTGCGCAACTTGCCAGATGGCAGGCAGTCCCAATGATTGATATTGAGCGTGGCGGGCCTTGCGCATCTGTGTCTGCTCCCGGAACGCCTTTACTCTGGCGTCCATCCGAGCCTCGTAACCGTCATACTTGTGCTCGTTCGTGTCGGTATCCGGAAAAGCCAGTATCAGGCAGACCCTTGCGTCATTCCTTTTCCGACTACCTGGCTTCTGCCATTTGGCGGCTCGTACGCCTCCACTTCTTAACGAAGTGTGGGTCTGGGACTAGCCTGCAATTGATGTGGGCGTCGAACCCCAAGGCGTGCCAGGCGGTCGCATCAATCTCGGCTTGACCATGTTCGTCGACCCCGGACCTTCTAGCTTCTTTAACTTGCCCTCGCTTGTGCGCAACACATTGAGAAGCTGTCCTGTGACAAGGAGTTAGTTGATGCACAGTCTTGCTCCATCCCCGCAGCAGATCTCACTGAGTTTAGGCTGTTTCGGCCCGGATATCGCTGTCTGATACCCACCCCTATCAGGGTTCCAGCCTGCCACGCCGTAGGATAGCAAGACGGACCTCCGTCGAGCGTTGCTGTCTTCTGACGGGGGGTGAGCATCAATCTCGGAGGGAAACATCTCCAGCCGGTTGGATTAAGGTTTCTTCTTTGAGGAGTAACACGCCCGGGGAGGCAGGGTCGCTGTGGGTGCCAACACTTTGCTTCCGGCCTGGGCTTTTAGGAATTGCGGTAGCAACAAAGGTAACTGGTAGACGAACTTGAAGGGCAACGAGGACAAAGTCTGGTCTATATCTGCCCCAGATCCTTGGCGGCGGTCTGTCTCGTCTAGCCCCATGCCACCGGGAGAGCTGCTGCCTTCTGCATTGCTATTTCCTGTAGCTTGGCCCACCTCGCCCATTTCCTTAGGCTTGCCGTGGGAACTGTTGATCCATTGTTGGACCCGCGCCGGCAAAACTGATCGATATCAACATTGACGATATCTGTCCTTTTTCTCAACTCGATCTTGTTTCGTGGTGGAAGATTGCTGTTACGCCAGTCGTCATCAAATGGGGCGCCATCCCAGAGCGGCCCCACGTCGTCCTCCCCGAAGATGTACTGCTTCCACCCAATCTGCTGGTATATGTCGAAAGCGGCCGGTGACACTTAATTGGGATCGTCCTTTTTCCTTGCCTTTGAAATTGCCCCACAGTCGTAGTTGACCGCAAGCATTGCCAGCCAATCTTCCGGGGAGGGCAGGGTGGGGAGCTTAAGCTGCGTCCCGTCGTCCTTTGGATCCGACCAGGTTCTACCAGCAGCCATGTGCGCAAGGATTTTTTCCCTTTTTTCGACGGTACACTACTTCCGAAACTAGATGTAGACACAGTGCCTTGACCGTCCAATCACTTTGCCCTTGTTGTTGACAAACGGAGATCGCAATCGCGGACCGGTTGGCGTGTCCGTTTTGACGATTTGGTGGTAGTGCACGTCGCGAACGGCTGCACGGGTCGCAGATGACATCCAGTTTGCAAAGACCCTGTGATTGCGTTTGTGTCATAAACTGTGTGTTATGAGCTGTGTTTGCGTTTTCGTTACAACCTTACAACCTGTCATATGAAGCAAACATTCCCTTCCCCGAGTCCTCACACCCATATTCCGTGTTCAAACATTATCACATGAAGACAAAACAGTCACATTGTAATATGTATCAAGCTATTCCACTGTCAAGAACGCCAAGCGAACGCAAGACACCAGCCAATCAGATAAAAGGGACGTGTTACCCAAGCGCTCGACCTGGTTTTCGGGCATCGACGCTTAGCCCCGCATGCCCAAGCCGCCTGCATGCAGGTGCTTCAATCTTGCAGACTGCGCCACCGCCCTCTCTTTCAGCTTCTCGCTGCTCCCCGAAGCCGGGCCGGGGTCTGTCAACTTCACCCAAACTCGCGATAGTGCCCGCAAGACAAATGCCTCAAATAGAGGGCGCCGCTCCAAAACGACATGTCTGCATCGTCGGCGCGGGGGTATCAGGGCTTCGCTGCGCTGATGTCCTCCTGTCACATGGTTTCAAAGTCACGATCCTCGAGGCGCGCGATAGGATAGGCGGGAGGGTAGCGTCCCTTTTCCTCCTCTCGAAGAGTCAAATGCCTGACCTCTGCTAACATTCAAACGCAGATATGCCAGTCCGATGACCTCGGCTACACAGCTGACATCGGGCCCAACTGGATCCATGCCTGGACGGACTCCGACGAGCCCCATCCCGTGTACAAACTGGCCACTGACACAAATACCCCGCTGCACCACTGGAACAACAAGCAGCTCATCTTCAACCCGGCGGGGGAGCCCCTCCCGGCTGAGCAGACGGAGCGGTTGTCGACCTTGCTGTGGGAGATTATCGACGAGGCTTTCAAGTTCAGCGAGAAGGCGCGCGATGAGGATGACGGGAAGGGGATTCCGAGCCAGGATTCTCTGCAGGACTTCATACGACGCCGCGCAGAGGAGGTTGTGGCTGATGAGGTGGAGCGCAAGCTCTTGGTGCAAATGAGTGAGGTGTTTGGTGCGTATGTGGGCGAGCCTGTGTGGAAGCAGAGTCTGAGATTTGCATGGATGGAGGAATGCTGTGGCGGAGGTGTGTGCTCCCTGACCCCTGACTTCATTGGAGTCGATAAGACTGACGCGGGCGGACAGACGAGATGTTTGTCGAGTCAACCTTCTCCTCGATCCTTCAGCGCGCCGCGAAGCCAGCACTAGACGGTGCGAGTATCCGTCTCGGCACGCTCGTGACGAGTGTCGAAACGCCCGAAGGAAGATCAACTGGACGCCCTGTAGTCATCACAACCTCGGCCGGCGAGACGCTATCCTTCGACGAAGTCGTCATGACCAGCCCTCTCGGTTGGCTAAAACGCCACCAGGATGTATTTTCTCCTCCACTTCCTCGGCGACTGACGGCAGCAATCAACGGCATCTCGCTCTCCCAGCTCGAAAAGGTCTTTATCACCTTCCCTCGCGTCTTCTGGAACGAAGATCCGGCAGCAGATACCTTCCCCTGCTACAGTAACTGGCTCACCCCTGGGTACGCTACTGAAACCAACCCACAGGGCTGGCCCCAGGAGATCTGGGATCTGTCGACTTTCCGCGAGCCGAATAACCACCCGACCATCCTTTTCTACCTCTACGGCGACTGCTCGCGTCACATCGTGAACATGATCCATGGGAAATCAAAAGTGGAAAAGACCCGTCTCCTAGATGAGTTCTTCCGCCCTTATTACTCCCGCCTTCCAGGATTCAACCCCGATGATACTGATTGTAAGCCGAAAGCGATCCTCGCGACCGAGTGGCTGAAGGACGGGCTGAGCGGATTCGGGAGTTATTGCAACTTTCAAATTGGCATAGAGGAGGCGGACAAGGATGTGTTGGCGATCAGGGAGGGTTGTCCGGATCGCAGGTTATGGTTCTGTGGCGAGCACGCTGCTCCGTTTGAGGAGTGTGGTACAGTGGCCGGTGCATACTTGAGTGGCGAGTCAATTGGGAAGAAGATTGCAGCTGTCTATGGAACCGAGGTGGCTGGTCCGGCGAAGGACGGAGACTAGGAACCCAAGATTAGCAGTATACGGAAAAGGTTACACACATATGTGCTTACACCACAACTCAAGGAACATACCGGCCGTCAAACTTTAGTCACACCTAAACTCTATACTCCCATCAAACTCCTCGCCAGGCGGGATCCTCTGTAGCTGTCGCGCAAGGACCAGAGCCTCCCTACCAGTCATCGTTTTGGTAATCCCTCCCTCCGTCCATACCGGAGCTGCTTCAAGGCAAGTTCCGCCGTTGAGGCTTCGCTCTCCTTTCTTCTAGATTACTCGTATGTCGCCGGCTCCGCCTCTTTCTCAAGCTCCGAGTCCTCTCTCGTCGTCATGCGGCCAATCTCCAGACTGTGGTTGCGAGAAACAAGTCATTCGAAGAACGGGCCGGCATTGGGAACTACCAACGTCGTCAACTGTTATTTGTCCCAAAACGGCAAGTTTCAATTGGCATTATGGCGCATGCTTCCTCTATTTCCGTATCTTAGAGACAACGCCTCACACGACACGGGACATGAGGGTTTTTACCCTGCGATGCTCCATCCCAATGGCTTGCGGTCCACTGCCGTAGGGCTAGACGGTCAGAAATGGCAGGCTAATATCAAGTCCCGCCGAACACATGTTCGCCGCGCCGGATTCCGAACCGATTAGCAAGCGCGCCAATTGGGCGGTATTCTGTCGGTGCGGGGACCCCAGGAAATACCTTACACCAGGTGCTCTCCCACGGAACGGGATCTCCGGCAATTTGGTGGTTTGTCTACGCGACCCGGACCGCTGTCAGTCATTTTGCCTAGTACCGGCATGGTAGCATTATCAGTCAACGCCAATGGCAAGATATCCACAGTCCAGCTCACACCAGAGACACATAAATACAATGGCTGGACCTATTCTGGACAGGAAGCCGCCTTAGCGGACCAGATCAGCAGTGCAAGTACCCCTGAATCAAGATGAAGGCCTCCATCCTCCTCTCCCTCCTCGCTGCTGCCGGCGTGCAGTCAGCCACAGTCCCAGCCCCCATGGACATCGTCCCCCGTCAGGCAACAACCGCTTCCCTTTGCGACTTGTACGCCTACTGGTCGGGCTTCGGCTACGAGCTGCTCAACAACCTCTGGGGCAAAGACGCAGCAACCTCCGGCCAGCAGTGCACGTACCTCGATGGCGCCTCCACCGCCGGCATCAAGTGGCGCACGACGTGGAAGTGGGAGGGAGGCCAAAACAACGTCAAGAGCTACCCCTATGTTGGCCGCATTGTGGCCAAGGGCACCAAGATCAGCGCTGTCAAGAAGATGCCAACCTCAGTGACGTGGCAGTACGATAATGAGAATATTCGTGCGAATGTGGCCTATGATGTGTTCACGGCCGAGGATCCGAACCATGTGAACAGCAGTGGGGATTATGAGCTCATGGTTTGGTAAGTTGAACATCGAAGAAAGGAGTTAAGGCCGATTAAAAAGCTAACATTTGTGTCGTAGGCTGGCTAGATTCGGAAACGTCTACCCCATCGGCCAAGTCGCTGCCACAGTCACGCTGGCTGGCAAGACCTGGGACCTGTGGACTGGATATAACGGAGCCATGCGAGTGTACAGCTTCGTCCCGCCCTCCGGCACGATCAAGAACTTTAGCGCAGATCTCAAGGAGTTTTACAACTACCTGGAGAAGAACCATCAGTTCCCTGCCAGCAAGCAGAACATCATTGGTGAGTCTTACCACAATGCTGAACCTGGAAATGAATGTGTGAAGCTGACATGTGCACGCAGTCTACCAAATTGGCACTGAGGCTTTCACCGGAGGACCTGCGACGTTTACGTGCTCGGCGTTCTCGGCTGAAGTTGTCTTGTAATTGCACAGATGTGACGAGGGGCTTTGTTTCTCCAAACGATGTTTTTGTTGTCGATATTGCCAGCCCCCTTTCTCAGTGCCCCAGTGATTGTACTGTATGCGTACAGTGCCTGGCACACCAACCAATGTCGTGCTGAGTCCGCACCTGAAGTAACGACCTGCAGGGTCTCCACCCTATTGATAGGTAGGTACGATAGCTTCAGATAACAGCTTTGATTTCGTTGGCGGCTCGGGAAGCCTCCCGCAACAACATTGCCCAAACCCCGGGCAGCTGTGCGCCGGCTTTTCCCCCGGTTGGGCTCGGGATTCGCTTTGTTTTCGGCCTCTGGTTGGGCAGAGCCAAGCCCATGCACCTCTCCCAATGGTTCTAATTTGTTTACTCTGCGGGGGCATACGAGTGGCGTGCATGCCATGAGGCCTACAGCATCGCGGTCCAGGCGATTGGTCTTGATTGGGTTGAGGATTGGAGAGGGGGCGTCATGGTGATACGATGAGGCCTACCACTAATTTCGAAGCAGATCTCCCACATCCGAGAACCTCGTCCGCGCGTTGGCCAGCGCCATTGCGGTTTGACGTCAGCGTGGTTGGGACGCTGCAACACAGACGATATAACCAGAGCATGACCTGGGAACATACCGGCATCATTCTGTTTACTCCTGTCATGTCTTCTTTTTCCTGCTCGACGCTCCTTCCAGCTCAGCACTCCACGTTTGCTCCAGATCACCACGGTCCCCGTCAGGAGAAAATGCCACCCGCCGAGTGCGTCGTCTGCCTCGAGCCCAAGGCGGCATCCGGCTTCCCCACAGCACCACTGACAAACACATGCGACCATGTCCCGTGTACATGCCTGGATTGTGTCCGGACCGCGATAACTATCGATCTCAGCGGGAAAATGTGGTCGCGCATCGCGTGCCCGGAGTGCGAAGAGCTTCTAAGCTACGAGGCAATACAGCTGTATGCGGACGACGGAGCGAGACAAAGGTACAATGATATGTCGATCCGCCAGGCGCTGGAGGGGGTCGAGGGGTTTGTTTGGGTATGCCACTACGACCATGAAACATAGGAGTACCTTGCTAACATGATGTTGTCAGTGCGCGGCAGGCTGCGGAAGCGGACAGATCCACGACGGGGGCGTCGACCAGCCCATCGTTACATGCACCTCGTGCGGAGGCCAGACGTGCTTCCATCACAAGTCGCTTTGGCACGCTGATGTGTCGTGTGAGGAGTGGGATCTGATCCGGTCTTTCCCAACACCGTCGGGCATACATGGGAGTGATGGCCCGAGTAACGGCGAGATCCTCGATCGTATCCGGCGGGCGCAAGAGATACAGGCCAGCGAAGAGGTTGTCGGGAAGATCTCGAAGCTGTGCCCGGGCTGTGCGAGGAGTATTGAGAAGAATGGGGGGTGGTGAGTCGCTTCGTTTTTAAGACTTGAGTCTCTACTGATGAATAACCTATCAACAGTTCCCATATGACATGTGAGCATACATTTCCTTCACCACCTTGATGTTTTAACAAAAGGTAAAAGCTACGGCTGACCGCCACCAGGCTCTGGCTGTACTCACCAGTTCTGCTGGCAGTGTGGCAAGCCGTGGAACGAGCACATCCGCTGCGAAGGTGGCTTCAACTATGCCTACTCGGCCTGACCAAGCTTGTCATACCAATGTGGCTCCAATGGTCAGTACACCGGCTGACAGTGCTGTGGGCGACGGAGCAGGTATCAAGTGTCGGTACCAGTTCTGCTGGGAGTGTCTGGCCGATTACAAGGAGATTGTCAGGACAGACAACAGTTCTCACGGAGAGGACTGTCCCTTTCACACGGATAACCTGCCGCAATAGCTGAGTAGGTAGGTAGGTATGATGAGTAGCGTGCGGTACGCTTCAGCATGGACGAGATGATGATGGTTTAGCAAGATAGCATGATCAAAATTTGAACTGTTGATACCCTATCTCTGATCATAATGCTTCATGACCATGTCCAGCGAAGATCGTGTGGTCTGAGCTGTGCTCGGCGCTGAAAGGATCTTTTTCCTTTAAATCTAAATTACTTTCAGAGTTCCATGGCCAAAAAGCAGTAGAGTTTCGGCATAAGCCAAATTTCACATAATGCAACTCTGTCTTTGTACATTTGTGAGACATTTAAGATGAAGTACACTTACCTCTTAAAAGCGATGCAACACTTCCCACTTTCGCTCGAACCCCCAATATTCCATCGGTATAGGCACACAATCAACTCGATCGTAGTTATGATGTGCTGAGCCGTTCATAACCGAAAGAAGTCTTCTGTTATGGACTTGAAAATGTGACTCGATGGCTAAGACAGACACATTACCTTCATACAAGCTGCTAAACTACATCCTAGCTACTAGTCAGGTGTTTCCTCTCTTGCCAGCCATCACTACAACTCCCGCCGCTAGAATTACCCATCCCTCTGAGAATGGTCCGTCCCACCATACCGATACCCACCATCACCATCACGGCCCTCTCCCTCCTCAACATCAGCATCCCTCTCCCTCTCCTCTCTCTCCGTCAACAACGGCCTCGCACCCTCTCCTCCACCATACCCACGCCCCTCCCGCCCTCCAAACAGCTTGACCACCAGCCTCCCCCAAAAACTCTCCTTCCACCTCACCTCCGCCCACCTCCTCCCCATCACCCAGCTCAACACCTGCAACATCCCCACAGCAACAACCACCGCTCCATCCCACCCTGCACCACCCCGCATCGCCTGTGCCCACGGCTCGCGACACGCCACCGTCCGCCCGAACTTTGCTACACAGCTTTCCTCCCCTGTGCCCCCTCCCGGTGTACCATGAGGAAAGGGCCACGCCATATCCTTCACAGTCCTGAAGCCACAGCAGTTCAGCGCATCCTGCACCCTCCTGATGGAATCTGCGTCATGACCCGTCCAGAACTCCTTCCAGCGCGTCTCGAGCAGACAGTCGCGCACAGGGGAGGGGAGGGCGTCGGATGCGAGCAGCGTGGCGAGGATTGTGGTGAGGATGAGCTGGAGGGCTTGGAGGAGGGTGGGGAGAAGTTTTTGGGCCGTGGAAGCGGTTTTTGCAAGGGAGAGTTTGAGGAGGGAGGGATGGTAGAGGGCGTTGAGGGCTGCGAGGAGGGGGAGGAGGATTGTTAGTGTGGTGAGGAGGGCGGAGATGGGGAGGGAGAGAGAGGTGGTTTTGTGGTGTTCGTAGCTGGGAGCGGTTAGAATAGGGGAGAAGGGTGGGAAAAGGGGGAGAAGGTGACGGACATTGCGACGCCTGCTAGGGCGAGGACGAGCTGCGAATGGTGGTTAGCAAGGTTAGGATGGGTTTGGTGGGGGAGCATACCACGGGGTATAGGGCAATAATCCAGGACAACATGGTTAATGTGTTGCGCGGCTGCGACTGATGGGGTTGATGGTGTCTTTGACGACGAGGGTGAAGATGAAGAAGAGAGAGAAGCTGCGAAATTCCCCGCCACGGCCATGCCAATTTATGCACAGAGCCGTCCTGAAATTTGGTCCACTCAGTCCACGCGAAGAGTTGGCTGGCTAAACGATAGGTCTTGCATCACGGATGCGGGGAGGCCTACAACCTGCAGCTTGCAGCCTCGGATTTGATTTGTTTGTTCCACGCAGCGATCGAAGAACGACGAATCGATGGCTCAAGAAGTAAAAACGGCGCATGAATCCATCTGATTTGAATGCAAGCTCAACAGACTTGGGTTGTTTGCATGTCTGAATTGTCCTTTGGTAGCGTAAAGCCGATGATGATGGGTTGATCCTATGCTCCGCGGCTTTCAGCATCCTTGAAGGCCATATTGAGTTTTCGGAACTGACGTTTCTACCTAGCTATGTTAGGCTTTGACAAGAAACACATAGCTGTGTCTAAGCTGGTAGTCTCTGTTGCGGCACCTGCAAAGTCGCGATAGAAAAGCGTCAGTTTTTCGCCATCAGCTAAACCCGAAGGATACCAAGTAGGTCGGTACCTCGATGCGTCTCTCGTCGCTTCGGTAAAGCCAACCTGAAGCATAACTGCTTCGGATTGGGCGTTGCCAGTATACCGTTGTACGGCGAGTATCCTTGGAGCATGTCAGTTGTCCTCAAGTGACAAGGGCGATTCGTTGTGAGATGACTGCGGTGAGGCCGTTCTTCCCTTCCCTTGCGCTCGGTCGAAGTTGAACTCCAGGGTGGGTAACACGATGCCCTAGGCCGCAAGGCGCTGGAAATGGGTTGGTTCAATTCATCACGCGCGCTATCTGTACCAAGCGCTCTGTTCGTCTTATCGGAGGTTACAGATAACGGGGAGGCTGAAATTGTCATGGCGTTCGTCCAATAAACCATCACCTGTTTCCCTTTCAGTTGGTCGGGGAGGCGCAGCAAACGACGCTGCGCCCCCCAGGGCACTGTCACCCCCTGACCATTGCAACGCGCTCCGCGTGCCGCACCTTAAATTACGGGACCCGACACTCATGGTAAGACTCGGGGAAATAGGAGCTGTCAGATAGAGATTGAATATCGTCAGAAACCTCGTTTTCATTTTCATTTTCATTTTCATTTTCAATTTCCCGTCGCGGCACTTTTGGTCTCAAGTCTGAGACATTCGAAGTCTAGACCGAGAGAACATAGGCCCCCCTGAGGCAGTAACGACCCCGCAGCTGAACATTCAGTTGGCATCCTTCCTCCATCCGATCTTTTGCAATTGATTCTGTCAACTTGACCTTCTTCGGAATCGCCCCTGAGAACATGAGTTTCGGAATCGGGGTGGGCGACCTCGCGCTCGTCGCGCGCAGCGCATGGCGCTTATACAAGGCGTGCAAGGACTCGTCCGAGGACTTTGCGCGGCTGTCGACCGAGCTGATGTCCCTGCATGCGGTTCTTAGCGAGACGAACGACTTCATGGTTGAGAACCGCGAGACCATGGACATATCGCGGCGCCACCGACTGACGATCCTGTGCGATGGCTGCCGCGGCGCACTGGACGAGCTCGATGCCATCGTCGTCCGCTACGAAAGTCTGGGGACCCAGGCCCAGCGCACTTGGGACCGCATGCACTTTGGGCTGCGGGACTTGTCTGATATCAAGGGCCGCCTGACGAGCAGCGTGACGCTGCTGACGGCTTTCAACACGGCCATGATCAAGTGCGCGTTCTATCGCTCTGGGCTAAAACATTAACAGAACGCCAGTTAGCTAACCATGCTGTCCGTAGCTCCTCCACGGCACGCATCGAAAAGAAACTCACCAAGTTTCTCGCCGAAGTGCAGGCCGGTCTGCGCGAGGGCTCCGTCGTAACAACAGAAGACGCAGCGAATGCACTCTCAACAAATGATGTATGGACAGAGCTGCGCCGAGAGCTAGAAGACGTTGGGATCAGCCCACCCGCCGCCGAAGAGAACCACGCCTTCATTCTCGAGCGAATCCAAAAAGCGATAGCAGACGGCGAGCTAGACGAAATAGCGCCATGTGATCTACCGACAGCAGCGGAGGCGGGGAGAAAACTATCTGTCGCACCCAGCGATTCAGGATACGGCGGGAGCAACGCATCTGTGTCAGAAAGGGGCAGCATCTCCATATCGTCTACGCTCAACGCAGCCAACAACACATTTGAGGAGGAGTTGCGACGGCAGCGCGCGGAGTGGTGGCCGGGGAACAACGCAAGGTTCGATCTCGACCGCTCGTCGGCCAGCATGACGGATGACACAGTCAAGCTTTCACTGCCCAAAGTCCGCAGGCGTACCGGTCCGGTTGGGTTGATCAAGAAACTGGTGAAGAAAGAGACGGCCATCATTGAGGCTGCGAGTGATGGCGACATTGACAAGGTGGCCGAGTGTATCAGTCTGGGGATGGACGTCAATGCACGAGACCGGTGGGGATGGTCGGCGCTGAGCATGTGTGGATACGGCGGCTACGCAGCCATCGCCAGGCTTCTCCTTGATCACGGTGCTGACTTAGATAACGTCGATGTCGATGACGATACCCCGACAAGTCTGGCCGTCCAGAGAGGGCACGCTCAGCTTGTGATCATGTTTGACGAGGAGAGGCTGGTGAGGGATTTGAAAGTCAGGGAAATGGATACAGAAATTCCAAGAAGGTGAGTTTGACCCTTACTACTTGATATTCTGGCGCTTATGCTTACATCATTCAGCGTTATTCACTGAATCGAGTTCACTTGCCTCGGCACATGAAAATGTCTTTCTTTCGTTTTCTTTCAAATATGGTTTCAAACACGGTGACTGTCTCCAAAGGAATTTTGAATACGTATCCCGTGTTCATCCATCCTGTTTCTTTGTTTTCAAACATGCTGTCACAATATAGATACCCTTCTGCGAATATACCCAAAACGTATTATCAAGTGTTGATACCGAGGTTCTCGGATCAAACTCAAATGTGATTATAAGAGCTAAGGCGCAAGTCGACTACTACTCAGTATATTCCCTCTTTTGGAAGTTCAAGTTTTGTTTCAACTGCGCAATCAGAATATATGATCTGAGCCCGACACATAGGGAATAGGGAAGGGCGAAGGGGGGACGTACAGTAGGCTATAGGAGAAGATGCTGGATCGGAATGTCTCGGATAGGAAGATGAGGTTGAGCAGGTCGTTTTCGGGGGTATCACGAAGGGTGGCGGCTAAGGATGCAAGATCAATTCCGCAGATTCAAGGGTCAGCAGTGGATTTGATTCAGAGCGAGGTGAAGCCGATGCTGACCTTGCTGATGGTTTGGTTCCGGGGCTGGCGAGTTTGGCAAGAATGGCGGAGATGTTGGTGTTTGACTGTAAGGGGTGGATATCACTCCCGTCTCCGCCGGTTCCGTAGGTCCGCTGTTTATCAGAACAACTTGACAAACCTCCTGTAGTTTCTTCAGTCAAACCCAAGGCACCCGCAAAATCCTCAGTTCTCCTAGGCAGTGTAAAGTATTCTGTTTTAAAGTCTAAGTGTTAATATAAGCTGTAATTATAAACAGGCCTAAATAAACTTATAAACTAACCATTATTTATCTTACACCGTAGGAGCTGAAGCTCCGCCCGTGAGGGCAAGCGGTCCCTCTACTGCTAGCTGTCTGCTGTCGGGGTGTAGTCGGGACGTTATCGCCTTGTAAACTTATAAACTGAGCGTATCCTATAGCAGTTAATATAATATAAACTGAGCTATAGCCTAATTAGCTATAAATATACTATATATCCTAAAGTAATTAATCACATACCCTGCAGCCGTAACTACATACCCTATAATTAAAATTGCTGGCGTCGCTTCGTTCGTCATTCCGCGACGGCCCTTCGCTACGCTACGGGGCGCTCCATTCCTCACTTTCGCTCCTGGCAATTTTAGCGTGGGGTATTAAGCTTATTTAAATAAGTG
>Ga0247760_1000595_pt1 | contig 38621 bp, 36 predicted proteins | sample UWRJL171409R4_FD_179936 | JGI IMG/M metagenome (GOLD analysis project Ga0247760, IMG submission 179936) | Plant litter microbial communities from Arlington Agricultural Research Station in Wisconsin, United States - UWRJ-L171-409R-4 | ecosystem: Environmental > Terrestrial > Plant litter >... | reverse complement strand
GCTGGCTGATATCGATGCCGCATCGATAGGGGACGCCTACACCGTCTTTAGCACCCCCACTAGGCGCTTCATCATCGCCATGGTCACGATCAGCGCCGTCTTTTCGCCTATGACGGCCAACATCTATTTCCCCGCTCTCAGCCCCATTGCGGCTGACCTCGACGTCTCTATCGGCCTCATCAACCTGACCCTGACCACCTACATGGTGATGCAAGCCATTGCGCCTCCCCTAGTCGGGGACCTGGGCGATACGGCTGGGAGGAGACCCGCATTCATCATCTGCATCTCCATCTACGTCATTGCAAACCTCTGTCTAGCGCTGCAGCACAACTATGCCGCTTTACTCGTCCTGCGTGTCCTGCAGAGCGCTGGAAGCAGCGGTACACTTGCCCTCTGCTTTGCTGTCATTGCCGATATCTCAGTCAGCGCCGAGAGGGGCAAGTATATGGGCATTCTCGGCGCCGGTATCAATGTCGGCCCGGCTCTCAGCCCCGTCCTCGGTGGCATCTTGACCGAGTATCTGGGATGGCGATCCATCTTTTGGTTCTGTCTGATCCTCAGCGGTGCTTGGCTTATCCCATTTGTTCTTGCCGTGCCAGAGACAGGCCGCAACGTAGTGGGTAATGGATCTATCCCCGCGACTGGATGGAACATGACCCTGATCGACTATCTCCGAAGCCGCCGCCAGCCCCGCCACAAACGACAACCGGCTACGGAGGGGTGCAAATTCCGCTTCCCGAACCCATTCAATGCCTTGCGGGTTGCTTGTGAGAAGGATCTCGCCATGCTCTACTTTTACGGCACCCTAATGTACCTGGTCTTTATCCTCATCTGCGCCACTATCTCAACGGAGTTCACCGAGGTCTACCATTATAACGACCTCCAGATCGGCCTCTGCTTTTTGCCATACGGTCTGGGCTGCTGTGCGGCAGCCGTCGTTCAGGGCTACGTCCTGGACTGGAACTACCGTCGTATAGCGCACAAGATCGGGTTCGCCATCGACTACCGGCGAGGTGATGACCTCAGTCAGTTCCCCATTGAGAAGGCCCGCATCCAGCCGGTCTACCCATTTCTCATTGTCGGCATCGGCTCCGTCATTGCCTATGGCTGGGTTCTCCAAGCCGAGACCCACCTTGCGGGCCCCTTGGTTTTGCTCTTCGTAGTAGGCCTCTGCATCACGGGTTCATTTTCCATCCTCAACACTCTTGTTGTCGACCTCTACCCCTATGCTCCGGCGACAGCCATCGCGGCTAACAACCTCGTGCGCTGCCTGTTCGGGGCTGGCGGTACCGCCGTCATCGAACCCATGTTGCAGGTCATGGGCCGTGGCTGGACTTATACGTTTTGGGCTCTAATCTTGGTAGTCTTCTCGCCCATATTGCTCATCCTCTCCAGGTCCGGGCCGCGCTTTCGAGAAGAACGCCGCCTGAGAATCCAAGGTAGTAGGGAATCTCTTGCATCCGGTTAGAAATAGAACACTCAAGCATGCCCAACAACTGGTTTGTCTCGTGGGAAATTATTGCTCTAGGCAGACAGACATTCGCATGTGCATCCAAGTACATACCTACCTAGGCAACAACCTGCCTGCCTGTCTAGCAAGTACTTGATGATAGATAGATATCACAAAACCCATAGTTTTAATACATTCAGCCATGTGACTATTGGTCATAAACAACTTACCTACGCTAATATCGAGACGTCACAAACAAATAACCACCAGGTATTAGACCACGTAATATTATTCAAGAGCCAGTAACCAATGACAAATGCTCCACCACACACAAGAAAAGTACAACCTTGCCATATGTCATCCTGCCTGCCCGCCTCGCCCGGATACGCAGATTGGTTGTCTGCGGTACCCGGCATTTGAGGGCACACATATAACATAGAGAACTTGTTGAAACACATTCCTGGTATGACATGAGCTTGCGAAAAACAAGAGACCAAACTAAGCGAAAACTCAGATAGAGGAGGAAACACATAATATGGCATTATCAAGGGTGTTCCAGCGAGGATGCCACCTAACCGTCAAAATCTTGCTTCCTTGTTCCCTCGAGAAACCAAGGGACTGCTGTTATATCACACTCTACTACATTGGGGTGTTTGGGGTATACATTGCGCGGCCGACAGTTGTGACGAAATCTGCGATGATGCAAAACCCGCCCGGTCTCAGTGCAAGGAAAACAAACGGTAATCGAACAAACATACAGATGGAAGACGCAAGTAAAGAAAACGGAACGCGGTGGTATCAACCGGGCTAATAACCAAAGACCAGCTAGCTCGTATCATCCATCGCACAGCCCAAAACCATCAAAATCCGTAAAGACAAAAGAACAATGACTGGGATGAGGGGTATGTGAACAACACGCCCAATGCTATATCCAACCATGCTGGTCCATCTTGCGCACAGAGAAGAGAGTACCCAAGCTCGCTGAAAGCCAATGAACCCAGAATCCCCGTTACAAAAATCGGTGCAGAACACCTTCAAGGCCGACTCAAACCTTAACCCACGCAGAAATACCGGAACCCTGAAGGTCGTGCGCATCTAAAGAAGCCTTCCCGACAATCCTCAAGTCACACAAGAATGTACAGCTGAAGACGACACATTACAGCCCCGTGAGTTTCTTCCACCAACTGCTCCTTGGCGTGGTATCCATGAATGCAGAATTGCGTCGGCTATCGCGGCGACCGTCGCTACCATCGGAGCCGTTGCGACGTTCACGCTCTCGGTAATAATCCCGTTCCCGTTCCCGATCACGGTCACCACGGTCCCGCTCTCGATCTCTCTCCTCACGACGCCTTCTTCGACGACGCTCTTCATCGTATTCCTCGCTAGCTTCGGCGTATTTGGCTTGGCGCCTGGCTCGGCGAGCTGCACGCCGCTCTTCCTCCTCATCAATCTCAACAGGGGATGCAACCAAGTCATCGGCATTGTCGACAGGTGGTGGTGGTGCATCGGAGTGGTCTTTGACCCAAGAAGATGTCCCTGAGTGGGGCCACGAGCCGGTAGTCTCGCCTGACTTGCTTGGGTAGACATAATCTTCAACCGGCATAGACCGGCGTCTCGACTGGCGTTCTTTCTCCCTAACCTCGGCCTCCCGTTGCGCACGGCGGGCTTCACGGCGACGGCGATGCTCCGCTTCGTCATCCTGCTCCGAGTAGTAATGCTGGCTGCGGCGTCGGTCTTGGCGACCTACACGGCGAGCTTCGGCCTCAGCTTCCGCCGCCTCACGGTCCTCGCGCTCCTTTCGAAGCCTCCTGCGTTCGGCGCGCTCCGCTTCCTTCTGGTCGGCAAGGCGACGCTCCTCTTCCCGCGCACGTTGGGCTCTACGCTCGGCACGACGAGTCTCTTTTTCCTCTTGGCGACGTGCCTCTTCCTCCTCCTCCTGTTTCCTCCGGCGCTCACGGCGCTCCACATCCTTTGCGCGACGAGCCTCTTCGGCGTGCTCCACTGCTAATCTTTCTGCTTGTTCAACTTCTGCGGCTCGACGAGCCCGGCGTGCCGCCCGACGAGCCTCCCGGTCAGGATCCGTCATGGGGTTGTCGGGGACGGCAGGTGGCATGGCAGCGGAGCTACGGCGACGTGGCTCGGATCTTGGCTCAGGCTTCGGTGTGAAGACGCCGCCGAAGAGACCGGTCAAGCCAGCATTTTTCTTGGAGCTAGAATTGGAGCGCCTGAGAGGAGCGCGCGACGGGGTGGCATCAGCCATGTTGACCATGACAACGTCGTCATCCCGTGAGTATTGCTGTCGACGCAGACTTTGGTTAGCTTCGTGCTTGGCTCACTGGACGCCCTTCCCGGATGTGGCTTGACATACCCTTGACCGACGACGGTCCGCCTTGTTTGGGCTGACGTCGGCATCAGATTCGCCTACCATGATGATGTCTTCCTCATCTTCTTCAGCTATAGTGGAATGAATGGTCAGTTTCATCTGCGGTGTTCGAAGTAGCGTCATGCTTACGTTGCCTGATGCGCCGGCTGCTCGTCCGTGGGGTCTCGACACCGAGGACCTTGGCTGCCTTGGAAGAGACCATCTCAGGTGGAGGGCTCATGATGCTGTTTGTCATATCGACCGAATGCCTGCGAGAGCTCGATTTAGAAGTACTGCCCGGGCGCTTCTCTCGGCTGGACATTGACCTCGACAAGGGTGGCGTGCTGGTGAACACACTGGAAAGCCGGGCAGGATTTGGAGCAGCCTTTGAGCGAACCTTGTCATTTTTGTCCGATCCCGACGACTTCCCTTCGCCCTTGTCAATTGAAACCGACTTCTTGCGAGACCCTGGCTCCTTGTCCTTTGACTTGGAAGACTTCTTGGGGTCTTTGGTGGGAGTGGCTGACCACATGCCCCAAGAGGAGCCCTCGCGGTTAATCTTAGGTCGGTCCTTCTTGGCCGACCTACTCTCGGCTGGGGGTGTCGGGGGAGAATCAGGAACGGCGGGCGGCGGCGGCGGCGCGGGTGGAGGAGGAGTCGGAAGGTCACCGACAGCCTGCGGGACGGCTGAAACCTTCTTGGACTTCTTGGACTTCTTCGGGGGCGCCATGTCGATGATCTCGACTATCTCGTCGTCGTTCTCGTTGTTGTCGTCATCATCGACAGGGAACCCACCGGGAGGCCCAGATCGCGACTTGGCCTTTGCGGAGAAGGGGGCGGGCGGTGGGGGAGGATGGGCAGGAGCGGGGATGTCGTCGATGATGGTGGCCCTGCTCCTGTCCTTGTCCTTGCCCTTCTTGCTCTTCTTCTTATCCTCTTTGGGTGGCGCGACGGCAGCTGCGACCGGGGGCGGCGGGGGCGGCGGTGGCGCCAGACCCTCTTTGGTGGATTCGTCACTGTCGCTACCTTTTGCATCGTCTGGCGACTCGGCTGACTCAAATGCGCGCAGCCGGCTGGCGATCTTGCCGCCGACAGCCTTCTTGGACTTCATGGCGCGCGTGCCCGATTCGGTGGACGGTGAGCTCGACTTCCACACCTCGGTGGCGGCCGCGCCAATCGCTGCAGCCGTGGCAGCTTCCAGAATCTTTGATGACTCAGCATCCTTAATCTCGCCTGCTTCAGCCCCGGACATTTTTTTGCTCTTGGCCGTCGATTTCTTGGCGGCGCCCCAAAAGCTGAACGGGTCTTCAGCATCGGCTGAGGCTGCCGCGAGTGCTTCAGCAGACTCGCGAGCCTTGCCCTTGGAGCTGGCCTTGGACATGGTCTTGGCGAGGGTCGCCTTGTCGTCGAGCAGCTCATCGATTTGCTCAGGCGTCAGGTCAAGATCCCCGAGATCGTGGTCGAGATCTAACAGCTTCTTCTCTTTCTCCTTTTGCTCCTCCTTCTCCTTCTTGTTTTTCTTCTTTGACTTTTTGCTTCCAGTCGCCTCCGCCGCCGCCGCCGCTGCCTCTGCCTCTTGCCGCTCACGCTCGGCCGCTTCTTCAGCTTCCCTAATTGCCCGTTCCTCGGCTTCTTTGAGCGCTTCCTCCCGAAGCCGCTCCTCCTCCCGCAGTCGCTCCTTCTCCCTCTCCTGAGCCTCCCGCGTCACCTTCTCGACAGAGCGCCTTTGCACGCGTTCGTTGAGCAGGTCGAGTCTCTTCTGATCGGCCTTGGTGAACTTCTTCTTGTTCGTCGCCATCGCCTTTTTGGCAATCAACGTGGCCAGCTCTTCCACCTCGGCTGCAGCCTCTGCATCCTCCGCATCCTCCGCATCTTTGCGATCCTGCTCTTCGGCCTCCAACCGTGCCTTTTCTTCCTCACGAGCCTGCTCCTCGGCTTCTTCAGCTTCCTTTGCCCTCCGCTTCTCCTCCTCCTTTTTTGCCTTTTTCTCTTCCTTCTCAAGCTTCTCGCGCTCCTTCTTGCTGAGCTTGGACAGATCCTTCTTCTTCTCGTCGCCCTTGTCTATAGACTTAGCTGGGGCGAGGTCGGCAAGGCCAGGATCCTCGTCCCATGCATGGGTGTCTGGGTCTGTCTTAGTGAGGTCCATTGACGGGGGTGTGGGCGCTGGCGGCGGTGGTACGTCGGCGAGCACTTCTCTCAGAGACTTACCCTTTTTCTTCGAGCTGCTGCCCCAACCCCAGAGGTCATCGTCTCCCTTGCCTTTTGTCTCCTCGACCGAGTCTGGCTGGCGGGACTCCAGATTGTTGTCCTCAGTGACCTCAACAGGCGCATTCTTAGCTGCCTTACCCTTCTTCTTCTTAGACGATGTCGTGAAGCCCCACGTGTCATCTGCTGGGGGTTCCTCGATGGTATCCGGCTTGAGGGATTTCTCCTCGCTCGAACCCTTCTTCTTGCCTTTGCCTGTGGTTAAAGAATCAAAAAAGTCGTCGGTGGAGTCTGCAGCCTTGCTCTTCTTGTCAGTCTTCTCGCCCCAGTTCATCCAGTCGTCGTCGGCAGCCATCTCGTCCTTGAGCTTTTTCTTATCCTTCTTGCCGGTGCCCCATGTATCCCACATGCTTGAGCCATCCTCGACTGCTGTTACATCCTTGGCCGAACTGTCATCGGGCTTGGGGTCATCGACAACAACACCGCCCTTTTTCTTCTTTTTCTTGTCATTTTTGGCAGTACCCAAAGACCCCCAGAAGTCATCGACATCCTTCTTCGCCTCGGGCTCGGGCTCCGGCTCCGGCTCCGGCTCCCCGGGCGGTTCGATATCCGCATCCTTGCCCTTCCCCTTCTTCTTCTTGTCCTTCTTTGATGTCGAAAAGCCCCAGACGTCCTCCTCCTCCTTCTTCTCGGGCTCCGGTTCCGGTTCTGGCTCCTTGATGGGCTCAGGGTCGGGCTCATGTTCTAGCCCTTTCTTGCCCTTCTGCTTTTTCTTGGATGTAGACACACCCCAAATGTCTTCCTCGTCGTTCTTCTCTGGGACGACTTCCGGCTCAGGCTCGGGCTCGGGTCCAGGTTCGGCCTCAGGCTCACTCTTCTTGCCCTTCTTTTTCTTGTCCTTCTTTGAAGTGCCAAAGTCCCAAGGGTCTTCCTCCTTCTTCTCGGGTTCAGACTCCTTGACAGGTTCGGGCTCAGGCTCAGCTTCCGGTTCACTCTTGCCCTTTTTCTTCTTCTTGTCCTTCTTGGACGTAGAGAAGCCCCACATGTCATCCTCCTTCTTTGCTGGTTCCGGCTCAGGCTCGGGTTCGGGCTCCTTAGCCAATTCGGGTTCGGGCTCAAGCTCAGCATTTTTGCCCTTCTTCTTCTTCTTGTCCTTTTTGGAGGTGGTTGAGAATCCCCAGGCATCATCCTCCGCCTTCTTCTCTGGCTCAGGTTCCGAGTCTCTCGCCGGTGCGGGTTCGGGCTCGGGCTCAGGATCGGCGTTCTTGCCCTTCTTTTTCTTATCCTTTTTAGAAGTTGTCGTAGAAAAGCCCCAAAGATCGTCCCCGGCGTTCTTCTCCGGTTCTGGCTCTGGCTCAGGTTCTTTGGCCGGCTCCGGATCTGGTTCCTTGGGGGGCTCGGGCTCCGGGACAACAGCGCCTTTGCCTTTCTTCTTTTTCTTGCTGGTGGTGGCGGCGGCGGTAAATGTCCAGGGGTCATCATCCACCTTTTTCTCCGGCTCCGGCTCCGGCTCCTTCAAGGGTTCAGGTTCCGGCTCCGGCTCGGCGTTCTTACCCTTCTTCTTCTTCTTGGAGGTAGATGTTGAGAAACCCCAGGCATCGTCTTCCACCTTCTTCTCCGACACGGGCTCAGGCTCAGTGAATTCATGGACTGGCTCAGGCGCGGGCTCCGGTTCCGGCTCGGGATCAGCCTTCTTTCCTTTCTTTTTCTTATCCTTCTTGGATGTAGCGGCTGAGAAGCCCCACATATCATCCTCTTCCTTCTTAACCGGCTCGGGCTCAGGTACGGGTTCGGGTTCGGGTTCAGGTTCGGGCTCTTTCGGCGGCGGGTCAGGCTCAACGGTGACGGCGTTCTTGCCCTTCTTTTTCTTTTTGGAAGTGGTCGTTGCAAAGCCCCAGCTATCATCCTCATCCTTTTTCTCTAGCTCGAATTCCTTAGTTGGCTCAGGTTCCGGCTCTGGTTCTGGCTCCTTGATAGGTTCCAGCTCGACAGCGTTTTTGCCCTTCTTCTTCTTGCTCTTCGTTGTCGTTGCAACGCCCCAAGAGCTCCCCCAATCGCCCGCGTCTTCGGTCTTCTCTAGCTCGAGTTCTGGCGAAGGGTCCAGTTCTTTGACAGGCTCCAACTCCGGCTCCTTAGCCGGTTCAGGCTCCGGGACAGCGGCATTCTTGCCCTTCTTCTTCTTCTTGCCGGTAGCGGTGGTAGCGGCAAAAGACCAAGGGTCATCCTCCTTCTTCTCCGGGGCGGACTCAGGGGTAGGCTCCGGTTCAATCTCTGGCTCGCCCCACACAGACTTTTTCCCGTCCTTGGCAGTCGTCGTCCCCCACGAGAAGTCATCAACAGCGTCCTCCTTCTGTTGTTCGACCACGGGTGCTGACTCGACTTCCTCAATGGCTCCTTTCTTACCTTTCTTCTTTTTCTTGGAGGTGCCAACCGCACCCCAAAAGTCGTCTTCCGGTTTGTTCTCATTCTTCGACTCGGGATCAGGCTCGGGCTCCGGAGTCGGGTCCGGTTCCGGCGCGATCTCATCTAGGATCGACGTCTTACCTTTTTTCTTCTTACCTGCCTTCGGGGCCGCAGTTCCCCATCCCCACAAATCATCAGCACCGGCGGCCTTTGTTGTTTCTGGCTCCGGCTCCGGCTCCGGCTCGGGGGCCTGTTCCTCAGCCTTGGGCTCATCGACTTCGACAACGCCCTTCTTCTTTTTCTTGCCCTTCACCGTCGGACCAAACATGCTCCACGGATCCGGGCCGTCTTTCTTGGTCTCCGGCTCCGGCTCAATCTTGGTTGTTGTCTTGGTCGAAGTCCCCCATGATGACCAGGGGTTGTCTGTTGCAGTAGAGCCTAGCTCCTGACTCGTCTCCTTCTCTGGCTCGGGGTCTGGATCCCACGCGCTCTTTTTCTTCTTGTCCTTCTTGGACAGGGAGAAGCTGAAACCGGTATCATCCTCTTCCTGGTCGGCATCTCCGGCGTTTTGCTCCTCCATCTTCTCTTCGACATCATCAAAAGCGCCAAAGGATAGTGTAGTTTTCCCTTTTTTTTTCGGCTTAGCCCTATTAATACCCCAAGAACTACTCTCATTGGCAGCTTCATCTTTAGCCTTGGTGTCATCGGTGGAATCCTTGGTGCTTGAAAAGCCCCAACCGCTGCCACCTCCTCCTGTATTCCAACTTGATCCCCAAGCGCCGAAGGACGAGGTTGTCTTTGTGGTCGATCCTGCGGTGCCAAAGGTGAATCCGAGGGAGGACGCATCATCCAATTTGATTTCGTCAAAGGTAGTGCCTGAGTCTATGCTCGGCAGTCCAAAATCGGCTTTGGCCTTGGGTTCCTCTGGAGCCGGATCTGGGGTTGCTGCTGCTGCCCCTTTTTTCTTTTTCTTCTTGCTCGTCGTTGTCGTGAAATCTCCCCAGATGTCTTTATCGACAGTCAAGTCGCCTGTGTCCTCGTTCTTGTTCTCGTTCTTATCGTCTTTTTTCTCGTCACCCTTATCGTCGTCCTTCTTGTCGTCGCCGCCGTTTCCGCCGGAGCCTCCAGCATCCCCTCCGGCGTTTTCACCCAAGTCGCCGCCGCCATTGCTTGCATCACCATTGTCATCGCCATCCTTTTTAGGCTCACCGCCACCACCAGTGTCGTTGGATTTTGGCGGAGTTGGAGCTGCCTTGTTTGACTTCTTCTTCTTGGCATGCAGCCGAAGCCCATCTTGGTTGGTAAAGTCTACACGACATCCGGTGTTTGGGTCCGCAAACAAGTCGTTTTCTCGCTGGCCAGAGCGAGCATCGCCATTAGCCGATTGTCCTGTAGAATCCCGAAATGGCATACTACACTCGTGCCTCGAACGTTGAGCATGCTGCTCGACATTTGCGGGATCGTGCGGGCTCGGGACTATCGCCTCGGAGTCATCGTCCGGCGACGTTGGGGTCAATAAGTTGTTACGAACCCATCTCGGGGCAAGGCTAGGGATCACAAGTGGCTGTAGGTCTGACCGAGGGCATTGGTAGGAGGAGCAGGTGACCTACCATGTTACATGTTAGCAGGCACAATCGTCAGGTATCACGGCGTGCAAACCACAAACTCCCCATCTATTCAATACGAAAAAAAAAACCAAGGAAATCATGCCTGGGCAAGAATGACCAGTAATCGGTCGCGGAATAGAACCCACCTTTCTGCGAGCGCATATCTCGACCCAAGCCAGCGCAATGTATTCCAAGTTCGCTCTCAAGGTAGAATCATGGCGCTGTGCGCCCAAGTACTCATCCCACCCAATCGCCTTGATCGAATGACGAGTGCTCGACAATCCATATGCGGCGACGCCTGCCCAGTTTTCTCGGAACACCAGAACTTCGGCAGCCATCCTGATAGTCAAACGAGTTCACGCAGAGCCGACGAACTGGTGCCAAACTCATGTGGTGCTGTAATTACCGGGCGAGGGCCCAAAAGGTCGAATCGAGGGGAAAATGCAATTGTTCGAGGGAGGAATCGGATCGGACACGAGCGCGGCTCGAGATGTGCAATGCGGTACACAGTATGCCGTCGCGTGCAGGTTTCGTGTTGTTGCAGGAATAGCGCTGATGGAATGGATCAAAACAGCAGAGGCTCCGAAGGCTGTGCCAGGGAATGGACGCTCTGGAATCTCCGACCGCTCTTCTTGTGTCTCCCCTTTTCCGGTCCCTTGCACTAAATTTTTTGCCTTGCAGCAAGAAGATTCGTCGCCTGGTGAGAGTGGCCTTGCGACAGGAGCCAATAAACCCGCGTGGATCTGGAGCGAAGACACCGGGAAGATGGGGATTGGTGAGTCGCCTCCAGATGCCCGTGCTGTGCAACCACACCGCTAATGTTTCTGTTCGAGGCAAGGCTCGACTATGAGTGGCCCGACGGGTACAATGATTCGTACCAATCGTCAAACGGAAACAAGCAAGCAAAAGGAGGCGGAATCGGCCAAGCAGGGAAGTATCGCGCCAGCGTGTCTGTCTTAAAGAGTGCCTTCATGCACGACGCACGGCGGGAAGTGCTGGCTGCCGAAAGACATTCGGGGGGGTAGCCAAGCCAACTTGGGATTACAGGGGGGACGGGACAGCACCCACCCACACCCGGCGCTGTCACCGTTGATCGGACTACCAGCAAATAACGGGGAAAGCACTCCACTTTCAGATACGGTACGGTTGTCCTTCGCCCATGATAAATGTCGGCTCGTCCGAGACAATCGAGTAAAAGATGCAGCGCACCTCGGCCGTCGCACCTGCATCGAGCGAGGAGAATCTCGCGCATTGTTGGCCATGTGTGACAACTTTCGTTGACTGGGAAATTTTGGTGGATGGCTGGGATCTCACGTCATTGGCTGCGGCGGGGAGACAGGGAGAAGGGGCGACAGTCCTTCGCCCCACCATTCCGTCGCATCCCAGTGCCCGGGTGAGCACATGCGGACAGGTTGCATATTTGGTGTCTACTTTGGGCAGCGGTGCTCATGCACCAAAATGCAAAGTATCCATCTTCGCCGCGGCCTCCTCGAACAGGCTAGTCCAGTCGTGATGGTTGTGACCTCTCCAGTGGACCCTTTGTGCTGCCCAATTGTTTTCTGTCCCTGGACCATTGCCGCCGACCATGTCCATTCCTCCACGCCTGCTGACCTTGATTCCAGCCCGCTTTCGGATCGCCGTCACATCACCGAACAAGGTGAGGGACCATATAGCAATCGCGGGTCGGCGAGGAGGTTGTTGGGCTTGTCTGTTGAAGCTTTTGGGACTCGGTGCTGCAGTGCCCCTCACTGGGCTGACTTTAGCGAAAATAAGCGTGGGGGGGGGAGATTATTTGTGTGTGTATCAGGCCCCTGTCGATGCCCTTATCGAACCAACGACGCCAGTCAGGGCTGCGGGGTTAGATGTACCGTCCCGATGCGCCGAGTGAACGACTCCCGACTCTCATCCCGCCGCACTGGACTACCCCCGGCAGCCCGTCAGCCCGTTTGCAGGGCCAGCAGAAGGGCAAAATAGGTCGATGTGGGTTATGCTGCCCGTCATCCAGATAAGGAAAAGGTACGAACAGAGCAACACTGGCTCGCGGAAAGAACGCTAGGTGATGCGCAGGAGGATAGCATTGTTTATTCGGAATCGGCCACAAACCAGATTAGTCTGACACGATGCGAGGACAGAGATGCAGTTTCGGCGACGAATCGGTTCAAGGGGTTTTGCGTAATAGATTTTCATCCACGCCGCGCTGGGCAGCGATGCGCCTCTAGGCTTTTTTTTTTCAGTATCCGCAGATTGACGTGTTTGCGCCCGCAGGAAAAGTGAAGAAAGATCGTTTGCGGCGGAAGACCTCGACGAATGACCAGGAAGGAAACAGCATGGAGAACAGGGGTGCGCGGGGCTGCTGGATCCCAGTGCGCGTCGCCGATCCAGAATAGGAATAGCTCACTTTTAGCCATTTCTTCACCGCCAAAACTGCGAGTTGTAATGGGCTTCTTGGCCCTGAGTAGTCCAACTGCGTTTGAGCTCTGCAGAAGCGGAAAGGCATGTCGACAAAATTTGCAGTTGTTCGTTGCAAATTTTCCAGACGCGCCGTTGGCCGTCCAACCTAGGAGACGCGACGAGCAAGGTCTACCCGTGGCGAAGGAATCAGGTGCATCACCGACTGGGTGTCCGGCTCACGCGCTTCAGCGGCGAGCGATGTCGTGGTACGGGGTGACCCGTAGAAACCCTTAAAAATTGTCCGCAAGCCAGTCACACCTAACCCACCCAGAATCCCAGCCTACCTGGGCAGCCAAGTCAGGTCAGGCCTTCCAATCTGAAGCACAACAGGGCCGGACTCCGGCTCCAGCGCCACAATTGCGCCGGCCGAAAATCCATCAAAACTTTACCGAGACCGGGAACGGCCCGCCGACATGGTCAAGTCCAAGTCGGAGAACCAACTACAGTTGGCTACGGCGCTTGATTTACTTAGAAGGCTGTCTCTTCTCTTGACATGCAAGGGGTCACTTTGGCGACCTGGTGTTTCAAATCGGAGATTGTTTCAGGTTACCACCTCGCCCGAGTTTCCTCTGCGAGAGACTGGACAAAGAAGCCCAAGACGGGATGAAGACACTTTGGGCGTGACATTCAAAGTTCCATGTCTGCTGACATACAGGTGCGTGCCTGCGCCCGCCGCTTGCCCGCCCAACGCCGCCGCCAATCCGCGCCACAGCTGAAATAGGAGAATAAAGCCTCTCTCGAAATCCTCCTCAACAATGGAAAGGAACGCCAGTCCTACCCTGTCCAATTTCACTATGCACCGTCTGATGCAACTGCGCTGTCCTAATCAACAATAAGCAGATTTGGTTTTTGCGACAAGGTTCTCAGCAGCCGTGTGCTATTGTGTTCCAGTCTTAGAAGCCACTCTCTCATCATCCTGCCTACGGGTCCCGCGCACCGCCCTGAACATAAGCACTACCATGACCTTCATGACGGTTGTCACAAAGGTGCCGCTGCCGGCCTTCATCCCACCCGATGCCGTCGTCGCTGCGCTGCACGCCTACCAGCCCCTGATCGAGGCCAACCCTCATCTGACCAACTACGAGCGTCGCCCTGTCGGGATCGAGGAGGTGGTCAAAGACGATTTCTTCCGCACCGACGGCCACCGCCTGCAGGCCTACACGTGCTTCCAGCGCATCACGATCATACCCGGAGTGGGTGCCTGGGCTACCAAGGATATCTCGGTACCCTGTGTCTTTCAAAGCTTCGCCCACGGCGTACGGTGTCGGGCAGACGCCGGCAGTGGTGTCAAGGTTTGGAGCAGCTATGAGGTGCGCCGCCGCGGTGAGGTCCAGGGAACCGGCCCGGACCTGCCCCCAGGGCCTGACGATGGCGATTTCGAACTCGTCGAGATCGCCAACGTCGAGTGCGGCGCCATCGTCCGTCCATTTGTCCGGCGCAGCCTAGCCACCTCTCACCAGGAGATTCTCGAGAAGATCGCCGACGAGATTGGACGCGCCTACCTCTTGAAGCACGCCCATCCCTCTCAATCTCAGCTACTCTCATCTCAAACTCAGACGCTGTCGTCATCCCAGTCTCAAACCCCGTCATTTTCTTCCTCGCAATCCCACTCTCAGTCATATTCGCAGCTACCGTCTCGAACACTCCCGCCACCGCAACCTCAGTCCTTTTCACTGTCACATTCCCAGTTGTTCTCGCAACCGCAACCCCATTCATTTTCCCAGCCGCAGTCGTCCTCTCAAACCCAAGCATCGGCGCCAGGGTTCAGGTTCCAGCCCAACCAGCCTGACCAACCCAACTTTATATGAATCACACCTCACATGGCATGGCATGATACTGAGCAACACGGGAATGGGCAGCCACGCGGGAATGGTGTGGTCAGAGTGGTGCAGCTTTAATCTTTCTTTCTGGCTTCTATTTTAGAATATGAAATTCCATGTGGAATACGGATCTTCGCAATCTTTAAACGGTTTGCAATTGGAATGGAGTTCCGGGGGGTCAGGTAGCATAATGGGCATTTTCACTCCATTTCATGAGTAGATAGATACATGTGATACCATATACATCCGCAGGCCGTATCACGAGGTATAACGATATTTATTTATTTTACACAGCGCTATCACATCTCACGCAGCCTTGTTGTGACAACGACATGAGGCTGTGACCCTACCTTACTTAGCTTGCTTCCTCGTGCAACCCATGCGCCTCGCCCAGAAAACGAAGATATTCCTTTTTCGGCCCGGGAGGCCCAATGCGAACGTGTGGGCGTGTGAGCCTTTCCTGACCTTTAGTTCCTTCTCCGCTTCATTGTTCGCAGAACGCCAACCCACGCACACAGAAACACACAAATTCCCCCAAATGTGTTTTTGTCTCCTTTGAAGCAACCGACTAGCTAAGTAAGTAGCTATTGTCTATCAACCACCCGGCCAGGCTTCCTTTCAGTACCTAGGTCTCCATATAGAAAATAACTATCACCAAAGTCATAAAAACCCAGTCTACATAAACAGGGCCCTAAACCGACATCCTCCCATTCACCAATGGCAGCAAGCCCCTCTTGCAACCAGACATAGAAGCTGCTAGGTGTACACCACCAAAAAGAACAACCAAGGAAGAGAAGAAATAACGTACAAAAACAATAACGTCAAAAAATATCTACCTGGCTCGGAGGCTAAGGCTTGGGGTAAAAGGGCAAGCTCGTTAAGCATCTTGACAGGTCCAGACAATATGATGCTGTACATATGGGGACGTTGCTGCATAATAATCACACACTGATCATATCCCGTTGGTATTGGTATCTATAGTTGACCCTCGGTCTAGGAAACAGACATAAAAAGCCTTTAGTCGTCACGTTGTCATCGCAGCTTGATCAAAAGCCCAATCATAACCAAGCGCTATGGGTCTCCACGCCAGATACCGCGCCAGATACCACGCCAGCAAGGTCATAGATGTCATGAATACCCCAGAACTCCTTCCGGGGCCAGAAATCAGAAAGTAGAATAAAAGAAAGCGTGCAAGTGGATATCCAAAAACAAGGTCATGTGCGCCAGCCGGCATATAAAAGTAACTGAAAAAGACCAAGACCAAGAACGCCTGTATCACCATTGTAACGACGCGGCTCCGCGCTCAGCGTCCACCGTAGTCACTCGCATACCCGATTTCACCAAAACCCTCTTGCATCCCGCCAGGGCCGAAACCGCTGCCAGGCCCACTGACATAGCCGTCACCCTCATCATCATAGTCACTGGCATCAAAACTGCTCCTCCCGCTGATATCGTCGTCCATGCCACTTCCACCTCCCATGTCACCGGACCAGTTCATCTGGGCCAGAGCAGGGTACTGCGCCAGCAAAGCTTGTGGTAACGCGTAGTTTCCAGCAGCGTCCATCGGATAGCCGCCAACGTTCGGATCCATGCCAGGAGCCATCATCATGCCAGGAGCCTGCAATACCATGCCTTGAGCCGCCGCCTGCTGCATCCGTTGCTCATTCCACACTCGCTGGCGTTCTAACATTTCCTCGTCGAGGAGTGGCTTGATGCAGATACGCCCCGCCTCCGAACGGAAATGTCGGCCCAGGGCATCAGCACGGGCGAATCTCCTGCCGCAACCCCACTGGCCGCCGCTCTTGAGGTCACCCTTGCATACAAACTTCTTTTCTCCAGAATGTAGCCCTTCGTGACGCTTGCGGTCGTGTTGGCGCGCAAAGGCCTTTCCACATACCGTGCACACGAACGGCCTCTCGTCCGTGTGAGTCCGAAGATGTGATCGAAGGTTGTAGGCTCTAGTGAAGCGCTTGGGGCAAAGAGTGCACTGGAACGTTGCTGGGTGTTTCTGCACCCTCTTGGCACCGCCCGAACCGTCTCCTTGAGAGCCGGGGCCGTTATAGTCTGGGTCCGCCAGACGCAAAGCAATGGCATTGTTTGGGACTGCCGATGTAGACTGTCGTCTCCGGCCAGGCGCTCCTCCAGAGCGGTCCAGAGGGGAGAGGGAACGCGAAGATTCCCGAGTATCGGCGCCCAAGTTGGGCGACAGACCGCCAGATCCTGGGGGGGTCCGGTGGCCAAGTGGGCCACCGCCGCTGTTATACGGATCTGTGACAGCGCGAGGACGCTGAATTCTCCGTCCTGAAACTCGCAATATTAGCATCCTAGGTCTTTTTAGACAGGTACAATGGGCGGAGTTTACCTCTATCTGGCGGCGTCAGGGAATCCATATCGACACTCTTAGGCTCGAAACCGCTCCTAATGGCCGTGGGCGCAAAGTCGATGTTAATAGATGGCGGGGCTGGCATGTTCCCTTGCATATCCTGAGTCTCCTGCGGGAGCTGAGGGAAGGCCTCCTGTGGATGTTGCAGGTAGGGACCGGCGCCATAGTTATTATTGAGGTATCCACCCTGCTGGTTAACCTCGGGAAGTTGTTGCGGCAAGATCCTCGGGGAAATCGCAGGACTGTGAGACGGACTTCTCCCGCCGTTCAGATTGGGGCTATGCGCACCGTGGTCTGATATGCTGAAGTTGCTGATGCCGTGGAGCTCCTGGTAAAGACCAGCACCAGCGTCCTGCGGTCGGTGAAGGGGGGAGTGGCTCTGGTCAATTGGCTCGAATGCGTCGGAGCTGCCCAAGTGAGGAGAAGGGGCTGCAGAGGATATCTCTGAAAACTCGGACGGTGAGCGCCTGTGACCCTGGAACTGTGGTCCGGACTGACCCCAGTCAATCTGGCGGGGCAGGAGGGCGGCTTCCGGGCCGAGCGACACATTCCTAGAATGCCGGCCCGGAGGCGACGAGAACTGGTGCTGGTTGAATGAGGGCGAGTGGTTGGCGGAGCCGGGCTGGTGGGCGTCAGGACCCAGCAGATGTGGGGGTGTCGGACTGTGGTTCGCTTGGGCCATCATGCCGTTGTCGCGATTGTCTGTGACGAAAAGCGGCGCGCCAAATTGCGGCTCGCCAGGTGTAGGGGGGAAAATCGTGAAATCGGCGTCGCCGAAGCTAGGGGCGAGCAGGTTGTTCTGCTGAAAGGTTTCTGTTTGGGCGCCGAAGGAGGAGGGGTCTTCAGCTTTGAGCTGATCGGTGAAACCCTGGTTCAAGGCGAATGGCGCGGTTGGTTCAGCTAGGCTCGACGGGGCGAAGGATGGGGGCGCGGATTGCTGGTTGTTCAGAAAGTTATTGGTATTAGTATTGTATGCGATGTAATCGGAGTGCGTGCCTGCGGGGAACTGCTGTTGTTGTGCTTGCTGCGCAGGGTCGACGAGGCCAAGGCCGATTCCGAGAGAGGATCCAGGTTCGTTCGGATTGGGAAAGTGGGCGGGCGGAGGTGAGTGACTGTTCTTTATATGAGGTTGTTGATGCACGTTCCCGCCGCCGGTAGATGTGGCCGAGGGCGACCGCCCCCGGGCCTGGGGTTGCTGTTGCTCCATGGATCGTGGTTGGAAGGAGCCGGTCGAGGGCTGCACCAGCCTGTGTGGTGTTTCTGTCTTTAGAAGCGGGACGAGGCACTCTGCCAGTCAGCCTTCCAGGCACCGTGGCAGTGCTTCGAGGCTGTGCTGACACGAGCTGACAGCACTTCGTTGGCAGCGCCCGGGCCAACCCGACCGAAATGTCGCTTGTTTAAGAGAGGACCCGAAATTCCAACTGCCTAAGTTACGATAGGCGACCGTGATTCGTTGAGCGATGACGTTTGTCTTTGCGTGCAGACTTGGGATGGAGACAATTGTCGGGTGGCCGAGTCGAGGGAAGGATGGAGGGGAGAGCGTTGTAGAAAATTAGCGAGGGTGCGAAACACTTTGGCTTTGTTGGCTCCCTTGCTCCCACACCAGCCGATGTCTCGCAGCCGCGCAACTTGCTGTTACGGCAAGTCTGTCAGCTTGTGCAATGCGCGTTTCGCTTTCCCGTCAGGCGCTTGTTTCCGGCCACAAGCGCTGCTTCGAATATAGTTGCGGCGCTCTCTCGCCCAGTCCGCCCTCTAGATATTGTCCTCGCCGCGCAAATCGCGGGGCAGGCGATGCGTTTCGCGGGGTTGGGCTGGTATGCGGTAGGTGGCGGCCCGTGAGCGGCTGGCTGGCTTGCTCCTGTTGCTGCTGCGGCGGAAAGCTTCCAATCTCTCGGGCTCACGCCTCTTCGCGCCTCAAAAGCAGTCGGCAGCCCAGTTACGTCTCCGGTAAGGATCCGAACGGCGATGTCGACGGATTGAAGGTTAGTTATTTAGCGCCGTATTCTGCTTGAGTCTAGGACGCAAGATAGGCTTGGGTAGGCGATCTGTCAGCACCTTGGTTTTTCGAGCGTCACTGTCAGAGGGGCAGGGGCGATGCAGGCAACGATTTGGAGGGGTGAGGAGGGGTGAGGGGCTGTCGTGCCAGCGCAAAACGTGCTTTTGCGCCGGCGTAATTTCCAGTCGCAAAGAATAATTAGGAGCGACGCGGCCTCGACGAGTTCCGAGTTGAAGCTTCTGATATCCTGGAGTTCAGAGTCGGGGCGTCGGAGCTCACTCCCTTGACGCGAGCAGGCAGACGGCGAGAGAGCAGGTACAATGCTTGAATGCCCGAGAATTGGGAGGTGGGGGGTGGAGCAAGAAGCTCACCCTGCCTGAGCAATACTTGCGGGCGAGTGGGTCGGGATCGACCGAAACGGTGCCCAAAGATTTAAAATTGCGAGTCCAATCTCACACGCTCACCTTCCACGCGCCGTGAAGTCCGCAACTGTAATTTCACAGGACCCAGGTACTTCCCTGGCTGTAAAACTATTTCTCTGGCCTTGCGACATCGTTTGTCACTTCCCTCCCTTTTCTCAGGTATCTAACAAACGCCAGATACCTAGTAGAAATGGTTCTGTTCAAAGAGGAATAGAGGATGGGCCAATGGCGGCAAACCGTGCTGGTGTTACATAGCCTCTTTCCCTCCTGCAGAAGGTCGGACTTTGGAATACAGGTGAGATCGATAGTTGGCCGCCTTTTTTTGAACAGTGAGGTAATTTGGCAGAAATGGTGCTGACAACAAATCCCGAGCACCGTCAAGGCCCAGCTTTTTGGGTGCTTCACCATTCGGCGGCCAATATTGGTGTCGTCAGTTTCACCCGAACATCCTTCGCATGCCACAAGAGCGGGAGCTGTTAGCACCCGAATTTGGGGTGACGGTCAGCCCTACCTATTTCCGCCCAACAACCCTTGAGTGGACCCCTAAATGAGACGACCCAAGACGGAGGGAACAGCCCTGCCGGGGAATGAGCCGCATGAACAGCGCAAGTTACAAGTGCTCTCTTTAGGCGGGGCGGCGCTTCGCATTCCCAATTCCGCGAAATCCGTGGAAGATGAGACGGTGCCACAAAGTTTTCGTTCGCATCATCCTTCGACAGTACCTACATAGATACCTAATAAGTAGGTAGCGTAGCGAAGAAGCTGCTTATTACCGGCTTGGAAATTCCAACGGCCCATAGGCCGGTCTGGAGCAACCACGGTGAACGGTCCTGAGCTAGCGCTATCTGTGTAATGACGCTCCACCTTCGAATCGGCCGCCATTTCTCGCGCCGCCCCATTCTTTGGCCAATGTAACTAGTTGTACCTTCCATGTGGCGTTCCCGTGCAGAGGACTGACGAACCCGGCGTATTTTTACACTTGTACTGTATTGATATTCCACAGGTCTCTAAGCGATATGAAGGTATCTTTGTTTTTTGTCTACCTACAATAGTTCCCGGATGCGACCCAACTCCGCCGATGCCAACAAAGGAGAGATTAGTCCCGATAACTTACTCGCACAAGGGAAGACAATATCTTGTCAAAAGCCCCCCTCAACCAATCACTTCGGCTCGCTCATACCCTGTCGGCTTCAGCGCAGGGTTCGGCTTGTGGCTTATGGCGCCTTTCTTATAGTCGCTGACGAAAGGGTTAGGGTCCTCGTCTTGATTAAGGTTGCTCAGAGTGTGGTTGACGCCGCGGTGAGCCGCTTCATCAGCCCGGATGTAGTAGATGAGGTCCTTCATGGTGCGCTTGCCCTCGGGCATATTCCAATACGTAATGGCTAGCTCGGGGATCTGGAAATCAGGGTTCGCCCACTTGGCGAGCTTGCCCTCCTCGATCTCATGGATGCAGCGTGTGTAGGTGTGGACGGCTTCCTCCTCGATATAGCCGACGAAGCGGTGCGTGATCTTGGGTGAGATCAAATAGCTGAGGAATACGGCGTTGAAGAAGACACCTTGAGCTCCGAGGATCATGGTCTTCATGAACCATCCAGGCTCGCACATCTTCATAAAAGTCAGAAGGTGCATGCGCTCATTGTACGACTCCTCGAGTAGTGTCTCGATCCAGCCGTTGTCCCGCTTAAGTCGTCGCAGGCTGCCAAGATGTCGCAACATGCCGGCGACCATGCCAGGGACTCCGGCGATGGACTCCAGGAAGATAAATCGCACGAGCTGCGGATAACTGATTAGTATGCCTGATAGAGAAACCTGATGGAGCCTTGGACATACCCACTGTGCCTCGGTGAGAGGCTTCAGGGCCTTCACAGCGGTTGTAGGGTTTTTCTTGTCTACTTGCTGTTCCGGCCGCACGCCCGTGGCAAGGTCGGTTCCCCAGCTGTCTCTGGTGTCAGCAAGCCAAGCATATTCAAGATCCGGAGAGCACAATACATACCGACAAATTCGAACCAGCTTCCATGCTAGCCAGTCGCTCACCGTCTCTGGTGCGCGGTGTTCGGGAACCACCGAGAGCATCTCTTGTTCAGTCCAGCCATGATGGGGCCAGGCCGGGGGTGTCTGCCTGATATACGCTGTTTCCTTTGGGGGGAAGAAATCGCGGAGGTGAGCAGTTGTTGTGGTTGAGAACTGTCGAGGTTGGTGAGCCCCAACAACCCGAAGTCCGGCGGTACAGCCAAAGACGGACGGGCGGCCTTGGTAAAGCGGTGCTACAGCCCGACTGAGCTGGGCCACTTGCTTCGGCGAACAGAGCCGAATGTTAACACGAGGTGAGATCATGAGCGTGGAGGAAAGGTTGTATCATAGGATCCTGATGCGGACTGAGTATGGTGTTGGAAGACATGCCAATACATCCCACGAAGGAGTCGCCCGCTTATATATCAGCTCCCGGGGGGAGCAGCCCAGTCATCCTAACAACACGATAACCAGTCAATCCGGAATTGCCCGTCCTAGATCTAATAGCAACCTCTGGAGGCTTGGCCTGTCCTGGAGTGATAGGGAGCGCGGCGACGACTCGGAACTCGTTCATCCACCCTTTGACAAATGTTTTACCAAAAGGGTGGAGGCTGGCCAAAGAAACGGCGCGGACCGGCACAGGCCCTTGACAGGAGGGAACGTGGACATTTGTCTTCGTCTCACAAGGCTGTGCCCAATGTCTGCTGCCCACTCGAAAAAATCGGCGCGGATCGGGAAGTCTCGGGTCAACAGGATTCAATTCGCCCAGGTTTGTTCCGCTGCATTTTCGAGCACCCAATACTTCAGGGTTGGGGCCGCAGATGAGTCAGCCCCGCTGACGGACAAGATCATGCGGGCCGAGATTGAGCATGAACAGAAAAGATTCTCTCGTTTAAACCGCTGGCTGCTTTTTGATCAACTCCGCGGCCGATTCCTTTGAACGGGGAAGCCGACTTCTTTTGACAACTACCTGGGTACCCCTCCCCTCAAGGCGTAGAGACGGGATGTCAACGAAAGAGAGTATGGTATCTTGTGCCAGGCCTGTTGAAAATGATTGCATGCTTACTCCCGTAAGTTGGTGGTCCAATGCATCCACTGGGCAGGCGCAGTGATGTTTTCTCAGGGGTTCAAGGTTGCGTCACTGTGGCACCTCTGGCACATTTTGACGCTGAGGGAGGTGAAGTGGGGCAGCCTCGGAGGGGCCACGGTGGCTGCCCGATGCGGCAAAACCCCATGATCTGGCGGCTTTTTATCACTGCCACCCACAACCTAAATTGTGGAACTGTGACCACCATCCGGTTTTTTCTCCTGCTACCCAACTTGGTTTCAGAGTCTTGCCCTCTCGATTTTTGGTTCAAAAAAAATTTCCTCCTGCGAACGCAGATCACGCCTGCGCCAGCAAAAACGCTTGACTGTTACGCCGATCGAATTTCACCCCGCCATCTTGATCCTTGTCGACTCAACCCCTCAATCGCGATAACGCGACGTAACCATGCCTGGACCGAGCAAACGGTGGGGTAAGTTGGTTTACATTTCACTCTGTGCGCAACATCGTGGAGACCTTGATCGCGCGCCACTGCCTCGGGGATATCGAATCGTATCTGGCCGACTGGTTTAAGCATGGTGGAACTGGTTACTCGCAGAGGAAGCTATCCGATGCACTGTTTTGTGTGCCAAGGGTCGCTGGAGCAATCACGTTACGATTACGGCTAGGGGGCTTGCTTTGGGTACTAACATTGCGCAGAAGAGGAAGAGGAGGAGAGTTCTAGCTCTGGCTCTGGCTCTGGTTCCGACTCTCCGGCCGTTGCTGCCCCGGTGCGCCGTGGAAAGTTTGACGACGAGGAGGCAGACGATAGTGACGTAGGTTCTTGGCCCACTTCCCTGCTTCGTCTACGAACCGCAGAACTGACCACGCCTTTGCATAGGTCCTGGACTCCTGGGACGCTGCTGAGGACTCTGAAGTGGAAAGAGAGAAGGCGAAGAAAGCCGCCGAGGCCAAGGCGAAGGCAGAGGCCGAAGCCGCTGCAAAAAAGAAATCCAAGACGCAGCGCGTGGCCGAGAGACAAGCCGAGCGTGCCCGCGCTCGCGCCGAAGCCGGCGATGAATCAAGCGATGATGAAACCGAATCGCAGAAGCGTGAGCGCCTGCGCCGTACCGAGAAAGAATCGGATCTTCGTCACGCTGAGGACCTCTTCGGTGAGATTGGGATCAGCAACCGCAAGGCCATCACTCCTGGAAGTGCCGTGCCAATCAATGCCAGCGATCCCAACAACACCATCGATCTAGCTGCGCTCCCCGTCTTCAAACCCACCACTAAGACCCAGTTCGAGCTACTTCGCCAAACCCTGATTCCTATCTTGGCAGCTAGCTCAAAGAAGCCGCACTACTCGCTCTTCCTCCAGGAATTCACCAAGCAGCTGGCCAAGGAGCTACCCAGCGATCAGATCAAGAAGATCGCTAGCACTCTGACCGCTCTCAGCAATGAGAAGATGAAGGAGGAAAAGGCTGCCGAGAAAGGTGGCAAGAAGTCTAAGGCTGCCAAGACAAAGTCCACTCTTGCCGGCGTTTCGCGCGGCGGCGCTGTCACTGCCGATGTGAGCACGTATGATGAGACTTTTGGCGAGTAAGTTAGCCTCGTTCCCACGAGGTGCACATAGCGATAGCGCTGACCTGATTACCAGTGACGACTTCATGTGAAAAGGGCAGTTCTAAAAGAACGGAATGACCCCCCTCGGCGCGTCGGTTCGGTTGTCATGTAGACTTGGCGAGCCGCCTACCCCTAATGATGTGTTGCCTGGTTCAGCCATGCATCCGAGCAGCCGCGGACATCACCATGGAACCTTCAGGCAGAGTTTGATACCCTTAGGCCACGTCCTGTTGTGCGGCCGCCACACTCCGCGTCCCGGTCGAGAGGTGTGGTTGGAGGGAATGATTTACCTGCATCGAACTGAGAGTTGATTGCATGAGAGGAAGCGGGATGGGAGACGGAAAACGGATCTGTGGGAGCACTTCGCCGGTACATGCATGGCAACGTTGCGCTTAGAATGCATATGGAGTAACTTTTAGACTGTTTTTGTTTCGGTTAGGCGAGGAGCAAGGCCTCGGTGCTGTTCTGCTGTCGAAGGACCGTGACGTTCATCTCCCATCTCGATACTGCGAAATAGCCAGGATAGGTTGCATCATACTGTTCACACAGCCCAATCATGTGTCGTTTGCCTGTCCTTGCTATTTGCACTGCAAACAATGGTAGAATGATGTTTTATTTTCATGGTCTCTAGCCAACCAACCCCACATGTATGTCGTATAAGTGATGTCGATAAAAAGCAACTGGTGATACATGCCTTGGTGGACTTTGATCGACAACGCCAAGTTGATTTTGAATTCTCCCAACGCCACTAAATGCCCAGGGCAAGCAAGCCAGCCAGTCCAACCACCAGACCATTCCACGGAGATCCCCGCCCCTATTTTCCGCCATGACCAGCCAGCCGTGTTTGCATGATCCCCTTACAGTACATATTACATCACGGCGGAGAGAGAGAAATGTTGTCGTACACAATACAGCTTCGATATGCCACCACGTCACATCAAGTCACCCGCCACTCCCGCCAGAAGGGCATGGATAACCAGACTGACAGTCCACAGGCCAACGCGTTTAAAGCGCCGGACACGGCTTTGTTGGTCCTCGACGTTTCTCGCAAAAGCCGAGTATACCTCAGCACCAGTGTCATCCATTAGACCGCAGTCCCAGACGGTCCACGAGCCGTTGAAGTCGGTAAGCCGCTTCACGACGCGGCAGGTAATTGGGATATATGTACGTTTGGCATTGATATAGGCGACGATGGGGCGGACAAGAGCCTGGTTCACATAGCTGATATGTGGATTGTTGAACAGCGGAACAGCGGCCCGGACATCATTCAAGTGAATGCGCATGTCCATGACCAGATAAGAAGGGGAAGCTTCCATTCCTGGCGAGGTGAATGATCCCGAAGCACCAATGCTATCTTCGTCAGAAGGCAGTGAAGGTGCCAAGTCTTCTGAAAGCGCTGGCATGTTACCACCTTCGATTGATTGTGGCGCAGAGTTGTGAATAAGGGCGTTTTCCTGCTCCCAGCTTCGAGCATTGTTGTTGTCCAGTATTCGGAGATAGCGGTTGCTTGTTACGGCCTCTTCCATTTTGTCGTAGAACTCAGCCACAACTTTGCCAATGCCCTCTTCAGCCTCGGCAGGGAACATGACGTCGGCCACAATATCTACGTTACCCTCGTATATCCACCCGAATGGCCCGTCAATCCCCCGGTTGAGGTGGTCAATCTTCAGACCGTCTATCCGTAACCTGGAGAATTTCTTCCAAGCGGATGGCGTCCCGAACTGGTCAGGTCGCGTGTCGTCTGCTGATGACACGCCGTGTATTTGACGTGGGTGGATGGTAAATAGTGACCCGTCAAAGGAGCCTGACATGTGGGATGCCGACAGAAAATCGTAGAAAAGCCATTGCTTCCGCAGCTGAGGAAGCTCGCACGAGAAAATCGAGACCGAAAAGGGGCGGAAATTACCTGGTTGGTGCACCGTCACCAGCAGGTCCTCCAACTTGAAGTAATCTAGTTCGAAATCGCCAGGACTATGCTCGTGCCTGAATGACAGTGGGTCTTCTGAGTCGGTCGACCATTCGACCGAAGTTCTATCGACAACTCCCCGCACGCCCTTCACTTCGACGTCCTTTAGCAGGCCCTTGCCGTTCCACCACTTGATAAATGACAGGGTAACGTTGACAGTATCGATAGTTAGGTCGAACTGGGTGTAGTTCCCATCGTCTTCCTCCTCTGCAGCAGCGGTAGCGGCAGCTTCTTGTTCCGCATATTTAGTGACACTTATCTCCGCTGCCGCTTCTTGCTCCGCTTGGCGGGCAGCAGCGGCCTCTGCGGCAGCGTTGGATGATCCCTTCTTTACTGAAGATCTGAGCTGGCCCGGCCTCCGGGAGACAAACACATTTCGGAGCGTGATCACGCCATCTCCCCATTTCGGGACAATAGCCGATTCAAAGACAACAGTAAGGCCGGCCGACTGTGTCAGGTAATCACCAATCCACTTCGCCAGCGTTTCTAAGGAATTCTGTCAGCTGAAGCGAGGTACACCGCCTACAAATATGACCTACCTTGTGCAAAGACCGTGTTTATAGTCAAAATTACGAGTGAGAAGAAGGTCGTTGTGCCAACCAAGATCCAGACAAGGTGGCCGAACAGAAACCATGAGACAAAAGCTCCCCACTCGTCTGCATTCCATGGCCGCATGCTCCGGATGGAAAACCACTTGAAGCGAACTTTCTGGCGTTCCCAAAATCCATTGGCGGCATCTAGAAGCTCCTGTTTGGTCGGCCTGTGGGGCATCTTGGGGAGATGCAGATATTTGGACATTGAGTTTGCGAGGGATTCGAGCTCGGAAGGGTGCAACTCTGTAGTCTGCCCGGGCTGATCGGGCAGGCTGGGATTGTTGGCAGGGCTCGGCTTCTCTTCCGTATGGGTCTCACCCGAGTTTTTCGAGGGTGTTGGCAGTTTCCCATTGTCGTTGTTCCCTCCCCCCACATTCGAACTACTGGCCCGCTTGCCAGCAGCTTGAATACCGCCGGTGGAGGTCCTCCGAAGGCCAACGATCCAGGCTTGTCGAGCTAGATAGCTCAGCTTGGCTCTTTGCACGGCATTCCCCGAGAGTGCTGAGTCGGCGACGGCGGAGCATGTAGTCATAACGGTGCTGGTAGAGGACGGGCCGGAGCTGAGCCCGATCAGGAGGAGGCCCCCTGAGGTGCAACTTTTCCGAACATTATTAGCGGATATCCGCGGTTGGTATGTTCGACTGAACCATCGTGTAGAATTCGCGTTGTGGGTTTTCCACGGCGCATGGCTGAGTCCCAGGCCGGAAAGGGGAGGCTGGCGTCCTGGCAATTTCGATGCGAGGTTGTTCGCGGAGTCTCGGATCGCAGCCCAGAACTGGCGACCCAGCTGCGACGATGTGGCGCTAGTAGACATTGTTGAACGGCATACCGAACCACTAGAGCCGAGCGGCAGCACCAGTACAAGTCGAGATCATGCTGTGCGCTGTTGTGACTTGGACGGCAGAGCTCGAGGGTTCGGGGGAAGCAATGCAAGAAACCTTGCTCAAGCAAGGTCTTCTTCCGTCATGACGCTAAGGACGCGGCTGCTGGCGATTGCCAAGGGGCATTGGCGAAGAGTGGGGCGACTTATCGGGCCAATTGATACGCATCAGATAACGGCATTGGGCTCCACGATTTTTAGGAAATTTCGAACCCCCACCAACGAAATAGTGAGGGAAGACCATTATTCGCAAGCTCGAAGATTGTTAAAACCCTGACGGTACTCATTTCAGACGCCATTTGAGGCCCCGATCTTACAAAAATCGGAGACACTTCCAGCGACCTTGAACTCCCACTCGGCAGAATGCCAGCCCCAACAGCACTTCGGACGCCGACTGCGGCTCCTGAGGCGGTCCCCCTCCCCGCTCCCGCGCAAGACGAGGATTTCGTCATCGATGTCGAGCAGAGCGAGTTCACAAACCCTAGCGGCCCCGAGCAGCTCCAGGCAGACCCCGAAGATACAGATATGGCTATTGATGAGGAGGGGAGGCCCAAGTTTGCGCCGGCCAAGGATGTGGTGCGTTGACCCGGGACCGTTGTCCTTCAAGCATCTGGGCCGTGGGCTTTGGCTGACCTGACCATTGCCTAAGGACCCTGTTCGCCGCGTAGAGACAAGGAAGATCCCAATCCCTCCAAATCGCATGTCTGCGCTCAAGAATAACTGGACCAAGGTGTGTTTCATGTGGTGTGAGTGCGATTGTGTAGCTACCGCTGACTTGCTGTAGATGTACGAGCCACATATCGAACGACAAGCTGATTTAAGCTGACACCAATCTCCATTAGCTACCCCCCTTTGGTCGATCACTGCAAGTTACAAGTCCGAATGAACGTCAAGGATAAGAGAGTAGAACTACGATCAAGCAAGTTCACACAAAGCAATGAAGCCCTTCAGATGGGAGCCGATTTCGTCTCTGCATTCGCGATGGGCTTCGATATCGACGATGCGATCGCCCTCCTACGTCTTGATTCTCTCTATATTCAGTCATTTGACATCAAAGATGTGAAACAAACACTGAGTGCGTGCTACTTGATGCTTCTCGTTCGACAATTCACTCACATGGTACAGATGGAGATGCACTGGCTCGCGCCATTGGACGAATTGCTGGAAAAGACGGCGTATGTTCTGGATATTTTGGGCATGCAAACCCAGGTTGCTAACCGAAGCGCAGAAAACCAAATTTGCTATCGAGAACGGTAAGTGGTGCTGGCATGGTGGTGCATATATCAGCTAACTCTTCTAGCTACAAAAACCCGTATTGTCCTCGCTGGCTCAAGGATTCACATTCTTGGAGCCTTTGAGAACATTGGTATGGCGCGAGAGAGGTAAGTTTAGCTATTAACCGCTGCTTTATTATCGTCAGTGCTGACTATCCCTGTAGTGTTGTGTCGCTTGTCCTTGGCGCACAACCTGGGAAGGTTTACAACAACCTCAGGATAATCTCGTCAAGATTGAAGGAAAGGGTCTGAGCAAGCATGTCATTTCGCATTGATCTGGTAAAAGTTGGCTTGCTGGATCCGGGAAAAGGCGTTTAGGCGTTTTGTTCATCAAGGCGTTTCGGCTAGCGACGAAACTGTCGCACTAGAGAGCGGCATCCTAGGCATAACACAATCATATAGCTTAGTTGTGCTCATTCACTAACCGCGGTAACTGCAGGCTCTATTTTATGAGCGTCATGTTACGGTGCTACGTTGCGTGAGCAACGGTGGATCAGTTCGTATCTAGAAAAGCATGAAATTCTTGACTGGTGCCATGTCAAAGTCAAGGGGGTATACTGTTCATCATCAAGTCCATCATGGCATCATCTCTGCGCCAACCACTGGTCGTTTGCATGAGGTCCGCATTGCCTCTTAACTCTCTATCCCTGAAAGACCGGCCAGAGCTCGGACAACCCCCGTTCCCACAGAGAGAAAAAAGTTACCTGATGTGGACCTCGAGCTGGTTGATCTCATCGGGATCAATGTCGGCATTCCCTAGGAGTGAATAGTTGTCGAGTTCCTCTCCATCGAGGTAGATGGACACCCTTGATTGGTCGGCGATGCCGCGGTGCTTGCAGAATTCATCGATGAGCAAGCTGATGGGGTGCTCTGCTTTTCCGGTAGTGGTCAGAGGTTCGAGGTTTTTGGCCTTGAGCACTATCTTGATACCCTTCTTTTTCTTCTCAGGGGCTGGCGTAGGCTCAAGCTCATCAGCCAGCCTGTCATCCTCTTCGTCTAAGAGTCCAAGAGCGCGTGCGCGTTGTAGCTCCTTATCGTGAAGGTATTTGGTGAAGGCTTCCTCTGTCCACACCTCGAGGTGCAGGCTGCCCCTGTTGTAACCTTCCCCAATGTTTCCTTTGATGCGCCCTTGCCCGTCTAATTGCACTCCAAGGGACGCGACTGTACTGTGACTATAGACCTTGTTGCCCTTCCAGGTGAGAAATAAGGTGTCCTCGATACCGTCAGGGAGCTCTATCCCTTCCTGGTTCCGTTGTTGCGCGACCCATGTGTCGAGAACGAGCTTCATATTCTGTCCCATCTTACGTTTGAACATGACGGGCTTTGTATCAGGCATTCGTGACGTGATTAGCACCTTAACTACCGCGTCTAGATTCTGGCATTCAGACTCCCGTGCCTTGACAAGCCACTCGTTCAACTCATCAGGGATGATGTTGGACGGCTTCTCGTCTAATTCCTCCAAGTCATCCCCATCATCGTCGATAATATTGGGCTTGGTCTCGACGACGTCGCTATCATCGCTACTCAGCAACCGTGAGGGCGAAATGTCCCTTTGTAGTCGAGATTGACGAGTATGACGACGGTCCAACGCGAGCGGGTTAGGCTTTCTAGCACTCGGTGGCTGTGGGAAAAAATCGTCGTCGTCATTAGACGAGGCGGTTGAGCTGCAAGATGGCGCGGGGAAGGGCCTCTTGTTCATGGTCGTAACTTTGGCGGTGCGTAAGATCTCTTTGCCCTTTCCTTTGACATCCATCACCAGATCATCATCCGAAGAATCCGATGGCACCAACTGCGTTTTCATCGGAAGACTCTCTGATTTCATTGTAGAAATCGGCAGGCTACACCACGTTAACCGTGGTTAGCGCGGTTCCGGACCAAGCCTTTAGTAGTGTTCGTCCTAACATACCTTCGTGATCCGCTCCTCTCGCCATCCAGTGATGTTTTTCTGCGCTTGCGGCCGTGTCCGTCTGGTGTAGCCGGCCTTTGGGCTTCTTCTTCCATCTCTTTGATGACCCTAGGGAACACCTTCTTGGATTGTCGGAAGAAGTCAAGGTCGTTCTCGTCGTCGCCATCACTAGTGTCCCGAACTGGGGACTTGCGAGTCACCGTACGCCTGAATGGGAGACTTCGTTTCTTCTTTGGTGGTTCGATACCAGACCCCGCTGTCTTCATCGAAGCCATGGCGGGCTGGTTGTGTGGGATTTGGGGAACTTGAGGGTTCGCAAGAAGGGTAGGACTTCGGACGGCAGGCGTGAATGCTGACTGGGGGAAAGAGTGTGAGCTTCGAGATAAATCGTCCCACGGCGAGTCGGAAGTTTCCGAGTTCGACCTGCAGAATGTGCGTTCTCGTGGCGCACTTCGTTCAGCTTGTGAGAGGCTACTCGCGGGGGCAGCTTGCGATGAACCAACCGCGGTATCTTGTATGGTACAGGGGTCTGGTTCTGCATCGAAATCGCCTCCCGATGTGGTTAGACCGAAATAAAGTCACTCGCGAAGGTTGCCAAGCAGCAGCAAAGAACCAACGTGATATGGAGGATAGAGATGTCTGGTGAATACGCACGCCGAGCATTTGTGAGGGGCTCGTGTCACGATGTGGAATCAATTAAGGGTGGTTCCCTGTTTGTGGGTTCGCTTGTTCGGGGGTTGCGCTCAACCAGAACCTAGTTCCTTGCAGGGTTAACTAACGCGATCTAATAGCAGGGGTGGCAAACGCGTATCAGGTACGAAGTACGCTGGAACACTACAGAAAATACAAATTATATCTGGTTTCAGTCTTGGTGGGTAAATTCGTCAGGCTTGAAACAATGAAATGTCTGCAAGCGACATAGTGTTCCTGAGCAGAAATACCGGCGTTAATTCTGATTGCTCTCTCGTAGGTCGTTGTTGGCTTGCACCTATAATTTTCGAGGTGGATCAGCCGAGGTACAGGCCGGTTTGGGACGAGCCACCTCCCCAGTACTACCATCACGAGTTCACTCCGGGGTGAGCGGCCTCGAACGCCGGTCGAGGGAGGAACAGGAACCTGTCAACCTCGGCGTTGGTTTTCCATGCAGTGATTATTAACTTGAAGCCTTCCATCCTACTACCCTAATAGGTCACTACCAACCGCTTCGCAATTCTGTTTCTCCCCTAATATTGCTTTTCCGTCGCCACGTCTTGTCGGTAAGCTTCTTTCTGTTGTATCTGGCATCATGGCAGTTCCCAGGTCCGAGTACCTCAGCAACGCATGGGCGGATGGCATATTCGGTGCGCACAATGGATTTCCCGTGACCCCGGACGGCGAAGCTAACATTTAGTTACAGCCAACCGGGTACTCTTCATCACCGGCGGAGCCGGTTCAATCGGGAGTGCTCAGACCCGTGCGCTGGTTCATCTCGGGGCCGATGCATGCATCATCGGCCGCAATGTGGAAAAGACCGAGGCCGCCGCGAGGGAGATCGCCAAGGTGCGATCCGGAGCCCGCGTACTAGGCATCGGCGGTGTAGATGTCCGAAACGTGAGTCCCGCATGCCGCAATGTGTAAGGCGCATACACAGCTAATTGACCTGTTGCCTAGTTCGAAAGCCTAAAGGCTGCCGCAGATAGATGCGTCAAGGAACTCGGGGCTATCGACTTTGTCGTGTAAGATCCCCCCACCCCCTTCGCATCTCGGGGCATCGTATTTTCTGACATCGTCGTCATTAGCGCCGGCGCAGCGGGTAACTTCATCGCGCCCATATCAGGACTCAGCCCCAACGCCTTCAAGACGGTCATTGAAATCGATACCATCGGTACTTTCAACACAATCAAGGCAACGATGCCGTACCTGATCGAATCCGCAGCACGAAACCCCAACCCAAACCCATCAGGGCTGACAGGGGGGCGGTTCCTCTCCGTGTCGGCAACCTTCCACTTCACAGGCATGCCGCTGCAAAGCCACGTCTCGGCCGCCAAGGCTGCCATCGACTCGCTGATGGGCAGCGTGGCGATCGAGTATGGCCCCTACGGCGTCACGGCCAACTGCATCGCTCCTGGTGCGATTGCAGGGACCGAGGGCATGGAGCGCCTCGCTAGCAGCCAGCACACGCGCGACGAGCACACGCGAGGCATTCCGTCAGGCCGCTGGGGAACAGTGCGTGACATTGCCGACGCTACTGTTTATGTTTTCAGCGATGCCGGCAACTATGTCAACGGAACCAATCTTGTTGTTGACGGCGCGGGCTGGAGACGGCAGGGTGGCTTGCAAGTTGGTCTAGACGAGGGCATGACCTACCCCAACTTCCTACTTACGGGGAAAATCAGCAAGAACCTGAAAGATGGGAGGAAGAAGCCAGCCAAACTCTAGTTACATCCTATTTAGGTAGGTGGTATAGATTATTGTCTAGTGGAGCAAGTTGCAGATTCAAGGTATGGGCTAGGTCATATCACATTATGCTGAGGATGAACTCGACAGCTAATTGCTATTGACGTTACTACGACTGGCTCAATGACCGAAAATACTGTACACCCCAAATACAAAACGGCCGCATTGAGCGTAACGTTTGGAGGGAGCCGTCGCAGAAACTCGCTGCAACAATGCTCAAACAAGACAGACAGATCGATTGAGAAACAAAGAAAAACGGCCAAAGAGAATGGTAAGCCAGCTCCTGCATTTACCTGACTCCGAACATGGCCAGAATGTCGTGGCGATAGGACCAACTTCGAAGCCGCTTGCCGTAGATATCTGTTCCGTAGTCAGCATTTCCAATCGCTGCGATTTGGTTACCGCCGTGTTGTATCAACTTACACAATGGAATAGTCAAGACGGAAGCGACAATCTGAACGGCACCGAGAGCGTTGAAGATGGGCTCTGCTCTGCTCCGGTTCTGGGTGAGCCAGTCGAAAGCCTTGAGTGTGAGACCGAAGCTGAAGAGGTTCTTGAAAATTATCATGCACGTGAAGCCTTCAATGGCCAAGTCACCTAGCATCTATGTCAGCAAACAGCTGCGAAAGCCTCCAAACGGCGCAACTCACGGTATGCATCCACAATGTAAAGGGAACTTGCGACGGCACCAATGACCATACCGGCGACTTCAAGGGCGAAAAAAGTCAGAGGGACCGGATAAGGGTACTTGCTGAACCGCAAGCCGTCAATTGTGATACCCCATCCAAAGAGACCAGCGCAGCCAAAGATCATCTGCGGAATGACGAGGATGAGGCGGAACTCAGGCTCGTAAATACCGCCGTTTAGTTTGGTCATGAACTTAGCGCTCCAATCCGATAGTAGACCCGCAATGACGAAGCCGATGAGGGCGCCGATGAAAGCAGCCGTATAGGCGTAACCAGTTCTGACCTCATCCCACCAAAGAGGTGTCGACAGGAAGAACTGGGCCATGATGACGCCGATGAACACGGTCCACCCGATCAGCAATCCCTGAATAAGGCAGGCCCACAGGAAAGCTGGCTGGAGGAAGAGGGGCAACGGCCGCAACAAAAGTTTCCAGTAGCTCTCGTCTGTTTTGCGGCCGTTAAAGAGCGCCAGGGATTGAACGAACGACACCTTCGCCGGGATGGGAGGATGGACCTTCTCGGCATCAGCGTGTCCATTGACACCATTCGAACCCGGTCCGTTGGCCTCTTGGGTGGGTGTGCCGGCTGGCTTCGGTCCGGTGGGATTATCCGTTGCCAGGAGGTCCAAGTTCAGCGACGCATCACGTCGATACGCAGTCTCGGGACAGAAGAAGATGATGGCAGGCAGGCAGAGAGCGCAGAAGATGGCGACCAGGTAAAATGTCCACCACCAATAGATCTCGTGCGTGATCTTGCCAACAAGAATGGGTGTGAAGAAAGCACCGCCAAAGACAGCCAAGTTGGTGAAAGCCATGCGAATTCCACGTTGCTATCAGGAGGTTAGAATGTTCCCACCAACACCAAATCCCAGCGGAGCACTTACATGCACGCAGTACAAGTCACCAACGGCCGCGTTCACCAGAGACTCAAATGGCGCAGTCGCTACACCCTGGAAAATTCGAGACCAGAGGAAACTCTCATAGTTCTTTCCAGATCCACCACCCCATGCACTCGTTACCGCCAAGAGTACCGTTCCCAACACGAAGAGATGTCGCTTGCCCCAGATACGGCCTGTGGGAACGAAGAAGAAACCAGCGACGCCAACACCGAGCAAAAACCATCCCGTCAACTCAGCGATATCGGTAAAGGGGCGCCTGAACCATATCGACAACGTGATAGTGTTAGCAGCAAGGATCGGGCCCAAGGCAGTGGCGAAAATGGCTGTCATGGACAGGATGAAGGTGATCAAGTCCCTCTTCCATAGCGCCCAGTTCAGGGGATCGTTTGGGTCGTCGGAGGGTTGAGGGACGAGGATGATGGGCACTGGGCCACTCGTGTCGCATTTGAGGTACTGGACGCCGTCGGCGGCATACTGTGGCCTCTCGGGATCATCAAAGTACCGCGTCGTGCCTGTGGTCGCGATTGTTAGCAGGCTCACACGCTGTCGTAGTGACCGATTTCCTGCGGGGCGCATACCAGGGACATGGTCCATCGACCGGTCTTCGAGGATTCCCAGACCCATCGCGACGAATGCACTTCGGTCGTAACAGGCAGAGGACAAAGACTGGCGGGGGGAAGGTGAGTTTACGACGGTGGTATCAGCATGTTAGGAGTCCATGGGCTAAGATGGCACGAAGGAACCAAAAAGACAAGAGATTGTCGAATGGCTGCCCCTTGGCAATTGTAACCCGCCCTCAGAATGAGAGAGAATGAGAGCATCCGAGCTCGGGCCAATGACCACCTGCCGACCGCACCTGGCCTCGGAGCTTGGCACCAGCTGCGAGACACAACAACTGGACGAGGGGCGCCACGCAATCTCCAGACCGCAACGGCTATCCAACCCTGAGAGTTCTTCCAGGAATAGAGCCCTCAGCGACAATCTCAGCGTGCCGGATCTCGATTGCTACTCGCGGTCTCATATCCGAAGTTGCCTCCCTACAATCTCGACACGCACGTGTATCCTCACGTTGAGACGCTGTCTAATGCCGATTGTCCAGGCGCCAGAAATTGCCGGGAGTGTGTGTCCCAGACAATACAACATGAGCGCATGAAATATTGATACACAGGCTCCCCTCCAGCGGCACAACAGCACTCACCTGCCTCTCCACGGGACAATGCGGGGGCAGAGACCAAACTTTCCGTCCACGAAGCATGGTTGGACGAAGCTGGATTAAAAGCCAAGCAGCGAATATTCCTTCCGGCTCACCACTTGGATTTGTCTATAGCGGTATGTTGCGTGTCGTTGTGTAGGCTTCGAGAAAGGTCGGTCCCTTCAAATCCGCTCCCATGTTGGCAATCGGTTCCGCCAGCGAATCCGATGTTGCCACTCCACTTCCGAGCGTTCACTTGCCCAGAATTGCGATGGGACGGTTCAACATCGGGCTGGACATAGACAAAATGCACACGGATGGCTCGTCCCGTTTTCTCCACAGTCTCTTGATCGGCAAGACGTCATGGGCTCGGAACGGATATATTGAGTCTATGTCATGGATGGGATGCCGATTGCGCGGTACAGCAAGCTGAAGAAAGAGGCTCAGGCCACACTCACACTCGTCCACTCATTGCTGTTCCCGCACAACCTTGGATGGTTGCAGTGCATTGTGCCCCTGCGATCAACGGGCTGCAAGCAGCGTTGACGAGAAGTGTCTCACTCGCCCAGATCTCGCCAAGCTTGGTGATGATTGGGCACCCCGGTCGTTGTCGCCCAGCCCACCTTGCAAATGGGGCCCCCCAATTGGCCCGTCATGCCTGCTCCCGTGTTCCCTGGGGAGACAGCCAGGGACTCAGGGAGTCAGGGGGCTTGACTTTTGGCCGTATTTAACGGCAATGGGCAGCTGCCCGCCCGCCAGCTTCCACCCGTTGCTATTTCTTCAATCATCCATTGACTCGCACCTCAAGCCCCTCCTCATCGACGCGTCTGCCCTTTTGCTCAATAAACGCTTTGCAGCCATGAAGACCTTCTCCATTCTTGCTTCCCTAGCGCTCGCCACCATCGCCGTCGCGCAGGCACCCGCGCTCCCAACCTGCGCTGTAAGCTTTTCTTAGCCCATAACGTCATGACAGAAAACGTGAGCAGCGTCAAGATTGACACTAGCGACTCGATCATAGACAGAATGCGCGAACCCCTACCTCCTGAACGGCGTCGGCAACTGCGGTACCGAGCCTAAGTGCATCTGCGCCAACAAGGAATTCATCGACGGCATCTCATGCTGCTTGCTCGAGAAGTGCCCTGTCGGCGAGCAGTCTGCTGCCGTTAACTTCGCCTCGCAGGTATGTTTTGATGTGTTTGATGCCGAGCAGCAGCCGTGTCTAGTTGCAATCTCGTTCGTATCTTCCATTCTGACGATAATCTTGCTGCACAAAGTTCTGCGCCGGTGTCGGCGTCACTGGTCTCCCCACGAGTGTGGCCTGCGCAACCAAGGCCGCCACCAACACCGCTGCTACTACCGCCGCTTCCACGACTGGCGGCGCCAGCCAGACCCGTGCCTCAGGCAACTACGGCCCACGACAGACGGCCGCGGCCGGCCTCGGTGCCATTGGCGGTCTCGTTGCCGCGGTTGCGCTTCTCTAAATACTTCAATGTTCTAAGACCTTGCATTCCTCGCCGAACTGTCGTGATAATAAAACACGGATGATAGGGAAACCCGATTCTGTTTTTGCTCCCAAAGGTACAGGAAATATTTGAACACCTGCGGGATTCCGTCTGCTGTCCTATCTTTTCTGAGTGGGTGACTGAAAAGTTGCAGAACGGATTGGGCAATCCTGCAGATGTCATGCTGTCGTTGCCGTTCCCGGTGTGCCTCACGGTCGGTTATATGATATGTTCTTTCGTTGGAAAAATCGCGAGTACCAAAATCTTCAGATAATAAACACCCCTTGTACCTAATGAGTTTGCCGACCTACCTAGGTACTTTGGCTACCTACCTACTTATACCATCCTTTTGACAAGATTGAATTGTTGACAGGAAAAGCATGATGAGAGCTTTCCAATATACGGCATCAAAGTCAGAATTGGATATGGTTTCCACTAGTTAATCAGCACAAGTGGCTTTGGCGTGTTGAACCGGCACACCGGAAACGTTTGACGGCTGCCGTTGAAGGCTTATGACACCGCTGCTCTACCTTAGGTACTTATGCTAGAGTTTATTCTAGCGTAAAGGCCGTTGAGCAACTACATAGGTCGCTTTTATTCCTACCTCGTCCGTACTCTGCTCTACAACAATGACCCCGAGAAACCTTGTATCACCACCGGCTGAATGCATGCACCCTTTCCCTGTCACCACGCCGATCCGGCCGGATGGTCGAGTATTTCCATGTGTGTGTAGTACAAGCAGTTCCGTCAGGACTCAGTAGTAGGTACCATTCATGACAGACCTGATGAGAAACAGGGGTATATTCACAACGCTACCAAACACCTCAACTCCATCAATCCCAGCCGCCCAATCTCCCAGCCTTGTACCTCATACCGGATATATATCTATCAACACACGATACGGTACCATTTCATCATTCCCTTTCACGTCAGGACCGGCCCTGAATCTTGCGTATGACCACCCGGTCCCCATTTAACTCCCAGCCAACACCATATTGGTCCCTCAGCTCCGGCCAGGAACATAGCGTCTGCGCCTCCAGAAAATCCAAGCCAACTGACAGGTATGATCTCCCAAATGCCTTAAGCAGGTGATCACGCAGCTGCGGCTCCGCCGTGGCCATCAGACTCGCCCGATGAGCATCCACGCTACGGCGCACCCGGTTCCACAGAACCCAATCGTCTGTAACCAGGGCGCGGAGCGCCCCATCAATCTTTGCATCGCGCAAACGGTAGCGATTACGTAAAGCATACGCTTCAGCAAGATCTGCTCGTCGGCACGCCGCATCGAGAACCAAGTATCCGACTACCTCGGCGAGTTCGACGCTCGTGAGGCTGTGCGCGGGGTGCAGGACGCGGAGGAGGTATAGTAGGGCTGGGTGGTAGGTCTCGTGTGCCGCTGTGAGGACGCCAAGTCGGATGGCAAAGAGGTAGACCTGTATGGCGAAGTCATCGCGACGCTTTGATGCTACGATACCCTCGCGCAGCTTGCGCAGCGCGCTGAGAATTTGGCCTAGGTCTGCTGCCTGCTGGCG
>Ga0247760_1000594_pt1 | contig 38671 bp, 19 predicted proteins | sample UWRJL171409R4_FD_179936 | JGI IMG/M metagenome (GOLD analysis project Ga0247760, IMG submission 179936) | Plant litter microbial communities from Arlington Agricultural Research Station in Wisconsin, United States - UWRJ-L171-409R-4 | ecosystem: Environmental > Terrestrial > Plant litter >... | reverse complement strand
TGTAGTGTATGTCCCCCCGTAACTGCTAATAAAAAAAAAGCATAAAAAAAAAGAAGAAGAAAAAAAAAACAAGAAAACAGAAATAGGCCCTTAGAGATACTAACACCGTCACTAAAACCACCTCCTACACGACCTAGTGCCCCATCACAAGCACCTACACCAGAAATGGCACACAACATATAACCACGACCTTAACACCATCCGTCGTCTATATAACAATTAACACGACGGTACTATGCAGTAGCCCCAGCGTTTCCACTAAGGCCAGCCCCCCTGCGCTGACAACATTAGCTATCCTAACAATAACGATAGTTTACACCGTGAAGTCGTGCCAGTCCGGCGTGGCCAACTGCCCAGCAGCAACAGCACCGTACCTCACCACCCAAACGCTGGTTCTCAGCACTACCGTCCGGCCCGTCTCGAATCCCCCCAGGACGATAGCCGCGCTGCCTGTTGGCTGTCCGGGCGGAAACTGCCCCGTAACATCCGAGTCCGCACCTGGGGGTGCCCCCGCCGGCGGAAACCGCACGGGCACAGTACCGACTTCGACAGTTGTGAAGGCTGGGGCCGGGCATATGGGCGAGACGTTGGGTTCCATGCTTGTTCGGATTACTTTGTTAGGTATTGCCGGGTTGTTTGTAATAGTGTAACTAATTAGATACCGGGGCGCTATCACGTCGAAAAGTACTTCGTACCTAGGTACCTAAGCAGTTGCTGAAAAAACAGAGACTCTTAAAGCGGCGCGTGGCCTCAAGCATTAATAGACCCCTTAATAATTCTTCTAGTTTCCATCACCACATTACCATTTTGCTAATAAATATAATTTTTCGTTATAAGCTGTGTTAGTGATTACCATTATATAACCTTTTAAAAGTGTAAAATAATTAGCATAATTGCCTATTTAAAAACTTAAAATTATAACTTTTTTTTATTTAAATGTCTTTCGTGAAAACTAAGTTAATAAAATAAGGTGGTGGAAAATCCTTAACGATACATATAACTAACAGTATCTTGAACACGAAAAATATAACTAAAAAAAGCTATTTTTACTTAATAACCTTTATGAAATAAGATATATTTTTAATAATATAGCTTTAAAGCACCTGTTTTAATATAATAAGGTGTAACCTTTAAAGCTGGAATTTTTAACATTTCTAACTATATAATTAAATATGTTATAAGTAAGTTCTTAACTTAATACTCATCTTTCATATTTAAGTTTTAAAAAAGATTTATAACGATTTAATAATATTATAAGTATATTATATATACTTCGTTCCCTTATATAATATTAAATGTTATATTAAAGCGATTTAAGCTATTTTATTTTATCACTTTTATTTTTAAGATTAGTATAATATTTACTAATTTGATAACGTATGTGATAAGTAAACGGTACAGATAAACAAACGGTACATTTTCTTAACACGATGCGACCTTCTAACTTCTTTCACTAATCCTGCTATTAATTCACTGTAGATTTGCTTCCAGCAGAATCTCGATTAATTATGGCCTTTAAAGCTATGGAAAATGATCTAAATCTTAGCCTTCAAGGTGTAACGATAATTTACAACGTACTACTAATGACCCTTTTTACCTAACGTAATGGCTGGCCTATATAACGTGATATACTAGCTAACTTATGTAAGCTTACTGATTTAAAAGAGTAAACGATTATTTAGTATATAATTAAGTTATATATATGTATATTCCACCCCTGGTTTTCTTACGTGGAAGATATAGCTAACCGATTACTTTGCGAACGCGACACGCCCCCTGTTAATATATGATAAGTTTATAACTTTATTAAACACTAGTTAGAATTTTAAATGCGTTTTACGTGTAAATACGACTATTAAAAGGTTAAATGTGAAAATTTAAAGGTTATTTGTAAGTAATCTACCTTTATATATAACATTAAGGTTAAATATGGTATCTTTAACGACGATATTTATAATTTCGACGAGACTGGTTTTATAATAGGTATTATTATTACCATTATAGTAATTACTACTTTAAATGGCTATGGTAGGGCTAAATAAGCTTAGCTTAGTAATTAAAAGTAGGTTACAGTTATTAAAGAGCGAATATTTTAAGCTGGGTTATCTTATTATTTATTATTTTAATTAAGTAATATCACTTTATTAACTGGTATAAAAAATGTAACCTCCTAGCTGATTAGTGTATTATAATAACTAATAATGATTAAATTATAAATAAGAAAGGTATAAATTAAATTTAGCATTTTAATTTCTATATAGTATTTTGTATAAAGGGTATACACTGTTTGTTAATCCTTAATGGCTATAAAAGCCACCACTTTAAGAATTTAATAATTATTATAAAAAGCATAACATTATTATACTTTATATACCTTTATATTTTTCGTATATACTTTCACTTTTAGATGTTAGTTGTTTTAAGCTATTAAAGAAGGCGTATAGCTGCTAAATTAAGCAGTTTATGTAGATAAACATCACATATATTAGTAAGTTAAAGTTTCTTTATATATTTAAACAGGCGTTTTTTACTTTAATTATAAAAAAGAATATTTAAAGGAGTTTTACTGAAGCTGGCCTTATGCCGTATAACTTAAAAAGGGTGATATTTAAGTTAAATATACGTATTCAGACCTTAACACCCCTTACCTTAAACCTAACTACTATATTACCTTGGGTCTCTTAAACGCCATATAACCCTTAAGAGGCCACCTTACAGTTAATATTTATTAAAACTCGAATTTCCAACTATTAAGGTAACTTTTTAACCTTAATATTAACTGTTATAAATTTATTAATAAAAGGTATAATAGTATTACGACCTGTACCCGACACAGGCCTTGAGAGGACTGGTGCGGGTTAAGATAGAACGTATAGCAGGACGCTAATAGGTAAAGGGCGTTCTGAAGACGGCTTATTAAACTAACACTCTTAGACAGGGGTTTAATGTCATTATAGGTCGCTATCACTATAATGTATAAAGGTGAGTCTGAACAGTAGGATATAAATAAATAATTAAATACTAGCGTGAGGAACTAGAGTCCCTTACGGTGGTTATAGGTATAATTATAACTATTTATATTAATTAACTAGGAGGTACTTTATACCTTACTTGTAATGTTATAAGTGCTTATTATGTAAGCACTTTACACCACGTAAGCGTTTCGCTTATAAGGTTTCTCTTACTTACGATATAAGTACTTAACATATTATAAGCAGCACCTTATTAATTGTAAGGGTTTTAAGTCTTTACACCCTTAGCTTAGTGCGCCTGGACAGTATACACTGTCTTTCTATACTGTTTCTTTTATAGGGGATTTATTAGGCCACCCTGGCTTAAGTGACAGCCTGTAAGGTTATTATATAATTCCCCCTTTTTAACGTTCTTTTTCCATAAAGAACTTAAAAGGTAAACTTCCCCTTTCACTACTTTACCATATAATAAGTATCCGGCTCCTAGGTCTTAAAACGGGAACAGGGTAAAAACACTAACCGCCACCTAAACCTTACAGCCTACATATACACGTTTAATAATAAAATGTCCCCTTATTCTTTTTATAAGTCTGCCGACCCTTTACTTATCTGTTAGGTTTTAAACCGGTTTAACAGTTATAACTACTGTTTAAAAAGGCACCAGCCTTCCTAATATAACGCTTTTAATATTAGTAAAGCGAAGTTAAAGGCCCTTCTTATTAAAAAGCAGGACCTTAACTCGCAAGTTAAGTCTACTACCCAGTAGCTTTATAAGGCCATTATTAAGCTTTAAAAGGTATCAGCACGTTTAGCACACCTTTATAAGCAGCAGTCCCATCTTAAGGACTAGGCTGTAAAAGTGTTTAGTTGTGAGGTAAAGTTATTAAAGTTCTAAAAGGGTAAGAAGGCTAGGCTAGTTATCCCTTTTAAAGATATAGAGTCTTTTAATTAGGGGAACTTCCTAGCGGGGTCTTTATAGTAAACGGTCGCTTTATAACTTAGTTTATAACTTCCTTCTTTTAATAAATAAAAACGGCCTTTTAACGTAATAATAGCACGTTTACTTCTTAAAGTAAGAGGTTATAAGTTTAAGTCCTATAAAGGTCTTTTATCACTTTAAATCCTTACCCTTTAGGGTTAGAGGATTTAGGGTAACTTTTCTGTATTTTTTTCTTTACTAACTTCTTTAACAGTACTTATTCTTATGTGGAGCTTATTAGTAGCTCCAGAAGCCCAGCTTCCTTATTAGGTCTAAGGTCCTTATAACCTATAGTTAAAGGTTTTAATAAATGTCCTTCCGTACCTATTAAGGAGTTTCTTACCGCTTTTTAGGCTTTAAGTCCTATAATAGTCTTACTCTTTAGTATAATAATTTAAATGTCAGATCTTATCTTATTTCTAGTTCTTATTATTAACTTTAATTAATCTGGATTTTTCTAATAGAACTTTATAATCAGGTTTAAGTATTTAAGATTTTTAACTGGTTCCTATAAGTTACCTTTAAGGCTGTAGTTTAACCACTTAATAAGATATTTAAACGTGTTTTTTCCCTTTTATAAATCTATAACTTCCTTAACGTTATACTTATCCTTATTAATATCGATCTTAATCTTCTTTTCTAGAGGAACCTCCTTTAAGGCAGGTTTTAGAAATAAGATATGAAAAACCTTAATCCACACCTTTATACTAACAGGTAGGTTTAATTTGTAATTAAAGGTAGTAACCTTTTTCTTAATTTAGAACAGTCTGTACCTTTTAAAGTTAAACTTCTTATTAAGTTATTTCAAATACAGGTTTTGCGAAAAAAGGTAAACGTAATCCCCTTTTTAAAAAGTCAGTCCCTTAACTTACTTATTATTATAATAAAGTCCTTTTTTAAACACTAATTACTTAATTTAGTATTTATTAGTAAACTTTTTCATTCGTTTACGTGTGAACTTAAGTTTAGCTTATAAATAGTTATATAATTCCTACATTTAGTCTGTATAAACTGTAACTCAGGAGGTGTTAATAAGCGGGCCTTAATAAAGCTTAAGCTCTTTACTGTAATTAATAAAGAATAGTAACACACTTATTAACTTAACTGGTGTTATATTATAAGTTATCTGTGCTGTTAGTAATAACTTAAGTTAATTATCTTATTTAAAGTTAATGTAAGTTTAAAGATATATTATAAGTATTTAATTAACTTACTTTGTTTAACTATCTATTTATAAGTAAAAGGCTATTAAAAACTTACTCTTTACACCTATTCTTTATATTAATCCTTATTAAAACTTTAATATAATTAGCTTATCTTAATCTGTAACGATATTATCTAGCTAAAGGTGTTATAAAACCACTTCTTTCTTAAAAATATAAGTAAGTTACTTTACTATTATATCCTTTAAGGTTAGTAAGAAGTAGGCCTATTTTATTAATCTATTAACTATTATAAGGATCTAATTATAAGTAACTCCTGTAACAGGGTCCTTAGACTTTAGGATCCCAGTAACGAAGTTAAGTGAGATAGAACTTTATAACGCCTGTGGTATAGGGAGTGGTTTAAAAAGCCTATAAAACTTATAATGTTAGTTCTGCTTTTAATAATAAACGTTATAGTTATTAACCACTTCCTTAACTAACTTCTTTATTCCTAAGAAGGTGTACGCTTATTAAGTTTACGTAAGAGTCTTAACCTAGCCTATATATCCTTTAAATTAAGATTTATAAACCTGTTAAACGTATTCCTTCCACTTATCTAAGTTATAAATATACAGTTTCTCTTAATACCAAAACCTTACTCTTAATTTAAACATATTATCCACGCTTTTTAACAGTTATTCCAGCTAATAACCAGTTTTATTATAGTTTAAATACTTTAAGCACTTTTTACCACAGTCTTATACGTGTTTTAAGAAGTCTTTTAAAAGGCACTTATATTTACAGGTGCCTTTTACTAACCTTCTCACTTAAAAGTCCTATTATTATTAATAAATGTTATACTTTGTTTATAAGTTTATATAGATATTAATAATTTATTTTAACATTTAGTTATTTAACACTTATAACGTATATTTTAATATACTATTCTCTACTTTATTAAACATAATAATAGGGATTAGGATTAGATTAATATCCTTATAATCTTATCTCTAATTAAAAACATTAGTTTACTTATTATCTTTTCCTTTAATATAGTAAATTTAAAAGTAAAATAGGGTTATTAACTTTACCTACTATACTTACTATAGATTAAGTTCCTTTATTAAAAAGTATTAAAGGTTATTATAATTTAAAAAGACTTAAACTGGTTCTTTTATACCACTTAAATACAGTACCTATTTAATAAAGCACTAAATAATCACCATTAGTTCCTTATTATAAATTAGATATTATAAGGCTAAGCCGTAAATTCCTTTTAATAAGAAAGTAACTAGGTAGCGTTTCCCATCATCCTAAACTTAACTAAGTTCTCCGTTAATTATAAACTTTAAAGAGTCTGTTTTAACTTAAAAAAGCTTTAAGAAATTAGGGAGGGCCAGGATTAACGTTATAATAAAAGTATATTTAAGGTCTTTAAACACCTTTTACTATTTATTAATTTATTTAAACGGCTTTCCCTTACCTGTAAGTTTATAAAGTAATCTTATAATTTTCGTAAAGTACTTAATAAAACAGTAATAAAAGTTTATAAAACTAATAAAGGTTTATAACTCTTTTTAGTTCTTTAAAGTAAGCTAATCCTTAATTACCTCTGTCTTCTCCAGTTACATTTTAAGCCTTTTAAGGGTTACTTTAAACCTTAAATAGTTCAGCTCCTAAATATAAAAGTAACTCTTCTTTAAGTTTACTATCAGTTTCGCCTTTTTAAAAGCTGTTAGAACCTATTACATATACTTTTAATATTCTTTTAAAGTTTTAAAATAAACTAGAACGTTATTTAAATATATAAAGATAAACTTATTAAAGAAGGGGCAGAGAACACTATTAATAAGACCTTAAAATGTCACAGGAGTATTTATTAATCTTATTAATATAATACAGTACTGGTAATACTTATTATAAGTTTAAAAGGCCGTCTTATGTTTATCCTTTTCCTTCACCCTAATATAGTTAAATCCCATAAGGAAGTTAAGGCTGAAGAACTAATTTACTTTAATAATCCGTTCTCACATTTTTATAATAAGTAATAATAGGTAATAATTCTTAATTGTATCCTCGTTTAACGTTCAGTAATTAATAATTATACGTAATTTACCGTCTCCCTTTTTTAAGACAAACAGCACTAGATACCCTACTAAGGACTAGGACTTTATAATAAACCTATTTTTTAAATTCTTATTAACGTACTCCCTTAAAGCCTTAACCTGTTAGGGGTTTAAATAATAAAGCTGGAAGCTGCAAAGCTTCGCTCCCAGTTTTAACTTAATTTTATAATCTTATAATCTATAATCTAGTAATCACAGTATCTTTTTTTAAAATAAAGTAAACTTCCTATACTCTACTAATACTTTAAATAAGTTAACTTCTTTACTTATTTATAAATCAGCTCCTAACTTCCTTTTACCTTTTAAATTATCATTTAAGTAATATAGTAAACCTTTTAATCCTTTAACCGTTTTTATAAACCTAACCTAAACTGTACTTAATTTTAAAGGTTTAACGTACTTTTAAATACTTCGTGCATCTTTAAAATAATTTAATACCTTTTTACCTTTCTTTAAACAGTAATCATAGCTAGGGGACTTATTAAAGGTGAGGTAACCACTCCTCTAATTAATCATAAGGTTATACTTTTCCAGCTAAGGTAGACTTAGGATTATATTATACCCTGTAATTAATGTAACGTTAAAATCCACTTATTATTTGTCCTTATTTATTTTAATTAAAAGTGGCAAGTAGTGGGTAACTTTACTGTTATTATACTAATACAGGCCTCCTTCTCTATTCTAAATAGAAATAGCTTCTTTATACTCTTAGTTAAGGAGTTTCCTTTAATTAATTAATAAGGGGTATATTAGGTTAAAAGCACTTCCATTATTAATTACTACTCTTACCCTAAACAGCCTCCCTTTTCCGTTTATTATATTAACATTAACAGAATAATACTTATACTCTTTTAATATCTAAGTTATAATAATTATCTATCCTTAAAGTCTTATCCAGCCTAACCTTTAAATACCTCTCCTTCTTCTCAGGGTTTTTACCAACCAGTAAACTACTAATTTCCAGTTCTTTTAAAGGGCCTGCAGCCTTTTCCCAATTCCTTTTAGAAAAACAGGTAACTTTAATAAACCTAACAATTAACCCTTCTTAAGTTTTCACACCTTAACGTCTAATTAACTTTAAATAGTTTAATATTTCTAAAGTCCTTAACAAATCAATAATACACTTTACAAGACTAGATCACAGTAATGTCCTTTTACTCTTAAATCCGTTAATAATCTTCTCACTTTTACCATTCCCTAGCTTTTTTATTAAAGTGTAATAAACACGTTATAACTAGGCAGTTATTAAATACCCCTCCTTATTAACACGTAATAGGAGCCTAGTTAACCACAGTAACCTTCTACTTATTACTAAACTCTCTTACCAGGAAGTAAGTAACTTAATAATAAGCTAGTTCCAACTTTACCCTTATAATAGTATAATCCTATCTTTATATACTAAAGAAGTGGTTATAAAAGGCCTTAAGTTTATAATACCAGTTAAAAACATAATTATTATACACGTAATCGATCCACAGTATATCTCTGTAATTAGGGTAGTTAATGTTAACTGCAGGTATTATAATTATAAAGTACGGAACAGGGGAAGTGGCACCTTATTTTTTTTCTTCTTCCACTTACCTCTATATACATTATTTCTCCTAAACCTCTTCCTAAAACTCAGGTAACAGCAATCCAGCTTATTCTTCCACAAAGTGGCCTTTTTTAACAAATCAGTGCTTAAGTTAATTAGTAAAGCAAACCCTGTTACAAAGTTATAACTTAATTTCCACTACTTTATCTTTAAACGTTATAATAAGACCTTTAACTTACAGGTCCTTTACTTTATTTACCAGCTTTTAATATTTCTCCTTTAACTTTTAAACTCTCTATTAGTGTGCTTACTTTATACCTTCTTAAAAGACCCTTAAAGTACTGGTTTAAAACACATTAACTTTAATATAAGGTAGTTATTTAAACTATCCTTCTTTTAAGGAGGTAAGGGTGTTAATCCACTTAATATACTTAAAGTGTTTAAAAGTCTTAAAAGGTACTGTTAAAAAGAACTTCTGTTTCTCTAATTTAATTCTCTTAACTTATTCTCTTTTACCTTTTAAGGCTTACTTTACTGTTTAAGTGGCTTAAAGGGTTAATTCTTTAACTCCCTCCACCATCCTGGTAATTTCTAAGTTAAGGTCCTTCCTAGACTTCCTTAATTCCTAAACTTATAAGGTAAGGTTTTTAAGGCCTATAATAGCTAACTAGAACATCTCTTCCTAAAGTCAGTCTTTTATAACCTATACCTTTAATGGTTTTAAGTTTCCACCTTAAAGTTAGTTTTTTACAACCTACACCTTTATAATTAACTCTCCTAAAACACCCTTAAAAACTAGGTACACCACGTCTTAAGGTTCTTTCTCTTCTTCCTCGTCTCTTAAGTTACACTTATCCATTTAAGTGTAGTCTTTTTTGTTACCTGCTATCTTAACGTGGATATCTCCTAAGTTAAACTTAACATACTTCCCTCCTTTTAGAACTAGCTTTTAACTAACTTATTTTAATAATAGGTATTACCACGCCATATAGCCTTTCTTATCACAGTTAAAGCATTAGACTTAAGATAGGTCCTTAAACTACTTTTACTATTATTATTAAGGTTTATTACAGTTAAGTCAGTTTTAACAGTTTATTATATTAATATCTATTAACTTAGGGTAGTAACCTGTCACAGTTAACTAATTCCCCTTCTTTAGTTTACTTAGCTGGTAAAGGGTCTGTTCCTTTTAGAAGTTCTTTTAATAATAATAATTATAATACCAGTTATTAGCCTTAATAATCATCTTAACTAGCTTTTAAAAACGGTCCGGCCTATCCTCTTAATAAAGGTCTCTAGTAACGTGCTCTTTCAGGCCGCTTTAAAATAGTATTACTAAGGCTTCTTAACTAAGCTTAGTTTTTACAGCTTCTAACTTAAAGTGTATAGAGAATTTAAGGACTAAGGACGTCTATCTTAAGGTTATAAGGTGCTATTTAACCTGTCTTAAGGCGTCCAGTTCCCTAAACTTAATTTAAAGTTAGTTAATAAAAACGTTAAAATCATTAAAAAGGGCCTAAATCTTAAGGGCCTCCTTTTAGGCTTTATTTACAGAGAGGTTATTAATTATCTTTATATAGAGTTTATACTAGTAAGCAGCTACTCTATCTAATAAGGCCCTAGTAAACTTAACCTTTCCTTCTTCTTTAAAAAATTACTTATTATAATAAGTAATATAGCTTTAAAGCTAAGCTATTTAAGACTCCAGTTACGTAAAGTCTCCCTTAAAACATAATGGTAAAGGGACCTTTACCTGTTTCTTTTATAAGCCTTTAAGGTTATTATTCTCTAGTTTAATAATGTTAAATTAGGTTTAAAGTTTCTTAATAAAACTAATACAGCTTTTAATATCTCTAGGGAAAACCTTATTAAATTCCTTAACCAGTCCCTACTAATTAAGGTTTAAGTCTTTAAAACGTGTAACTAATTTATTAATAATAGGGAGTTAAGGTTAAGCTTACACTTCCTTAATCTCCTTACCTTTTCTAAAGGTTAATATGTTAATAATAAGAGAGAGGTAATATTTAAGAGTTTAATAAATAACGTTTAAAACAGTAACGTTAATATCGTATTATAACTTACATTTAACACAGGCCTTAAAAGGATTAGCACAGGTTAAGATAGAACATATAATAAGACGTTAACAGGTAAGGGGTGTTCTGAAAACGGCTTATTAAGCTAACACTCCTAAACGGGGGTTTAATATCACTATAAGTTACTATTACTATAATACATAAAGGTAAGTCTAAACAGTAAGACATAAATAAATAATTAAATACTAACGTGAGGAACTAAAATCCCTTACAGTAATTATAAGCATAATTATAATTATCTATACTAATTAACTGGGAGGTATTTTATACCTTACTTATAATGTCGTGGGTGCTCGTTATACGAGCACTTTACACTGTATAAGCGTTTCGCTTATAAGGTTTCTCCTGCTCGTAATACAAGCACTCGGCATGTTACAAGCAGCACCTTATTAGTCGTAAGGGCTTTGGGTCTTTACACCCCTGGCCCAGTGCGCCTAGACAGTGTGCACCGTCTTTCCGCACTGTTCCTTCTATGGGGGATTTATCAGGCCACCCCAGCCCAAGTGACGGCCTGCAGGGTTGTCACAGATAGTTATAATATATAACGTGGCTTTTCTCTATATAACGGGCTTTATATTACGAAAGGTTAATAAGGAGCTTAATAAGTAATAAAGAGTTAAAAAAACACGTATATAGCTTAAAGGGTTACTTACTATATAAAAGGTATAAGATTTATTAAAGTAGAAGACTGTGAGTAAGTAGTTCGCTTAAGAAACATGATAAAATGGTGAAGTTGTAAGGGGGTTTTATTTAAAGATTTAGTGCTGTGGTGTGTGTAGTAAACCTGGTTATAATGTATATATGTGTAAGGAGGCTGTAAAATCGTCTGATTTATCTGTTTCTGATTTAATTATTATTATTTCCTAGTGTTATAGTTATGTAATTAAGGATAGTTGTAATAAGGTGGTGGAAAGTGTACCGTTTGCTTATCTATACCGTTTGCTTATCATATACGTTAAAGTTTATTTTATAAAAATGTTATAAGCTTAAGTTTAAATTATCTCGAAATATAAAGAGTAATATTACCTTAGCTATATTTATTATGTAAAAAAAGAAGATAATGAAAATGTCAAAAGATATTATATTTAAAAACTATTTAAATACAACTTTAAATTTAAACTAATATATTATAAGGTTTTAATTAATATTAACAGTAAGATAAATATATAAGTATACTAAAATAAATCATGTTATTTATTATTCAATTTATTATAATATAATTCATTTTAAAATAATAATTAGTATAAATTACTTTATTTCCTGTTTAATTTACTATTATCTTTAATATGCCCTTTATTATTTAATTAATTTCAGTGTAGTTTATTAAGTAGAATAATAATTAATATAAATTACTTTAATTACCTATTTGTTTAATCTTTTCAAATACTAATAACCCCTGAACGGTAACGCTAAACTTAAAAAGGATGCTATTTTTAGAACCCCCGTCATGTGATACTTTAAAACCCACTTTTGATAAGGAATTAACCAATCTAAGCACGTTTTGACTTTTCTTATCAATTTCCCATAATCTTTTTTTTTCGATAACTCTTATAACAAATTATCCTTCGGACAGGATAATACCCTTTTAACATCTATATACATACCCCTATAGCCGTATCTTAAATTTTAATACTCTTATCACTATACCTAGATGGGTTCCAGCAGGTAGGAATTCATTATTGTCAGTGTACTACATGCATCTACCTAAGTATGTTATGTTAAGGAGCATTAAACAGAGGGGCTACAGACTCTAGCCTCCCTAAATACACTACCGGTATTATGTCCAAAGCCATTCACACAAGCGCATCCCTTTCAGACTCTGTCAGAGGTGAAACATTCCCCAACCATCGTCTGCGAACGCCGGATGGATAGGATATATCGACACGGCGGCTGATCGAGTTAGTCCGTTTTACAAATGCTGAACCAAGAATATCTGTCGGCCTCTGCACCCGACGGACATACCGCCTAGGATAATGGACACGATCAGGGGCTTCCAACAATGCTGACATCCGAGTTTCAGCGACGGAGCGCACTGCGTAGGCCATCACCACAACACAGCAAACCAGTACCAGCTTCTTGCCCCATTTCTCGCATGCATACACATCGCACAGCGATTCCGACCAGCCCTCCGCCCAAAGGACGGCTGTGCCCCTCAGTCCCCGCTCGCTGATACGAGGCGGTGGTGAAAGTGGGCGGCGATCGAGCTCCTTGCAGCCCTCACCGATCCAGCCATGCTGCCAACCCCCATTTAGCTTCAATACATCAAGCAAGAAACCACAGTGCAAAGGCGAAACTCACACCCTCGCACCAGTCGTAAAATTCCTTCTGGGCCGTCCAAGCCGCAAGCTGGAGGGACTGGTGGCCGTCCTGAGACCCCCTTATCGATGGCCACAAAGCAACGGACGCAAGAACGAGCGTGGTTACGGCCACGGCCATCTTTGCCAGAATCATTCCGCGCCGAGTCCAAACGTTTGGAACGGCAATCCAGCGTGTTGACAAGGGGGCTCGTTGGCGGGCCGACTCGGGGTACATGTCTGGAGGGCCAGCTTGTTGCGGTACTGCAATTGGCTCGTGGACCAGGGTCGATGAAGTTGACTGTGATGTTGGCGTGTACGTGGCGGTCATAGACCGCACCGAGCGTTGTGTTCCGGTATTGGAAGCAGACGCCTTTCCAAGAGGCTCTAGCTCCACCTCGTGAGCAATGGGGCCGTCATTGGCGCCTATCGCCGGCATTTTCTCTGAAGCTGGCAAGGCTGCGGCGCAGAAGTGCTGGGTGGTGTGGAATGGCTGGTTCTCGGGTTTTAAAAAACCGCTTTTGGGTTGGTAAAAGGCGTAGGGTTGGGGCTTACCTACCGTGGTGCTAAGTAGGTACCGACGAAACCTAAGGAAGGTCGAGAGTTGAAGAAGCATCGCACACAGGGGAGCGCCGAACACTCGTGACGCTGGCGTTAAAACCTTGGTTTGTGGAGGGTGGTCAAGGCGTATCCTCACCGCCCACCCCCCGGTCAGCTGGGGACAGCCGTCGGCGATTCCCGGGGTCCCGAGCCAATGGTATTCACGGAGCGGCTGAGCTGAAATCAGCCACCAGCTGATCAGAGGCCCTTATCCTGTCCAGAGGACATTTGGTTGAGAAGGTCATGGATGTAAAAAATTATGATGTGAAATTGATAAGAAAAATCAAAACCTACCGGAACTGGTCAGTTTCTTATTAAAAGTGGGTCAGGAAAGAGTCACGTGATTATTTCCAAAAGAAATATGGTTTCATATAAAGCACGTGATGAGGATTGTAAAAATGGTATCCTTGTCAGGGTTAGGGTTACGGTTCAGGAGTTATTAAGGATTTAAACAATTAAACAAATGGATATTTAGATTCTGAAAGTCTTTTAAAATCCATTAATCTAAATAAACTAAACCACTTTTATATGTAGTTCTTTACACAAAATTCAGAACTGAAATCCGTTTTACTGTACGGAAGTCCATCCTAAAAGTTCTATCCAGGCGCTAATTACTCTACCCCTTTTATCTACATACAATAGCCCACTGGTTATCCACGTACCCCGCTCCTGGCCGGAAACCCCGCACATCATCTTATCAACATAACAAAATGCCTCCTAATACCAGTCTCACAACTCGAGCTCTTATTATTATGTTAAAATCTCCAGTTGGTGGGAAGACCTCTGCTCAAATCCATAAAGAAACTAATATATCTGTTCGACAGATTAATTATATCTATGCTTAAGCTATTAAGTGTGAGTTTAAGCTGAACTTTCGGCCATTTACTTTAAAGGATAAATGGCTTAAAGATACTCCCCGTTCTGGCCGTCCATTAAAACAAACTCTTAAGAATATTGAGAAAGTTATCACTGAGGTGTAAACTAATCGATACAGCCGTGATAAAACTACTGCTGATCTGGCTGGTGAGCTTAGCCTTAAAGGGATCGAGATCTCAGCTATAACGGTCTTTCGGATCCTTAAAAAAGCAGGTTTCAAGAAGACTAAACTAATAAGGAAACCTGGATTAACGAAGAAGATGAAGGATAATCGTCTTTAATAGTGTTTAACTTATTAAGATTAGACTTTTAAGGATTAGAAATAAGTAATTTAGTTAGATAAAACAGCTGTTATTCTTCTTCACCGTCGTAGTAGTTATCGAATCTGGAGGATAAAGGACAAACAATTTATACGAAGTGTTATTCGTAAGCGTTAGAAAGGATATTTTAAGTTTATATTCTAGGGTTATTTTTCTTATAATAAAAAGGTCCTTTTCACTATTAGGTTCTAGAAATAAAGTAAAAAAAAGAGGAAGCAGAGAAAGTTATTTAGAAGATGAATAAAGAGCTGGAACCTATCTTTCAAAAGGAATGGGAACTTCAAAATAGAATAAGGAGGTTATCTTTAACTAATATTCCTAGCTAGAAACCCTAATAAAGATAGAATAAAAAGAATAAGAAGTTAGTTAGAGATTTAAAGGGTGGGATTAACTAATATCGTTACTAAACGAAAATCCTTCTTCTTAAACTCTTTCCTTTTATAAAAAAGTATGAAAAGGATCGACCTAGTACGATAGTTTAAGAAGATAGCGCTCCAGCATATGCTTATTATATCTAAAGTCGGATTTACAACCTTTATAAAGTTAAGTAACTCCTTTAGCTAGGTAACTTACCTAACCTCAATCTAATTAAGCCTTATTAGCCATTTATAAAGAGATGGACTATGAAAAAAGGGGTATCGAAAAGCCGACAGGAGGCTGTTAAATCGTGGGAGCATTATTAAAGGAAAGAATTACAGTAAAAACAGATCCAAGCCTGGATCGAAAGGATTCCTTAGCATGTTAAGCAAATTATTCAGTTAGGAGGAGGGAATGAATATAAAGAGGGTCGGAAGAAGGAGGTGGCTGCTGATATGTAGATAAACGGAGTGGCGTAATTAGCGCCTGGACAGAACTTTTGGGATGGACATCCGTACGGCTTATATTAAGAAAGATATAACAGTTTAAAATTAAAAATATATTTACACCTTAAGTAGCTTTTTTATCTTAATAAGTATTTAAATTTGATTTTTAAGTTTAAAATCTATATTAAAAGTAGTATAGAAAGTACTATATTTATCACGAGAATTGAAAATTACAAGTGTGAAAGTTGTGATTTTTTTCACCTTACATTTAAATATCTCCTGTCTTATAACCTTATCCCTTAATCTATATAAAACTATATTATTTAATTAGATAAGTCATTAATTTAAATTGTTAAAAAACTTCCTAACCTGTCTTATAAAGTTGAAAAAAACCTCTCTTTTCTAAGAGATAGAAATAGATATAATATAATGGTAAATAGCTTAATATAAATTTAAAACGTTTTGAGTTCGATTCGTGATTTAGAAAGTGAAAAGAAACCTGTAAATTGTAAATTGTAAATTAAAACCTGTAAATTTAAATCTATAAGCTTATAAACCTGTAAATAAAGACCTGTAAATTAAACTGTAAAAGCCTGTAAATTGAAAAATTAAAACCTGTAAAAATAAAGCTGTAAAATTAATTTTTCATCTTTTAATCTTTTAATCGTTTAATCTTTTATTCTTTTATTTATTTTATTTTAAACTATACAGATCTGTGGCCTCTGGACAGGTTTCTGTCGCTTTGTTCGTTTTACTTATTAATATAATATAAAAAAGTGGAATTAAAATACTTATTAAACTATTATTTAAAAAACTATTTAAATAATAAAGAAAAACAGATTTAAAATTACCAGGAGCGAAAGTGAGGAATGGAGCACCCCGTAGCGTAGCGGAGGGCCGTTGCGTAATGACGAACGAAGCGACGCCAGCAATTTTAATACCTTTACCCTAACTGGTAAAGGTGTTTTAATAGTAATTATAAACGTAATTAAATTGGAAAATAAAAAGGTATAAAGTATTTATAAATTTTAAAGGTAATTAAAATACTTTAAATATTTTAAATAAGTAATTTAATAAAAACCACTATATAAGTTTATTATATAAATAACCTATATTTATATAAAATAAAGTTAAAAGTTTTATATTATTAAAATTACAGTACATTTCTCTAGGCTTTTAAGATAAATAGGTAAAATTATTATATTAATACTTCTTTAGTATATTAATATATTAAAACTGTTTTTCCATCTTTTTTATAAGGAGAAGTTTAATAACATTTTGCTGCTTAAGTATCTTATTTAAGTTATTTAAAAGACGTTAAAACTTATATTATATTCTTTTATTTCTAGTTATTTTCACCTGGAAATCTTTATGTCAGTTGTTTATAGTTTACTATATTAGGGTTTAGAAAATACAATTAAAGAAGATATATAATTAATTGATATATAAAAGTAGAAAGCGTCACAGTGATATAGGAAAGAAAAAGACAGATTTGTAATAGATTAAAGGGCTAAGGAAAAGGTGGGGAAAGTGTTAACGTTATCACCTCACCATCACTTATCTTATTAAGGGTCTATATAATTACATTATAATGTATTAAACGACTTCTAGTAACCCTGACCACTAATAACCCTAGCTATATAATTACTGTAATTAGCAGCACACATACTGATAAGTCGTTATAGATAAACATTTTTCCACTTATTAAAAGCCCCTTATTTCCAACCACTTTTAACGCTTATATTTTAACAAATACTAGCCCCCCCCCCCCTTACCCCTCTTTTTATTACGTAACACGCGCCGCTATTACCACGACCACTACTACCATTACCACCACTATTATTACCACTATTACTATTATAGCCGACGGCTTATATATAGCTGTTAAAGCCACGCTTAAAAGGTGTGGAGAGCCAGCCTATAAGTAAAAAAGGATAAATAACTGGTAAGTACGATAAAAAGCTATGCTTTAGAACAGTATAAGTAAAAGGTGTAATGCTATATACCATATATAAAGCTAGATAAAACCCTTTTTACTTAATTAAACAATAAGCTTATTACACTAGATAAACTAACTGTTTAGTTAAGAGAAGATATCTTTATATAGCGTATTAAAGTGTTAAAAAAACACCACGGCCATAGCTATAACCACAGTTATATAAAGCCAAAACCGCCACTTTAAACCGATAAGTTAACCACTCTTTATAAAGTTAAGGCTTTTACTGTAATATCAACAATGCTAATAACTAAGGTAGTTTAAATCCTTATTAATAATCGTAAAAGCTATATATTACTACTAATTATAATTATAGCTATAGCCACAGTTACGGTTATAACTATAACTATAATTACTAATGATAAAGAGGAAAGTGAACTTTATACAAAAAGTATAGTAAATACATATATCATTACTATACTTAAGCTTTAACATATATAAGTAACCTATAACAGTAAAAATACAGATAACCTACATAGCATTACTATATATAACTTTTCAAAATAACGTAACTGTTAAAGAAACTAATTTAACCGTATTAGCTTTCAAAATCATAATATTAAAGGTATCTAAGCTGGATATTTTACTATTAAATAGTTTATAATTTAAAAACACTTACTTTACGAAGTAGCTAATATACTGTAAAACCTTTAAACACACCTTGATCTTCTTTTTAGCTATTATTACCTTTTATATAAAGAGAACTATTAAAATATAAAACTTACTGACCTCTCTTTACTTAATTAACCTTTTATTAAAAGCCTTACGTAATATAACTGCCTTATGTCACTTTTATAAAACGGTAAGATAAATAAAACGGCAAAAAAGGAGTTTATAAGGTTTTTACACTATAAGGACCCCCTTTTTTATATATAGGGTACCCTAACATAACTATTCTTCTAATGATAATATATAGTTAATAAACCACCACCTTCCTTTCACCACTGTTAAGATTAATATAAAATTAAGGTCTTTATTAATAAAGACCATAAAGAAAAGCTCTTTTATAACATATAATTACAGGATACTTAACGTGTATTTAACGTTATAAACTTATTTACAGTTAAAAAAACCTATTTACTACAGTAGGTTAATACCTAAAAAGCGGAAACCTATAACACCTTATTTACATAAATTTTATAAGTTAGCTAATAAAATTAAAACGTTTTTTACCAAACGTACCTTATATATTTACTATGTTAATTTATACGTATTAGTATTAACTTCTCTAAATCAACAGGTAATTATTTCCTAACACGTGTAATATAAAAGCCCTTAGTTACCTTATAAAGTTAACTTTAAATGTAAATTAAAAAATAGGAACTTTGTTTTAAAATATATATACAGCACCGTTAATGGGTATAAAATGGCTTTAATAATGATAATCTTACTAATAATAACTTCTTTAAACTTATAAAACACTTTTATATTATTCTCCTTTAAAACTTAGCCGTTTTACAGTTATAATTTCCATTATTATTATTCTTTTCTTATACCCCTTTTTATAATAATAAATAAAACGGTTTTACTTATATAATACAGGTTAATACTATTAATATAGTAAAACTATTAAACCTCCTTTTATAACACACTTTATTAAAACTATATAGCCTCATAAAAAACACTTACTTTACTATCTTACATACTAACTAATAGATTACCAACTAATTAACTAACTAACTAATTAACTAACTAACCAGTTAAAAAAGTAAACTTTTAAATACTTTACTCTTTCATAAAATCCCTGTTATAATTATTAACTACTTTAAAGCGAGCCCTAATATAATATTAAAAATGCTAACATTTATTACACTAATACCTTTTACACTAATACCTTTACTAAAGTTAATATAGGTAAATAACCTTATAACAACACTTATTATTACTAACTTAGTACAGTTATTTATAATTAAAAAGGTTTAATATAAGTAAAAAGAAAGTTTTGAAAGCTAACCTGTAATATAGAAGCTTAAGGCTTAATAAAGTAACTGTTAACGCCTTAAAAGCATTATTAAGGTACAGTTTTACCACTGTAAGGTAATTTAAGAGGTTATTTCATCACGTATATCTAAAGTTAATAATAAGGTTAAGGTTTTAATAAAGGTAAAGTGAATCTATGCTAGTAGAAACCTTAACTAACTTATAAATACCCTTAAACAGCATAGATAACGCCGTAACGTATGAAATCAATAAGCAGGGGTCTAAAGGCGTTAAAGAGGCCAGAAATTGCGATTTCAGGGGGTTTGTAAGCCACTATTGTTAGTAAATCAGCTTATCGGTGGTGAGATCCTAGTCTGCAGCCGATTATGTGGATTACCTCAGCAAAATGGGCCCACGATAAGTCTATCTTATCGCGATCCCCTCCAGGCTGCGAGCCCTCTCCACCACCCCCCAGCCAAGAGGGCTGACCGAGCACTGGACCATGTCCGATCAGGTAGCTGCAGTTCAAGTTGACCAGGCACGGCCCATGGATGTTGCGATAGATTATTTCTTCCGTGGTCCGAAGGGCTTGGAACCTCTCAATGTATCTAGGCCTGGAGAACATGATGTTTGTGGATTAATCACCTTGTCCAAACGAGCTCAACGCGTTCTGGAATGTATGAAGTACCCGAGCTTCCAGCATCATGATCTCTTCACTCTCGATCGATCCGCATCTCGTCCCGATCACGGCTTCTTGCCACTCCTTCAGCCGCTGGCAGTCGCTGGCAGCTTTTGCGCTTCATGCAAATTCTTCAGCAGCTCTTCGCTCGTTGCCTGCCAGTTTTGTGATTGCAATCTTCCATCTCTGCGCAGTGTCGGCGCTCCTTTCCGGTTACTCGTGAGCTGTCGTGCAACCCCGACCCTGAAAAGCTCGACCGGACAGCCCGGACTCCACATACGGGCAGGGGTCACTTCACTCCCATGGGACCAGCTGAGAATGTTGTCTCGGCACCTAGAGTCGGAGCGCAGCAGCGCGTCCTACAGTGTTGCCCGACACTGATCACCCCGTCGGGCGTTATCACCTGCCCCGTAGCGATAACCCAGGAACGCTTATTTTCCTCGTGATCAACCCAATTCATCCCCTCCTCGGCTCCGTATATCCGAACTGATGCCTCCCGAGTCGTCTATAAAGAAGCGGGCCATATTCCCGCCACGGGCTGGGTCACAGCCAACGTCCGAGTGGTTCTTGGTTGCCGAGAAGCACAGGTGGCGGGACTATTAGCTTCACATAATTGTTCCTGCCCCGAGGCAGGCTGCCGACTGCGTCGATATTGTTACTATTTACGGGCTGAACAGCCACTATCTTTAAGTATAAACTGACGAGGAAACTGGGATAAATGAGCTGAAGGATCTCCCCCTAAGCCTGGTGCCAACGGTGCGTGTGATGTTCTTTTCGTATAACTCCATGCTGCAATTTAGCAAATCGACCCCAGATGTCTCCGCTTTTGCCCTGCAGCTGCCGGAAGGTCTCGTGGCTGACTCAAAGATTCTTCATCGGATTAATCTGTATGGCTGCCTGGGAAGCTTTTAAGGTCCAGTGGCTACTGGAGGAAGTTATAAATTGCAGCACCTATCCCGCTCAGCAGAAGCCTCAACGCTCCCTAGACATCTGACGCGCGAACCCTGCACCTCAGATTGTGTTCACAAGCCGAATCAAGGGCCTTCGCGATCTTCTAACCACACAATCCGGGCAACGTTCAGAAGCGTGAAGATACACACTGCCATCCACGATCACTCCATACATATCTCGTGCCCTGCTGCGTCCTCTACCCCTGGCCGTCTTACCGCCTGCTCCGCATCAATTGGTAATATGATCCTTACAACCTCCTGAGCCTATCATCGGCATCCTATCCATGGCATTTCTGCACGACCATGTCAGCTCAAGCCCTCAGATTGTTCAATCGCTTATCATGAATAGTTCAATCACCCTCGACATTAGGAACTTGACTTCCTCCAAATACCACCCTTTGCCAACGATGGATCATATTCGGATTCTCATTCTCGGGCCTGGGGAGGACACCGACCCTGTCCGATGCCATACAAAAACGCTTTCACTCGATGAGGCTGAGGGCCAATACGAAGCAATATCGTATGTTTGGGGAAGGGCGAATGAGCACACTGAAATTGAATGCGACGGCAAGAGGCATCCCATCCACTTCGGTACTTGCTTTTTTTAGCCCTTTTGTCGGATCGTGCGTGCGGAGATGATGACGAGATGAATACCTTAGGATTTTATTCAATGGGACGTGGACAGGGTATGTTGATATGGCGCGAAAGTGAAACGGCGTAGCATCGCCTGTTAGGTGCTATTTTGCACCAGGAGCTAGGGAGTTGGCCGTGAAGCTGCTGGTAAAGTAGCAGTTGCTGTGCAGCATGCAAGGGTTTCCGTACGACTTTCAGTATCCGTCTGGCGGCCATCCGTTTTGGGAGGAATAGTCGGAGTCTTGGGAGGCTGCTGGGTTGAAACCAGGATACCCCAAGGAACCAGGGGAGAGTCTCTTGGAGGGCAAATTTGCCGGGCGCAAGGAGTCGAGTCACTGCAAAGACGTCTGTCTGCCTGCATGTGAATGAATACGTGGCAGGAGCGAATGAAAAGTACTACCATCGGTTGAACCTGTTTGTATCTATGGCACCTCGCCTGGCAAAGCCGCCGCCGAAATTACCACCTCTAGCCTCGAGGACTATAGAATCGTGAAAATTGCAGGTGTTCAGAACACGGGTAGGCTGCAGTTGCCGAAGTCGCCAACTTAGTCGAAGGCAAACCACCTTCCTGGAAGTTTCTAACACCACACACACGTGTGGTTTGCCCGCGCCAACCAATCTCAACACTGCGATATCCCCGCCTTCTTCCAACAAGATACAGCCATAGTTTGGCAGAAAATCTTTCGGCATGGGAACAATCACGGAACCGCATACTGCCATTTTTGCCATCAGATGGTGAGGCCCGACTCCAGCTGCTGATCGCTGATGCTGGCTTCAATATGCCAAACGTGGCGGAGGTTGCTGATTTGAATGTTATATTGAGAGGACTGATGAATGGTTTGTAGACGCATTTGGCGTCGGTCATGGGGATCACTACGGGAATGGACGAGGAAATTTGGCGATGGATAATTTGGCGCGGATGAAGAACCCAACTCTGGGAAACTCTGGGAAATGTGATGAGAAGGGACCGGGCTCTTTTGCGATGATGGGGTTGGGGCAATGGCTGCCGCCCGCTGAATGACGGGAAGTTCGGCAATAGCTTGGATTGGTTCGTCACCGTTTCTGAGAAAGGGCCTGTTATTGTTGTGGGTCTAGTGGAATGTAGAGTAGGAAAATCAATGAAATGTCGGTTTGCGCAAACATGGTCTCGAACAATAATTTCCCTGTTTGTGCTGACGTCCGGGGGTCGGGGCCCCAGAACGCACTGTGGATCCTACCCATGGTCGTTGATGGCGGGCTGAACGCCCTGGAAAGGCCCCACCGTGGCGTTTTCCCAGGCAAAACTGGCTGCAATGAATGAGCTGAAAAAGTTAAGACACTGCCTTCCGAACTTGGCCCTTACTCTTAAGATAGCCTTTATCTCTATAGAAACTGCCTTTAAGACTTTATAAAAGAGCTGCAATATTCTCCAGGCTGTCAATAACGCTAGGGGATATGTAAGCCTTACTAATTGAACTGTCAGGACTGTTCTTTACAAGGCAGGCAAAGCTCTGGATTAAGGTAATGTAAAGATAGCCTTGTTAAAAGCTAAAAACGCGCGTTTGGAGGATTTAAGAGCTATAGAACTACGTAGTAAGAAAAAGGTAAAAGAGCCTCTGAACAGCAAGTTTATAAGGATTAGTGTCGCGTATTGCTACTGTATTAAAAAAACACGGAACGTTTATTGCTTTTAACAAGTGGTAATTGCTGTTATATCTAATAATTAGTAACGTTTGTAGTAAGTGGGTGAGCATTTTAAGAAAGTAAGCACTTTTAAACCCTATATATAATCCTAAAAAATCCCAGATGCTAATTTTATTAATATTACATATATAACACTGAAAACTTAATAATAAGTTAATTATTATAGTAAATCCTTTATTAATTTTATTTACTAAGTAAAGGTTATTATATTACGATTATTTATTAAATGATTTTATTATATTAACTTTACCAATTCTTACTTTTACTTTAACTTAAATTCTTAATAATAACTTACTTAATAAACTTACTTTATAGTCTTAATATAATAAATAATTTATTATTAAATTTTCAGGTTTATATATAGGGTTTAAAAGTGCTCACTTGCTTAGAATACTTACTCACCTATCACAGACGTTAATATTATTACAGCTAAGGAGATTTACCAAAGCCCTTAAAGTAAAAGCGGGTTACTATATGTAAAGACCTTACCCTTATAGTAAAATAGGCTTAAGAAGCTATATATTATAGCTTAAAGAAGCTTTGCTGTGCTGAGAAGATGTAGAAAACATTTTATATTATAGAAATTAATAAGGAAATAGATGTTTTATAATAGTTACGATTAAGGGTTTATATAGTTTATATAATCGGCAGTTAGGTCGATCGGTTATAAGGTTGTGACTTTTAGTTTAAAATCTGATATTAAGAGATTACTTTAGTTAACATTTTTTAAATCTATTAAATTATAAATAGGGCATAGGCACCTTTAGATTATAATGTTATTTTTATACATTATAAAATCAGTGTATTATAATTTATAAGTTAAAGGGAGTTTGTAATTTATTCTCTTCGTTAAGTTTATCTTTTATATTAAGGTAAAGAGTTTTATTAAAATGCTTTATTATTTACATATCTTAAGTATTAGAAGGTTTATGTTTATTAATATAACGTATATTATAAGCGAGTGACGAATATAAGTAAGTGACGAATTTTCCACGTAACGTAACCCCTTTACTTTTAATATTTAATTTTACCATAATAAGTTATAGCTAACCCCTTAAAAGAAGCTAGGATTCTTTTAGCTTTTAAGGTAATTTGAAACAGTGAAAATCTTAATGTCTTTACTATAGCTGAACTATATAACGATTTAGAAATAACACTTCGCCACCGACGTGCCAGCTGTACTGCATGACGTGATATATTAACCAACTCGCGTAAACTTACGGATTTGGAAGAGTAAACGATTATTTAATATATTATTAAGTTATATATGTGTATTCTACTTTTAGCTTTATTATATCAAAGATATAGTTAACTGATTATTACATAAACGTGATATGCCCCCTGTTGGTAAATTTTGGGTTTAAAATTTCGTTAAGCGTTAGTTTAAGCTTCGGACGTGTTTTACGTGTAAATACGACTATTAGAGGGTTAAATGTGAAGATTTAAAGGTTATTTACGAGTGGTTTACGTTTATGTATAATATTAAGGCTAAATATCGCATTTTTAATAAAGATTTATATAATTTTGATAAGATTGGTTTTATAATAGGTATTATCATTCTTATTATAGTAGTTACTACCTTTAATAGCTGTAGTAAGGTTAAAAAGGCTTAATTTAGTAATTAAAAGTAAGTTACAGTTATTTAAAGAGTGAATATTTTAAGCTGGGCTATCCTATTATTTATCATCTTAGCTAGGTAATATTACCTTATTAATTGGTATTAAAAGTGTAATTTTCTAGCTATTTAATATATTATAATAACTGATAATAGCTGGATTACTAATAAGAAAGGTATAAATTAGATTTAATATTTCGATTTCTATATAATATCTTATATAAAAGGTATATACTAGCTGTTAATTCTCGATAGCTACGATAACCACCACTTTTAAGAATTCGAGACCTATTATTAAGAGTATAACATTATTATATTTTATATACTTTTACACTTTTTACACCTACTTTAACTATTAGATGTTAACTGTTTTTCACCGTTAAAGAAGGTGTATAGCTGCCAGATTAAATAGTTAATACAGATAAACATTACATATATTAATAAGTTAAAGTTTCTTTATAGGTTTAAAAAGGTGTTTTTTACTTTAATTATAGAAAAGAACATCTCAAGGGGTTTTACCAGAGCTAGCCTTATACTGTACGACTTAAAAAGGGTGATATTTAAACTAGATGTGTGTATTTAGACCTTAACACCCCTAACTTTAAGTTTAACTATTATATTACTTTAGGTCTCCTAAATACTATATAACCCTTAAGAAGCTATCTTATAGTTAGTGTTTATTAAAACTTGAATTTTTAACTATTAAGCCAGCTTTTTAACCTTAATATTAACTGTTCTAGATGAATTTATTAAAAAAGTAATAGTAATAATGTATAAGGTAGCTTTTCTTTATATAAAGGTCTCTTAATTACATAAGGTTAATAAGGGGTTTAGTAAAAGACGGAGAGTTAAAAAAACATATATGTGGTTTGGAGGGTTATTTACTATATAAAAGGTATAGGATTTACTAAATTAAAAAGCTGTGGGTAAACAGGTAATTTAAGAAATGCGATAAAATAATGGTAGTGTAGGGGGGTTTTATATAAAGACTTAATACTGTGGCGTATATGGTAAACCTGGCTATAATACACGTACGTGTAAAGAGGCTGCAGAATCATCTGATTTATGTGTTTCTAATTTAGTTATTATTATTTCCTAATATTATAGTTATGTAATTAAGGATTATTATAGTGGGGTGGTGGAAAATTTGTCGCTTGCTTATATTCGTCGCTTGCTTATAACATATGTTGTTTAAAGAACGTTAAATCTTAGTATTATAACATATATTATCTTAACTTACGAATGTAACACTGTAAGTACTTATAAATATTTGCTTTTACTCTTAGGCCTTAAATTCCTTTAAATAGCTTAAGAGTTAATCTTAGAGCAGTTTGCTGTAAAGCCTCTCCTTTCGGCCTGTTTGATAATAATATTTGCTAAATCTGATGTCTTTAGTTTTAGTCCCATGCTGAATTATAGCATTTTGTCGAGATATGTTAATGGATTTAAGACTGAATAACAGGAGGAGTGTTTGTAAGAGGGGTAAGCGTGAGACTTGGAAGACAGAAATCTCCAACGCTTAGGTAAGTAATACGAATATAAGACGGTTGGTTTATAATGCTGTACCCCGCGCAGAACTCCTGCCAAGGCTCTTAGAGGCTTGGTTTGTTTACCTAAAGGTACAATACACCGAGGCAAAGTAAGAGTTCCGCGTCCCTCACCGTCCTCTTAAGCAATCTGATATTCAGCAACCTCCCCTACCCCTCCCAAAAAAACTCTCCCCGCCTACCCAGCACCTTGCATAATAACCCCTACAAAAACCATCAAAACAGCTGCATACGCCAGCGTCCCGGCAAATACCTGATCCATCTTCTCGACAAAAAATGCCAGCGCAAACCCAAACGCGAAAACAAACCCCGTTGTAGCGCCTAGATGCACATAAATCTCCTCCCGCCTCAGCACAAGCAGCCACATCGGCCCAACCAAGAATGCCGCCGCTACCAAGGCGGCTGATAGCCTTCCCCAGAAGGCCTGGTTTGTCAGGCTCTTCACATTGGCGCCCCGCGTGCCTCCTGTGGGGGCTACGCCCAAGTCGGAACGGGAGGGCCGTTCCCAGGGCCCAGTGTCGGTTATAGATGAGGGTAGGGATAGGGCGGCGTTGGATGTTGTTGAGGGCGGGCAAATGTCGCGGCGGGATTTGTGGGCTCGGTCCATGCCTAGGAAGAGAAGGTCGCGGTCTAGGGCGCGCTCGGCCGAGATGACGAAAGCGTCAAGGGGCTTTTGGGTGGCGGTTATCATGTAGTCGTAGTCTCGGACTGCTTGGGCTGTTTGGGTTATTTAGAGGGTAGGTTATTAGAGATAGGTTGGGATTTGGGGGGTTGTCTCTTACAGTACTTCTCCAAGACGGCAGGAAGATGGCTAACCGTCTTGGACAGATCATCTGGCCACCGTAGTTGGATCCCCAGGTCGACTAGCTCGCCTTGCAACGCCGCCATGTACATGCGCTGCATCTCGGCGATGCTGATGCGAAAGTCGCACTGCTCTGGGCTGGGACGGGGGGCTCGAAAGAGGCGATAAGCCCAGCTCAGGACTGCCCAGCGCGGAGAGACCATCTGGATGATGTTTTGCTTGTAGGCGCGGTGAGCTTCTTCCCAGGAGGATTGGGAGAGGAAGCCCCAGTCCGGCTCTGGATTGGCCATCTCTGGCGTTTTCGGCTTGGCAACAGGCCCTTCAGGCGGTCAGAGATTTCACAGTTTCGGAAAGTGTTAGATTCTGACAGATGTCGGGGTTGACGCGAGCGGGGGAGCTGAACCATACAGAATGCCTCATGCATGCCGCAACCAATAGGTACAGGACGCTACGCTACGCGCCCGCAGCCACCGCTTCCTCGGCGGAAAATCCTAGCTCCGGAGGTCAGAGGGGCTCGCCTTCTGCCAAAACTAGCTAAAACTTCATTTCTCTTCGGCAATCGCGCCAACCCCTCAAGTTTATTCATCCTTGATATCGCTTTCGGTATCACGGGGACTCGTTATTTCCGATTCTCTGCAGCTCCCTATAGAGGCAGAAAAAGCATTATCAAATTTTTTAGCCTTATGGTCCCCGGGGGTTCACCATCAAGAGCTCACATTGTAGGTGCTCAGAACGTCCAGAAACACCTGCCTGACTTAACAATATGTCGATCCTAACGTAACAACAACTAGCACCATCACCATGCCGAACATCGTCCTAGAATATTTCCCCCATAAAGACGGACTTACCATCAAGTTTCGATGCGACGACGCCCAGTTCCGGCGCGAGCAGTACATCGCGTTGCTCGCCAGCACGCGAATGAAGTACGATCGGCTCGGAGACCATGCCGACCTACTCCTGATCAAGTGCGGGGCTGTAGATGTTATCGAAGGGCCAGGTAAAGATCGGCGACTTGTCTTCCTCAAAAAGAAACATGCGGAAAGTGTCAAGAAATGGCTTCCTTGGGGTGTCTATCGCGGCCACAGGGGGATTCGTAAAGGTCAGGGAGCAATTGTCGATTGCGAAGTCGAGTTCAGTCCAAACGAGTGGAGGATGGCACTCGATCGTCAGCATTATGCCCTATGCTCTCGCCAACCCGATGACGATCCTAAGCCTACGGCTTCAGCCGCGAAGACTAAGGGACGGAAATGGTGGAAATTTTGGTAGGGATGTTATGACACCAAGTCTACAGACGACTCCTACCTCATCTCGTTACTACTCAATGGACACACCTCTTACTTTATAAAGACGGGGAACTTTTCACTATCTTTCACCCGGGCCACATACTATTCCCTCCCTACTATTATATTTTCTGGAAACTCCTCACTCGGACGCCCTTATTGGAATAGCTCACACCTAGCCAATGGTTATATGCCGCATGAGCATTGCATGACAGCGACAACGCCGGCCCTCCCCTTGTGGGGTCCCCGCAGGCCGGGCCCGGTGTCCGCCGCGGGGAAAAACGGACTTCAGCGACCTGTGCACGCGGTTCGCTGACAACAAGGGCAACGGCATGACCGACATGATGTGTCTGGTGCCCGACGGGCGCGTGTTTGGGTACCTCAACACCAACAGCGGCACTATGTAGTCGTACCACAAGCAGCTCAAAAAGAGCGAAGGCAAAGGCAACAACGAGAGACCTAGGTGTGGGTGGGCTGGAAAAATTGTGACCCTTGAGTAGCTAGCTAGCCTTTTGCTCTCGGATACGCCAGGTTTTTGCTAGGTACCTATTTTGCTATTTTGCCCAGACCTCCTTAAGCTATCCGAATGTCAAAAGCACTGCACCTACGCCACTCAAACCAACTGATTCGGCACCGTTCCGGGCTCTGGTCCGAGCAGGCGTCGACCACGTCGGGCATGTACCAAGCCAACATTGGGCGCTTTGGCAAAAGGTTCAGGATTCGCATCCTCAACGTCAGGAGCGGAGACCACTCCCGCCCTCTATCCTTACAGGTGGCTAATCTTAGGGCTGCCCCTTATCGCCGGCATTTAGCAGCGTCCCATCCGTTCGGTTGTTGGCGCCCGTGCAGAGCTGGTCATTAGCCTCACGTTCCACCATGCAGGTACCGTGGACACCCTGCTCGGGCAAAATCATCAAACATCATGCACGGTTCTAGCCAAATGGGACCATCATAGACCAACGGACAGCCACTAGCCATAAGGATCTATAAACCCACAACTTACCAGCCCCAAGCGCCACCAGCTCATGTTACACAAATGGCCCCGTCAAGACTTAGACGTTACCTCTCAGGTGGGTTTAAAGTTTATACTCCGATAGACCTCGGACTTACTGCCTTTCTTAACCAGAGTTAAGGTGGACTTCCTACCAATATTTCCAAGCGGCTTCGGTAAATAATTCACGTAACGTTAGGAGAGATTCTATTGCTCAGCGCCCGAATATGAACGTTGTGTGCCAGGCATCGTCATCGTCACGTGGACTGCAGTCGGCCTTCAGCGAGTGGATTTCATTGGTTTGCAAGGCGCGATGTTGCCTTGCAGCCTGAGACTACCCCGCTTCGGAGGTGAAATGATCGAGGCCAATGCGAGTCTATCCGATCATCAAATCTCAACTTAAACACGACAGAGAACCGTCGCTGCGCATCCATCCAAGAATTGTGTCCAGCCACGATGAGACTCATCAACACCAGCACTGGCGTCCTCGAGACATTCCATGGCAGGAATATACCGCCATACGCTATTCTTTCCCATACGTGGGGAGATGAGGAGGTGTCCTTTTCCGACATGGGCAAACCACACTGCAAAAACTTGAAAGGGTTCGCCAAGATCGAAGGGGTCTGCAAATTAGCATCTGTCGAGGGCTTCCAGTATGCTTGGGTAGACACCTGCTGTATCGACAAGACCAGCAGCGCCGAACTGAGCGAAGCGATCAATTCCATGTTCCGTTGGTATCAGTGCTCCGCCCGGTGCTATGCTTTCCTCTCAGATCTCCACGCCAATATCAGTCTCGACACTGGCCTGCCCAAGTGTCGCTGGTTCACCCGCGACTGGACACTGCAGGAGCTCATCGCCCCGAAGAGCCTGGATTTCTACGACGCAACTTGGAACCCCTGCGGCTCAAAGGACAATTTAGCGAAGCTGGTATCGAGCATCACGGGAATTAGCTCCGACGTTCTGCGCCACGAAACACCCCTGTCGTCCCTGTCGGTTGCTCAGCGAATGGCCTGGGCTCTTGGGAGAGTTCCTGAACTGCAGGGCACCGATATTCCCTACCCATAATTGGAAACGACCGATGGAGTCTTCAATACCAAGGCCAAGCACACTGTTGCTGAGATGCCCATTCGTCTGCTCCGCTAACTTCGCGAGGGACAGGGCAGCAGAAGTGCCTAGGTCGCGAAAAGGCAACTCCGAAGGAAGATCCGAATCCATCAATGAAGCTCAAGTTGCGACAACCTGGAGGTCGAAGTGATAATTGAACGATGTTTGGAACTCGAACGTCACGTACTGAGATGTTTCCCCTCTTCAGGCTCCGTCACCTGCTGAACTAGCCATCTTTGGACGGCGGAGCGCGGCGAATCGGCCGTCTTCGGGCCGCTGTTTGGGGTGGCACAGCATTCAGTCAAGAGATTTGTCAGCCGGCAGGCCTGTCAAACAGGGTTGCAGGGGTAGGTTTTGGAGGTCGGCCAAACTGGTCACTAATTCTAGTCCAATTTTTGCTTCCTAGCGATTGGCCGGCATAAGCGCCAGCTGACAAGATTCTTCACCACTCGAAAAACGACGGCATTGCAGCATCAACCCCAATTGGTTTATGTCAAGCAAATGCGAATGCAGAGTCGCTTCTCAGCTTGTCTTATTGGTCGGTGTTGTGCTGGCTCTGTGTTGCGGGATGTAATTGGCACCTACCTCCACTGGCAGCCCAGTTTCAGGCAGCCACGCGGACGCAGACGAACAACCATCACCGACAGAATCTACCACAGCCCAACACTCCAACCACACCCAGCTTGACCCCGCTCACTCGAGATCCACGGTATCCCGCTCTCTCCCAAAATTGCACGACAAGGACCAACAAAACTATGTCAGGCTTCGAGATTGCTGGTATTGTCCCGGGGCGTTTTCCGTGCTGGCAGATGCGACGAAGGATGCCCATGGTCCCTACCAGAAACTGAAGCGCTGGTGGCGCTTTGGCATTGCCTTTGAGGCCTTTCTTCTTCGACTCGACACCGAACGCGTTGCCTTTCTCCAGAACCTCGACAACCTTCTCAGCCTAACCGACATCCCCGACGCCGAAAAGGAATTGCTTATGGGAGACCTTCATTGCAGTCTGTGGAATGATCCCCGCGTCCAGGCTGAATTGCGACATCGGATAACAGACCCGTACTTCGACTGGTACATCACAACCCTTTCAGATATCCGGGAAGCCCTCAAGGAGATCAGCGGGTTGCTACCTGTTGGAAAGGTTTGAGGCTCGTCCTAGTCGTGGTGCGAGAAGATAGCTAACACTTGTGCTTGAGGTTAGATTCATCAAGTCGACTCCAAGGGTTATGAAGATGTTCTCTTTAGGGCAAGAACTTCCTTCTCTAGTCGAAAGGACCGATTGCTTGAACGGATCCAAAACGGCAACGAGGAGATTTTCAAGTTTCTGCTGAAGGAGTCAATGCAACCTCGGTACACCCCTCAGCGACCCAGGTCGACCAAGTCGTCAGCCAATCCTCGCCTGTTCCTCCGAACCCAGAGAAAGTCCAGAGAGTTACATGGCGCGCTCCAATCCGTGTGGAAATGCAAATGCCCATCCAGTCACACATGCGGCATCGCCGCCTCCATCGGGTCGAACAAGCCCCTGGTCAGCCAGGTCTCTCTCCTCATCAAGGACGGCTCCAAACACCAATTGGTGAGAGTAGAGAGCGTCGAGGAGAATGACGAAACGTACACCTGCTCGGCAATGGTCACAAGTGTTGTGCAGGATATCCCCGATCTCTGAAATCAGTTAGCAATCAACAAGTCAAAGAAGCTCAAGACTTCCAAGCGAGTTCTGAAAGCATTTGGAAAGTCGACTCTGTCGTTATTTCTAACCCCGGCTGGTCAAAAAGCTGGTCATGCAACCACAACCTCTTCTCCGTCACCGACTTTCGCTACAATTCCTACAACTGGTGCCTCCGCGGCCACGGTGCCCGTCGGGCCAAAGGCTGGAGTTAGATTTGCCGCCTCCACCACCCAGCCAGCGAAATGGGCGCGCTCGGGTCTTTCTCCACTTACGGATCAATGTGCCAGTCTTGTGTCCTCTGCGTCCTCAACCTCGCTGCTTGGATTCATTCAGGGGGAGGACCAAGGAAAGCTGATCTTGCATTCGGACACTTCAGTTCAATTGCCTTCAAAGTCTGACATTGAGAGTCTCGAGGACTTTCTCTCAACCACACGGCACCGCTTCGTGAGGGTTCGGGTTGGACTGGGCGTGGTTGTTAATCTTCTCAGTCTGGATAGCTCAATATGGGTTCCTCTAGACTTAGATAAGACAAAGATATGGGTGATCAAAGAACTGGACACTTCTAACTCGACTCCGTATCTATTCCACCCAGGGCGCTACTTCACAGAAAGTCACATGCCCGGAGAGAACTCAACGATGCCTCCTCGCCCTTGGAATTCTTCTTTTGGAACTTCTCTTCGGCCAGACTCTCGAGCAACAACCTGAACGGGGCACCTTCATGGGTCAAGACGGAAAGCCTAACCAATACACCGATATGTGTACAGCGATATAGTGGCAGAAGAAGGTGGAACTCGAGGTCGGTGACGGACTTCCGGAGGCCATTCATAAGTGTCTGTACTGTGATTTTGGCGTGGAGCGGGACTTGAGCAGCCCCCTCTTTGTACAAGCCGTTCTCGACAATGTCGTCGAGCCTCTGGAGGATTTCCTTTCAAGGTGGAACACCAAGGTGTCTGTCACGCATGGTCAGGGTTGGTAATTCGGCTAATAGATCTATTGCGTCGACATGTACCGCAGATCGAGCAGCGAAAGGATGTCTATTCTCTCACCGAAAGCGTCAAGCTCAACTACCACCGGTTACCCTCAGTACACATATATAAAGTCCTCGTTCTTCAGATCAGTTATATCCTGCATCGCATCGTCCTCAAGCGTTCGGCGCCCCCTGGCGCCCCCTTCACCGTCTTCAATATCCACAGCCTTGCTGTCTTCCATCTGGCTCTTTGCCATCATCGACTCATCCACCAGCACTGCGTTCTTACCCAACTCCTCTCAGCGCTTAGCGTGTTACCAGTTGAGGAATATAAGGTATAATGGAATGGTCCTTGGAGAAAGTCAGTAATTGTTCTTAGTCGAGAGACTATTTAAGGCTAACGCTAAGATGGCGCCGACGGTTAGAAACATGATTAGGTTGGTAATAAGGCCGGATTGGTAAAATGGTATATTGTGTGTTAAGAGTAGTAAGGGTCTTATAACGTTACCTATACATATCTTTAAAAACACTATAACGTACGTTATAAACAAGTGCACCAGATAAGTAAGTGCACTACTTTTTACTACCGAATTATAACTATTCTTAATTATAACATAATTATATTAGGAAATTACATGTGACGACTCAGGCTAAGCCTGCCAGTCAGGGCAGCCCGATCATTCCCCGCAGAAGGCACTATGTGAAGGAACAGTATAAACAAGCGCTACACAGAGTACTTATTACACTTACTTAAGTGGACTAATAAGTAAGGTAAGTAAGCTACACAGGTTATTTATCTTACTTATTACGCTTTCCCTATAAGTATAGTGAGTATACTTAACATTTTAAAAGTTTACAAACTGTAAAATATATACTTAAAAGCTAATGTAAAGTAAAGGAATAGCTAGTAGCGATTAAGCTATAATTTATAAGCAGTAGTAAAAACATAATAAAAGTAAAACTAAGATATTTAAGTTAATTAAAAGGCTGACGGCTAAAAGCATAAGTAGCATTATAGCTTATTTTTAAAGTTTAATAATGTTATTAAAAACGCTGTTTTTAATATTATTCTTATAATAATACTTACATTATAATAATAAGTAGTAGTTTAATAATAATTAAAATTAGTAATTAAATAGGTTATAATGTTTAATATAGCTAAAAGTAAAAAGTAACTTAAATTTAAGAAAGACAGTAAAGTATACTATCTTATCCCTTTTTTAAAAACTATGCTAATAATAAGTTAAATCTCTACATTATTAGCTAGCTATCTCTTAAAGTAACATGTTAATTAAGTTAACTTTATTAACATTAATAAATACTTTACTAAGCAGTAGTATAATATACCTTATTTATATTCAGCTAATGCTTAAGCTTATTTAGTAATAAAAGCTTAACAGTAAATATTAATACTATTATTTATAAACATTATTAAGGTATAATATACTTTAAATAACAGTTATAAAGCTTATATTAACTATTGTTTACTTTTAGCTACTAAGTGCTCTGTAAGGTAATTACATACTTTATAGCTATTAATTAAATCCTTTAAAACCTTTTAAGGTTTTAAAGGATTCTAAGATCCTAAGTATCACCTTAAGTCTATAACTCCCCTATTATTACAATCCTTCTTATTACCACAACTCCTTCGCTTTTTTAAAGGGCTTAAAGTAGTTCACTAGCGATTACTTACCGTAAGGGTAAAAAGGTAAGATAATACTGCAGTTTACGCCCATTCTTATCCATTACACTCCAGGATCTATAACTTGGTTTTATCCAACAATACCTAAGTGTACTAATCTTTGCTTAAGCTTATAGCACTTATAGACACGGTAAGGTAAATGTAAGCAGAGTACTTTAACCCCTCCGTAACAATCGGTATTCCTCCTTTTAATCACTATCTGTAATACGATGGGGCAATATCCTGAAAAGCCTCCGTACGTATTAAACTAAATTAATCAAGAGTGGCTTCCAGACCTGTAAGCTACCACCCCGTACACCTAGTGACGCTGGGGTGCTAATGCTATAGATCTTTAACTATACCCTTTAAGTGACCTTAGCTAAGGGACGCGGCTTAAACCCTAACCGAACAGGATAGCCTAGGTGGTAAGACAAAGGCGCGACTTTAAGCTGGCACCTCACCGCTAAGAGACTCACCCCTACTTATGTCAGATATTACGTATATTAACTAAAACAGGCGCAGTTAACCTAAAAGTAAGTATATGTATTCAGTGCTGCTTCTAAAAGGGGTTCGCGCGTGCAGCAGAGCCTTCGCAACGATCCTAGCACGCGCGGTGATCGGCATGCCTAACAGGGGCATCAGCCTGGCCTCATTCAATCTGACAACTCAGACACTCCTCAGGGCAAACGGGAGAGCAGCTAATGAAGTAAAGGCATTCAAAAGAAGCAAATGAAGTTGGCACTCGTCGTCCTCTATCGTTCGGCTTCATTGATAGTGCCGATATCGAGCGCTGCAACGAAATCGAGCCGCTAAGTTTCTCCGTAACGTATCCGGAAGCACTGGAAGGAGGGAAAACTTACAGATGATCTGTCATCCAGACTGCCCTCATCACGCCGACTTTGTCGTCTAAAACCGTACCCGCCTTCCCACCTGGATACGCTCTATGGCACAAGTCTGCCGTTAAACGGTACCGGTATTCGTTACTAGTCTTGAGAAGCTTAGCTCTAACGATATAAGTCTCTTCGGCTGAGCTCATATTAGTCGGGAACCGCGATAGGTGATTTGTGCCCGTCATGTTACGTCGTCATCTAACGGGACTAATCGAAGAGCTACGCGTTACAAGAGGAAGTAAACGCATGAACTAGCACCAATCTGATCAGTGCCAAGCGTGAAGGGTTGCATCTTCTATGGGTGACAGCGAGGGCGGTCAGGAAATGCAGGGGGAAGAAGCAGTATAGCCCTTTGTGCGACCTGGGGAAATACCTGAAGAGGCTTCAAGCGAGCTATCCGAGAAGTAGGCGACGGAGATGCTTCCAATGAACCAACACCAGCCCGTGTACTCGCTTACCACGCTCCGCTCTGTGAGAATGGCAAACGATACTGTTGACAAGCTATCTGGGAGACACCTGATGGTAATGTATGTCAGCTTCTAATAGCGTTGTTTGCTTGTACTAGTCGCGGCTGGCTCGCAATGCAAACACAGCGGAAAGCTAGATCCACTGCCAACGTTTGAAACTGCCTGTTGCACATTGATATTTGGGTATTGCAAGGTCAGTCATGACTCAACGCATCGGAATACCGGATATTGAGCTCAACTATGCGTTCTAACATAATCTGGACGGCTGTAGAGCTTAGACTACTGATGATTCACAAAGTAATGCAAGATGGGGAGAGAAAGGTTGCTTTATTATTTTCTATCTCAGTGGGCGAAGGCTTGATTATTATAGCCGTAAGTGGTGGCTTGTGCGAAGGCCAGGGCCTCCGTGCCGGGCCACTATTTCCTTAGCTTCGTTGAATATGAGATTTATTGTGCCCCCGAGGGCCTCAGATAGGCCCCAGAAGCACACCAAGCAGCAACAGCGTCAAGTTTATTATAACGCTCGGTGTCTTAGCGCATGATAGATATATAATCGTGGTGGTTGGCATACATAATCTCCCCCTCAACTCCAAAATATATATGTATGCATGTCTACATGTCTCCTAGGGCATAGCAGCATGTCACTTGTCGAAGTGAAAGACAAAAAGAATGGTGAGGTTGTCTATTGTGCCCTCGTAGGCCCGGAAAAAGCAGAGGGCGGCAATAACACGTCACCGGCAAGAATATGTCCCAGGTCGGTCCTGGAAATGTCAGCAGAAGGGTGACGAATCTGCTGAAACAAAGTGAGAAAGAAGTGGACGGCGGCGGGTTCGAACACGTGTGCCTCCTTCTCCTCCTTCGCCCCCGATAGGCTCTCTTCGTCGTTGATGCTAGCATGGTACGGGACACCCAAGAGCCGACACATGCCGATATATTCGTCGTAGGAGCGAAGATAGAGCTGGCCGGCGAACAGGAGCAGCGTCAACATTAGAGCACGCGGTGCACGCCATCCGGGAATCAGAGGCGGCGTCGTGTACAGCAGCAGGTCCTCTGCGGAGCGTGTCGCCAGGCTGGTGCGCGGTGCGAACAGGTGCAGCGTGGCGGCGATACCGCCGGCGCGGAAGATCGGCATGAGGGCGTTAGCCTCCCAAGGGCTTAGAACGACGGCCACCGTGCCTGACCGCGTATGGGCCGTGGCAATCCACTGGACTGGCCGTTGGTAGGCGTCCCACGCGCCGCCGGTCGCCGGGGCGGTGGGTAGGTGGACGGTGCGGGCAAAGTCGGCTGTCGCGAGGAGACCAGACGGCCCGCACAAGTCCTGGAGGATATGGGAGACGCTGCTCCCGGCAAGGGCGTGCAGGGCGGGCATGAAGGCCGCGGAGCGGGGCGGGACTGTGCCGGTCCGCACAAACATCTCGACGTGGGCGTGAAGCGAGGGCTCGAGGGGTTGTGCAGGGAGGGGCTGCGGCTCGGGAGGGGGGTTCTCGCGTTCGGGGAGGATCTCACGTTCGCGTTCTTGCTCTTGCTGGAGGGCTGCGGCGGCGGCGCCAGGGCCGCGACCCCCAAACGCCCGACATCGCCTCTGGATGCGCGCCGCCTCGCGGGCGAGGACGGTCTGCCCGGCTTGCCCGGCTTGCCCGTCGCAGGCGGGGCAATAGCGCTCGCGAAGTGTCAGGCCGTTGTTCTCGAGCAGCTGCGCCGCCGTCTCGCGGCTGAGTTCGTACTGGTCCCCCTTACTGGCGGTGCGCAGTAGGAGCTGGCGCTGGTGCTGCCGGCCCTGGGCTGCCCACAGCGGTATGAGCCGGCGGGCCTCGTGCCACGTCTCGCCGACCGACCAGGCCAGCACGTCAGCAACCCGGATCTTGCCACCCGCCCGTATACCGCGGAGCGCCGTGATCTTGTCCCGGATCTCGGCTGGTACGAGGAAGATAACGGAATGGCCATGGCCGAGCTGCCGCATCCGCATACACGCTGTATTTACATTAATCAATTAGTCATCAGATGTTGTTGTTTCTCTCTTTCAAAAAAAAAAAAAAAAAAAAAAGAAGGGGGAAAAGAGGG
>Ga0247760_1000592_pt1 | contig 38774 bp, 34 predicted proteins | sample UWRJL171409R4_FD_179936 | JGI IMG/M metagenome (GOLD analysis project Ga0247760, IMG submission 179936) | Plant litter microbial communities from Arlington Agricultural Research Station in Wisconsin, United States - UWRJ-L171-409R-4 | ecosystem: Environmental > Terrestrial > Plant litter >... | reverse complement strand
TCGAGCACACTCCACTCGAGACGTCCGCAATTGCGAGCGCGGGCAATCTTCGCGACTTCGCTCAGGAGCGCCTTGCCGATCCCGTGACGGCGATAGTCGGGCAGGACGAAGATGTCTTCGAGGTACAGGCCGGGCTGCGTGAGGAACGTCGAGTAGTTTTGGAAGAAGAGTGCGAAGGCGACGGGTCGCTTGTCGGAGGCGAGCTCGACGAGCAAAGCGTCCGCGGCGGGGCGAGCACCGAATAGGTCTTCGGCTAGCTTTTCTGCGCTGCCGGTAACGGCGTGAGTCAGCTTTTCGTAGTCGGCTAAGGCTTGGATTAGGGCGAATAGCGCTCGTTCGTCGCCGGGTTGTGCCGGGCGGATGGAGAATGCGTGTTGGGTGAGGGCTTGCTGCATGTGGTTCGCATACACCAAGCGACGCTGAATAAGTTTAGGGCCCACTGATTTGCCAATAGTACAGAGACGCGAAGTCTTGACTCTGCGGTGACCCCATTCGCGCACGGCGGCCGGCGGATTCCGTCAGGGCGCACGATCAAGCGCACTCCGAGAAGTGAAGTATCGAGCGCCGAAAATAGCGATTGGTCGCGTCGAGTTTTTCTTGACGAGTCTGTTGCGGATCTGTAGACGATTTTCGGTGCATGTAACGTTTTTGCAGGCCGAAATTAAATGTTCGTTTTAGGTGTGGGCGCTTAGGGCCGGGCCAATTTGAGAGAGCGCTTCTACTAAATGGACTTGAATTTTAGGCTGCTCGGTCGAGGTCAGTACCTGCTTGGCTCAGCACCGCGCTGTTGCCTGATGGGCGCCTCCTTACTGCTCGCGCTTGCGTGTGGCTCGACGACGATCAAGTCCGAGTCTTCGGCCGGCAGCGGTGGCGTCAGCAGTGCCGGCGCAATCGGCGGCGCGATCCAATCCGGAGGGGTTTCGGATGGAGGCTCCGCTGGCGACGACACAGCGACAGGACAGTGCCACTTCGCTGACACGCGGCTCTGCGTTGGACCTGCGGCGTGCAAAGGCGGCCAAACTTGCGGAGCCGATCAGCGCTGGGGTGCTTGTGACTGCGGCAATGGTGGGAGCACAGCTGGCGGCGGCGGAAGCGGCGGATCGAGTGGCGGTGCCGGCGGATCGAGTGGCGAAGTGATTGTGCCGGAAGGCGGTAGCTCGGGCGACCCGGGCGGTGGAGAGGCAGGCAATGGGGAAGCAGGCAGTGGCGGCTCCGGACCGGCCGACGAACCGTGTCCCGCGGGTCCCATAGCCACGGACTGTTCAGGTCAATGCACGACCAAGCCGGCGCTCTGCGACGGTAGTTGCCCACTAACGGTGCCACTGAGTTTGACGGGCACTGGTGGAGTGTTCGCGCGGACCCCGTCCAATCCCGGAAACAAGTGCGACTGCGGACCCAACTCAACCGCTTACTCAATGGGCTTTCAGTTCACCCCGGCTAATCATACTTTCTATATGCTGTGCGTACCTGAGCCGTGGCACATAACCGAACTTTTCATTAATGCCTGCACAATCATCCAGCCCCCGCAATGCGTCAGGCTCAATGTGGGCGCGAAAAAGTTCTCGGTTTGGACATCTGATCCGAACGCGCCCGCCATTAACCTCACCGCAGAAATAGATCAAAATCCCATGTAGCAAGGCGCAGTGGGTGGTCGTCGGCATGAACGGAGGGGTGAACTCGCGCACGGACTGAGGAAACGATTGTCAATGGGAGCTAGCGCGTTGCGGCTAATGCCACGAAGTACCGCTTATGCCGTCGTGTGGGATTTGCTGTTCACCTGCGGTCACGCTGCTGCCTACCGAACCGGAAGCGACCTGCCGGAACTCGGTGAGACGAAGCAATGGTCGCACAATCGATTCGGAATGGTTCGCGCGCCGCGCGGTGTCTCGTGATCGCACTCTTTCTGTTGGGCGCGTGCGATTCGCCTGCGGGTGCCGGCGGAGCGCGTCCGGCACCGGCGGCTCAACAGGCTCTTCAGGCTCTTCAGGCGCTATCCGACGCATCAGCACGCAAATTCGAGGTGTGGTGCTAGTAATCGAAAAAATACAATTGTTAGCGCGCCTGCACAACGACGCTTCGACTCCATCATTAGGCACGATGACTTGGGACCCAAAGATCCATGATTGTTGGTTCGTATCGGCATCGCGAGGACATTGATGCTGCAGCCGCAGTCTGTTGGCGCTCCCTCTCGACTTGCGACCTACGATTTTTGGAGCTTCCGAAGCACGCCCTTCGGGTTTGTCGAAAATCGGGTCGGAGGAAAAATATCAAAGGTTTACTAGTTTTCCTGCATGCCTATGAAGACCTCGACGAAGCGCGAGCGGGCATTGGCCGCTACTTCGAAGGCGTAGAGCGCGATCGGAAATTGGATAAGAAATAGAACCGCAAATGTCGACGAGTCAGCCACAAAGGCGGCTGGCGCGTGTCTGTCTCGGCGCGGTCATTACAGTGCTGTATTTGCTCGTACCAACAATCAAGACGGATGAGGGCGAATGGGAAGCGAGGCACGTGGCTAACTGGCTGGCTGGAGCACGGCGCTACGCTACGTTCTTCGAGCTCCTGATGCACGAGCGAGAGCGGCTACTGATCCTCCTGAAGGAGGCGCCCGCTCCAATTGACAAGCCCCCAGCAAGATGGAGACCCGCCTCAAGATTAGCTCCGACATGAAACGGGCGGACACGTGCCCAAAGCAAGTGCACACCCGTGCGGCGCAAGCGACCCGCGCGGCGGACCCGACCCAGGATAAGCCCCGAACGTGAATCGAGCCAGTCTGAGGACGTAGAGTGCGAGTGGAAATGAGATGAGAAGTGGGCGCGTCTGGATCGGTGAGCACTCCGTGCCAATGGGTGGACATGAAGCACACTGCGTGGAGCACCAGTGTTTTGACACGCCGCGCGTCCGTGCCCCTCACTCCCCATTGATCGCCGGCGGCGCCGAAGAGCCCGGCTTATCCATCACGAAATGCCGGATCACGTGCAAAATGCGCGCATCCACCGCGGGCTGATCTTCTCCCGACTCCTTGAGCAGAGTCTTGGTGACTTGTAGGGAATGATCGCCGGCGTCTACGACGAACAGCTTGCTCGGCGCGTGCATCTTTTGGCGCACTTGGCTGAGTCGTTCGAGTGGGCACATGGGGTCGCGCGTGCCTTGTACGAACAAGATCGGCGTTGTGAGTTCGAGCAGCACTTGGTCGCGGACTTTGCCTGAGTCGCCTGCGGCGACCAGCGGATAGCCCAGGCAGACCAGCTTGGACACGGGGCGTTCGAGCGCGACGTGGCAGCCGATGCGCGAGCCCATGCTCTTGCCGATCAGGATTAGTTCATGATCCGGGTGGCGCGCTTGGGCTTGGTCGATGGCGGCCAAGTGCGCTCGAATCAAGGTCGGTTGCGGGTCGGGCGCGCGCGTTTTGCCCTGCATGTACGGGTAGTCGAAGGGTTCGACCACGCCCAGTGTGCCGAGCCGCGTTGCCCAGCTCTGCATCCAAGGGTGCGATGAAGGCGCCCCGGCGCCATGCGCAAATACGAATAACAGCGGCGCCACGGTCCCATTGTCGCTAACCTGGCGGCGTGGTCAAGCTTGGCGCGAGGTTCGACGACGGCCGCCGCTCGGCGCGCGTCGGACTGGTGGCGGATCTCGATCACTACGATCAGGTCATGTTGCACGCGCTTTCCGAGGCACGTGTGTCGGTTTGGATCGGCACGGCCAACGTCAAGGACATTCGGCTCGAAGCACCGGTCGGCACGCGAGCGCGCGCGCGTGGCCAGTATCTGTCGATCACCGAGCGGCTGACCGAGCTGGTCCGCCGTAAGGTCGAAGTGCGCATCCTGCACGGCGCGCTGCCTTCGCGACCCTTTCGAGAGTCCCTGGCGCAGAGTCCCGAGCTGTGCGCGCCGCGCTTTCAGATGCGGCATTGCCCGCGCGTGCACCTGAAAATGATCGCGGTCGATGGCTCGTACCTATATTTAGGCAGCGCCAACTTTACCGGTGCGGGGCTCGGCGCCAAAGGGGCGGGGCGGCGCAACTTCGAACTCGGCATCAGCACCGACGACGACGTGCTGCTCGACGCCGCGCAGGCGCGCTTCGACCGCATCTGGCGCGGCCGTGAATGCGGAAACTGCCGCCTGCGCGCCGAGTGTCCGGCTCCGCTCGATATGCTGCGCTGAATGCTTCTTCTTGGGGGGCCACGCGGAGACGGGCGCGCTCACCGGTCATAGTCCGACGAAGTGGCCAACGCGCCCGTCATGTCCGGGACAGCGGCCGCGCCTGCCCGTCGCTGGCACGAACCACGCTGATTCAGCCGCGGTTTCGTCGTCTCACGATGACGTCGTCTGGCGTGCTCCGCTGGCGATCTGGACCGAGCGAGTGAATCTCGATCATCTCGCCCACGCACTCGATCAAATAAGGGCTGCCCCAAGGATCATTGGTAAGCTCCGGATCGAGATATTTTTCGTCTCGCAGCTGGGAGACCGTGGGGCACTCGTGTTTTTGCGACAGCCACTGCTCGATGGCGCCGCGTAAGACGTAAGCGTCACGTTCCGGAGTTCGCCCGCTGGCCTGCTTGAGGCGATACGAGACGACAGTCCAAATGACTCCAGCTAGGAGCCCGAGCACGAGAGCAAGCGCGAGCAAAATGCGTTTCAGGCTGACCGTGGCCATTGGTCTTCGAGCGCTGAGCTCGCTCAGCGCAAATACGCCAGCCGGAAGAATTGTGCCCGGCTGGCGACGCCGCATTTGGCGTAGATCTGCGTTACGTGTTGGCGAATCGTTTTCGGGCTGTTGTTCTCGCGCGCGGCGATTTCACTGCTCGACAACCCTTCGAGGAGCAGGCGGGCAACCGTGAGCTCTTTGTCCGTCAGCTGCGCGCGGATCAGGAGCTCTTCGACGGCGTGATTGAACGGTACGGCGTTCTTCAGCACGCGCTCGATCACTTCCAGCAGTTTTGGCGCGCGAAACGGCTTTTCCAGGAAGTGCGCTGCGCCTTCGTTGAGGGCAATCTTCAGCTTTTCGACGTCCGCGTAGGCGGTGATGATCACGACCGGCGCGCGCACGCCTTCACGACGAAGCGCGGTCATCAGTTCCAGCCCAGCCCGGCTCTCGCTGCCGAGCACTACGTCCGTGACGACTAGATCGATGGTGCTCCCGGCGCGGACAAAGCCGAGCGCTTCGGTCGCATTGGCGGCAGTCACGGCGGCGTACCCGGCGCGCTCCAGGGCTCGGCCCAAGAGCTCACGCGTGTCGAACTCGTCTTCGACCAGCAAGATCGTCTTTCGCGTGCTCATCGAGTGCTTGCCAGGGGTAGCTCGAGGCGAAAGGATTTGCTAGCTGCTGGGTCGAGCGAAAGTTCACCGTGCATGGCGCGGGCGAGCGCGCGCGCGATCGGTAGGCCCAGACCCAAGCCGTGGCTCTTGGTCGTGCGCAGTGGATCGAACAGCGTGGCTCGCACGCTCGGATCGAGGTCGGCGCCGTCATCGATCACGTGCACGACGGCGCGGCCGGCTTGAACGCTGAGCGTCATGGTCACCGTGCCTCCCTGTGCCGCGCGCAGGGAGTGCAAGCTGTTGTCGAGCAGGTTCTCCAAGATCGCCCGTAAATAGCCGGGGTCGGCGCTGATCATCACCTGCGCCGGGCACTCCGCGCGTACCACGACCGCGGTTTCGCCGAGCGCGCTCACGTCGGCCGCGAGCGCGCCGAGCACGCGGTCGAGCGCGATCGGTTGCGCTTCGGGTTCGCCGCTGCCTTGCATCGAGCGCAGCGTCTCCAAATGTGCGAGCGCGCGCCGCACTTGGGCGTGCGCGCGCTCGACGAGCTCCGCGCGCTGTGTGCTGTCGTCGGCGCAGGCTTGATACTCGTCGAGCAACAAGCCGAGTGCATGCAGCGGATTGTTCAGCTCATGCAGCACCGCGGCAGCGAGCACCCACACGGCTTGGTCACGCTCTACCTTCAACAGGCGCGCACGCAGCGCTTCGGCGCGCCCCGCCGCTTCTTCGGCCGCCGAAAGGCGCGCGCGCAAACGAAGTTGGTACAGGGTGAGGCCGATCAGACCGCCCGCCAAGACGGGCATCAGGTGGTCGATCAAGTAGTGCGCGCTGGCCAGCGGCCCCGTCAGGGTGCCAGCCGTGAGCTTGGCTTCCGAGACCAGATCGAAGCCGACGTAGGTTGCCCCGGCCAGAACGCCGAGGAACACGTAGATCGCCAGCGGCCATTCCTTGCGTGGGGACACGAAACTCCGGGAATTTCATAGCACGGGACAGCCGCATCGCCTCGGTATCCGACACTTGCCCGATGCGCGCCGCCCCCGCCCGGCCTACCTTCCGGGCGCGATGAAGCCTCTCGTCCTGACCTCCCTTTTTCGGCGCGGCGCCTTTTTGTTGGCGACGGCTGCCTTGAACTTCGCTTGTTCCTCGGACGTAAGAAAGAACGACGATGCCTGCACGCCGGACGACGCGGACGGCATCATCGATGAGCCGGCCACGCTGCTGCTGACCGTTTCGGACACCGAGTTCGCGCCCAAGATCTTGGCCGCGCAGAACACGTCCGAGATCACGCTCACGCTCAGGAACGACGGCACGACGCCGCACAGCTTCGTCGTCGACTGCCTGCCCACGCCGAACAACGACGGCTGTCCGACCGAGTCGTGCTTTCCCAGTGACTCGAAGATCGACCCGGTTCCTCCGGGTGAGTCGGTCACGATCCTGTTCGAGACGCCGCTGGTGGAGGGGATCTACGACTTTCACTCAGACGTGGCGGAAGATACCGAGCTCACGCCGGGTCAGTTCATCATTCAGTGATCCGTTGGGCCTCGCCCGTTTGGGCATCGCTCGCGTGCTCGTTCGTGGCAGCGACCGCCCAAGCGGAGCCGCCCGCGGAGACCGCGCCGCAGGAAATCCAGGTGCGCGGCGTGCGTCCCGAATCGCCGCGCGGCGTGGGTGATTTCCGCTTGCGCCGAGAATTGCTCACGGCCTCCCCACGTCAGCAGACGAGCGAGCTCTTGTCCGCAGCGCCCGGGTTTTTCGTCGACCACGAGGACGGCGAGGGCTTCGGCAACGACATTTACCTGCGCGGTTTCGACCTGGAGCACGGCTCCGGCATCGAAATGCGCGTGGGCTCGGTACCGCTCAATATTCCGACTCACATCCAAGGCCAAGGCTACGCCGATGCCAATTTGATCATCCCCGAGGTCGTGTCGCAGATCCGCGTGCTGCAAGGACCGTACGATCCGCGCCAAGGCGACGCGGCGATCGTGGGCAGCGCCTATTTCGACTTGGGCGTTCCCGAGCGCGGTGGCCTCGTGCGGGGGAGCTACGGTTCGTTCAATCAAAAGCGGCTGCTGGCGATTGTCGCGCCCAAGGCGGCTGGCCCTGAAACCTTCGTCGCGGTCAGCGGGCGCGACACGGACGGCTTTGGGCAAAATCGCGCAGCGCGAGCGGGCACCGTGAACGCGCAATACGGCGTCGACTTGAGCGCGCACGATCACCTGCGGGTGCTGGCGATCGCCCGCGCTACGGACGCCACCTTGCCGGGGGTGGTTCGCCAAGACGACGTGAGCGCAGGTCGGATCGGCTTCTACGACTCGTATCCGTACTACGCCGAGCACCAATCGGTGCGCGCGAACGCCGTGATCTTGGGCGGCGAGCTGCGGCACCTGAGTTCGAGCGGCGATGTTTGGAACGTCGCCCCTTTTCTGATCTGGACCGACTTTCGCGCGCGCCAAAACTACACCGGCACGCTGCAAAGCTCGCGCTCGGATCCCAGCAAATTCGGCTTGGGAGATTTGTTCGAGACCAAGAATCGTGAGCTCGCTACTGGGCTCACGGCCTACGCGCGTCGCGCGCCGCAGCGCTTCGGAGCGAGCACCGAGCTCGGCATCGAGCCCGGTGTGTACCTGCGCTTCGGTCACACCGAGCAGAGTAAGAGCTTGCTCGAGCCGGAAAACCTGACCGTCTGGGATCGGCGGCTGGCCGCGGGGCTCGGCACGCTCGATGCGGGCGCGTATCTGGATTTCGAGCTGCTACTCTGGAAAAAGCTGCGCATTTCGGGCGGTCCGCGGGTCGATCTGTTGGCGGTCTCGATCGCCGATCAATTGGCCAATGGCACCTCGTCGGCCACGAACGCAGATGGCGCCCAGCGCACCGCCATGGGCGTGTCCGTGGGGCCTCGGATCAGCGCGCAGTATTCGCTGGCCAAACCATTGTCGTTCGTCGCCTCCTACGGCGAGGGCTACCGCTCGCTCGACGCCGCGCACTTGCAGCAAGGCGCTACGCCCTATTCCAAAGTGCGCTCGGTCGAGGTCGGCATGCGCGCGCAGCTGCCTAACGAACGCTTTACTTCGACGCTAGCGGTGTTCGAGACGCGCGTTGGAAACGAGCTCGTGTTCGTCGCCAACAACGGCGGACTCGAATCCCAAAATGCCAGCGTGCGGCGCGGGATCGTGGCTTCGATCGTGACCAAGCCGTTGCGTTGGTTGCTCGCTTCGGCCTCTCTTTCGATCAACGACGCCCAGTTCAACACACGCGTGGCGGGGATTTCCCATCACGTGCCCAGCGTGCCGCCGCTCTTGTTTCGGAGCGACGTGAGCGTGCGGGGCCCGCTGGGCAAGCTCTGGCAAAGGCCGCTCAGCGGCCGGGTCGGAGTGGGCTACACCTTCGCTTCCGCTCAACACCTGAGCGATACCGTCCGCGGGCCCAAGACGAATGCGCTGAATGTGGGCGGTGAGCTGCGCTCGAGTTCCATTGCCGTGGGAGTGGATGTCTACAATGCGCTTGGCCTGCTCACTGCCGACAGCTCCGACATTTATGTCTCCAACTGGAGCCTGCAACCGGGTCAACAGGCGGCATCGCTGGCGATTCACTCGGTAGCGGCCCCGCCGGCCACCGTGCTCGGGTCGGTGACCGTTTATTTCTGAAGCGAGCGCCCCCCTCCAATCTGCCTCGAAGTGCCCTTTCGACAGCAGTTTCCAAAAGTTATCGGTCTTGACCGAGCTGGGAGCGCGAGCTATTCCAAGAGCAACGGAGAGCCGTTTGGTTTTCCTCTGAAAGGTACGAACATGAACTGGGAAACGCCGAGCTTCGAAGAGATCGACATGAGCGCCGAGATTGGTTCCTATCAGGGAGAAGACGACAACGGCCTGTGAGCTGCGCGGCTCGTTGCACCGCCGCTGCGCAGTTGGCTGAGCGGCGGTTGGGAGAACATACGTGCTAATTCGTGTCTTGGGGTCCGCAGCGGGAGGCGGCTTTCCGCAGTGGAATTGCGGTTGCCCGAATTGCGTGGGCGTGCGGCGTGGCAGCATCCGCGCGCTTGCTCGAACGCAAGAGTCAGTCGCCGTGAGCGCTGACGGTGATTCCTGGTTCCTGCTCAATGCATCGCCGGAAATCCGGCAACAGATCGAAAGCTTCAGCAAGCTGCACCCGCGAGCGCAGCGCGATACGCCGATCCAAGGCATCGTGCTGACCAATGGGGATTTGGACCACGCGCTCGGCTTGCTGTCGCTGCGCGAGTCGCAGCCGCTCGCCCTGTACTCCACCAAGCGTGTGCACAGCGGTTTCAGCGAAGGCAACGTGCTCTATCGCACGCTGCAGCGCTTCGACGGCCACGTCACGTTTCACGCGCTCGAACTCGGCGCCGCCGAAAGGCCGCTCCGCCTGCTGAACGGCAGCGCCAGCGGTCTCAGCATGCGCGCCTTCGCAGCTCCCGGGAAAGCCGCGTTGCACCTCGATCAATCGCAGCCAGAGCCGGGGGACAACATCGGCGTTTTGATCCGGGACGAACGCACCGGAAAACGCCTGGCTTACATCCCGGCCGCGGGCGCGAGCTCCGCGGACATCGTCGCCGCCGCGTCGTCAGCGGACGCCGTGTTTTTCGACGGCACGTTTTGGTCCAGTGATGAACTGATCGCGCTCGGCGCGTCGACGCGCCGCGCGGAAGACATGGCGCATTGGCCAATCGGCGGCCCCGAAGGCAGCCTGCAGTTTCTGGGCGGCTTGTCCAGCGCGCGGCGGATACTGATCCACATCAATAACACCAACCCCATGCTGCGGGAGGACTCGGCCGAGCGCGCCCAAGTGCACGCGGCCGGGGTCGAGGTGGCGTTCGACGGCATGGGGCTCGAGCTGTGAGCGAGCACGCGCCCCTGCCGCCCGCCGAGTTCGTGGATTGGCTGCGGCGTGAGGGCCAGAGCCGCTACCACGACCGGCACCTCGTGCACGTGTTGATGCACGAGGGCAAGCTGACCCGCGAGCAGCTCCAGCAATGGGTGCTCAATCGCTACTACTATCAGACGCGGATCCCGATCAAAGATGCGCTGATCTTGTCGAAGTCGGAAGATCCCGTGTTTCGGCGCGCGTGGATCCGGCGCATTCACGATCACGACGGCGACGCGCCGGGTGAGGGCGGGCTCGCGCTCTGGTTACGGCTGGCCGAGGGCGTGGGGCTCTCGCGTGCCGAGGTCGAAGGCTTGGGCTCGGTGCTGCCGGGCGTGAAGTTCGCGTGTGACGGCTACGTCAGCTTGGTGCGCGAGCGCAGCTTGCTGGAAGCCGTCGCCTCTTCGTTGACGGAGTTCTTCGCGCCAGATCTGATGAGCCGTCGCATTCAAGCTTGGCAAGAGCACTACCCGTGGGTGGATGCGGACATGCTGGCCTATTTTCGCGCGCGCGTGCCGCGTGCTCGGCGCGATTCCGAGGAAGCGATCGCGTTCGTGGTGGCAAACGCTTCGACCTTCGAGCTGCAAGAGCGCTGCGTCGCAGCATTGATTCGCAAGACCGAAATCTTGTGGCACCTGCTCGATTGCGTGCAGGCCGCCTACATTCCGGGTCCTTCGGGGGCAGGATGAGCGCCGAGGCGCTGGGCCTCGAGCTGAAGCCGAAGCTCACGCCCAAAAGCAAGCTGCGCCTGGATCCGAAGACCGGCAAATACATCCTGCTTTACCCAGAAAAAGGGCTGCTCCTGAACGCGACCGGCGCGGCGATTTTGAAGCTCTGTGATGGCGAGCACGCGCTCTCGGCGATCATCGCCGCGCTCGCAGCGGAGTTCCAGAGCGACGCAGACGTGTTGCGCGTGGAGGTGCTCACCTTCGTGCAAGGCTTGCTCGACCGAGGCCTGCTGCAGGCCGCGCCGTGAGCAGCGAAGATCGGCTGTACACGCTGATCGCCGAGCTGACCTACCTGTGTCCACTGCGTTGCGTGTACTGCTCGAACCCAACCAACCTGGCGGCCCACCCGGATCGCTTGAGCACGGCCGATTGGCTGCGCGTGTTCAAGCAAGCGGCGGAGCTGGGAGCGCTACAGCTCAACTTGAGCGGCGGCGAGCCGCTCTTGCGGCGAGATTTGGAAGAGCTCGTGGCCGGCGCTCATGCCCTCGATTTCTACAGCAACCTGATCACGAGTGGTCTGCCCCTGACGCGCGAACGCTTGGTCCGACTGAAAGAGGCCGGGCTCAGCAGCGTCCAAGTGTCGATCCAAGATAGTGTGCCCGCTGACGCCGAGCGCATCGCCGGGCGCAGCTCGTTCGAGCAGAAGCTCTCGGTCGCGCGCTGGGTCAAAGAGCTCGACTTGCCGCTGACCTTGAACGTGGTGCTGCACCGGCAAAATCTCGGCCGAATTGCCGAAATCATCGCGCTGGCAGAGAGCTTGAACGTAGACCGCTTGGAGCTCGCCAACACGCAATACCTGGCCTGGGCGCTCGAGAATCGCAGCGCGCTGCTGCCGAGCCAGGCCGAGCTGGACGCCGCGCGCGAAATCGCCAAGGCCGCGAAGGAGCGCCTGAAGGGCAAGATCGAAGTCTTGTTCGTGCTGCCCGACTACTACTCGGACCGACCGAAGGCGTGCATGAGCGGTTGGGGTAAGCGCTATTTGCTGGTGAGTCCCGACGGGCTGGCCTTGCCCTGCCATCTGGCGCACACGCTGCCTGGGCTCAGCTTCGATAACGTGCAGGAGCGCTCGCTCGATGACATCTGGCATCACTCGGCCGCATTTGCCGCCTTCCGAGGTGAAGCTTGGATGCCCGAACCGTGCAAGAGCTGCGACCGACGTGAAATCGACTTCGGGGGGTGCCGCTGCCAAGCATTTCACCTCACGGGTAACGCTGCGGCGACCGACCCCGCCTGCGCCCTGTCGCCACAGCATTCCTTAATCACCGAAGCGCGCGCCGCAGCCCAGGAGCCGCCGCTGATCTCGCTCGGCCTGCGCTATCGCGAGATCCGCCGTTAACGAGGCGATTTGCAACAAGCCGCCCGTGCATGGAACTTGCACCATGGCAGCGCGATGAAGTCGCTCAAGGACAACGCAGTTTGGCAGGTTCTGAAAGAGACGGGGACGGCCTGGGACGAAGACAACGTAACCCGTCTGGCGGCGTCGCTCGCGTATTACACGCTGCTTTCGATCGCGCCGCTGATCATTTTAGCCGTCGCGGTGACCGGCTTGGCATTTGGCGAAGATGCCGCGCGTCAGCACATCGCGGGTGAACTCTCGGGCGTCGTCGGCACGGGAGCTGCGAGCGCGATCGAATCGATCGCCGAAAATGCTCATACTCCTGGCACCGGCGTGCTCAGCATCGCGGTCGGCTTGGTGGTCTTGCTGTTCGGCGCCTCGGGCGTATTTGGCGAACTGCAATCCGCGTTGAACACGGTGTGGGACGTGGCGCCGAAGCCTGGACGTGGCATTTGGGGCATCGTCAAAGACCGTTTCTTTTCGTTCACTTTAGTGGTGGGCGTGGCGTTCTTGTTGCTCGTGTCGCTCGTAGTCAGTGCGGGGCTGACTTGGATGGGACAAGTCTTCCAGCACTCACTGCCCGGAGGCGCCGTGGTCTGGCAAGTGCTGAACTTTTGCATCTCGCTCGGTGTGGTGACGGCGTTGTTTGCGCTGATGTTCAAGACCTTGCCGGACGTGCGCATTCATTGGCGCGACGTTTGGGTTGGCGCCGCGGTGACCGCAGGCCTCTTCACCCTGGGCAAATTCGTGCTCGGCATCTATCTGGGTAGCGCGGGCGTGGCTTCTGCCTATGGCGCGGCCGGCTCGATCGTCGCGCTCGTGATCTGGGTCTACTATTCGGCCCAGGTGCTGCTGATAGGCGCCGAATTCACCGAGGTCTACGCGCGCCGCTTCGGCTCGCGCATCACGCCCGACGATAAAGCGATCGCGGTACAGCGAGCGCGCCCCGGCTCGCCAGAGCTAGTTCCGCAACGCGAACACTGAAGTTTCGAAATTAGCCAGCAGGTCCGCCACGTCGTCGTAAATGGCGATGGCGCCGCTCAGCGCCGCGTCCGAATGCCCACCGGAGCGCAACGCCACGGTGGGCACGCCCGCCTTCTGGGCGGCTTGCACGTCGTACGGCGTGTCCCCGAGCATCACCGCCTCACCCGGCGAGCAGCCTGCTTTGCGCAGCGCGACGTGCACGATGTCAGCGTCCGGCTTCGAGTGCTCGGCGTCATCGGCCGAGGTCTTGTGCCGAATGAAGGGCAGGGCACCGCACGCTTCCAATAAAGGCGCCAGCTCGGCTTCGCTGGCGGAGCTGGCCACGACCAACTCGAGGCCTTGAGCGCGGAGTCTTTGCAGGAGCGCTGCCACGCCCGGAAAGCCTCGCAAATGGGGCAGATAAACGCGTGAAAAGAGCGCGCTCCGTTCTTTGGCGATGCGCTTGGCCTCGTGCGAATCCTCATCCAAACCAGTGATCTCAGGGATCAACTTATCGCCACCCTTACCGATCAGCTCGCGCACCCACTCGAACGTGCCGGGGTAGCCGTTTCGTTCCAAAACTTCCGACCACGCCTGGGCGTGCGCGTCGTTGCTGTCGACCAGCGTGCCATCGACATCTAGCAGAACCGCTTTGAGCGACTTCATTGCCTGGCCAGCCGAAGCAAAGTGCGTACCGCAGCTGCGCCAGCTGTATGTCGCGCGCGTGAGCTGGATTGCCACAGGCGTGCAAACTCGACACGAATCGGCGCTGCATTCTCCGCCGGAACTGCATCAGCCCTCGGCGCGCGGGCAACGCTCGGTTTGGCACGCGTGATGCACGAAGGCGCGGCTATGCCGAGAGCGATTTGGCGTGGCAGTTTAGGTTTCGGTTTGGTGCAGATCCCGGTCTCCTTGCACGCCGCAGAAGAGGCGGACGAGCTCTCGCTCACGCTGCTCGATAAGCGGGACTTCTCGCCGGTGGGCTACGAGCGGATCAACAAAAAGACCGGAAAAGAAGTGAAATGGGAGGATACGGTGAAGGGCTACGAGTCGGGGCCCGGCAAGTACGTCGTGCTGACCGAGCGGGACTTCGCGGAGGCCAACCCCAAGGCCACCCATCAAATCGATATCTTGGATTTCGTCGAAACATCGGAGATCGATCCGCACTACATCGACAAACCCTATGTCGTGGTGCCCGACAAATACGGCAAGAAATCCTACGCATTGCTGCGTGAGGTGCTGAAGCGTTCTGGCAAGGCCGGGATCGCCAAGCTCGTGCTGCGCACTCGCCAGCATTTATGCGCGGTGATTCCGCATGGCAAGGCGCTCTCGCTCTTGGTGCTGCGTTTTGCCGACGAGCTGCGGGGCACGAGCGATCTGGAGTTGCCGGACGAGAACCTGAAGAAGCTCGGCATCACCAGCAAGGAGCTGGACATGGCGGAGAAGCTCGTCTCTGGCATGGTCGATAAATGGCAGCCCGAACGCTACCGAGATGACTACCGCAAGGATCTCCTTTCGCTGATCCACGCCCGTGCCAAGGCAGGTGACGTGAATACCGTTTCGAAAGAGAAGAGCAAGCCTGCGCGCCCGTCGAAATCGGCCAAGGTCGTCGATTTGGTGGCGCTCCTGGCCAAGAGCGTCGAATCTGGGCATCCGCGAAAGTCCGCAGCGCACGCGCCCGCGAAGCGAGCCCAAGCCGCTCGTGCATCGGCTTCGCCGCGCAAGCGCTCGGCAAGCCCAAGCAAGCGTCGAAGCGGGCACAGCGCGGCGCCACACCGCAAGTCCGCCTGACGCTCTGGGACAGCATTCGGAGACCGCATGAGCCTGGCCAAGTATCGACAGAAGAGAGACTTCGCGAAGACTAAGGAGCCTGCGGGCAAAGGTCGTCGCAAAGCCGGAAACAGCTACGTCATTCAGAAACACGACGCGAGTCACCTGCACTACGATTTCCGCCTGGAGCTGGACGGCGTGCTGCTCAGCTGGGCCGTGCCCAAGGGGCCAACCCTCGACCCGAGCGTGAAGCGCTTGGCCGTTCAAACGGAAGATCATCCGCTCGAATACGGAGGCTTCGAAGGCAGCATCCCGGAGGGCGAGTACGGTGGTGGCACGGTTATGGTTTGGGACCGGGGAACCTGGGAGGCGGACGGGGACGCTCATCAAGCGTACAAAAAGGGCCATCTGTCCTTCCAGCTGCACGGACAGAAATTGACCGGCGGCTGGCATTTGGTGAAGACCCAGCGCGCGGGGCAGAAGCAAAACACCTGGCTACTCTTCAAAGCCAAGGATGATGCTGCCAAACCCGGGGACACCAGCTTGCTGGAAAAGAACGCCGAGAGCGCGCTTACCGGTCGCGATTTGAAGGACATCGCTGCGGGCGCGGCGGCCAAGCCGAGCAAAACGGCCAAGCCGAGCAAAGCGGCCAAGCCGAGCAAAGTGGCCAAGCCGAGCAAAGCGGCCAGAGTGTCTGGAGCGCGTGTCGCGATGCCCGAGCTCATCGAGCCGGAACTAGCCACGTTGGTCAGCGCCACCCCGGAGGGTGATGATTTCATTCACGAAGCGAAGTTCGATGGCTACCGCGTACTGGCTTACCTCGAAGAGGGTGAGGTGAAATTGCTCACGCGGGGTGGCGAAGATTGGACCACCCGCATGCCCAGCTTGCAGGCCGCCGTCGGCAAGTTGAAAGCGAAGAGCGCCATCTTGGACGGCGAATTCGTGGCGCTCGATGAACACGGCGTGACTGACTTTCAGCTCCTGCAGAATGCGTTCAGTGGCAAGAGCCAGGCGCCGCTTGCGTACTACGCTTTCGATCTGCTGTATCTCGACGGTACCGATTTGCGTTCGTTGCCGTTGCTGGAGCGTAAGGCCAAGCTCGAAGAGCTCCTCGGTCGCTTGCCCAAGTCACAGAGCACGCTTCGCTACAGCGATCACACGCAAGGCAATGGCGCACTCTTCTTTGCCGAAGCCGCCAAGCTCGGGCTGGAGGGTGTGGTCTCCAAGCGCGCGAGCGCGCCCTATCGGTCCGGGCGCGGCAAGGATTGGCAAAAGAGCAAGACCTTGGCTCGACAAGAGTTCGTGATCGTCGGCTTTACGGAGCCCGCGGGCGCGCGTTCACACCTCGGGGCGCTCTTGCTCGGCGTGCGTCGCGATCGACAGCTGGTGTACTCCGGCCGCGTCGGCACTGGCTTTACTGAGCGCTCTCTGAAAGATTTGCATGAGCGGCTCGCGCCCCTCGAGATTGAAACCCCAAGCTTGGAGAATGCCCCACGCGGCGCCGAAGCCCGCGGCGTGCATTGGGTCAGGCCCAAGTTGGTGGCCGAGGTGGCCTACACCGCGATCACGCACGATGGCCTGCTCCGCCACCCCACGTTCAAGGGCCTGCGCGAAGACAAGCCAGCGCAGGACGTCGTATTGGAGCAGCCGCGCGCGGTGGCTTCGCGCACGCCGCGGAAGAAGCCCAATCCGCCCGCAGTGGCCCAAGTCACACTCAGCCACCCGGACAAGGTGCTGTACCCCGACCTAGGCCTGACCAAGCGCGAGCTCGCCGACTACTACGCGCTCGTTAGCGAGGTGATGCTGCCGCAGGTGATCAATCGGCCCTTGACCCTGCTGCGCTGCCCCGACGGCCGACAAAAGCAATGCTTCTTCCAAAAGCACCCGGGAGAGTCGTTGGCCGAAGGGTTGGTGCGTGTGCAAGTTCCGTCCTCCGATGGCAAGAGTGAATACGCGGCCATCGCCGATGCGCGTGGGCTGCCTGCGTTGGTGCAAATGGGAGTGCTCGAAGTGCATCTCTGGGGTGCGCTCGCGAGCGACGCGGAGCACCCAGATCAATTGGTATTCGACTTGGATCCGGCGCCGGAGCTGGATTTCAAGGCAACCATCGCCGGCGCTCGAGCGCTGCGCCAGTTGCTGGAGGAGCTCGGCTTGAAGAGCTGGGTCAAGACCACCGGCGGCAAGGGCTTGCACGTGACCGTACCGATCGTACCGCGAGCGGGCTGGGACGAGGTCAAAGAGTTCTGCCGCGCTGTCGCAGAAGAGCTCACCCGACGTGATCCGGAGCGATATCTCGCCACCATGTCGAAGGCCAAGCGCAAGGGAAAGATCTTCGTCGACTATTTGCGGAACGGTCGCGGCGCGACCTTCATCGCGCCGTACTCGACGCGCGCCAGAGAGGGCGCCACGATCGCAATGCCCATCGAGTGGGACGAGCTAACGGCCAAATTCAAGCCGGAAAACTTCAATGTGCGCAGCGCGGGGAAGTACCTGAAGCAGCGCAGCAGCGATCCCTTCGCGTCTTTGTTGAAGTGCCGCCAGAAGCTGCCCAGCGCGACGAAAACGCCGCGCAGCAGCGGCAAGTAGCTGGAGCAAGGCGCTCAGTCGTCGAGCACGGCCAGTGCTTGCTCTGCCGCGCGTTTTCCACTCGCGATCGCGCCCGCTACCGTGCCCGGGTAGTCATGGTCGGTGGCTTCGCCGGCCAGAAATAGCGCGCCTCCAATGGGGGCGCTCAACGCTCGCGCGGCTCCGGCACCACCCGGGCGACAGAAACTGTAGGCACCGCGCACATCCGCGTCGTTCGAGAAATCATGATGGTGAATGGGGCCGACGAGTGAAGCGCGCAGGGTGGCTTCGGGTAAACCGAGCAGGGCGGCCAAGCTCGCCAGTGCCAAGTGCTGGCGTTGCTCGGTCGACTCACGCGCCAGCTCTTCGGCCTTCGGGCCACCGGCCCAGGCCGTCCATTGCACGAAGCGCTCGTTTTCGTGCGCCCAGAAGGTTTCGAACAGCGCGCTCGGTTGGTGAATGAACGCATCGCGCGGCGCCGCATGTTCCGCAAAATCCCGACGAAATTGCAGCGTGACTCGGGCCGCGTGGCCCATGCCCAAGTGCGCGAGCGGCGCACCCCAAGCGCGCACGGTGGGTTCGAAGCGCAAGCGATTCGTGTCTTGCAGCACCGAAAGCGGCGCGGTCACCACGCATGCTCGCGCGCAAACAGCGCTCTCTGCGCCAGCCATGTGAAGTTCGACCGGACCATGGATCTGCCACTTGATGAGCGTCACCCTGGACTCGAGTCGTAGCTCGACGGCGCCCTCGAGCAGCTTCTCCAGGTAGAAATCCACGAGCGTGCCGTAGCCGCCTCGCACGCGAAATTGGCTGTCGTCGCTAGAAAGTGACTGTGCATCCGTGGCCAAGCTGCGGATACTGACCTCAGACAGCGGGGCTGCTTCGAAGCCTTCGACCAGCTGGCGAACGCGTTCGCGCGTCGCAGGGTCGAACACATTTTGCTCTAGAAATGTGCGCGCGTTCGTGTCTTCGTCTTGGGGTTGAATGCGAGCGAGCACCTGGGCCAAGGTCAGCCACGGGTCGGGCAGTTCGCGAAACCGCGCGCCATCTTTGATCACATGGCGCTCGGTGAGCGGCACGAGCTCAACCCCGGCCTCACGTGCCAGCTGCAGCGTCGGCTCGGGCGTTCCGTGCACGAACTCCGCGCCGAGTTCGCTGGGCAAGGCGCCAACGCTGCCGGGAACGGTCCAAACCCGCCCACCGACGCGCGCAGCGGCTTCGACCACCAGCACGCGCTTCTTGGCGTCTGCCAATGCGCGCGCAGCGGTCAAGCCGGCCATGCCCGCACCGACCACGACGACGTCATAGGTCGCGTTCACGTGCCGCCCTTGGCGTGCGCCTGAACGAAGCCCCAAATGGCCTCCAAAGCGGGCGGTTGCAGCGCGACGTAGTGACCGCCGCCCTTCACTGTCCAGAGCTCGACCGCGCCGCGGCAATCGTCGTAGCGTTGGATACTGGTCTCGCGCTCGGGCACGTAGGGCTCGAGATCGATGCGATCCACCGTGCGCGGTGTACCGCCGCACGACAAGTGCCGCGCCCAATACTTCGCCGTATCCAGCGCGGAGCTGTGCGGCTGCACGTCCGTGCGGTCAAATACGGTTCCTCCGCCGTAGTGAACGATCGGGTCGCCATCGCCGTGGATCGCCAGCACCGAAAGCGCGCTGTTCTGCGTGCACGGGACGTCGGGGCTGGGAGACGCTCCCGCCACGCTGACCACGCCTGCGATGCGATCGCCCACGTCACAGGCCAAGCGTTGCGCCATGAAGCCCCCATTCGAGTAGCCGATCACGAATACGCGCTTGGGGTCGACCGAGGCATGGCTCAGATTGGCGTCCAGCAGCTCACGCAGGCGCTTCACGTCGTCGATCTGTCGATGGTCGAGATCACAGCAGCTTTTCCCTGCATTCCAGAACGGGCGACCAAGGGCATCGCGAGCGCCTTCGGGCGCCAGGTAGGCGAATTTCTTCTGATCCGCGACGCGATTGAGCCCCGCCTTGGCGATCAGCAAGCTGCTTGAAACACCGAAACCATGTAACACTAGAAGGAGTGGAACGCGCTCGCCCGCCTGCAGGGTCTCGGGCAAGCGCAAAAGCGCCGGAGGCTCGAAGGCCTGCGCGGGAGCACTCGTTTCCGCGCCGATCGGAACGCTGACCGCAGCAGGAACCGCAGACGGAGAGGCAACCGATGGCGCAGGGATCGGGGCGTGGCGCGTTGCCACGTTGGGCCGCAGCGCCGCACGATCTGGTTCGGAGACACACGCGAATAGCGCCCCGTGCGCGAACACGGCGATGAAGGGCAGGGCTCGTAGCTGCGGGCAGAGTGATTGTGGGGCGGTCATGGCTAGAGAAGCGTGACGATGCAAGCAACGAACCTGAACTATGGCGGCCAAAGAACGAACGTGAAACCAGCGAGATCACTTGGAAGTTCGGCACAGCCATTGCAGTCGAAGCCGGGCATCTCAGCGAGAAAGGTGAACGGCCATGATTTCAAGCCAATCGAGCGACGCGAATCGGCGGTACTACAACGCGAGCATGCCCGAGCCGGAGATCCCGACGCGCAAGTCGCCGTGGTTCATGAAGGCGCTTTGGGCGCTGGCCCTGCTGCTCGTGGCTGGCATGGCTTACTCATTTTGGCGCATTTCCACCGTCCCCTCGCCGCGACTCGACATCCCTCAGACCCAGTCGACCGACACCGCCGTCAAACGTTGAGCAACAAGGAATCAGATGACCATCACTCATTGGCTGCGAAGTACCGCTGTGCTTTCGCTGATCACGCTGCCTCTCATTCACTGCGGTGGCGACCAGAGGGCCGCCGAGGCACCACCGACCATTCCCAGCGCCGAGCCGCCTTCCGACCAAACTCTCGATTCGGACGCCGGCAGCGCTCAAACGCCAGCCGGCTTGGAGATCGCGACGCCACCTGCGGAGAGCAACACTCCGCCCGCGCCCAAGCCCGAAGAGCTGAACGACGCGCAGATCGCCGCCATCACCGAAGTCGCGAATACGGCTGAGATCGCGCAGGCCAAGATCGCGCAGCTGAAATCCAAAGACGCGGGAGTGAAGGCCTTCGCGGCGATGATGATCGTGCACCACGGCGAGGCCAAGCAAAAGCAAGCCAAGCTCAAGCTGAAGACCGAAGAGAGCGGCCTCTCCACCGCGTTGAATGCGGACTCCGGAGCCACGCTCGACGTGCTCAAGACGGCAACCGGCAAAGACTTCGACGCGGTGTACATCCGCTCGCAGATCGCAGGACATCAGAAGGTTTTGGACGCCATCAACGAAAAGCTCATCCCGAACGCGAAAGACGCGAACGTGAAGGCCTACTTGGAGGCGATCAAGCCGAAGGTCGAAGAGCACCTGAAGCAAGCCAAACAGCTGCAGCAAACTCTCGACAGCAAGACCTCGTCCACCGGCGCCGGCAAGAACTGAGCACGATCATGGCAGCCAAAAAGAAGGCAACGAGGAAGAAGTACGGGGCGGCCGCTAGCAAGACCGTAAAAAAGGTCATGCGCAAGAAGAAGCGGGGCACGCTCCAATCCGGCCGTTCGAAAAAGAAGGTCAAGAGTCGGAAACAAGCGATCGCGATCGCGCTCTCGGAGGCGCGCGCGGCCGGCGCCAAGGTGCCCAAGAAGCCTGCACGAAAGACCAAGACCTCGCGCAAGAAGTCTTGAACAGGCCGAGCTGAACGAGCGGCGAGGTCGATCGCGTGGTATCGACCTCGACCGCTCTAAGCTGGCTACTTGGTGGGCGAGGGCGCTTTCACCGTTTCGACCTTGGCAATGGGCGGCTTTCGCATCTCGAGCTGCGCGTTCGGCCGTTGATCCCGCTGAATCGGACTGGGCGTGACCGTTCGCCCGAGCGCCGCTGATTGCACGATGGCCTCCAAGATCTGAACGTCCGCCAAGCCCTCTTCGCCGGACGGTTCGGGCTCCAGATCCTCCAGGATGCACTTGGAGAAGTGCAGGAGCTCCGGCGCAAATTGGTCGTGCGGCGGCGTGGTCGTTGCTTTCGTTTTGCCGTCGATGGTCAACGTCTCTTCGCTCTTTTCGTGATAGCCGTAGGCCGCCTCGAGCCGCAAATCCCCCAGTGTTCCCAGCACACGAAACTCGGACACGGGGGCCGCTCCGTGGCTCGCCGTAAACTGCGCGATGCGCTCCCGCGGGAAGCGGAGGATGGCCGAGGTCATCTCGTCCGTGTTGGCGAAGCGCGGATCGCTGCCTTGGATACGGAACGCGGTGACGTCGATCGGCTCGTCTTGAAACAGGTAACGCGCCGCGTTCACGCAATAGATCCCCATGTCGAACAGGGCGCCGCCACCCAAGTCAGCGCGGGTGCGGATGTCTCCAGGGCGGACTTGTTGGCTGAACACGGAGCTGAAGATGCGCGGCTCGCCGATCTCGCCTTTACGCAGGCGCTCCACGGCGCGCAAATTGGCCTGCTCGAAGTGCAGTCGGTACGCGGTCATCAGCTTGATTTTCGCCTCGCTGGCCGTGTGCAGCATGCTGCGGCAATCCGCGACAGTGACGGCGAGTGGCTTTTCGCACAGCACGTGCACGCCGGCGCGCGCGGCGCGCTCCAGGGCGCTGCGGTGCTCGGTGTTGGGCGTGGCCACGTACAGGGCGTCGATTTCCCCCTGGGCCAAGATGCGGTCCAAGTCTTCGTATGAGCCGGTGATCTTCACGTCATAGCGCTCGGCCAGCGCCTTCAGCTTCTGTTCATCGGACGAGAACAAGGCCACGAGTTCGGAGTTTTCCCGAGCGTGCGCGAAGGCGGGCAGCACTGCGACCTGGGCGATGTTGCCCAAACCCATGACCGCGTAGCGAACTTTGCGATGGTTGGTGTCGTTCATGGCTTCTCCCATTGAGTGCCGTTCAGGGCTGCGAAGTTCGTGCCAAGACGTTCCGTCATTGTCACTCGATTGCTCCTGCTCTGCCATGCGTGGCGTGCATGCTCGGTCATCGTGAAGAGCAAAGTCGTCGCCGCTACGGGCCGGTCCCGTATCGGCCGACAGTTACAACGCTTCGTTTTGCAGTGCGCGGCCTTCGCTGTCACCGGGTGTTTGATCGCGTCGGCCAAGCCGACTGGGCGCGGCGCCAGCACCGCGCGCGTCGCGCAAGCGTCGATGGGCGCTCAATCGTCGACGCCGCCGGTCACGATCGTGGTCATGACCCTGGACGGCGTGCGTTGGCGCGAAGTGTTCGAGGGCGTCGACGCGCGGCTTGCAGCCAGCCACGGTCTCTCAGCCAGCGAAGTGGTGAGCGCTGCGGAATTGATGCCCAATCTACATCGCATCGTGACGACGCACGGCGCGGCGCTGGGCGCCCCGGGTCACGGCGCGACGATCAGCGCCTCGGGTCCGAACTTCATTTCTCTCCCTGGCTACGCTGAGCTCCTGAGTGGCCGTCGAACGACCCGCTGCCGCGACAACCAATGCGCGGGCAGCGGGGCGCGCACCCTCCTGGACGATTTTGCCGCCGCCTCGGCGCGCGATCCGTCGCAAGTCGCCCTGTTCACCTCTTGGCCGGACATCGCCCGCGTGGCCAGCGAACGAGGAGTGGTTGCCGAACCGCTTCCGCGCACGCCGAGCTTCCGTCCCGATCAGATCACGGCGGATCTGGCGATCGCGCACCTGAAGGCGCACCCGCCGAAGTTTCTGTTCTTGGGCCTCGGCGAGCCGGACGAGTTTGGACACCAGAACGACTACGCTGGCTACTTGAACGCGGTCCGTCGGGCCGACGCTCGTATCGCAGAGGTCGACCGCGAACTCTTGCTGCTCGCCGCGCATGGCACGCGCACTGCGCTGTTCGTGACCGCCGACCATGGCCGCGCCGATAACTTCGTCGAGCACGGCTCGAAATTCCCCGAGTCAGCCCGCGTTTGGCTGATTGCCTCGGGCAGCGCCGTACGCGCGACCGGCTTCGTTGCAGCGCCGAGTCAACGCCGTTTGGCGGATCTAGCGCCCACCGTGCGGGTGATCGCGGGTCTGCCCCAAGACCTCGACCCTGAGGCGGGAATGCCTCTCAGCGAGCTTTTGACCCCGCCGAATCCATAGCGAGCTTGGCCGCCCGGCGCGTTACGCTCGCCGGCTGGCATGGCTTTCACGGGTTGGCTGCGTAGCGTTTTCATGGTCAGCGCGCTGTCGTTGAGTCACGCGGCAGTCGCTGCCGAACCAACTCCGAACGCGTCGCCCGGCGGCGCACCGCCGGGGCCAACGAGCGCACCGAGCCACGAAGCCGAGCTCGACCTGCTCACCTTCTACAAGGACAATTATTTCATCACCGGCTTCACGATGGAGACCGAAGCCAAGTTTCAGTTCAGCGCCAAGTTCGACATCTGGCCGAACCGCGGCCAGCACGCAGTGTATTTTGCGTTCACGCAGAAGGCGCTCTGGGACATCTATCGAGCGTCTCAGCCCTTCGTCGAAAACAACTACGCGCCGGAGTTATTTTATAGCTACTTTCACGTGCCGGGGCGTTACGAACCGGAGCCCGGCTGCGGCTTCTTCTTCGAGCGCGTGGGCATCATTCACGAATCCACGGGCGAGGACGGCGATAACTCCCGAGGGTGGAACCGCGTCTACGGCGAGTCGCGCTACGCCTGCTATGACCCCGCGCATCGCTACGCGGCGTTCACCCTGCAGCTGTGGGCGCCGCCACTCGGAAAGAAGGACAACCCCGACATCGCCAGCTACTTGGGCTACGGCGAGCTCTCAATCAGCATCGGCAGCGATCGCGGTCGGGGCTGGCTCGGTGATTGGGAGCTGGGCACTCACCTGCGCAAGGGGACGAAAAACTGGTCCGTGGGCAGCGTGGAATTGGACGGGCGTTGGCGGCCCCGCTACGGGGACTTTTGGCGCTTCACGCCGTATTTATATGCCCAGTTTTTCACCGGCTACGGTGAGACCTTGCTCAGCTACGATCGCTCGTCGACTGCGTTTCGGATCGGCATCGGCTTCACCGATCTGAGCACCCGCTCCGAGTAGGCGTCGCCCGCCTGGGGATCTAGGCCATTTTCGCAGCACGTGGCCGGCCGACCAGCGCTGGCGCGCGCTCGTCGTGCCGGTGGCCGCGCGCAGCGCGTGAGGCGAGGGGTTGCGCGTTGAGACTCGTTGATTGTGCGCGGGCGTGCTAGCAGAATGCCTAGTGCTACGAGTATTCTATAGGCAATGAAGCAGCGGCCTGGGCCGACCCCTGAAGTTCTAATCGCCGTCGGTGAAGTGGGTCGCGAGTTGGCGGCGGCGGGGCCGCTCGAGGCGCGGTTGGGTGGTGCTTTGCGCGTGCTCGAACGCCGCCTGGGCGCCGGTCGTTCCGCCGTGTATTGGAGTAATGGCGACACCCGGTCGCTTACGGTGGCGGCGTCTCACGGGCTCGATCCAGATGCTTTTCGTCCTCGTTATTCAGCCGGGGCAGCGGGCCGCGTGGCGGCGACGAATCAGCCGGTGGTCGTGCCGGTGCTGCGGCACGATCCCATGGCGCTCTCGGAAATTGCCGATTTGTCGCGTTGGGCCGACATCGGTTGGAATCTGGTCGCCGTCCCGGTCAGCGCGCGCGGTCGCTCGGTGGGTGTGTTGTCGGCGTACTTCCGTCATCGCGATCCGAGCGGCTTCGGCGAACGCTTGGGCGTGCTGGATGTGGTCGCCGGCCTGATCGGCAAGACCCTCAAGGAAGAGGAAGCGCGCCCCGGCAGCGACCCGACGCTGGCCGACACTCCGGCGCTCGCGGCCGGCGCCACGCAGTTCGAATACGCCAACATGATCGGCGAGAGCGGGGTGATGCGGCAGATCTACGAGCAGGTCAGCCAGGTCGCGCGCACGAACGCAACAGCGCTGCTGCGCGGCGAGTCGGGCACGGGCAAGGAGCTCGTGGCGCGCGCGATCCACCAAAACTCACCGCGCGCGAGCCAGCCGTTCATCAAGGTCAACTGCGCGGCGCTGCCTGAATCCTTGTTCGAATCGGAACTGTTCGGACACGAGCGCGGCGCCTTTACCGGCGCCCACGCCCGGAAAAAAGGCCGTTTCGAGCTGGCGCAGGGCGGCACGCTGTTTCTGGACGAGATTGGCGAGCTGCCCATGACCACGCAAGCCAAGCTCTTGCGCGTGCTGCAATTTCGCGAGTTCGAGCGGCTCGGTGGCACCGAGACCCTGCGTCCGGACGTGCGCATCGTGGCCGCCACCAACGTGGACATCGAGCGCGCCGTGGCCAGCGGCACGTTCCGAGAAGACCTGTACTACCGCATCAACATCTTCACCATCACGCTCCCGCCGCTGCGCGATCGCCCGCAAGACATCCCGGCGCTGGCCGACTACTTCATGCGCAAATTCGCGGCCGAGCATCAGCGCAAGATCGGGCGCATCTCGACCGCAGCCATGGATCTGGTGAGCCGCCAGCCGTTTCCGGGCAACGTGCGTGAACTCGAGAACGTGATCGAGCGTGCGGTGGTGGTCTGCAAGGGCTCGGTGATACAAGAGTCGGACTTGCCAGAGGCGTTTCGCGTTGCCGCCGCGGGCAAGGAGAAGCTGACTTTGGTCGAGGCCGTCGAGCGGCTCGAACGACAACTGATCGAGGAAGCGCTGGAGGCGGAGTCGGGCAGTTTGGTGGGCGCGGCCCGGGCCCTCGGCACCACTGAGCGGGTGGTGCGCTACAAGGTGGGCAAGTTGGGCATCGCCACCAAGCGTTTCCGACGCTGAGCCGTCGACAAATTTGTCGGTTTCGGGCCGATGAACAACCTGCGCTTCGTTTCAGGTCGTCGAGCCGTAGCCTAAAACTAGGCGCGCGGCGAGTGGTCAGAAACAATGCGAAAACATAGAAAGTGCCCGACAATTCTGTGGGACCACTCATCAGGGTTACGACAATTTTGTCCGCCATTGTTTCGCCGCTGATTTCTTCGCTGTTTCGCAAGCCGAAATAAGCCCACTTATGAGGGTGATGAGCCGCGTGGCACGGAGGTTGCTGTAGGAGCCATTACGATGGATTTGTTGGTTCCCGTGAAGAGCAGCGGCCGCCCAGTGGTGGCGTTGCTCGAAGCGCGCATGAAGGGCGAGCTCGCGCGCCTGGTCGAGAAGCACGGCGGAGCACCGCTGTGTGTTCCGGCCGTGCGTGAAGCGCCGCGTATCGAGCCGGAGGCCGTGCGTGAATTGCTGGACGAGCTGAGCGCTGGTCGACACGAGGTCGTGATTTTCATGACCGGCGTCGCGGTCTCGCTGTTGTTCGAGCTGGCACAAGAGCTGGGCCGTCATGCGGAGCTGGTCACGTCTCTGCGCAACATCACGACGGTCTGTCGTGGTCCGAAGCCAACTGCTGCGCTGCGCGGGTTCGGCGTGCCGCCGACGTTGAGCGCGCGCGAACCGTTCACCGCGGCCGAGCTGATCGACGCGCTCAGTGAGATCGAGATTTCGGGGCGCGGCGTGCTGTTGTTCAACTATGGCGAGCGCAGCGAAACGCTGTCTGAGACGCTGCTCGCGCGCCGCGCCGATCTCAAGGAATTTTGGCTGTATCAGTGGCAATTCCCGACGGATTCTGAGCCGCTCGAGCGGCTCGTGCGGCGGATCGTCGAGCGCTCCGTGGACGCCCTCGCGATCACCTGCCAGATCCAGTTTCGACACCTCTATCAGATCGCCGAGCGCCTGGATCTGGGCCGTGAATTGGTCGACGCGCTGCGGAAGGACGTCGTGGTGGCCGCGGTCGGTCCCACCTGTCGCGCGATCATCGAGGTGCATGGTGTAACGCCGCACGTCATGCCCGAGCATCCCAAGATGGGGCCTTTGGTGATGGCGTTGATGCGCTACCTCGATACCAAACTAGGCAACGAACGCCGGGCGTCGGCAGTGGTTCGTCCTTGATTCAATCTGATTAGACCCTAGCGACTCACTCGAAATTAGACCCATGCGCACGTTGAGCGGGCGACGCCGTTCAGCGTTGCTGCGAATTGATCTGCCCGTGCTGAGGAGAAACCCGTGTCCAAGAACTACTTCGAAACTCCCAAACCGCGCCTGATTGTCGTCGGCAATGGCATGGTGGGTCACCGCTTCGTCGAGGCGGCCGCGGAGCGCGGGCTGCTCGACAAGTTCGAGACCGTGGTGCTGTCCGAGGAGTCACGGCTGGCCTACGACCGCGTGAATCTCTCGAAGTGGTTCGAGGGCAAGTCCGACGCGGACTTGTCGCTCGTGTCCGAGGGACAATACGAGGCGCTGGGCGTCGAGGTCGTGCGCGGAGACGCCGCGGTGGAACTCGACCGCGAGGCGCGCACGGTCAAACTCGCGTCGGGTCGCGAGCTCGCCTACGACCAGCTGGTGCTGGCCACGGGTTCGTACCCGTTCGTACCGCCGATCAAGGGCTGCAACGAACCGGGCTGCTACGTGTATCGCACGATCGACGATCTGGTCGCGATCAAGGAAGCCGCGCAGACGGCGACCACCGCGGTCGTGATCGGCGGAGGGCTGCTCGGCCTGGAGGCCGCCAAAGCCTTGCTCACGCTCGGCCTGGAAACGCACGTGATCGAGTTCGCGTCGCGGCTGATGCCGCTCCAGGTCGACGATATGGGCGCCGGCGTGCTCCGCGCGCGCATCGAAGAGCTCGGCGTGCAGGTGCGTTGCAACACCACCACCCGCGAGATCCTGCTCGATGAAAGCGGCCACGTGAACGCGCTGCTGCTCGGCGACGGCACGCGGCTGCCGGTCGACATGGTGGTGTTTTCGGCCGGAATTCGCCCGCGGGACAAACTCGCTCGCGAGTCCGGGCTGCGCCTGGGTGAGCGCGGCGGCGTGGTGATCGACGGCGCCTGTCGCACCACTGACGAGCGCATCTTCGCGATCGGCGAGTGCGCCGCGTTCGACGGCAAGACCTACGGCTTGGTCGCGCCCGGCTATCGCATGGCAGAGGTCGCCGCGGCCACGATCGCGGGCGAGGCGCTGGCCTTCGACGGCTTCGACATGAGCACCAAGCTCAAGCTGATGGGCGTGGACGTGGGCAGCTTCGGCGATGCCTTCGGCGTGACGCCTGGTTCGCGCGTATTCACCGTCTTCGATGGCCACTCGGCCGTGTACAAGAAGCTGGTCGTCTCTGCCGACAAGACGAAGCTCTTGGGTGGCGTGCTGGTCGGTGATGCTTCGGCCTACAGCCAGCTCCTGATCCACGTCCAAGCCGAGATGAAGCTGCCCGAGCACCCGGAAGATCTGCTGTTCCCGCAGCGAGAAGGCGGGGCGAAGAGCGGCTTCGGCGTCGATGCGCTGCCCGACGCAGCCATGATCTGCTCCTGTAACAACGTCGACAAGGGCGCCATTTGTGGCGCGATTCGCGACCAAAAGCTGACCACTTTGGGATCCGTGAAGACTTGCACCAAGGCCGGCACGAGCTGTGGATCCTGCGTGTCCTTGGTCGACCAACTGCTGAAGCTAGAGCTCAAGAAGGCCGGCGTCAGCGTCACCAACCACATCTGTGAGCACTTCCCGTACAGCCGCCAAGAGCTCGCGCACCTGATGCGCGTGCAGGGCATCCGCTCGTTCGACGACATGATCGAACGACACGGCAAGGGTGAAGGCTGCGAAGTCTGCAAGCCGGCGATCGCCTCGATCTTGGCCTCCACCTGGAACGACTACGTGCTCACCGCCGCCCACGCCGGGCTGCAAGACACGAACGATCGCTACTTGGCCAACATCCAGCGCGACGGCACCTACTCGGTCGTGCCGCGCTTGGCGGGCGGTGAAGTGACCCCCGATCAGCTGATCACGCTCGGCATGGTGGCCAAAAAATACAACCTGTACACCAAGGTGACCGGCGGACAGCGCGTCGATATGTTCGGCGCGCGCCTCGACCAATTGCCGGCCATTTGGCAAGAGTTGGTGGCGGCCGGCTTCGAATCGGGCCACGCCTACGGCAAGGCCCTGCGCACCGTGAAATCGTGCGTGGGCAGCACCTGGTGCCGCTACGGCGTGCAGGATTCGGTGGGCGCGGCGGTGCGCATCGAGAACCGCTACAAGGGGCTGCGCGCGCCGCACAAATTGAAAGGCGCGGTCTCTGGCTGCGCCCGCGAATGTGCCGAGGCGCAGAGCAAAGACTTTGGCATCATCGCGACGGAGAAGGGCTACAACCTGTACGTGGCGGGCAACGGCGGCATGAAGCCGCAGCACGCGGCGCTGTTCGCCACCGACCTCGATGAAGAGACCTTGGTGCGCTACCTCGATCGGTACTTGATGTTCTACGTGCGCACCGCTGACCGCCTGCAGCGCACGGCCTCGTGGCTCAACAATCTGGAGGGCGGGCTCGACTACTTGAAGAGCGTGATCATCGACGACTCGCTCGGGATTGCCGCCGAGCTGGAGGCCGATATGGAGCGCATCGTCGGCACTTACCAATGCGAATGGAAGACCACCGTGGAGAGTCCGGAGAAGGTGCGGGCCTTCCGTTCGTTCGTGAACTCCGATGAACCCGATCCGAGCGTGGCTTTCGTGCGCGAGCGGGACCAGCACCGGCCCGCGTCTTGGAGCGAGAAACGAAGCCTGGTCGAAACACGCAAGATCCGCCTGCCTGTGTTGTCTGTCTGAGGGTCATCCAAATCATGTCCATGCAAGCTTTGGTAGAGTTCCCGCGCGTCACGACGGAGGCCAGCGACTGGCGTGATGTGTGCGCCATCGATGACGTGCTTCCCGGAACCGGAGTCGCGGCGCTGGTCGAGGGTCAACAGATCGCAATCATTCGCACCCGGGACGGCAAGTTCGCCGCCTTGTCGAATTTCGATCCGTTCAGCAATGCCTTCGTGATCGCCCGCGGCATCGTCGGCGACCGCGCGGGCGTGCCCAAGATCGCTTCCCCGATCTACAAGCAGAACTTCAGCTTGCAGACGGGTGAGTGCCTGGACGATCCGAGCGTGCGTTTGGCCGTGTTCCCGATCCGCGTCGTGGCGGGTCGGGTTCAAGTTTCGGTGGCGGCGAAAGACTCGGAATGAGTGCACGCACGGATGCCCCCGCGCTATCCGACGCCTTGCCGCGTATGCTGACCTTGTCTGCGCCCTCTGGCCCGATCAAAACGCACTGCCCCTACTGCGCGTTTCAGTGCGGGATGACGGTTACCCCCAGCGCGGTCAGGGGTGAAGAGCCGAAGGTGCAAGCGGACGCGGATTTTCCCGTCAACCGCGGCCAGATGTGCATCAAGGGCTTCACCTCGGCCGCCTTGCTCGATCACCCGGCGCGCGTGCTCGGCCCGCTCTTGCGGGGCGCGGACGGCCAGCTCGAGCCGGCCAGCTGGGACACCGCGCTCGACTTCATCGCCGAGCGCATCAAGGCCCTGCAGAAGGCCCACGGCGCCTCCTCGGTCGGCACCTTCGGCAGCGGCGCGCTCACCAACGAGAAGGCCTACCTGCTCGGTAAGTTCACGCGCGTCGCGCTCAAGTCGTCGAACATCGATTACAACGGGCGCTACTGCATGTCGTCCGCTGCGGCCGGGCAGAACCGCGCGTTCGGCATCGATCGCGGCTTGCCCTTTCCGGTCTCGGACATCGCAGAGACTCGGGCGCTGCTGCTTTGGGGCTCCAACTGCGCGGAGACCATGCCGCCCATCATGCAGTGGGTGTACGAGCAGCAGCAACGCGGCGGCAGCTTGATCGTCGTCGATCCGCGCTTTACGGACACCGCGCGCACCGCCACGCTGCACTTACAGCTCACGCCGGGCACCGATCTCGCGCTGGCCAATGGCCTGCTCTACCTCGCGCTCGAGGAAAAGCTGGTCGATCGCGCCTACATCGCCGAACGCACCGAGGGCTTCGAAGAGCTCGAGCGCAGCGTGCTCACCAGCCATCCCGCGTTCGTGGAGCGGCTGACGGGCGTGTCGATCGCCCAGCAACTGCGCGCGGTTCGGCTATTGGCGGAGGCCGAATCCAGCATGGTGCTTTCGGGCCGCGGCGCCGAACAGCAGTCCAAGGGCTCGGACACGGTGATGTCCTTGATCAACTTGATGCTCGCGCTGGGCAAGGTCGGCAAGCCGGCGAGCGGCTATGGATGCTTGACCGGCCAAGGCAACGGCCAGGGCGGGCGCGAGCATGGTCAGAAGGCAGATCAGCTGCCCGGCTACCGGTTGATCGAAGAGCCCGAGCATCGCCGAGCGATCGCTGCGGTTTGGGGCATCGATCCGAGTGAGCTGCCGCGCAAAGGCAAGAGCGCGTACGAGCTGTTGGATTCCTTGGGCCCGCAAGGCGGAGTCCGGGGCTTGCTGGTTTTTGGCTCGAATGTGGCGGTGGCTTCGCCCAACGTCACGAACGTCAAGAACAAGCTGGCGCAGCTGGAGTTGCTCGTGGTGTGCGATGCGTTCCTGAACGAAACCACCGAGAACGCGCACGTGGTCTTGCCGATCGCGCAGTGGGCCGAAGAAGAGGGCACGCTCACCAACCTCGAGGGCCGCGTGATCTTGCGCCAACGGGTGCGCCCACCTCTGCCGGGCGTGAAGACCGACATCGATATTTTGTGCGCGTTGGCGCAGCGCTTGGGCGTGGAGAAGGGCTTCTCGTTCGCGTCGTCCGAGGCCGTGTTCGACGAACTGCGCTTGGCCACGCGCGGCGCCAAGGCGGACTACAGCGGCATCGACTACGAAAAAATCCGCGCTGCTCAGGGCGTGTTCTGGCCGTGCCCCGCGCCCGACCATCCCGGCACGCCGCGGCTGTTCGCGCAGCGCTTCGCGTTTCCCTCGGGGCGCGCGCGCTTCAATCTAGTCCCGTATCGGCCCGCGGCCGAAGTGCCGGACGACGGCTACCCGCTGTATTTCACGACCGGTCGCTACAAAGAACACTACAATAGCGGCGCCCAAACGCGGTTGGTCGAGCCGCTGCGCGAGGCCAAGCCCGAGCCCTTGGTGCAGATCCACCCGCGCCTGGCGGCTACGCTGGGCGTCGCACCAGGTGAGCAATTGTTGGTCGAGAGCCGGCGCGGCAGCGTCTCCTTCACGGTGCGTATTTCGGCGGATATTCGGCCGGACACGCTGTTCGCGCCGTTCCACTGGGGCGGTCGCCAGGCGGCCAACCTGCTCACCATTCCCGCGCTCGATCCGTTGAGCCGCATGCCCGAATTCAAGGTCTGCGCCGTGCGCGCGCGCGCCGTCAACGCTACACCGAAGGGATTGTCGTGAACACCCGCAAGAAGAAGCTAGCGATCGTCGGTAACGGCATGGGCACTTGTCGTCTGCTCGACGAGCTCGTGCGCCGCGACGCCACCCGGCAGTACGAGATCACCGTGTTCGGTGAAGAGCGCGGTGGCGCCTACAACCGCATCCTGCTCGGCCGCGTGCTCAGCGGTGAAGCGCCGGACGCGATCGTCACCAAGACGCCTGAGTGGTACGACGCCAACAACATCCGGCTGATCCAGAGCACGCGCGTGACTCGCTTGGATACGCTGCGCAAAGTGGTCGAGACCGCCGATGGCCAAAACCGTCGCTACGACGTATCGATTCTAGCCACGGGTAGCCAACCTCTGGTGCCGCCGCTCGAGGGCATGCGCGGTGAAGACGGCGAGCTGCGTTCGGGCGTGTTCGTCTATCGCTCGATCGCCGATTGCATTCGCATGCGAGAATATGCGCGCTCGGGTGACGGCGCGGTGATCGTGGGCGGCGGGCTCTTGGGCCTGGAAGCGGCCAAGGTGCTGAGCGACATGGGCCTGCACGTGACCGTGGTGCAGAGCTCGAAAATCCTGATGAACGCCCAGCTGGACGAGATCGCCGGTGAAATGTTGGCGCGCCAGATCGATCGCACGGGCATCTTCGCGCGCCTCGGTCGCACGGTGGAGTCGATCTACGGCGATGAGCGCGTCACGGGCGTCGTGCTGGACGACGGCACCACGCTCTCGACTGACTTGGTGGTCTTGGCTTGCGGCGTGCGACCGCGCGTCGACACCGCGCGCGCCTCCGGCTTGCCCGTGAACAAAGGCATCCTGGTCAACGACACCCTGGCCACCGAGGTGCCCGGGGTGTACGCCTTCGGTGAGTGCGCGGAGCATCGCGGCAAAACCTACGGCATCGTCACGCCGGTTTGGGAACAAGCCGCGGTGCTGGCGGATGTACTCACCGGGCAATCGAAGGATCGCTACCGCGGTTCGAAGTTGTACACGCGGCTCAAGGTCGCCGGCGTGGACGTGGCCTCGATGGGCGTACTCGAACCCGAGCTGGAGCGGGACGAGGTGGTGCAGATCGTGGAGGAACGCCGCGATTGCTACCGAAAATTGATCGTGCGAGATGGCAAGCTGGTGGGCGCGATGTTGGTCGGAAACACCGAAGCGACCGCTACGCTGGTCCAGCTCTTCGACCGTGGGGATGCCGTCCCGGGCGATCCGCTCGAGCTGTTGTGCTCGTCACGCCCGGCGGCCCCCGCAGGGGAGCGAGTGGTGTGCAACTGCAACAAGGTCACCGAGCAAACGCTGTGTGAAGCCATCGCCGCGGGCGCGGATTCGCTGGCCGCGCTCGGTGATTGCACGCGCGCCGGCACTGGCTGCGGCTCCTGCAAGGGGGAATTGACGCAGCTCTTGTCCAAGCTCTCGAAGCCCGCCCAATCGCTGCCGCTTTTGCCCCTTCTTGCCTCGGCCTAGGGGCGTTTCGGGACTTGCGCTCGCGCGGGGAGGCGGCCATGGTCGCCCTACCCGAAGCAAGCATGCGGACTTGGCGAAAGCAGTGGCTCGGCTACGCCGCAGCTCTTTGCGCGACGGCGATCGCGACCGCGCTGTCCGTGTTCGGAGTGCGCTACCTGGGCTTGGCCGACGTGGTCATCTTGTACCTGGTGGGCGTGGTGGTCGTCGCTTGGCGCTTTGGGCTGGGCCCGTCGCTGATCGCGGGTCTGGGTGGCGTCCTGGCCTTCGATTTCTTGATTTTGCCGCCGAGCCTGACGATCTCGCTCGAGTTCGGCCACGCCGTGACCCTGGCCGGCATGATCTTCGTGTCCGCGCTGGTCAGCGGGCTGACCGAGAGCCTGCGCCGCGAACAGGCCCGCGCGCTGCACAGTGAGCGGCGGACGCAGCGGGCGCGGCTAGAGGCCGAAGTCGAGCGCGTGCACGCGGCGCTGCTCAGCTCGGTCTCGCACGATCTGCGCACGCCGCTGGCCACGATCTCGGCCTCGTCGCAAATGCTGGTGCGCAACCACGTGACGATGGATGCCACGTTGCGCGGCGAAATCCTGACCGGCATCGCCGACGAAGCCGAGCGCTTGGACGGCTTATTGCGCAACCTGCTGGCGATCACGCGCGTCGAGACCGGCGAGCTGCGGCTGCAGCTGCTGCCGGCATCGCTCGACGAGGTGTTGACCGACGCACTCCGCCGGCTCGAGCATCGGCTCGCTGGACGCAGCGTCGAGGTCAATGCCCAGCGTGGCTTGCCGATGGTCGATCTCGATGTGCGCTTGTTCGAGCAAGCCGTGCTCAACGTGCTCGACAACGCATTGCGTTACTCGCCGCCGGGCTCGCCACTCACGATCGAGACCCAGCAGTTGGAGGGCCAGGTTCAAATTCGCATTGCCGACGCTGGCGTGGGCGTGGCCGCCGCTGACCGGGAGCTGGTGTTCGAAAAATTTCGGCGCGGCAGCAATGCTCCGCGCAGCGACGGCGGAGTTGGCTTGGGGCTGACCATTTGCCGAGCTATCTTGCGTGCCCATGGCGGTGAAATCACGATGGCCTCGGCCGTCAGCGGCGGAGCGCTCGTGACGTTGAGTTTGCCAACCAGTAAAGTAGTCATTGGAGAGGCCGCGTTGCGGCTGCCTAATATCGAATGACCCGAGCCGCCGCCGCCGTCGAAGCCCGCTTCAGCATCCTGGTAGTCGAAGACGAAGCGCCCATGCGCAAAGTCCTACGCCTGATTTTGGAGGAGCAAGGCTACCAAGTCTTCGAGTGCGGAACCGGCGCCGACGCGCTGGCCTTCATCTCGCGTAGCGCGCCTTCCTTGGTGCTGCTCGATCTGGGCTTGCCGGACGTCGACGGCATCGACTTGGCCAAGCAGATCCGTGGCCATTGCCCGGTGCCAATCGTGGTGCTGACGATGCGCGCGGACGAGCGCTCGATCGTGGAAGCGCTCGACAACGGCGCCGACGACTACGTGACCAAACCCTTCCGCGAGAACGAGCTGTTCGCGCGCGTGCGCGCCTGCCTGCGCAACGCATCGCCCGGCGGTACGCGTGAAATCGACGGCGTACGCGTCGACCCCGTGCGCCGCGTGGCCTTCGTGCAAAATCGCGAGATCAAGCTGTCCGCGACCGAGCACCGCTTGCTCTGGGTCTTGCTGCGCGCCAAAGGCAACGTGATGACCCATCAACAACTCTTGCGTGAAGTCTGGGGCGCTGCCTACGTCCGCGACGCCGGCTATCTGCGCGTGTACATGCATCACCTGCGCGAAAAGCTGGAAGCCGACCCGGCGCGCCCACGCTGGCTATTGACGGAACCCGGCGTCGGCTATCGCCTGGGCGGCGAGTAAACCCAAGGCTCGACGCGCGCGCGACCGCGACGGGAACAGAGCGCGCTGTGAGCTGCGTCGCGGGAGCGCGATCGCCCCCCCTCTTGCAAACATGCTAGAGGTCGAGCTCCGACACGAGCCATGGAGTCTGCGTGACCGCCGTTCATACTTTTCACGCGCTAGCCTTCATCGAGAATTTTTCGCTGAAGGAATTGGCGCTGCACTTTCCCGAAGCCAAGCGTTTGCATCAGCAGTTGTCCTATCCGGCGGCGGGTGGGGGCGTGGTCTTCCTGTTCAGCTTCGGGGTGGTCATCTTCTTCGATGTCGGGCAAGCGGGCAGGGAAGGGGAGCTATTGCGTCTGCGCCGCGCTCCGAGCGTGATGCGCGACGCGCAGGTGATCAGTGAAGAGTTCACCGTGCGCGAGCAGAGCGGCGCGCGGCCGGACGTGGAAGACGGCGTGCTCGTGGTGGACACGCTCACCCCCGAGCGCGCCAGCATGGTCGCGCTGACGGTCGCGCAGAGCGCGGCCATGGAATACTACGAGCGGATCGTCGATCAGATGTTTGCCGACAACGACAGCTTCGTCCAACGCTTGGAGCAGCGCGGCAACATCTCGGTGTTCACGGCCAAATTGCAGCGCTTCATCGGCGCCGCGATCAGCACGCGCAGTGAGGTGATTTCGGTCTTGCACCTGCTGGACAAGCCTGACGTCGTTTGGGACGACCCGGGCGCCGAGCGCATCTACGAGGAGCTCCGTTCGCAGTTCGACCTAGTCGATCGCTATCAATCTTTGGAGCTGAAGCTGCGCAGCGTGCAAGAATCCCTCAGCTTGCTGACCGATATTGCGCGTGACCGGCGGCTCGTGTTCCTCGAGGCGTCGGTCATCGTGCTGATTTTCGTGGAGATCGTGCTGACTCTGCTGCGGCATTGAGGCGCTTCGGCAGCGCCACGCAGTTAAGCCTCAGGTGGTCTTGATCAAGCCGCCGTCGATCACGAACTCGCTGCCCGTGACGTTGGCGATGCGCCCGGACGCCAGCATCACCACCAGCGTCGCCACTTCTTCGGGCGTCGTGAAGCGGCCCGTCGCAAAGCCGCCGATGCTGGCGACTACTTGGTCGCGCGCGCTGTCCGCGTCCTTGCCGGTAGCCTTGGCCACCGTATCCGCAACGCCACCCGCGCCGAACCAAAGATCGGTCACGACCGGCCCTGGAGACACGCAATTGACGCGGATCCCGCGCGGACCGAACTCTTGCGACAAGGATTTGCTCAGGTTGACCAGGGCCGCCTTGGCCGCTCCGTAGTCGATCGTGCCCGCATCCGGCTGAAAAAAGGCATTCACGGAGGCGACGCTGACGATCGAACCGCCGGCTTGCTTCAGCATCTGCGTGATCGCAGCGCGCATCGTGCGCAGCGCGGAATAGAAATTCATGTTCATGCCCCAAGCGAACTCTTCATCGCTGGTGCCCAGAAATCCCTCCAGCCGCAGGCGCACGGCGCCCACGTTGTTGATCAGCACGTCGACCTTGCCGTGAAGCTCGACCGCGCGGCTCACGAGCTGCGCGGGGCCCTCCGCCGTGCTGAGATCGACCGCGACCCCGGTCACGCCCGCCAAGCCCTCCAAGCTCTTGGTGCTGCGCGCGCCAGCGACCACGAGCGCGCCTTCGTTCTGCAGCGCGCGCACGATCGAGAGCCCGATCCCCTTGCTGGCTCCAGTAACGACAGCGATTTTTCCGGCGAGCTCGAGATCCATGGTGTTCCTTTTGGTTGAGGCAGCGATTGGCGCCACACCCTTCACCATTTCTCGGCCGCTGTCTTTGATTTCAACTACCGGTAAACGCGCTCGTGCCCACGCGGTTACGCGGTCTCTCTCGCTCTACCGAGCGCGAAACGGTTCAGGGAGTGAGCGCGAAACAATAGAAGCCGCCGTAGCCGCCGCCGTCGCCGACCGTGGTGCCGCTGGGGCTGGGAGGCCCGTCGTCCGCGGTGGTGATGTGGTAACCGGCGCCGCAGCCGGATTCGTCGAGCGCGGAGATCCAGCTGTCACCGGACGACATCCCGCCGCCGCCGGGACCGCCGCTGCGCGGCCAAGAGTGACCGACGCGCGGGCTACCCCAGGTGGTCGCTTCGTTGGTGGTCCAATCATTACAGGTGAACTTGGGATCGGTCTTGTACAGCTTGCCGACGTTGTCGGAGCCCGTCAGGATATCGTGGTTGTCGACCACGGGCTGCGTGGGGTCGGGCTGATGATTGGGCAAGCCGTCTTCGTTCGGCAAATCCTTGATGATCGCGGTGTCGGCGCCGAGCGGGCGCGTGTTGGCCAGATCGGCTTTGGTATTGGCCACCAAGCGGGCCAAGCGATCGTACCAAGGGCCAGGGCCGACGCGATCGATGGCGTTGACTTGCGTGCCTTCACCGCCGTCGATGGCGCTGAGGAACGCGCGCCACACTTTGCCGTTCCCCTTCATGCTGCGCTCGGCGATCGTCGAGCAGATCTTGTCTGCACCGCGCAGCCCCGCTCCCGCGCCCGTTTCGCCGAAGCGGAGATCGCCGCCGAAGCCATTCTGATTGCCGGACACGGATTGAAGCGCGGCCATGCTGGTGACGAAGAAGCTGAATTTTTCGGTCGAAGGCGAGCCCGCTCCGGCCGCTCCGACGCTGCCGGCCACGCCGACGTTGCCGCCGCTCGCAGGCGCTCCGCCAGCGTTGCCCGAGCCACCGCCAGCGGTGCTGCTCGCGCCGGCGGTGCTGCTCGCGCCGGCAGCGCTGCTCGCGCCGGCAGCGCTGCTCGCGACGCTCGTGGCCCCCGCGCTGCTGCTCGGAGCGCCCGCTGCGCTGGTGCCGGCCGCGCCGACGCTGCCTGGCCCCGAGTCGGACC